>ENA-UPXC01000270-UPXC01000270.1-human-gut-metagenome-genome-assembly--contig:-NODE-270-length-87104-cov-8.113838_pt1 | contig 87104 bp, 62 predicted proteins | sample MGYA00250047_ERZ773371 | MGnify/ENA primary metagenome ERZ773371 (study PRJEB29103, sample SAMN06111975) | human gut metagenome | biome: human gut; feature: ankylosing spondylitis patient; material... | reverse complement strand
GCAAAGTAAGAAACAAATTTCCTAAATATATTTGAGTGATATTGCATTGATAATCTGATTGTTATATACTTAGGAGAAATCTTTTTAAATAAAAAGAAAAGAATTTGTTATAATCAAAAAGAATGATTCAATATATTAACACACAGCTTATTACATATTTAGTAGAAAACATCTTATTTTAGTCCTCTGCATATATTGACACCTCTTTCTTGCACCTTATAAAATAAGAGCACACGATATTAATTCTCTTATTTTCAATAAGAAACGGATTTTATAAATGATAAGAAACTCACTTTTTTTAATAGTAATGACACCATTTTTAGGCACTAACAACAAGAAATGCATTTACAAAGAACCATCGAACACACTCAGTGAAGCCATGTAGCTATACCACCTCCCTCCCTCGTAATAACTTGGTGCTGAATTAGCGAATATTAATTCGTCCCCTTATGGAGAACATTGCGTTCCCTTATAAGGAACATTGCGTCCCGCTATAAGGGGACGAATTAATACTCGCATAAAGAGAGATTGCCACCTTAATAGATGGAAGATAATCACTGATAAAAAACAATTAAATCTGTTATAGACTCTTTTTTTATATTATAGTATATAATTTTCAAGAGAATGTTTACCTTTGCATTTCTTGAAACACTAATTTAACGTTTGTCACTATGAAAATTAAAGAGAATTATAAAGTTCGGGAGATTGCAGGTGAAAACCTGATCGTCGAGCAAGGAAAATCCCAGTCTGATATGACTAAAGTAATTTCACTTAATAATACAGCACTGCTTCTTTGGAAAGAATTGCAAGGAAGAGAATTTTCTTTGGAAGATGCTGCAGAGATATTAATGAATCATTACGGCATATCCAAAGATCAAGCCTTAGTTGATACCCAAAAGTGGGTGGATGCTTTAAGTAACTGTGGAATCATAGGATAGTTCTTTCCTGTTACATTTGCCGGAGAAATATTAATAGTTTGCTATAACTCATTGCATATAATGAGATAGTATTATAATCAGATAAATTAAATTATTCTGTTTTGGTACACTCTATTTTGTATTGAAAATAGCAGATGCATTCTTTGTATATATACCTGAGGTTAATATTAAAGAGAAATTCTCTTACCGAATAGGCGTGATATAGACCTCTTAAGCTCTATGTATCATGAGAAAACACCAAAAACAAATTTCCTAAATTCAAAAGAATTCGTTATTTTTTTATCTTTTCGGGTAAAAATATGGCAAATTCTCCTTTATCGTGAAAACACATCTCTATTCTACACGCTTTTGCGAGCCAAAGGTAGATATTTTATTGACATCTGCAAACAAAATAAAGCTTTTTTTTTATGCTTTTCAACGAAAATGCATAAATACAAACTTTTTTATAGCTTTCTTATATATTCTTATTGAAAATAAGATGGGCACTCTTTGTTTATATATCACTATAATCTTGATAATTATGGAACAATTACCACTAAACTGAAAGGAAGAAAAAGAAATGAAAATTAGATTCAATCTAAAGCAGGTCAGTGAAAAGAATAAACTGACGCAAATAATGCTTGTGACAACTATCAATAAACGGAGAATCAGGGTTTATACCAAACTCCGTGTAGAGCCACAGTATTGGAACCATGAAACATATCGATGCTATCAGAATGGAGGCTTGAACATACGGGAGAGGCTTCGGTTGAAATATATTAATGAACAAATTGATAATTTAGTAACGTCTTTATGCGAAATGGACGAACAACTCGCTATGAAAGGCGAGTACTTGTCGGCCGCTGTTGTCCGGCAAATCGTTGATAAAAACCTGCAGAAGGAACAACTTTTGCAAAATCCTATTGCTTGTCTGAGAAGATTGGTTGGCGAGTATGAAAAGAATGTAAATCGCAAAGGGAAGCGTGGCATCGAAAGTACCAAGGCTACCTACCTCACTGCTTTAGGGCGTCTGGAAGATTACGACAAGCAACGGAAAGTGCCGATCGGTTCGTTCGACGACTTCAATAAAAAGTTCTTTGTAGATTTCACCAACTACCTTTACGGGTACAGTTATGGGAAAACCGGAAAGCATTATACTCAGAATACAATCATCAATACGCTGAAAGTAATCAAGAATCTGTTGCATCGTGCTTATGACAGCGAGATGACAACCAACAACTATTTCTTGAAAGTTCAGACTACACTGCCTGCTGATTCGAGTGAACAGATTTATCTGCAAGAGAAGGAGATCCAGAAGCTTTCTTTGGCAAAGACAGAGAGTGACCAGGAGCGTGAGGTAAGGGATGCTTTTATTATTGCCTGTTATACAGCATTAAGGATTAGTGATATACAGCAGTTGAATAAAGCAACCGTACGGAAGGGAGTAATATCGCTCTACCAGAAAAAGACGAAAGAGCTGGTTGAAATTCCGATATTGAAGGAAATAGCGCCACTGATTGAACACTATCAGCAGATTGGCTTTCCGGTTATAGATAAGGTGAAGGCCAACAAAATCATTAAGGTTCTTGCTGCGCGATGCGGTATTAATGAGGCTGTTAGCCGTAAGGAGTACCGTGGTGGAGAAACTACCATCGTGACAATTCCGAAATACGAATTGATAAGCTTCCATACGGCCAGAAGAAGTTGTGTGACCAATCTTTATAAACGTGGCTATCCGATTAACTACGTGATGTCGCTTTCCGGACATCGTTCTTTCCAAGCATTTCAGCGCTATATGAGAGCATCGAGTAAAGAACTGATGACTGATTTCGTCCGGTTACTGAAAAAAGAAAAAGCTATCCTAGCTTAGAGTCTTAAGAAAAAGAGTGCCCTTTTACACATACATGTGTATGTCTTGCTCCGTACCAAGTCCATGTCAAGTCCGTACCAGCTCCATGTAGAGGTACTTTTATACGGAGCAAGTACGGATTTGGTATGGACTTGACTCGCTCTAGGTACGGTTTGGTTCCCTTCATGCGTTAGTTGATTATTATCGAGAGTCTTCTCTCCAAGAGTCACCGAAGGAATTATTTACTTAGCTGTAAATAAGATTTTTATTGCCGGTGTCTGATAATGGTGCTAACTCCATTTGTAGCAATAGGGGTTTTCTCGTTTGGATACCTCGTTATGTGTTGATAATAAGCATGTTACCATATTATATTGCTATATAATATGGTGCCAGAATAAAGTGCCAATATATATAAATAGTTTGGACTGCCATTAACTATCAATGGCACAACTACTTAATTACTAAACCTATACATCGTTTAATACTATTTCCCGGAAATTCTATTCTTTCCCTATTTTCTCCTCTTGCTTATTATTAGTATCCAGATATTCAACGAAATACACTAAAAATATATTTAGGAAATTTGTTTCTTACTTTGCAGGCTGAAATGGAGTTTTACCGGGCTTATTTATAAAGTAGGAATAGTAAGATTCTGCAAAAGCAAGCTTGATTCTTTTTTAGATAGAAAGAAGAGATGCATTACCGATTAATAATGAAGATACATTTTAATATTACTAACAATTTAAATTTTATGATTATGAAAGTAGAAAAGGAAATGAAGTATGAAGCTCCGGAAGTGGAAGTGCTGGAAGTTGAAGTCGAAAAAGGATTTGCGGCATCAGGTGAAACTCCAGATGTTCCTAGTGGTGGCGAGAATCCATTCTAATTCAAAACTGGAGATAAATTACCTCCTAAAGCCAAACAAATTTAATGGAATATTCAATTAAAAACAAAGATTTAAGTATGAAGAAAATTTTATTTTGCATTGCAGCTGCCGCCTTGGTAACTGCATGTACAAACGAGGATGATTTGGTGGTGAATCAAGATAATTCTCGCGCTAAAGGACTTACTTTTGATGTGACTCTTGCTGAAGGGGCCACAACAAGAGGTGAAATCTGGAAAGATGAGAATGGTAAATATCCATTTTTTTGGTATGCAGAGACAGATCGTATCGATGTACATGCTATTCATGTAGAGGCCGGAAGTTCAAACAATACCCCTAATGGGAATGCAACTGTAGACGGTATGGGCGTTTGGACCTTACAGGCGAATGGGGCTTCTTATAAAGCTACCAAGAGCGCAGGCGCTGGACAGTTTACTGCTGCAGATGATGCCAATATGTTGTTGCTGAAAGACTATGATGCAAAAGATATAGAAACAACTGCAACTATAGTTGCTACTTATGGTGACGTCAAAGCAAAGAGCGTTACTTCAGAAGTAGATAAGACTCAGAAGGCTGTTCCGGGAGAACTGACTTCACTCGTTCTTTCAACAACTGCTGGCAATGCTTCACAAACAGTAGCCCGTGCCAACGTTGTGGCTGCGCCGATGTATTCTATATCTACCGGTGTAAAAGAAGAAGTTTACAATTCACTGGGTGAAAAAGCTAACTTGAAATTGATTCGTCCTTTCCCGATAATCAGATTCACTACAAAGAATACAAAAGAGTATATATCTGATTTTGGTAAATTGAAGAGCGTAGAATTGACTGCACAAGGAACTAAGAAAGATGGTGGTGCTGAAGATGTAAAAGCTTCAGATTTGGCCTATGATATAAGTAAAGATTTTACCGTTATCGGTGCCACAACTGGTTTTGGTGCAAGTTATGCTATAGGCTCTAACTCCAATGTCGTAAAAGTTGAATTGACAGACGGTACTTGGACAGATAACGATGCTGTATATATGACTGTTGCTCCCGTTAACCGTAAAGCATTTAGAGATAAGGGCCAGAAAGAGCCGTTGAAGGTTGAATATGCATTCGAAAAAATAACCTTCACGCTTGATGCAACTCGTGAGGGAGCCACAGAGTTTGAAAAAGCACTTCAAACAAGCAGTGACTGGACAGCTACTGATGCTAATGGCAATCCTAACGCCGTTACCCCGTTGCCTTCATTGGATATCAATAACTATAATTATTTGGTAACCAATGAAACGAGCGGGGGCGCTAATGACCGCACATTAATCGTTCTTAAAGGTAATTTAAGGATATCTTTAATGAAAATGGAAACGCTGTTGTTTGGAGTGCTGCCGCTGCTGGTGAAGCCACAGTCACTTCATTCAAGAAAATTATCTCCAATGTAGCATTGACGAATGAAGAGTTGGCTACAGTCAAGAAATTTACTAATTTGACTGATTTGACTCTGAAAGAAAATACTACTATCCCAGCAAATACATTCACAACGGGACAGGCTACTGCTATTACCAATCTTAATTTGCCTAAAGTAGCTTCTATCGATGAAAAATTCATCAATAATGGCAGTGGTGCATTTGCAGCATTGGAGACTCTGATTATGCCAGCTTACGAGTTTACAAATGCCGCAGTCAATAAGGCTTTCTTCAATGAAGATGTAAAAAATGCCCTAACGACTATTGATATGAGTGGAGTTACATCTATGATGCCTACATTCGGTATTGAACGTACAATGGTATTCACTGGATATGCCGCTCTGGTAAATGTTACCGTGAAGGATAATGTAGTTGTTTCGCCGAGCGGATTTGCTGGTTGTACGGCATTGGAGACTATTACTGGTAAACTTGACATATCACAAGCTTCGAACGCGTTCGATATGAATTCCGCTCCAAATAATGCATTGAGATCTGTAGAAGTAAATAGTACGGAACTTCCTAATGATGCATTCAACAATTGTACCGCATTGGAAACTGTTAATTATAATGGTAGTGCCATTGTTCCTACTGCAATCGGTGCCAATGCATTTGCAAGTGCGGGTGCCATGAAGTACATGGATTTGAGTAAAGCTGCAACAATTGGTGCAAGTGCATTCAAAGGCTCTGGACTTATTAGCACAAATAAATCAGTGTCTACTTTGACTGTAGGTGCAACTGAACTCCCTGCAAGCATATTCGAGAACTGTACGGAACTCAAGATGGTTAAGTTCACTGCTGCAACCAAAATTACAGGTGCTGACATCTTTAAGGGTGCTTCTAAAGTAATTCAGATTAAGTTTGAAAAAGTTATTACTTTGGCAGATGGTGCGAATGATGGTTACTACGAAAATGTATTCTCCGCAACCCCTGAAAATATTGACTTCTGGACTAATCCGAGTCAACCGGGTGTAGCCGGTAGTAAATTAACCCTTTCTTACAAAAAAGGTTCTGCTACCTATAATCAGGATTACACTTTCAAATCTATCCAAAAGAAGCTCGATTAATTTTGTTTTAGGCAAATAAATCCATTATAAAGGGAGCGCTCCTATTTCGGAAGCGCCCCCTTTGCTATTATCTTGTTGGTATCTTAATTATATGCAGGCAAATTTCAGGGCAACCTTTAGCCTTCTGGGCGATGAATAAAAGAGAAAAAGGGAAATATTATTGGATTGAAAACAAAAATGTCTTTAGGAAGAATGAATAAGATTGACTGTCTGGAAATCTGTAGGAAAATTTGGAACCATAAAATACTCGTTCTGAAAATATGCGGCATTGGTGCCGTCATAGGTATAGCTGTAGCTTTGGGTATTCCCAAAGAATATACAGCCAGTACCCTTATTGTTCCGGAGGGCTTTAATAGAGGTTCTTCTTCCGGTATGAGCGCACTGACCGACATGGCAGGCATTGATTTAGGTTCTTCTACAACTACTGAGAGGGATGCTATTTATCCTTCTCTCTATCCAATCATTGTTAATTCTACTCCATTTCTTATCCGGCTTTTTGATATAAAAGTACGTCAGCGGAAAGACAGCACTGCAATAACACTTACCCAATATCTGCAAGAGCACCAGAAAACACCGTGGTGGAGAATCATTACATCCGCACCGTCCAGACTGACGGGTTGGACTATTTCCTTGTTCAAACATGTACCGAAGGAGGACGGGGAAAAGAAAAAAACAAAGATAGATCCATTCCAACTGACTCGCAAAGAGGCTAGTGTGGCCGGTACAATCGCTTCGAGAATTAATATCGGGGTCGACAAAAAGAAAAGGGTGGTAACTGTGTTTGTCACTATGCAAGACCCGTTGGTTGCAGCTATTGTAGCAGACACTGTGCGAGTACATTTGCAGGAGTATATTACGGAGTATAGGACAAATAAGGCGCGTAGAATTCTAAAATATACTGAGCAACTTCGTAATGAAGCGCAGGCTGAATATTACAAAGCACAAAGCCAATATACTCGTTATGCAGATGTCAACTTGGGCTTGTCGAAACTGGCTTCACGTGCAGAACTGGTCCGATTGCAGAATGAAATGAACTTAGCTCACGCTACTTACAATCAGATGGAGCAGCAAGTTCAGGTTGCCAAAGCCAAAATGGAAAAAGTTATTCCTGTATATGCAATCATACAACCTGTACGGGTTCCTCTCAGTCCCTCAAAACCCAATATAGGTATGATTCTTGTGGGATGCACCTTCTTATGTGGTGTAATGAGTGTGGCTTGGATATTGTTTGTAGAAGATTTCATAAAAAGTATAAGAAAAAGAACAACTCCTTTAGAACACTGAAAGTTGATGATTAAGAAAATTATTCAGTTGTTGTCAGTCCGGCAACGCAAATTAGGAATCTGGGTAGTTCTTTCGGTATTGCTGCGTGCTATTCTCGATTTTGCAGGAGTAGCGGCACTGATACCTATATTGCTGGTAGTGGTAAAGCAGGATGGCGGACGGGGAAGGATGCTGACGTTGTGCGGTGCCGTATTGCTATTTGTTTTATTGAAGAATGCTTTGGTTACGCTCCTGGCACGTGTGCAAAGCAGTTATCAACTGGAAATCTACCGTGAATTCAGTCGCCGGATGTTTGCCAATTACTATCATCGCGGACTGCTTTTCCTGAAAAGGAAGAGTAGCGTACAACTGGGGCACGAGGTAAACTATGTTTGTTATACATTCAGTTTGTGTGTGCTGGCTCCGGTCTTTCGTATGGCGGGAGAAGCAGTGCTGGTACTGTTGATGGTATCGGCTCTTGTCGTCTGGGAACCGCTTGCCGGACTTTTGCTTTGTGCTTCCTTTTTTCCTCTGGCCGCTCTGTATGTGGGTTTGGTACGGAAGCGTCTGCGCCGTTACGGCATGGAGGAATTGGAAGCACGCCGCAAGCAGAGCCGCACAGTGGTGGAGGCTTTCCGGGGATATGCGGAATTGGAAATTGCACAAGCCTTTCATACTTCGCTTACTTCTTTTGACCAAGGTCTGGAATTTATTGTCCGTAACCGTCTGCGCACAGAAGTGTACCAACTTTTTCCGTCCTTCCTCTCTGAAGTGGCGGTGGTAGTGGGATTGGCATTGCTGATTGGTACGGGAAGCGGTGACCTGGGATTGGTGAGTGGTGTATTTGCAGTAGCTGCTTTCAGACTGATTCCTGCCGTAAGAAGCCTGTTGAACAGTTGGGTGACACTACAGAACGCTTCGCATACCATAGCGGTGGTGGAAGAAGGCATCAACAATGAAGCACAGCAAGATGTGCAAGGCGGTCGGCGGCAGGAAGAGGGTGCATCGGAAGGTACATCGTTTACATTTAAGTATACACTTGAATTACGCGGACTCGGTTTCGCTTTCCCCGACGGAGACATGTTGTTCAATGGTTTAAATCTAAATATTAGTTGCGGTGAACGTATCGGAATACGGGGAGCAAGTGGAACTGGCAAATCAACCCTCTTTAACCTGATGCTCGGCTTCTTCCCACCTACATCCGGTGAAATACTTATAGATGGCAGGAAACTGACTTCCACTAACCGAAGTGAGTGGCATAAACTGGTGGGGTACGTACCGCAGGAGATATTTATTATAGAAGGGACGCTCGCTGATAACATTGCACTTGGGCAATCGCAAGTTGACCGAACAAAGGTGATGCAGGTTTTGGAACAAGTGCAACTGAAGGAATGGGCAGATGAATTACCACAAGGATTGGACACCCCGTTGGGTGAATATGGTAGTCGGCTGTCTGGTGGTCAGAAACAAAGAATTGGTATTGCACGGGCACTTTACAAGGAAGCAGAAGTCTTGTTCTTTGATGAAGCTACTTCCGCTCTGGATAATAAGACGGAACAGGAAATTAATCATGCTCTGGAAACACTCTCCTTGCGACACCGTGAACTGACATTGATTGTCATAGCCCACCGTGAAAGCTCACTGGCTTTCTGCGACCGGATATTCGATCTGGATACATGCGATATAGTATATAACAATGATATAGTATATAACAATAAGGAATAAAAGAAATGGAACAGGATTATTTAATAGCCGGACATCGTATCCGGGTGGAAGGGAATGGATTGGTTGCGGCAATAGGTGCATTGACAGGATTTACCCCATTTAAGGTGGAGGCAGACGGTGAGCCTCTTTGTCGCTTTGTAGAGTCTAACGCAGATACACCTTTCTTTAAAAAGATGTTATATACGAATGAAATAGATGGCATTGTCAGCCACTTCGGTTATTATAATGGTGGCTTCCTCTTTGTAATGCTGCCTCCTGAAGGTGGAACACTTGAGCTTTGGCTGAGCGAAGATAAGCAGGTGGTGAATTTCAAGGGAAATTATAACCTGCGGCTGCTTCGGTTTGCATGCTGGATTGCTTATGGAGTGGCAACAACACCTTTTAAAACGGTAGCAATCCATACCAGTACTATTGTATGCCAGAGTAAGGCAATTCTCTTTTTGGGAGAGAGTGGTACGGGTAAGAGTACTCACACCCGTTTGTGGCGCGAAAACATACAAGGCGCTGTTCTGCTGAATGATGACAGTCCTATTCTTCGCATCATAGACGGAGAACCATGGATATATGGTAGTCCATGGAGTGGAAAAACACCTTGCTACAAGAATGAAAGTTATCCGTTAGCGGCTTGTGTACGATTGTCGCAAGCTCCTTACAATCAAATCAAGAGGCTCGGTGTAGTTCAAGGATACGGCGCGTTGCATCCTTCGTGTCCGCCTGACTTTGCTTACAGCGATGAATTGTATGATTACATCAGTGATACTTTGAGTTCCCTGCTTTCTGCGGTACCGGTTTATCATCTGGCTTGTCTACCCGATGTTGATGCTGCGCACCTTTCTCATGATACGATCTTCGGAGTATGTGGTAAATAACGGTGTCCGATTGTAACTATTTCAGGGTCTTCGTAGAATTTGCAATCATTTTTATTACCTTTGCTTTGTGCAATATTAAAAGCAGGCAGTTATGAAGGCATTACCTTATGGAATATCGGACTTCCCCCGCATCAGGTGCGAGGATTACTACTATGTGGACAAGAGCCGTTTCATCGAAATGCTGGAACGGCAACCTCCCTACTTATTTTTGATTCGCCCCCGCAGATTCGGTAAGTCACTGTTTCTGGCCATGTTGGAGGCGTACTACAGCATCGACTATGCCGGTAGATTTGAAGAACTGTTTGGAGAACTATATATCGGGCAACATCCGACAAAGCGGCATAACAGCTACATGGTTTTGCGATTCAACTTCTCTGCAATCAGTTCGAAGTTGGAGGATGTGGAGCGTTCGTTCTGCGAGTATTGTTGCATGGTGATGAAGAATTTCATCCTGAAATACGAGCACCTGTTGGGCAGTGATATTTGGAAGGTTGTCAATCCTGATGAAACCAATCCGAGACAGATGTTGGCTGCTCTTAAGGAATACGTCAGCCGTACGGACTGCCCACGCATTTACCTGTTGATTGACGAATATGATAACTTTACCAATACCATCCTTTCTTCTTATGGGCAGGAGCGTTATCGGGAAAAGACACATGGTGAGGGTTTTATCCGTGGTTTCTTCAACAATATTAAAGATTCCACTTCCAATGCCGGTGCCGCCGTGGAGCGCCTTTTCATCACGGGAGTGAGTCCCATTACAATGGATGATGTGACGAGCGGTTTCAATATCGGCACGAATATCAGCATGTTGCCGCAATTTAATGACATCATCGGTTTCAGCGAAGATGAAGTACGGGAGATGATTACCTATTACAAAGATGAAAACGCACTTCCGGCAGATGTTACGGTGGACGGGTTAGTGGAACTGATGAAGCCGTGGTATGATAATTACTGCTTCTCTTCCCGCAAATTGGAAGAGCGGATGTTCAATTCGGACATGACACTTTATTTCCTGAACAGTTATCTGCAACAGCAATTACCCCCAGAAACAATGGTTGACAACAATATCCGTACGGATTACAGTAAGCTCCGTCATCTGATACGGATAGATAAGACATTCGGTGTGAACGCTTCCGTCATCCAGCAGATTGTAACGGAAGGTAGCATCACAGCACAGATCTCCACTTCTTTTTCGGCTGAAAAGTTGACTGATACGGAGAACTTCAAAAGCCTGCTGTTCTATTTCGGAATGCTATCCATACAAGGTACCGATTTTGGTAGTGCAATTCTTGGTATTCCGAACCTGACTGTACGCGAACAGCTCTATACTTATCTGGTAGAAGCTTATCGCGAAGCAAAAATGTTTGATCTGGACCTTTCTTCTTTTTCCGGTCTGGTGAAAGGAATGGCTCTTCGTGGCGAATGGGAGGCCGTCTTCCGTTTCTTTGCCCGCGAATTGGAACGTCAAAGTGCCATTCGCGAGTTCATAGACGGAGAGGCCCATATCAAAGGCTTCCTGTTGGCTTATTTAGGACTGACGCAGGGATATGTTCTTTTTCCCGAACACGAATCTTCCAAAGGGTATGCCGACTTTTACATGATGCCGGATCTACTGCACCAGCCGGATATTGCCTATAGCTATATTGTAGAGGTGAAATACGCCAAGCGTGACGCTTCGGAGGGAGAGATTGCTTCCTTGAAGAAGGAAGCGGCTGAACAGCTGGTGCGTTATGCAGCGGACGAAAAGGTGCTTCGCACCAAAGGTGGAACGAAACTGGAACTCATCACGCTGGTGTTCAAGGGCTGGGAACTGATTATTGCAGAAAAATTGTGATATTGTTATTGAGTCATCATTCCATAAGGGAGCGGGTATAGAATTCGCTCCTTTTTTTGCTTAATACATTTAGGGTTTCTCAGGACATGTGTCAGCTAGAAAACATGAGATTATTTAGCGGTTGATTGTAAGCTTCTTTTTTGTTGCTGGTGTCTGATAATGGTGCTATTCTTATGCTTGCCAGTGGACTTTTCTCTATTTAATAAAACAGCTATTGATTGTAAATCAGTGAATTAAATTAGTCATTCCTTATGCAGTATAGTGTCATAAAGGAGTGTCAATATGCATAAATAGATAAAATTTGCAATTTATCATTAGCACTATAAATGATTGTATATCAGACTTATCGTTTATCTTTTTCTTTCATTTGAAAATTCTTTTCTTCTTACTTTTCTCTTTCTATATTGATGGTAATATGCAGATATTCAGTAGAATACAATCAAGGTATATTTAGGAAATTTGTTTCTTACTTTGCAGGCTGAAAAGGCGGTTTGCTATGCTTATTTATAAAGTAGGGATAGTAAAGTTCTGCAAGAATAAATCCGGTTATAGAATGATGAGAATAACATATTGATATTATTAACAATTAAATTATTTGTAAGTATGAAAGTAGAAAAGGAAATGAAGTATGAGGCTCCAGAAGTGGAAGTCCTGGAAGTGGAAGTAGAAGCAGGTTTTGGACCAAGCGGCGATGTACCTGGTGGTGGCGAAGATCCATTTTAGGTAATACTACTTCAATGAAACAATTTTTATAATGGCTTCTATACGCACGATTCAAACAATGATATACCCTGTTTCAGACAGTAACAATACTTATCCTTGTTGTTTCGTGCATCTAAGCATTATAAACAAAACAGTCTAAATAAAAAAATTAAAAAAAATGCAGATGAAAAAAATTTTATTTTGCGCAGGCATATTAGCCTTAGCTGCAAGTTGTGCAGAGAACGAACTGGATTCAATCTCCGGACAAAAAGAAGCTACCAAAGGAATCTCTTTTGAAGGTGCATTAGTAGAAACACCGACTACAAGAGGAGATTTGGCATACGATGACGTTTCAGGAATACATAATTTCTTCTGGTATGCAGAAACGGATAAGATTAGTATTTGGAGTACAAATACTAAAGGTGCTACTAACTCTAATAATAGTACAGCTTGGGATAATACTAAAGTTGTTAAGTACAAAGCTACACAATCCAAAGCTAATGGTGTATTTACTGCTTATCAAGATGATAACATTTTGGATTTCCAATATGGACCGGGAGAAAAAGATTGGGCCGATCCTAGTAACGAACAGTATAAATCACAATTCATAGTCACTTATCCTTCTACTGTCTCTTTTGAAAAAGAGAAGGCTACTGGTGTGTATGAGTTCTCTGCTCTTCCTGAATTAACTAACCAAAATCAACAGACTCTTGACGGGAAAGATGTTACAGAGAAAATAATGATGCTCTCTCTTACTAAAGCCGTTAAAGAAAACTCTTACGATGCAGTAGGTGAGAAAATTGATTTGAAATTCGTACGTCCGTTTACTGCAGTAGTATTCAGAACTCAGGGAGTTGATGAAGAATATGCTAATATTTTTGGTGCTCTTCAGAGTATTAAATTGGAAGCAAAAGGATATGACGAAAATAAAGATGGTGATACTGATGATGCAGAAGATATTAACCCCTCTTACTTAGATTATGGTTCTACAGCTCACTATCTCTATAATAGCGAAAAACCGGAAGAATCTAAACTAGTAAAGGCAGATGGTAATGATATCGTTGATATGGGTACAGAGGTTACAGGTGCTGCCACAAGCATAACCCTGCAACTGAATGGTGCCACAGGTCTTGACTTTGTAGATGGCAACCTCGCATACATGGCTATCAACAAAGTAGATCGTAAAGCCTTTCAGGAGGCCAACGTTAAAGAAACAATGGCTATGACCTTTACTTTTAAGAATATTGTTCTTTCTAAAACAGTTGAAACCAGCACTAACTGGCCTTCTACTATGAACAATAAGTTTATTGGTGGAGATGCCACTACATTAGACATCAATGACTTCAATTACTTAGTAACAAATAACAACAGTAATGACCGTACGCTGATTGTAAACAAAGGAACATTTTCTCAGATCTTTAATGAGAATGGCAAAGTTATGTGGAATAACGCTCCATGCGAACCTACTGAATTCGAAAAGATCATCTCTAAAGTAGAATTAACAGCTGATGAATTGACTACATTGGTAAGTTTTACAAATGCAAAGTCAATCACATTAACAGAGAATACCACTATTCCGGCAGCAACTTTCAAAAACTTGGCTAGTTTAGAAACTATCAATCTCCCCAAAGTAACTACAATTGCAAAAGATGCATTTGAAGGAACTACATTAAAGAATGTAATTCTTCCGGCATACAAATTTGCTGACGAAACGATCAATCCTATCATTCTGAATGCAGCCCTCGAAACTTTGGATATGTCTGGCGTTGACCAAATGAGTGCAGCTTTCCCAGGTAAAGGTCTGAATCTTAGCGGCTACACCAACTTAGAAGAAGTAACAGTTAAAGATGGTCTACTGGTAGGTGCTAGCTCATTCAATGGTTGTAGTGCATTGACAACTATCAATGGGGCTATCGAATTCCGTGAAGACGGTGCTGCCGCATTCAAAGGCTGTACAGCATTAACAGAAATCAATATTAAGAACACTGTTATTCCTGCTGATGCATTTAGTGGATGTACTAACCTGACTGATATTCTTAAAGATGGAGAACAAGTTCAGCCAACTTCTGTAGGAAGCCAAGCATTCTTAAATTGTACATCATTGAAGATTATGGACCTATCTCTTACAACTACGCTCGGCCAACAAGCTTTCAAGGGATGTGTTGCACTTTATGGTATAGACGATGCAACAGAGGACAACAAAAAGATTCTACACGTAGGTGCTGCAACTATTCCTTTTGAAGCATTCGAAAATTGCACAGCTTTGAGATATGTAAACTTCATGGAAGCCACTTCATTTGATGAAGATATTTTAAAAAACTGTTCCGGTGGTGTGGGTGAAGCTTACCTGAAAGAAATTAAGTTCAAGCAAGCATTTACTATTGCTTCTGGCATAAGTTCCTTAAATACATTTGGTAGCGACACTAAGTATGTGAAGTTATTCATCAATCCAAATCAGGATGTAAGAACCTTTACTGACAACACTTTGAAATTGAATGCTACAAATATCACATTCTTAAGCATTACTAAAGAATAATCCTTAACCAAGATAAGTTCATCGAACTACTCTTAAATAATGCTACTTATCAGAAAGGTGAGGCTTATGCCTCACCTTTTTTAATCACCCAGCCTAATTTTCTGATTATTATTTATGAAAAGAGAAATGCTCGATCCCACCCAAACGGACTATATACTCTTACTTTCTAAATTATGGAATGCTAGGATGTTTTTATTTAAAACAAGTATGGCAGGACTTCTCATCGGAATACTTATCGTTATCAGTATCCCCAAGGAATATGAAACGAGCATTTACACTGTACCCGAAAGTACATCAGGAAAAATAGATACAGACGAAGGCTTCTCATCAGAAGTGAGTATCGGAGGCAAAAAGATACAAGATGCTATCATTCCAAGTCTATATCCAGAGGTTGTTAGTTCTACCCCTTTCCTTCTATCACTATTTGACATACCCATAACACTATCCAACAATAAAGAACTAGGTACATTAACGCTATCCGAATATATGTCCACACACCAACGTTCACCTTGGTGGAATACTATCCTTGTCGGCATATTACAAATCATTAGCTTCCCAATCACCATTTTTAGCGAAAAAGATACAAACGATACCAGCAACCTACAACCTACTAGCCACCAACATGGCGAAACCATAGACGTTTTCCATCTCTCCAAACGCGAAATTGCTATAGCTGCCGCAATCAATAGTAGAATCAATGTGGATGTAGATAAGAAAAAAAGAACAGTAACTTTACATATACGTATGCAGGATCCTCTTGTTTCTGCGACAGTAGCGGATAGCGTAATGGCTAAATTACAAAAATTTGTCTCAGATTACCGTACTAAAAAAGAACGTATAAATCTGGAGCATGCAGAAAACCTCTATCAACAAGCACGCAAAAGATATTATGAGGCACAAGAAACTTATGCCCATTTCGCAGATGCCAACCAATCCTTATCACTCAAACTTTACCAAAAAGAGTTATACAATTTACAAATAGCCAAAGATATTGCCTATAAAGAATACACCGAAACATTACAGCAATTGCAATTTGCCAAAATCAGGGTATATAAGAAACGCCCTGTGTTTGCTGTCATTGAACCTGCCACTGTTCCACTTAGTCCAGTTTCTCCCTCGAAAATAAAAATTCTATCAGGATTCTTCTTGCTATCACTAGCTATGGGATGTGGTTGGATTTATTTCAAAACTATACCCTGTTACAACTATGATCAAAAAGATATATAAACTATTATCGGAACGCCAGCAAAAACGTAGTGTAGCAGTCATGTTTGTGGTACTGCTACGTGCTTTACTCGATTTTGCAGGCGTAGCTGCACTGATCCCTATATTACTGGCTATACTGGAACCCGATGGTAGCCGTGAGAAAATGCTGACACTATGCTGTATAATTTTATTATTTGTAATGCTAAAAAATGGGCTGGTTATATTACTGGCACGTATGCAAAGCCGTTTTCTACTAGATATATATCGAGATTTTAGCCGGAGAATGTTTGTGAATTACTATCGCCGGGGATTACTTTTCCTGAAAGGCACGAGTAGCCTGCAACTGGGGCACGAAGTGAATTATGTGTGTTACACATTCAGTTTATGCGTATTGGCACCCGTCTTTCGTATAGTGAGTGATTCGGTGCTTGTGCTACTGATGGTATCGGCACTTGTAATATGGGAACCAATTGCAGGACTCTTACTCTGTGCCGCATTCCTGCCACTGGCCGGAGGATATGTAGGATTAGTACGAAAACGTCTACGTCGTTACGGCACAGAGGAACTGGAAGCACGTCGAAAGCAGTTACGAACAGTAGTGGAAGCCTTTCGTGGCTTTGCAGAACTAGAAGTAGCACATGCTTTCCATACCACAATTTCCTTCTTCGACCAAGGCATAGAATCTATAACACGAAATCGCTTGCGAATGGAAATATGCCAACTTTTCCCGTTATTTTTATCGGAAATAGCTATAGTCTGCGGATTAGCATTATTGATAGGTGCAGGACGTGGAGACCTTGGACTGATGAGCAGCGTATTTGCTGTTGCAGCCTTCCGGCTGCTACCTGCCATACGAAGCATTTTGAATAGTTGGGGGACACTCCAGAACGCCTCGCACACACTAGAAATAGTGGCCGAAGGAATTGCTGATATACCGCAAAAAGAGATGGAAACGGAATCTCCCTTCACCTTCAGACAAGGTATTGAATTGTGTGGTGTAAGCTTTGCTTTTCCGGATGGCCATATACTTTTTAGAGATCTGAATTTGAATATCAAACGTGGTGAATGCGTAGGCATACGAGGTACGAGCGGATCAGGCAAATCCACTTTATTTAATCTGATGCTTGGATTCCTGGAACCTATTAGTGGGGAAATTCGTATAGACGGAAAACGGTTAACAGTTAACAATCGGGAAGAATGGTATAAAGTGGCAGGTTATGTACCACAAGAGATTTTTATAACAGAGGGTACTCTTGCCACCAATATAGCCCTGGGAGAGGTGCAGGTGGATTACAAAAAAGTGATGAACGCCTTGGAACAGGCACAGCTCAAAGAATGGGCAGAACATCTACCGCAAGGATTAGATACGCCTTTAGGCGAATTTGGCAGTCGATTGTCCGGCGGACAGAAACAACGGATAGGAATAGCCCGTGCACTATATAAACAAGCGGAAATACTATTCTTCGATGAAGCAACTTCAGCACTAGATCATCGAACGGAACAAGAAATCAACCATACCTTGCAAGAACTCTCTCATCAACACCATGAACTTACCATAGTCATCATAGCCCACCGTGAAAGTTCACTCGCCTTTTGTGACCGGATATTTGATCTGGATAGCGGAAATATATATACTAAAGAAAAACAAAGAAAATGGAACAAGATTATTTAATTGCCGGACATCGCATCAAGGTAGAAAACGAACCATTAATGCATGCCATGGATAGAATGTCAGGCTTCGAAGTATTCAAGGTAAATAATAAAGATGAAGATACTTTCCGTTTCGTTCTAGTAGACAGTGAAATGCCAGCTTGGAAAGAGATACTTTACAGCATCGATATTAACGGAATCATAAATCGGTTTGGAACCTGTGCCAACGGTTATATATTCTACTCTACTCCTCCAGAAGGAGAAACACTGGAACTATGGGTAGACAATAATGGACGTATAGCCCACCTAAAGGGTAACCTTGATCCGCGTTTACTGCGTTTTGCCTGCTGGATGGCTTATGGCGTGATGACCGTACCTTATCAAACGGTCGCCATCCACACCAGTACAATTGTATGTCAGGGCAAAGCGGTACTCTTTCTGGGCGAAAGCGGTACAGGAAAAAGTACACATACACGCTTATGGCGTGAAAATATAGAAGAAGCCACACTACTGAATGATGACAGCCCTATTGTCCGCATTACAGACGGACAGCCATGGGTATGGGGCAGCCCTTGGAGCGGAAAAACACCTTGTTATAAAAAAGAATGTTATCCTCTTGCTGCCTGTGTCCGTTTGTCACAAGCACCATTCAATAAGATTAGAAGACTGGCTGTGGCAGAGGCCTATGCTTCGTTACACCCTTCGTGTCCACCAGCCTTTTCTTATGATGAATCTTTATATGATTCCATCTGTGAAATTCTGAATGCTATACTCACCAATGTACCTGTATATCATTTGGCTTGCTTGCCGGATGCGGATGCGGCCCGTCTATCTTATGAAACAATCTTTGGGACATGCGAAAAATAGTGGTATCCAACAACTTCTTTAACGAAGCCGCCAAAGCATTAAAACAAGGACAGACAGTAAAGTTACTTATTGGCGGACACAGTATGTACCCTTTCATCAGAGGAGGAATAGACCTGGTGGAAGTAGTTCCCTTCTCTTCTGAAGAAGAACTGCCTGCTTGGTGTTGTCCTTTTTACCAATGGAATGGAAAATATTTAATCCATAGATATATAGGTAAGAAAGGAAATGAGTATATGATGCTGGGAGATGGAAATCTAGCACGCATTGAACGAGTGAAACGGGAAGATATTATCGGAATATTAAGAACCATCTACCGCCCTGACGGAACAACACAGGATTGCCGGGATACACAGTGGCTGAAGAAGGCAAAATGGTGGTATCGGTTACGTTTTTTACGACGATGGCTGTTACCAGTCTTAGTTTTCACCTCCGGAAAGGTAAAAATAAGCAGTGTACAGCATAAAAAATGAACAAGTTCATTTTTTATGCCCTTGGTTTGCATTATCTTTGCCCCGGAAAAGAAAACAGTGAATTCAGCAGAAGAATATGACTCCGATACAAAAACAGTTTTTCGCACTGGTGCAATCAGGTCTATGGGGTACCCCTGTAGATACTACTCTATTTAATATACAAACAGATTGGGCACAACTGTACCAATCAGCCAAAGTGCAAGCCCTACTAGGCATCACATTCGATGGTATGCAAACTCTGCCGCAAGAACTGCGTCCGAAGCGTGAACTTTATTTAAAGTGGTGCAATGCATTACTGCAAATAGAAGAAAACAATCACATTCTGAATCAAGAAATCGCCAAAGTATACACGCTCTATCGTGCCAATCAGATAGAGCCCGTTTTGCTGAAAGGACAAGGAGTGGCACAGAATTACCGGAATCCATTGCACAGACAATGCGGAGACATTGATTTATATATAGGTCCCAAGAATTATGAAAAGGCCAACAAGCTGTTAAGGACAGAATCTACCGGAGAACACGAAGAGAATCATAAACATACATGTATACACTGGCATGGTGTAGACATAGAAAACCACCGCGTACTCTCCCGGCTCAGTTCTCCTTCCTCCGACAAGAGTTTCCAACAGGAAATAGCCCGGTGGCATGGTACAACTGTTTGCCGGAATCTAGAAATAGAAGGTTACCAAGTAACTCTCCCTCCCCTATCTTTCGATGTAGCCTACGTGCTGACACACTCTGCACTGCATTTCCTCAATGAGGGAATCGGACTCCGCCAGGTATGCGATTGGGCCAACATACTCCATACGCAAAAAGACAATATCGATCTTAAAGAAATTGCTGATTTACTGCAAAAATGGGGATTAAGCAAAGCTGCCAAAATATTCGGGGTTGTAGCCGTAAACTATCTGGGACTCCCCATGGAAGAGTTGCCTATCCCCTATACTCAAAAAGATATAGAAACCGGTGAATGGTTACTCAATGATATATGGCAAGGAGGTAATTTTGGACAACATAACCAAAATCGCAAGCAACGCCCTAAAGGATATTGGAGTGGAAAATGGTACACTTTCACCCGCGCCACTCAACGATGCCGTGAATTCGGAGCCTTGGCACCAGCCGAAGCACGTTGGTATCCTCTTATGCTCGCCGTTCATTCTGCTCAGGTACAATGGAATAAAATGTGGAACAGAAATTAATTAGAAAATAGAATGAAAAATAAGTATTTAATCGCCATAGGAACCCTGTTAGTAGTATTATTAGTAGGAGTTACCGTATTATTACTCTCTGAAAAGCAAACCAATAAAGAACTGGTACAGGAATTTCAACTGGAAAAGGAAGACCTGGAAAACGAATATACGCGCTTTGCACAACAGTACGATGAATTGAAACTGACAGTTTCCAATGACTCCCTGTCTGTACTGTTGGAACAGGAACAATTAAAGACCCAACGTTTACTGGAAGAATTGCGTACCGTAAAAAGCAGTAATGCCGCAGAAATACGCCGCCTGAAAAATGAGCTTGCTACTCTGCGTAAGGTTATGATAGGATATATCAATCAGATAGATTCCTTGAACCGCCTCACTGCTCATCAGAAGGAGGTAATTGCACAAGTGACGCAGAAGTATAACGATGCTTCCCGCCAAATCAGCAATCTGTCGGAAGAGAAAAAGAATCTGAATAAGAAAGTCACCCTTGCCGCCCAGTTAGACGCTACCAATATCAACATACAGGCTGTCAACAAACGGGACAAAACAGCTAAGAAGGTGAAAGATGTAGTAAAATTCAAAATAGGGTTCACAATCGTCAAGAATATAACTGCCGAGACAGGAGAACGTACTATCTACGTACGTATCACCAAACCGGACAATGATGTATTGACCAAAAATCCCGCGAATACCTTCCCATACGAGAACCGCGAACTGGGTTATTCCATCAAGAAGTACATTGAATACAACGGTGAAGAACAAAATATAACCGTATATTGGAACGTGGAAGAATACTTATATGCAGGTACTTACCGTGTAGATCTCTTCGCTGACGGAACACTTATCGGCTCGCAATCCTTTACATTGAACTAAAAAAGATTAAATTATTTTGAGGTCTCACTGAAAGCCTATACATTTGCATCGTTGTTTATGCAATTATTGTTGCTTCACAAAACAACGTTTTAATCACCTTAATAATGTATAGACACGATGAGAAAGTTCTTCTGTTTCACTTGGTTGGTATGTCTGACCTTCTCAGTCTGCGCACAAGAGGTTTTAAGCCTCGATAGTTGCCGTGCATTGGCCATTGCCAATAACAAAGAACTACTGATAAGCCAGGAAAAAATAAACTCTGCGCATTATCAGCGAAAGGCAGCATTTACCAATTACCTTCCCGACATTTCCGCCACCGGTGGATATATGCGCACCCAAAAAGAAATTTCACTATTGAGCGATGCCCAGAAAGGTGCATTAGGTTCAATGGGAACTCAAGTAAGCGGTGCTATGCAAAATGGTATACAAGGTATACTGACGCAGCACCCCGAGTTAACACAGAATCCACAGTTCATGGCGCTGATCCAAGCATTGGGCAACGCAGACATTGCTTCTCCTCTCAATGGTCTCGGAAACTCCCTCGTTGATGCATTCCGTACAGATACCCGCAACATGTACGCCGGTGCTCTGACGTTGACACAACCGCTGTACATGGGTGGAAAAATTCGTGCTTACAACAAGATTACCAAATACGCCGAAGAACTGGCACGCCAACAGCATGATAGTGGTCTGCAAGATGTAATCCTCAGTACCGACCAGGCTTATTGGCAAGTCGTATCGCTTGCCAGCAAAAAGAAGCTGGCAGAAGGTTACCTCAAATTATTGCAGAAACTGGAAAGCGATGTGGATAAGATGATTGCTGAAGGTGTCGCTACCAAAGCAGATGGTCTGTCGATAAAAGTAAAAGTAAACGAAGCGGAAATGACACTCACCAAAGTGGAAGATGGACTAAGCCTTTCCAGAATGTTACTATGTCAACTATGTGGTCTGGACCTCTCCTCTCCCATCCTCCTGAAAGATGAAAAGGAAGATGACCTCAAGCCCGATCCGGTAGCTGCCAACGGCATTGATCTCAATACGGTTTATGCTACACGACCGGAAGTACGCATCCTGGAACTTGCCACAGAAATCTACAAACAGAAAGTAAATGTCACCCGTTCTGAATACTTGCCATCATTGGCTTTGATGGGTAGCTACATGATGACCAATCCTTCTGTTTTCAACGGATTTGAAAAGAAATTCAAAGGCATGTGGAATGTCGGCGTAGTATTACAAGTGCCCATCTGGCATTGGGGAGAAGGTATGTATAAGGTAAAAGCAGCCAAAGCAGAGGCCCGCATCGCCCAATATCAGTTGGATGACGCCAAAGAAAAGATTGAACTTCAAGTCAACCAGTCGGTTTTCAAAGTGAATGAAGCTGCAAAGAAGCTGATTATGGCAGAAAAGAATCTGGAAAAAGCAGATGAAAACCTCCGTTATGCTACACTCGGATTTGAAGAAGGCGTGATAGCTGCCAGCAACGTACTCGAAGCACACACAGCCTGGCTTTCTGCCCAGTCCGAAAAGATAGATGCACAGATTGACGTAAAACTGACTGACATCTATCTGAAGAAGGCGTTGGGGAAGTTGAGAGTTGAGAATTGAGAGTTGAAAATTGAGAATTTATAATTCATAATTCATAATTACCTAAATGGATACCAAATCACAAAACAGTAACATGCTACTAGCGTTCTTAACGCTGACAGGCGTCATTGCCATTGTAGCCGTAGTGGGTTTCTTCATGTTGCGCAAAGGACCGGAAATCGTACAAGGTCAAGCTGAAGTCACGGAGTATCGGGTATCAAGCAAAGTGCCGGGACGAATTCTGGAATTCCGCGTAAAGGAAGGACAAAGTGTACAAGCCGGGGATACCCTCGCCATACTGGAAGCTCCGGATGTGTTAGCTAAGCTGGAACAGGCTCGGGCCGCAGAAGCCGCTGCTCAGGCACAGAATGAGAAAGCACTGAAAGGCGCCCGCCACGAACAGGTACAGGCTGCCTTTGAGATGTGGCAAAAGGCCAAAGCGGGACTTCAAATAGCCGAGAAATCTTACAAACGTGTGAAGAACCTTGCTGATCAGGGCGTGATGTCAGCCCAAAAGCTGGATGAGGTGACTGCACAACGTGATGCTGCCGTTGCAACAGAGAAAGCTGCCAAAGCTCAATACGACATGGCAAAGAACGGCGCGGAACGGGAAGATAAAGCAGCAGCTTCCGCTCTGGTAGATCGTGCCAAAGGAGCCGTTGCAGAAGTAGAATCTTATATAAAAGAAACTTATCTTATAGCCCAGACTGCCGGAGAAGTTTCGGAAATCTTCCCCAAAGTGGGTGAATTGGTAGGAACCGGTGCACCGATCATGAACATAGCCATACTGGATGATATGTGGGTAACATTCAATGTCCGGGAAGATTTGCTGCAAGGTCTGACAATGGGAACTGAATTCGAAGCCTTCGTTCCGGCATTGGATAAAAATATCCGTCTGAAAGTGAACTATATGAAGGATCTTGGTACTTATGCAGCCTGGAAAGCTACGAAAACAACCGGGCAATTTGACCTGAAGACTTTTGAGGTAAAAGCTTTACCACAGGAGAAAGTGGAAGGCTTGCGTCCCGGAATGTCGGTTATACTGAAGAAATGATTAAGGGTTAGTGATTAGTGATAAGTAAAGGAATGGCACGAGATAAGAAATATATAGCTTTGTGGAACGTCATGAAACGGGAAGGCCGACGGCTCGTTTCCCGTCCGCTGTACCTGTTCTGCATGGTGATAGCGCCGTTGTTCTGCTACGTGTTCTTCACGACGCTGATGGATTCGGGTTTACCGGTCAATATGCCTGTAGGGGTGGTGGATCAGGATATGACATCCACTTCGCGCCAATTGATGCGAAACCTGGATGCATTTGAGCAGACCGCCATCGTAGCCCATTATCCTACTATCAACGAAGCACGTGCCGCCATGCAGAAAGGAGAAATCTACGGATTCTACTACATTCCGAAAGGTACCACCGCCAAGGCGCAATCTCAACGACAGCCTACCGTATCGTTCTATACCAACAATACGCTGCTTATCGCCGGTTCTCTGCTCTACAAAGATATGAAGATGATGAGCGAGTTGGCATCGGGAGCCGCCGCACGCACCAGTTTGTATGCCAAAGGTGCTACGGAAGACCAGGCTATGGCATTCCTGCAACCCATCGTCATCGATACACATCCGCTGAACAATCCGTGGCTGAATTACTCCGTATACTTGTGTAACACATTTGCACCGGGTGTACTGATGCTGCTTATATTTATGATAACGGTTTACTCCATCGGCGTGGAAATAAAAGACCGTACCGCACGCGAATGGCTGCGCATGGGAAATAATTCCATCTATATCTCCCTTGCAGGAAAGCTATTGCCGCATACGGCTATTTTCTTCCTGATGGGAATATTATATAATGTATATTTATATGGCTTCCTGCACTTCCCCTGCAACAGTGGCATCATGCCGATGCTTCTTGCCACTCTCTGCCTTGTACTGGCTTCGCAAGGGATGGGTGTACTGATGATAGGTACATTGCCTACCCTGCGTCTGGGACTGAGTTTTGCATCCTTATGGGGAGTGCTTTCATTCTCTATGTGCGGACTATCATTCCCTGCCATGGCAATGCATCCGGTTCTGCAAGGATTAGCCAATCTGTTCCCGCTGCGTCACTATTTCCTGATCTATGTAGATCAGGCCCTGAACGGTTATCCGATGATTTATTCATGGATAAACTATGTGGCGTTACTTATTTTTATGATGCTTCCTTTCTTTGTCGTACACCGGCTCAAAGAAGCGTTGATTTATTATAAATACGTGCCCTAATGAAACATCTGACGTTCAAACAGAAAGTAGTACAAGGTATCCACGACCTATTCTATATCTGGATACGGGAATTCCGCACGACCTTTCGCGATCAGGGTGTGCTCATCTTCTTTGTGCTTGTCCCGTTGGTGTATCCACTGATCTATGCTTTCATTTATACCAATGAAACCATACGGGAAGTACCTGCTGTGGTAGTGGATAACTCACGCAGTTCGTTAAGCCGCGAATACCTGCGCAAAGTGGACTCCAGTCCGGAAGTGAAGATTGTATCTTATTGCGCCGACATGGAAGAAGCCAAACTGATGCTGAAAGATCGTCTGGCTTATGGCATCATCTATATACCTGCTGAATTCAGTGAAGATATTGCACGGGGAAAGCAAACACAGGTCAGTCTGTATTGCGATATGAGCGGATTGCTTTATTATAAATCTCTGCTGAATACCAATACCAGCGTGTCATTAGCTATGAATGCAGATATCAAAATGCAACGTGCCGGCAATACCACCAACCGCCAGGATGAGATTACCGCCTATCCGATAAAATATGAAGATGTTACCTTATTCAACCCCGCAAACGGTTTTGCGGCTTTCCTGATACCTGCGGTATTGATACTGATTATTCAGCAAACCTTACTGCTGGGTATCGGACTTTCTGCCGGAACAGCCCGCGAACAGAATCGTTTCAAAGATTTGGTTCCTATCAACCGCCACTACAACGGCACATTACGTATCGTACTGGGTAAAGGCTTAAGTTACTTCATGGTATATGCACTTGTATCTGTATATGTGCTCTGTGTAGTGCCACGCCTGTTCAGTCTCATTCAGATAGCTCAACCGGGTGTACTGACCCTCTTCATGTTGCCTTATCTGGCAGCATGTATTTTCTTTGCCATGACAGCTTCGATTGCCATACGCAACCGTGAAACCTGCATGTTAATATTCGTCTTCACATCCGTACCTTTATTGTTCCTTTCAGGTGTTTCCTGGCCGGGAGCCGCCATGCCGGATTTCTGGAGATACTTCTCTTATATCTTCCCGTCCACTTTCGGCATCAATGGCTACGTACGCATTAATAGCATGGGAGCTACACTGGGCGAAGTAGCCTTTGAATACCGTGCATTATGGATACAGGCAGGCATCTACTTCCTGACTACTTGCTGGGTATATCGTTGGCAGATTATCCAGAGCAGGAAGCATGTGATTGAGAAATATAAAGAGTACAAGAATAAATAATAATTTTCAGGAGATTATTATCCATTCTGCAGGACATCCTCTTTCTCCGGAGCAGTAGGCTCCGGCCTCCTTTCAGGGGCAAACGGGTCGAAATAATAAATATTTTTAGTATCCAACCAATGCAGGAAAAAGGGCAAGCGCCGCATAAAACGACTATAATCCTTACGCACGGCAGGCGTCCAAGCAGCTTCAGCAGCAGCTACAAGACGTGGGAAGACCATAAAATCCAATCGTTTGACATCAGCCACACGTTCTGTCCAAAGTGAATACTGCATACCCATAATCTGGCTTTCGTACCCCTTAAACAGATGTTCTATCGAGCGAGGGAATGAGAAGACATCTTCTATCGGATTATATCCATCCCAGTAACGCCCAACATTGTGTGTGGAATACTGTACAAAGTCGCCATACATCGGACGACGCGGAGTCATAATAACACGATATCCACTTTCGAGAGCTTTCAATAACTGATACCTACGATCATGACGCCACCACATCACTACTGCTTTATCCGGCGATACACCGGCATCCACAATCTCATCCCAACCGATCATTGTTTTACCTTTGGCAGCAATAATATCTGCCACACGGCGCACAAAGTATTGCTCCAATCCAGTTTCGTTCATTAAATGTTTATCTTTAATAAACTGCTGTATCTGTGAATCTGTAAACCATTCCTGATTACCGAAATGCACTTCATCACCTCCAATATGAATATAAGGAGAGGGGAACAGAGTAATCAGTTCATCCAGCACATCACTTATGAAACGGAAAGTTTCTTCTTTGCACGGGTGAAAAGTAAAATCTTTCCATCGCCCCTCACCACCACCGGACAATTCCGGATAGGCACGGCAAGCAGCAGTGGCATGTCCGGGCATATCGAATTCCGGCACAATCATTATGTGCCGTGCAGCTGCATAGGCAACAATATCTTTAATATCCTCCTGCGTATAGAAGGCAGCAGGTGACGACGGATCATGATAATTCCCTTTGGATCCAACCTTTGTCAACAAAGGATATTTCTTTATTTCAATACGCCATCCCGGTTCATCCGTCAGATGCCAATGAAAAACATTCAGGCGAAGAGAAGCCATTATATCAAGCAATTGCTTTACTTTCTCCTTACCAAAGAAATGACGGCTCTCATCAAGCATAAAACCCCGCCACGAATAACGGGGAGCATCATTGATTACACAAGCGCTCGTAGTGCCTTTCCCGGAACGCAAAAGTTGCTTCAAAGTTTCTTCTCCCCGGAATGCTCCGGTTACAGTAGCCGATTGAATAAAAACAGAATCGGGAGTTATCTCCAAACGATAAGCCTCATCAGCCCCCATAGTGCAATCCGGTGCAATACGCTGTACCACTCGTGACGGAAGTACATTATTTGTCTCAAGTGCCTTATTTTCGGCAATAGACAATACGAACTCTCCTTTTGCCGGGCGATATTGTGCCGGTTCAGGAATCACATTTTGTGCAGAGATAAAGACTGGCAGAAAAAGACTTACTGCCAACAGGTTAATTTTAGTTGTCATCATTGATATATCTTAAAACAATTTCCCATTTCGAATTCCAGTACCCCGCCCTTCACGATCTCATCATGCGTTATCCACAAACGGTTCAATTTCTTACCGTTCAATGATACCGACTGGATATAGATGTTCTGAGGCGAGTTATTATGCGCTATGATTTTGAAATTCTTACCGGAGTAAAAATGCGTATCCAGGTTTATCTCTACGCTTTCGAAAACAGGACTGGTAATCTCATAACGGGGATTTCCCGGACAAACCGGATGAATGCCCATAGCGGCCAATACATACCATGCCGACATCTGCCCTACATCTTCGTTTCCGCACAATCCCAGAACATCGTCACCATAAGCTTTATTACAAATCTTTCTCGTCCACTCCTGTGTCAGCCACGGGCAAGAAGAGTAATTGAAAAGGAATGGTACATGATGGTTCGGTTCATTAGGGTGATTATAATAATCGTTCCATAAAAAATCCTCCGGAACATTGGCAAAGAACTCTTCCAGTTCCGCATCAAACTTCTTTTGTCCTCCCATCAGAGCTTTCATTCCGTCAATATCATGAGGAACAAACCAACCTTGCTGGAAAGGATTACTTTCCGTAGTACCCTGATCCTGTGCCGTACGACCTCGCCAAGGCAACCAGCCTCCCCCCTTCACGCGGGCACGAAACCACTGTACGCTGTCGCACCACACATTCCGGTAAGCTTTGGCACGCTTTTCATATTCAGCTGCTTCTTTCTTTTTGCCCAAGGAACTCATGAGTTGTCCTAAGCACCAATCCGTATAAGCATACTCCAACGTATGGGAAAGACTGCCGGGAGTATATCCCAGGTTTCCATTACCAAACTGCTTCTGTGTATTCGCAGCATATTCAACGGCTTTCTGTACATCATACTCCCGGATCCCCTTTTCATAGGCATCCGCCAGCACCGAGATAGCGGGATTTCCCAACATACAGCCAGAATATGCATTCACTACTTCCCAACGCGGATAATACTCCTTCCCACTTAATTGCGCAATCTGAATCAAAGAGTTTATCTCATCATTCACCAATCGGGGATTAATCAATGTTTGCAATGGGAACTGACTACGGAATACATCCCAACCGCTAAATACAGTACGATAAGTAAAATTCTCAGTCTGGTGAATCTTCTTATCTGCACCGACATATCGGCCGTCACAATCAGAGAAGCAACGTGGATCGATCATTGTATGATACAAAGAGGTATAAAAGATAGTCTTATCCCTTTCGCTTCCCTCAACCTTCACCGAAGAGAGTGCCTGATTCCACAGATTACGTGTATTTTCTTTTACCCGCTCAAAATTCCAGTCCGGAATATCCTGTTCCAGATTGCGCTGGGCACCTTCCATGCTGACAAACGATATACCACACTTCAGTTGTACTTGTTCATCTTTCCGGGTAGGAAACTCTGTATAAAAGCCCAAATGCTTTCCCTGTGCTTTCCCGAGTGCAGGTATGAGCCGGGCATCCTTAATATAGTTGAAATAGGCCGGATTATCATTGGCGTCATTCTTTCTGCTAATACCCTCAGGAATAGAAGCACTCCAAACACCGTATTCCGTCAATGGGCGATCGAAACAGCAATAGAAGTAAACGGTATAATCAGATTTACCCGAGCCATTTCCCCAACCTCCACAAGCGGGCGTGCATTTCATCCATCCCCGAATCGTATATTCGTCCACTTTTTCCACATACTGTTCATCGGATGTACCACCAATTCTACGGGCCAGATCGATCTGGATACGTGACTTCTCCGACTCCGGATATGTGAAACGCAGAATCCCCGAACGAGGAGCGGATGTCAGTTCCACCTTCACCTGATAATCTTGCAAGTATACCGAATAGTATCCGGCCTGTGTAATCTCCGTATCATGGGAATATCTAGAACGGTAACCTTCCTCCGGTTTATTTTCGGTACCTTTGAATGTCTGCAATGGCCCGGTGGTAGGCATTACCAGAAAGTTTCCGAAATCACCATACCAGCCGATACCGCTTAAATGCGTAAAGCTGAAGCCTTCGATAGTAGAATGATGCCACGAATATCCGGGACCATTATCGCCACCGGTTTTAGTATCCGGACTCAACTGTACAAGTCCGAAAGGAGTACAACTTCCCGGAAAGGTTTTTCCCAACCCATGCCCCGACTTTCCGGCCTCTGCCGAAGTTGAAGCACCAATAATCGTATTGACATAATCCACCGGCTCTTTTTGAGCAAATGACAAAATAGAAAAAGAAATCAATAAAGCCGATAGCCAAAACCTGCCATGTTTCATAGAATAATAAAATAGAAAAAGTTACCGAATATGTTTTTTAATTAACGGATACAATACTTCCGCATAGCGCATAAAGCCCAGATCTGTAAAATGAATACCATCAACAGTAGCCTCACCATCGTGCCCGATGATATCCTTTGAAGAAAGAAGATAGATATTCTTCTCACCCTTTTTCTTCATTGACTGGAAAATAGCCGCAATCGTTTCATTTTTAGCTTTCACTTCCCTTGCAATCTTTTTATCGAAACGGGCATGAGTGAAAATAGGATCTTCTACAAAAAGTATGGGAGTATCGGGATGTTTGCTGCGAACGATAGAGTAGAATTTCTCCGCCCGTTCCTTCATCTGTTCCACTGTGGCATTAGGAAGGAAATCAAGCACAAACATGGAAGCATCCACCGTAGCTATAAGTTCCGCAATCTCCAGATCGAGCAAAGCATTACCGCTAAATCCTAAATTGATACATTCACGATTGAGCCAACGTTCCAGAATATTTGTATGAGCCATTCCGGGACGGGAAGCACAACCACCCTGCAAAATACTAGTCCCATAAAAAACAACGGGCTTCTCACGTACCGGCAAATCAACAGTAGGCTGGTCAAGCGTAGAAAGGCTATCCACACCGATTGCCAATGAGGTGACCCCGTCATACAAAGAGAGATATAAAAGATATTCCCGTTCTTCAGGATCCATATTCTTCACGATAGTAGCTTCATTTACCTTTCCCTGAGGACGCCCGCTACCGGCAAAAACCCACTTGCCATCTTGCAGACAATAAAGATCCAATCCTTTGATTCCAGTAGGAGTCATGTGGTTCATGCTTCTGTTATCCCTCACTTCCCACTTTGCCCCAATGCATGTAGAATTGGAACGGAAGCGCAAAGCAAGTCCGGCACTATTGCGTCCTAAATCCCAAAGCGGTTTGCGGGAAACAGATTCCAAAGAAGCCGGAAGGCGTTCGTAACGGGTAAGAGTAGCATCCATAGCTTTGCCCAACAGGGGAAAAGCGGAAGCATCGTGATAAAGAAGCTGGGCATGAGTAGAAGCTGCCAGCAACAATCCGAAAATTAAAGCTTTGGTTCTCATGATTTAATAGATATTAAGATGACCCAAAGTTACACTGAAAAACTACATTTTTCATTCGTTTTACATCAATTAACAAGCAAGATGTTCTACAGTTACGAAAGATTCGTAACTTTGGTAAAAACTATATAGTATGAAAAAACTCAATTTTCTCCTCAGCAGTCTGCTACTATGCATGTGCTGCACCATTCAAGCTAAAAACAAAGTGATTGAACAACCTCCGTTCATCGTAAGTAGCACCACCTCTATTGAAGTCAGCCAGGTCGAAATCAGTGACACGGCTACAGTCCTGCACATTTTTGCCAAATACCGGCCTAAAAACTGGATAAAGATTGCTTCGGGAAGTTACTTGCAAGATAATAACGGAAAGACTTACCAACTACGTTCGGGCATAGGCATCACACCGGATGCAGAATTCTGGATGCCGGAATCCGGTGAAGCTGAGTTTCAGCTGGTGTTTCCTCCTCTTCCCGCCTCCGTTACATCCATCGACTTCACAGAAGGTGCCGAAGTTGAAAATGGATTTAGTATTTGGGGAATCCAGTTGAAAGGTAATAATCTGCCGAAATTAGTACTGCCGAAAGAGGCTGTTATCCATAAAGCAGATAAAGAAACCGCTCTGCCTAACCCTGTCATCGAATATGGTAAAGCTACCTTGAAAGGTAAGTTACTGGATTTCCGTCTCGGCATGTCCAAGACCATGACTCTGGTATCATGGGAAAGTGCCAAAGGCGATATATCGGAAGCGCTGGTAGATATCCAACCGGATGGTAGTTTCAGCAAAGAAATATCCTTGGCAAGTACCACACCGGTCTCTATATATATGTCCGGCAGCTCACCCCTCCAACTATTTATGGAACCGGGAAAAACGACTGAAGTATATATCAATTTGCGTGAGATCTCCCGCCGCCGATCCAAATTCCATAGCGAGGGGAAGCCTTACGGAGAGATTATATACATTAACGGCCCCTTAGCAACCGTTGCACAAGAATTGAACCAGGATATGCCCGGCACCAATGTACAAGATAAAGTATATAAAGATATGAAGGCATTTGCCGGTATGGATATAGACACTTACAAATCAAAAGTACTGGAGTTGTCTGCTGAAGTGCAAACGGAAATAGATAAACTCCCATGCAGTCTGGCAACACGTCAAGTGCTCACCATCAATAATAAGTTGTCCACAATTGGGTTATTGCGTTTAGCTGCAAATTCACTGACATCAGCTGCCATACAGACCAATCAGATAACACGCGAAGAAGCTCAAGAATACTTTATGGAACGGGCACAGAAAATACCGGCTGACTATATTCCAAATGCTAACTTTGCAATACTGAACGATCTGCAAGCCACCCTGTCCAGCAATTACTCAAACATCGTAATCGGTTATTACCAGAAAAGTGGTGACCTTGCCAAAACTTGGGGAACAGACAACGGTATCTTCTTTGACATCGTCCGGGTTATTCCTCTTTATCAAAGCATCAAGAATTTCACTCCGCTGACTGAAGAGCAAATTAACACAATCAACACTTTCCCTTCCGCTTATCGTGAAATGCTGACTGTGGCCAATGATGAACTCCTGGCAAAGATTGAAGCCAATAAGAAAAAGACGGGATTCACAGTAAATGAAGCCGGTGAAGTCAGCGATGAAGACCTCTTTGCTTCCATCATTAGTAAGTTCAGCGGAAAAGTATTACTGGTTGATTTCTGGGCTACCTGGTGCGGTCCATGCCGCATGGCTAATAAAGAAATGATTCCAATGAAAGAAGAATTAAAAGATAAGGATATTGTGTATTTGTATATCACTGGTGAGACATCTCCGTTGAAGACATGGGAAAATATGATTCCTGATATTCATGGTGAACATTACCGTGTGACAGCCGCCCAATGGAATTTCTTAGGCAAGAGTTTCAATGTTTCAGGTGTTCCCACCTACCTCATTATTGACCGCGAAGGAAATATAAAATACAGACAAGTAGGTTTCCCCGGCGTTAAAACGATGAAAGAAGAGCTCCTGAAAGTAGCGGATCAATAAGAAAAAAGTACCGGACGGTACGAAGCCTGTTAAAAAGAAATGGCACTGCCCATCATTTACATTCAATGATGAACAGTGCCATTCGTTTTATTTCTCATCCGATTCCTACTTCCAGTCTTCGGCTCCTTTTTCTTTCAATTTGCTTGTAAAGGCTTTAGCTTTATCCATAGTCTCTTTTTCTTCTTCGGGACTTGCATAAGCAAACCTATAGCCTTTTATAACATTCCATTCGCCACGGGTAAAATCAGGAAATTCTACAGCAGCACAATTGTTATCCATAGAAAGCTCACCCAGTTCTGCCAGACAGCACCATTCTGCCAAGTCGTATACATCCAGGTCCAAAGGTAAACCGTTCTGCAAGCAATATACCAAACGGCTATCCATAATGAAGTCCATACCTCCATGGCCTCCTACTTCCTTAGCCATTTCACCATACTTCTTTAATATCGGATGCTGGAACTTTTCTACAAGCGCCTCCATTTCCTCTTTAGGCAAAAAGCTGTGGGTATTCAGATTATCAACTTGCGGTTCTACTCCTGAAGCGCTCAACTGCTTAGCATCAAGAGCATAACCCTGAATCGGATACTTATTGGCGAAGCCCTTGGTTCCGGTAAGCTGATACAAACGGTTATAAGGTTGCGGTGTCATCACATTATGTTGAATCTCGATAACTTTTCCGTTTGCCGTACGAATCAGTGTGGTTGTATGGTCACCGTTACGGAAATCATCACACTTCTCTCCGGTTCTCTTTTCTACCAGATCCTTACCTACAACCGACTTGGTATCCATAGCTACCAACGTTACCATACGGTCGCCACGATGAATATCAAATGCTTGCGCCACAGGACCAAGACCGTGAGTAGCATACACATCACCACGATGTTTCTTGTTGTAATCCAAACGCCATCCCAGTTTATCATTCTCACCATTTTTCCAGTAATGATCCCAGAATGGGCTCAATTCATGAATGTAAGCACCTTGTCCGCGAATCACTTCACCAAATACTCCTTGCTGTGCCATGTTCAGCGTATTCATTTCAAACCAGTCATAGCAACAGTTTTCCAGTATCATACAATGTTTGCGGGTCTTTTCACTCATGTTGATCAAGTCCCAACACTCCTGAAGACTCATAGCCGAAGGAACTTCTATAGCTACATGTTTGCCGTTCTCCATGGCGCACATTGCTACAGGGAAGTGGTGCAACCAGTCGGTAGCAATATAAACCAGGTCTATGTCATCGCGCTTGCAAAGTTCTTCGTATCCCTTCTCTCCCGAATAAACAGCTGCCTTAGGCAAAGATGCTTTCTGCAAATACTTCTGGCAGCCCTCAGCACGTGATTGTTCATAATCACAAAGAGCTACGATCTGCGTACCGGGAATATGGGTAAAACGCTCTACAGCACCGGGACCACGCATACCCAATCCTACGAATCCTACTCTAACAACTTCCATCTTCGGGGCGGTCAGCCCAATCACACTCTGCTGCCCAGCCGGACGCTCGGGAGTTTTCACAATAATAGTTCCATTCTTCCATTCCCACTGAGTACCCTTGTCATTGGTTTGCACAGTAGAAGTTTGAGGCGTGCATGCACATAATGCGACGCACATACCCAACAACAATGATTTCAAAACCTTCATGTTATATTAAATTTAAAGTAAATAATTAGTTCATCAGTTAAAAAAAGCATTACCAGCCGGCATGTTCCTTTTGGTTCTCGTAAAAATCAGCTTCTCTTTTCATTTCTCCATTGTACATCCATTCCATTTCATCCGTGTATTCTTTGCCACCGGAAGAAACAGTTGCTTTCAATATATTCTTCCCAGACTCCAAAGTAACCTTATCAAACACATAATGTACATCTGTATATCCCTTCCGTATTCCTGTCAATTCTTTTCCATTCAGGTAAACTTTAGGAGTTCCTATATTGGAATATACAGTTACGGTAGTTTCTTTCTTTTCACGATTTACGTTTCGCCGTTGTGTCAGATAAAGTACCGGTTCTTTACTCCAGTTTGCCTTATACCAGAAATAAGAATCTTTCTTTATCTTACGGTCAAAGGTAACCAATCCTTTTAAATTACGTGCAGGTACGCCCCCTCTTTTCCACATTGGGACTGCAAAATCGAATGTATTCCACAAATAAGAGGCTATAATATAAGGATGATTAGCTATAACACTCCATTGATATTCATGTGTTTTAGTCTGAAAAGTCTCCGGATAAAACGGTTTTCCCCAGTTCAGGGCATCACCCAGATATTCAGTCTGATGCTCTATATTGGCATCCGCTCCGTATTCCGTTAACATGAGTTTCTGCCAGGGATATTCCTTCTCCAATTTCTCCACCCAAGGCTCTATGTCCTGGATTTTCTTCTCATACCAGCCAAAGTAACGGTTCATGCCCTGTACATCCGCATTTTGATTAACAGGATGATCGGCATGTCCATACCCATTGACGGATACGGTATAGCGGTCCGGATCTTCGGTCTTACAAAGATCATGGAGAGATTGCGTCAAAGAGGCTGTATATCCATGCGGATGATAAACCTCATTGTGAGTACCCCATATATAAATGGAAGGATGATTAAAACTCTGTCGAACCAGTTCACGCATCTGTTGATGTGCATTCTCCCACTCCTTTCCAGAAACACGGTTCACAAAAGGAATCTCCGCCCAGATAATCAAGCCCAACGTATCACAACGGGAATATAAATAATCGGACTGCTGATAGTGGGCAAAACGAACAGTAGTTGCGCCCAGATCCATAATGGTTTCCAGGTCAAAATCATGGTGCTCATTTTTTAAAGCACTGCCTAGTCCCCACCAGTCCTGATGCCGAGTCACGCCATACATCGGGTATTTCTTTCCATTCAGGAAGAAGCCTTTCCCTGCCACTATTTCATAGTTACGAAGTCCCAGCGGCTGTACCATCTCATCAATCACTTTACCATCCTGCCATAGACGAGACACGACTTTGTACAGATAAGGGTCTTCACGCCCCTGCCACAAGTGGGGATTGTTCAGCTTGAAGGTTGAGGAATAGGCTTGTGTCCCCTGTGGGGTCAACAGGAAACTCTGCCGATGTGTCTTCACCTGTCTACCCTGGGCATCGTAAATCGTATTTTCCAACTCCGACTGTACAGGTGTCAATGATCCATTGTCCAGTTTTACTTTCACAGTAACCTCAGCCGACCACTTGGAAACATTTTTTTGGGTAACATACACCCCAGGAGAAGCATAGTCTGTCACAACGATGTTACACGGGTCAGTCACCACCAACCATACCGGACGATAAATTCCTCCATAAACTCCAAACAGGTTGTGATTGACAGGAATAACATCAGGACGTGCCGTATTATCCGCTTTTACTATAATTTCATTCTCTTGTCCGAACTTTACCTGACCGCTGATTTCGCATGCAAAAGCCGAATAAGCTCCTTTATGTGTGCCAGCCAGATAGCCGTTAATATAAACTTCTGCACACGAACCGACACCTTCGAAGCGCAGAAATAGACGTTTGCCTTTCATACTTTCAGGAAACATATACTTTTTGCGATAATAGGCGTCCCCTTCATAGAAAGAAGCTTCTTTCACCTGCATGTCTTTAGCATTCCAGGTATGTGGAATTTCAACTTTCTCCCAATTCCCACTCCACTTCTGTGCAACCTGCATAGCTTCTGTGCCAAAAGGCCCTTTCTCGAATTCCCATCCACCGTTGAAAGAGATTACATCACGTGCAGAAACATCTGTACTACCAAACAGAGAATATACGATCAAGCAAATACCAAATAATACTTTCCTCATATTCAGTTTATCATTTTATAGATTTGACATCCCGCCAGCAAAAATGCACCGACTCCATAGACTTCCGTCATTTCACGCGTCACCTTACACGGATCGGCACCGATAGGCTGAACATATCCCAGCTTTCCATCCGGCTCCACCGCATCTACCAGTGCTTTCCAACCTTTTTCTATTGCAGGCATGAAAGAAGCTTTGTCCAGCAATCCTTCGTTCACCCCATAAGCAAGCGCATAGACAATAAATCCGGTTGCACTTGTTTCGGGCGACGGATAAGATGCAGGGTCCAGTAAGCTGGCATGCCAGTATCCATCCGGGCTCTGTAATTCAGCTACACGCGTGGCTAATGTAACAAATAATTGTTTATAGAAATCATAAGAAGATTCCTCTTTGGGAAGTACCTGCAAGATTTCGGCCAAACCACCTAAAACCCATCCGTTGCCACGTCCCCAGAATACCTTCTTGCCATTTGCTTCTTTCTTATCAAAGTAACGCCAATCTCTGTAGAACAACAGCTCGTCTTTATCATACAAGAAATCATAAGTTACTTTATACTCCTTATTCATAAAATCCAGATACTTCTTGTTTTGAGTCAATGCATAGAGTTTGGCATAAACAGGGGGAGCCATAAACAATGCATCACACCAGGACCAGCGATCCAGCGTCTCCGACTTGCGATAGTCTAATTCCAAGGTTGTTTCTGCCGGATTATCTACTATCCAATTGGCACGTGCCATTACGGGAGCAATCATTTTCTTATTGCCATATTTTATATAAAGGTCGATAAAAGGCTGTCCTACGGCAATAAAATCAGCATGATACATCCGCTTTCCAACTTGAAAATGATTGCGTTGCCCGATTCGAAGCAACCACTTATAATAAGTACTGTCGCTGTCTTCCCTTTCTGTGAGGTCGGCCCAGTCCACCATTCCCATATACAAAGCGGCATGTGTCCAGTCCAGGTCATCATGTTCCGCATCTTTATTGGGATTAGCTATCTGCCAGTCGGCAACACGCTTCATGATACTTTTAACATCCGTCTTGTTGATGTTTTGAGCAAAGGAAGTAACTCCTGCCACAGAAGACAGGAGTACTACCAATAAAAGTTTCTTTATTCTATTCATCTCAGATAAATTACTCATTCGGAGTGTCCATCGGTTCAACATTATTCTCTGAACCATCGTATCCCGGAGTCTGATTGATATGTCCCTCCACATTGGATGAAATAGCCTTCAAAGCAATAGGCCAAAGCACATTGTGGGGAGCAATCGTATACGTATTACCTACAGAGTTCTTTACGCCCTTGTTATAAAATTCCGTTCTGTCCATGATTCGGTTGTAAAAATAGTTATTTTCCGTGAATTTATCCATAGAATACGTACGTCCTTTTTCATCTGCTTTACCAGTTTTAGCAAATAAGTAAGCAATACGGGTCAGTTCACACTTGCGCGGTTCTTCATAGAAGAGTTCACGGGCACGCTCATCCAGAATCTGACTGATATTCACTTCATCGACGGTCAAAAGACGTGCACCGGCACGTTCGCGTACTTTATTTAAATCTTGTACGGCCAGATCCGACTTGTCCAACCAAGTATACGCTTCTGCACGGAGCAGGTAGGTTTCAGCCAGACGGAAGACATACCAATCTGCCCAGCCACCACGCCACCAACTGGCTTTCTGGTCAGCAACATTGGATTTATAATGCGGCCATCCGCTCCAGCAACGAATCGTATCTTTAACAAGAATATCACCTTTATCATTATACAATTGTACATTCTTTCCATACCATTCGGATTTACCTTCCAGACTTGGATTATTATATTTCAAGTCTGATACATGTACCCAGTTACCGGGTGCATGACGTAGATCGGTATCATCCAACGTCCAAATCATATTCTGATGATACCATGTAGAACGCAAAGAGCAAACGCCACGGCCATACTCCAGCAAATAAGGATTCTTTGTCTGATTATTATCAACAAAAGCAACCTCTCCGGCAGGAGTCGTAATCTGTCCGGATGCCGGGAACCAAGGTACCAATTGACGTTTTATTTCCAGTCCGGCAGCGGAACGCATATCGCTACCTGCATCATAACGATCGATTACAATATAAAGACATTCCTTATTTTCAGGCAAAGATTTATTGTCTGATTGATGCAAATCCCAAATCACATTTTTAGAGGCATCATTTTTATCCACACCAAAACGCTGAGTCATCAATTGATGTACGCCATCATTGATTACTTTATTAGCTGATTCCACTGCATCGTTAAATTCACCCAATGCCAGATTGATTTTAGTCAACAAATGATAGGCAGCAGCCTGTGTTACCATACCGATATACACATCATTAGACAAATATGGAGCAGTACGGTCCAAGTCTTCTTTCAGATATCGCAAGATGGCCTCACGCTTCGTTGAATAGAAATCATAACGAGGTCCGGTCACTTCATTCACAATAAACGGAATATCACCATACTGATGTACCAAACGATAGTAGCGGAATGCCCGGTGAAAACATCCCAAAGCTTCTATCTCTCCTCGTTGTGCTTCTGTCATTTCCGTATCCTTAGAACGACTGAGAATCGTATTGGCATCCTTAATGCCCTTATACAAATAAGTCCAATAGTTATTTATCTGACTGGCATTACCTGTCAGGGAAGCCGAGGGATTAATTTGCCGCACCAAGTCCACAGGAGCATTCGAAGCATCTGTACGTCCGTTCACACTCATTTCTGAAAAGAAATACTCTGAAAGGATACAAGGTTCGGCCGATCCTGCCGTAGGATAGTAGTCGAAGTAACGAACATCGCGGTTCAACATATCCGTACTTGTTTTCAGTCCCTCATACGAATTAAACGTATTTTCCGGCGTAAAGAAGGACAAAGGTTTAGGTTCCAACCAATCGGAACATCCGCTTGCTGCGAACATCACTCCAAGTATACCGGTATAGCCTAATGTATATTTTATTAACTTTTTCATTATCAGTTCCCTTTTTTATAATGTCACATTAATACCAAATGTTATCGTTCTCGGTGTATTGCTGTCCGAATTTTCCGGATCGTAAGCAGGCCATCCGGTAAAATAGCCTACATTCTTCACAGTCAGGTTCAGTCGTAGCGCTTCCATTCTCAACGGAGATATCAGAGCTTTCGGGAAGGTATATCCCACAGAGATGTTATCAAGACGCAGGAAATCAGCTTTCTTATAAATATAGTAAGTTACACCGCTCGGACTCTTCGCACCTAAACGAGGATAGCTGTTGATAGGATTTTCGGCAGTCCAATAATCCCGTTTAATCTGATTTACCGTATTCAGCAAAGCATTGTTATTGGTGAAGCGGTCCATCTTCTTCACATGGCCCAGATAAGAGTACATACTGAATGAAATATCGAAGTTCTTGAACAATGTAAATTCATTACGCATATTCCAACGAACCTTCGGAGTCGTATTTCCCTGGAAAACCTTATCATCATTGTTGTATTTATAATTCTGGTCTACATCCAGAATCTTCGGATCACCGGGAATCTGGCTGTATTTAGCCGCTTCTTCCGCTTCATTTTCCTGCCATACACCCTCATATTTATATCCCCAAACTTCATCCAGAGCATGGCCAATGAAATATCCGTTGTCAATATCATCCGCTTCTTTCCTGCCTATCACCTTTCCGTCAGCATCTGTTATATCTTCCATAATGCCATAAAGATGCTTGATTGTATTCTTATTGTACATCAGGTTGAAAGTGGTGCGCCAAGTCAGTACACTGTTCTGAATATTGGTAGAATGTAAAGATAACTCCAAACCACGGTTCCAAATCTCACCAATATTAGCTTTCACACTGGAATAACCAATTAAACTTGGCAACTGGCGGTTGTTCAGCAAGTCGGTAGTACTCTTATGGTACACATCGATACTACCACCCAGACGTCCCTTCAGGAAAGTGAAATCCAATCCCAAATTATAAGAAGTCGTAGTTTCCCACTTCAGGTTGGGATTTGCCATATTATAGCAGAAGAATGTATTGATAGTGACCAACTGACCTGTAGCAGGATCTACATACATATATTTACGGGGATCCAACTGCATCAATGCAGCATATTCACCAATAGAACGGTTACCGTTCTTACCCCACGTAAGACGCAACTTAGCATATTCAAGCCATTCGGCATTCAGCTTCTTCCAGAAAGATTCTTCCGTAAAAATCCATCCAAGAGCCACAGAAGGGAAAGTAGCACGCGGATTGCCTTGTCCGAAAGCAGAATATCCGTCACGACGTACAGTAGCCGTAATCAGGTAGCGATTATCATACGTATAGTGCAAACGTCCCATAAGGGCATCACCAGTACGATAAATATCATCACTGTCTGCAATAGGAGAAGTACCATAGCCTATACCTCCATATCCCAGATTGTCACTCGGCTGGAAACCTTCATTCTTGGAAATTGTTTTCCAACGCTGGAATTTCTCCCAGTTCAGCAATCCGGTAAAGTCGAATGCATGTTTTCCAAATGTCTTATTCCATTTCAGCATATTATCCCATTGCCAGAAGAAGTCTTTCATGCCATAACGTTCAACGAATCCTCCTTGGTCGCCGGAATCCGGATGATCGGCTGATTTATGATACAGGTAATTGGTCCACTCGAAGCGGGGAGAATAAGTAGTTTGTAAAGAGAATCCCAACGGCAAATCCAACTTAAGATAAATGGATGCATTTAAGTTATTAACGTCATGCTTCTTACTTAGATAAGCCATATTCAGCAATGGATTAGTAGCATTGTTATTGTCATTCGGATAAAGTTTCAAAGAGCCATCCTCGTTATAAACATTTCCATAAGGAGACAAAGAGGTACTGAAACTTGAATAAACTGATCTGCCACTTTCATACATATTACTTTCGTCACGCGACGTAAACTGTGCATTAACACCATAAGTCAGAAATTTCTGCACTTTGTTTTCCAAATTCACACGAGCACGGATGGCGCTATACTTTCCACCTCTATTATTACTTTCATTCTTCACATAATTAATAGAAGAGTAATAAGACATTTCATCTTTCTTACCCGATACACTGACTGTATAGTCCTGCCGGAGTGCCGTACGAAGAGTCAGGTCTTCCCAGTCAACCGTTCTGCCTGCCATATAATTGGCTATTTCCGTATTAGTCATTCTCAAACGGGTGAGCCATACCTCAGTCGGTTCTCCAGTATCCGTACCCAGCCATTCTGCCAACTCTGTCCCACTCATATTCGCAGGATTGTCAAAGTATCCGGTAGCAGCCGTCTTATACTCAGTGCTCTTCATTACATCCTGACGAAAATTCACAAAGTCCTGTCCCTGATAAACTTCCGGCAAAGAGTTAACCATTGAAATCCCCCAACTACCATTAAAACTGATGGTCGGTCTCTTACCTCCTCCTTTTTTGGTAGTAACCAATACCACACCATTAGCTGCCTTAGCACCATAAACAGCTGCAGAGCTTGCATCTTTCAGGACATCTACACGTTCTATATCATTCGGATTGATATCCGTCATCTGTCCGCTATAGATAACACCATCCAAAACAATCAGCGGGTCGGTGCTGGCAGCAATCGTACTCTTACCACGTATCAACATACTTGTATTACCTTTCGCATCAGTTTCCATACCTACTGAAAGTCCGGCAACACCTGTACGCAACATATCCTGAATAGTCTGACGTTGTTCTTTCTCCATATCGCTACCCTTGATGGAAGCCACGGCACCAGTCAGGTCTTGCTTCTTCATCGTACCGTAACCTACTACTACAACTTCCTGCAAAAGTTTAGAATCTTCCTGTAGTTTAACGATAGCAGGAATGGAACCAGCCTTCAATGTTTGCGTAGTATAACCGATATAAGAAATTTGAATCCTGGCATCAGGCGCTACAGTTAAGGTATAGTAACCATCGATATTGGTGATAGTACCATTAGTGGTACCTTCAGCAATCACATTACCACCTATAATCGGCTCGCCATGTTCATCTACCACTTGCCCCTTGATAGTGATTCCATGTTCCAAAGCCTCAGGTTTATCTTTAGTAAACAGAGCTATCTGCGTATTGGTAACCTCATATTTCAGGTCTGTGTTTTTCAGCATGACATTCATAGCCTGCTGGGCAGTAGCTTTCTTCACTTTCAAGCTTACCTTCTGCTTTACGTCCACTTGATTGGCATCGTAGAAAAAAGTGTATCGACTGACTTTTTCTATGCGGTTAATAGCCTCTGAAAGAGGGAGATCGGAGAAGTCTACAGTAATTAGCTTCTCTTTTACTTGTGCTGATAAGGGCACACAAAGGATTAGTAGCAATAAAAATGCTACACGTTTTTTTAGAATCATGCTTTTCTTTTAGATTTAAAATAATTAGAATAATTGTGATAGGAAATTAGGATGAACGTTATCATCCCGTAACATTAGTTTACTTCACAGTATTGTGCATAGGCGATTCTTTTTAGGGTTAGAATTTAACATTTTACTTTTTATAAATACTGAGCTCATTATTTTCATTAAACGTATACCCAATCGGATTGATGCGCGCCATCAACCTAAGTATTTCCTCTAGAGGTTCGTTACGCAACGTAAAGGTATAGTGGATACTATCGGCGATAGTAGGATCCAAGTCGATTTTCACACGATACCATTTCCTCAGGAAACGGCAGATGTCCTGCAGAGAACGTTGTTCAAAGACAATCTGGTCCTTAGTCCAAGAAGCGGCAAAAAGTACATCATCCTTGGTGACAGACAATCTTCGACTACTCTTATTATAAGTTGCAGTCTCACCGGGCGCAAGATAACGGTGATCGTTTTCCGTATCCAGTGAAACCGATCCCTCCAACAGGCTGACATAGATATTCTCCATGTCCGGAAAAGCTTCTACATTAAACTTAGTACCATGGACAAGAATACGTACCCCATCTGTTTGTACAATAAACGGTTTCCGTTTATCATGAGCCACATCAAAGTAAGCTTCCCCACGCAAAGTTACCACACGTTCTTCTTTCTTATGTTGTATATCACATATCAATTTCGTATTACTATGCAGCCATACGGAAGATTGATCCGGTAAAGATGCCATGGACTTTCCTCCCATACTTTTATATTCCAGCAAAGTCGCTTCGGGAGTACCTACCCACTGTCCCAGATAAAACGAAAAGCATACCACTATAACAATACATGCCGCCGCAACATATTTCCATATATGGAAGGTTGACTTCTGGTCAGGCTTCGCAACTGGTGGCGAACTACTAGTCTTCATCCGGCGACTAAGTTCTTTCCAATAATATGCCGAATCCGGCGTATAGCTGGAAGCATTGCTTTGTATTTTATCCCAAAGGCCTTGGAGTTCTTCGAATAACTCACGGTTACCGCTATCGGATAACCAAGCTTCGAGTTGACTATTTTCTTCCGAAGTACTTTCTTTTTTCAACTTCGAAATAATCAAATTCCATGGCATTTCTCTTATCATATTATCTTTTCTATTCATTCTTATTATAATGACACTAAAACAATCTACCACCCTTACGTTAAAAAGCTCTTTTTTTTCAAAAACCTGATTTTTTTATTGAAAGTTTACCATAAGCGTTTTAAAACATAGCAGAATGTACCCTCCTGAAAGCGACAAAAGGAACAATATCCTCCGTTCCAGGCCTGCTCCGTATCTGCTCCATACCAAGTCCATACCAACTCCACTCATTCTGCGACTCTATAGACGTGGAGCAAACATGGAGAAGGTAAGGCGTAGAAGAAAAACAGAACAGGAGCAGAATATATTTCTTATTATGAAAACACATCTTTTTTTTCAGATAGTAATAAAAGAAGATTTGGAAAATCATAATTACTTTTTAACTTTGCAAAATAACTTGATGACCATGACCACTAACGACGATATTCTTTTATTGAAGTTAATTAAAGAAGGAGATGAACATGCCTTTAAGCATCTCTTTGACAATTACTTTACACCATTATGTCGTTATATCAATATCTATCTGGATAACTTTGCAGAGGCAGAAGAACTTGCACTGGATATTTTTACTTATCTATGGGAAAACAGGGAACAGGTAGACATCAGGTTATCTTTCAAAGCTTATCTCTTTCAGGCCGCCCGCAACAGGTGCTTCAACGCTTTACGAGATCGGAAACAAACAACGACACTGGATGAAAACCTGCATGAAACCCTGCAGTACAAAGAGTATCCTACTTTAGAAATAGAGGAACTAAACAAACTAATACAGGAAGCTATATGTACTTTGCCGGACCGTTGCCGCGAAGTATTCCTGAAAAGCAGGCAGGAACAAATGGCAAACCAGGAAATTGCCGACGATATGAATATCTCGGTTAAAACAGTGGAAGCACAAATTACCAAAGCACTTAAAATAATCAAAAAGTCTCTGGGAGAGGGATATGCATACTTATTTTAGTCCCTTGAAACGCATTTTCTTCCAGCTATAGAAATAAGCATTTAGATTAATTAACTCACTGTTCATTGCTTTATTACGAAACTTTCGTAGCTTTGTATTGAATTCATCCAAAAACTTTTATTCCATGGAAAAATTAACGATACAAGAAGAAGAAGCAATGATCTACATCTGGGAACTGGGCAGTTGCTTCGTAAAAGACATTGTTGCCAAATATTCCCAACCGGCACCTCCCTACACTACGGTAGCTTCCATCGTCAAGAACTTGGAACGCAAACAGTATGTTACAGCCGCACGTGTAGGAAATACGTACCAATATACACCCGCTATCCGTGAAAGCGAATACAAACGTACGTTCATGAGCGGCTTTGTGCGTAATTACTTTGAAAATTCGTATAAGGAAATGGTTTCTTTCTTTGCCAAAGAGCAAAAGATTTCGACCAACGACCTGAAAGAGATCATCAATATGATTGAGAAAGGAAAAGAGTGAAGATTTATGATTCTTGATTTATGATTTATAATATCCGGAATAAGGAAAATATTTCATGATTCAAGAAACACATAAATCAAGAAGCGCATAAATCATAAATTATAAATCATACTTCAAAAGATGTTGGCCTATTTTCTAAAAATCAATGTAGCCATTGCGCTGTTTTATGCGTTTTACCGGCTATTCTTCTATAAAGACACGTTCTTCACGTGGCGCAGGGTTGCTCTGCTCTGTTTCTTTGCCGTATCTGCCGTCTATCCATTACTAAATATACAAACTTGGATTACGGAGCAGGAACCTATGGTAGCCATGGCAGATTTATACGCCGACATCGTTTTACCAGAGTTTACCCTGACGCCGGAAAAGACAACCTTCGACTGGAAATCAATCCTGCTCCAAACGGCTGGTTTTGTTTATTGGGGAGGAGTCGCTCTACTGGCTGGCCGCTTCCTTGTACAACTGGCAGGCATTATCCGGCTAGCTTTCCGTAGCCGGAAAACAAAGATTGGAAACACCAACGTACACTTGCTTAAGCAAGCAGACGGACCTTTTTCTTTCTTTCACTGGATATTCATTCATCCGGCTTCACATACCGAAGAGGAATTAAGCGAAATATTAACCCACGAACAGGCACATGCCAACCAATGGCATTCTATAGATGTACTTATCAGCGAAACTGCATGCGTACTTTGCTGGTTCAATCCCTTTGCCTGGCTCATGAAACGGGAAATCCGCACCAACCTGGAATACTTAGCGGACAATCGCGTATTGGAAACCGGGCATGATTCCAAATCCTACCAGTATCATCTGTTAGGACTATCCCACTATAAGGCTGCAGCAACTATCTATAATAGTTTTAATGTATTACCTTTAAAAAAACGCATCAAAATGATGAACAAAAAGAGAACCCGAGAAATAGGGAGAACTAAGTATCTTATGTTTCTCCCCCTGGCAGCCTTACTAATGATTATCAGTAACATCGAAGCCGTGGCCCGTACCACGAAAGAGATGGCAAAAGATGTCATAGAGGCTGTGGAAGAAAATCTGGCGCCAAACGAAACAGCACCGGATATGAAAGCTGCTACTGAACCGATACCGGCAGAAACACCAATGCCACAGCAGGATAAAGATAAGCTTGTGGTATACAAAGGGAAAGTAGTAGATAAAGATGGAAAGCCTGTAGAAAGAGCTGAATTCTTCATTGATGGCATGTACAAGCTGCCTCAAGACCAGTCATTTGTTACAGATAAAAATGGAAACTTTTCTTTCAAAGCATTTAAAAGTACTCCCATGATAGTGGTTTGGAAAAAGGATGGAAAACAAATGGCTGTGCAGGTTCCTGCCGAAACTCAAAACATATCAGACATGAAGATTGTCATGAATAGAGAATGGCTGAATCCTCCTGTCGATGATCCGGACAATCCGGTATTCGAAGTAGTAGAATCAATGCCAGAATTCCCGGGTGGGGGCATGACAGCAATGATGCAATTCTTATCGAAAAATATCAAATATCCGGTCAATGCACAGAAGAACGGAACGCAAGGGCGTGTCACTGTACAATTTATAGTAAACGCAGACGGCAGCATTTCCAATATAGGCATTATCCGTGGAGTAGATCCAGAATTGGATGGTGAAGCAGTACGTGTTATCAGTACAATGCCCAACTGGAAACCTGGTACACAGAAAGGCAAGCCGGTTCGGGTGAAATATACTGTTCCCGTTATGTTCCGCTTACCGGATGAAGATAAGAAAGAAGAGTACAAACCTGTACCTAAAATAGAAGAAACAGTAGTTGTAGGTTATGGTACCCGGAAAGAATCACCTGTAGAAGAAGGTCAGGTATTTGAAGTGGTAGAGCAAATGCCTTCGTTCCCAGGTGGGACGGAAGGACTTATGAGATATTTATCCAAAAATATCAAATATCCGGTAGGGGCACAAAAAGCAGGGACACAAGGACGAGTAGTTGTAGAGGTAATTATTGATGCAAATGGCAATGTTACCAATCCTAAAGTTAGTCAAGGTGTAGACCCATTATTGGATGCAGAAGCCATCCGTGTTACTGCCAATATGCCTAAATGGCAACCTGGTACACAGAGAGGGCAGGCAGTAAATGTAAGATATACATTCCCTATCATATTCAGACTGCAATAAAGTAATTATTTCCTAAAAAATTCTCTCTTACATAATAGGTTATCCGCACATCCTCCTCTGGTAGTCAATTTCAACACCAGGGGCAGGATGCAGATAACCACTAACTCCCTACACGATGAATAAACTAATTCTGTTTCCCTGCTTCTTGTTCATTATCAATACAATTAATGCACAGGAAGGCAAGAAAGAGTATTTGCAGAAAGTTCTCAATAAGATTGAGAAAATAGAATCTGCAAGCTATTACAACGTATCAAAAACCTGGGAACCGGGAGATACGATCCCCCTGTCTGAATACCGTCAATTAATTAATGAGTACAATAACCCGGCAGATTCTACTATTGGAGCAAGCTATATAGCTCTTGAGCCTGATGATACTAAAAAATTAGCTTTTGGTTACGATGGTCATGTAGGATCGCATATGTTTCATGATAAAAAAGGAATTATGATCGATGACTTCACAACCAGACCTCTACCTTTCAGATTAGTAGGACCTCCTTTCTTCAACTATACAAAGAGTATAATCCGTTATGCCCTAAACACGAACGATAACATTACTACTGAATTAAAAGAAGAAAAAGACTACTATTACTTTAAATTGGTAATCAATGAAGATAAACAAGTCGAGTTCTTTGGCAAAAATTATAAAATAGACAACCCATATTGCCTGGATCCAACTTCCGGCTATGAAATATGGATTAGTAAATCAAACGATTTACCATATCAGGTACGTAGGGAAATGTACCACAACATTTCTATGAATACCTGTTCGGATGTAGAAATCAATAAATTATCAATTAGTGATTTCAAACTATCAGATTATTTCCCAAAGGATTATGAAATTAGAAAAGTCGGAGAAAATAGAGCAGCTCCTACCTCATCTCTCGTTGGACAAAAGGCTACTGCATGGACTCTAAAAGATGAAAAAGAGCAGGATATATCACTTAGTGATTTCAAGAGTAAGGTATTACTTGTGCAATTCACAGGAATAGGCTGCGGTCCATGCCAGTTATCTATACCTTTCTTAAACAAATTAAAGAGTGAATTTAAGACTGACGCCCTCGACATTGTGGCTATAGAAACGTGGAGACGAAAAGCGCACGCACTTCAAAACTACATTGACAGACACCACATAAATTATAAACTAACCACTGGTACAGATGAAATAGTAAAAGCCTACCAAGCCAGTTCCGCTCCGATCTTTTTCATACTGGATGAAAATCGAGTGATAAGAAAGATAGTCACCGGATATAGCAAAGACTCTACTGACAAAGATATAGAGAATTATATAAAAGAACTTTTGTAGTACAAACAGAAAAATAAGAAAGAGATACCGCTCTCGGTTTATTGAGTACAGTATCTCTTTCTTATTATTAATAGGATGTTCTCTATTTATGCATTTGCACCACTTCCGTCGGTGCCATCTCTACATTCCGCTTATCTACCTGGCGAACTACACTCGCTGCCAATTGTAGAAAAGCACGCCCTGTCACAGTATTTTCATCAAGTGCTACCGGTGTACCTTTGTCTCCACTTTCACAAATACTTTGCACAATAGGAATCTGTCCCAATAAAGGTACATTCATTTCTTCTGCCAGTTTCTTAGCACCTTCCTTACCGAAAATATAGTATTTATTTTCCGGCAATTCAGCTGGTGTAAACCAAGCCATATTCTCCACTAAGCCCAGAATAGGAACATTTACTTTATCATTGACAAACATGTTAATGCCTTTACGGGCATCCGCCAATGCAACTGCTTGCGGCGTGCTGACAACAATAGCGCCAGTCAGAGCAAGCGTCTGAACCACAGTCAAGTGGATATCACTCGTCCCGGGAGGGAGGTCTATCAGGAAGTAATCAAGATCTCCCCAGTTCGCATCACCTATCAGCTGCTTCAAAGCATTGCTCGCCATACCACCACGCCACAGAGTTGCCTGGTCAGGATCAACAAAAAAGCCTATGGAAAGTAGCTTTATACCATATTTCTCAACCGGTACAATCAAGTCACGCCCTTCTACATTCTCTGCGTAAGGACGTGCATCCTCTACCTGAAACATCTTCGGCATAGACGGACCGAAAATATCAGCATCCAGCAAACCTACTTTATAGCCCAACTTTGCCAAAGCTACTGCAAGATTGGCAGATACCGTTGATTTACCTACCCCACCTTTACCAGAAGAAATTCCAATAATATTCTTTACCTGAGGCAATAACTTACCCGGTTCGGGACGTGCCGCCTGCTTACTCTCAGTAGCAATAACGACTTCTACCTCATTGGATACATAGGTATGAATAGCTGTTTCAGCAGCTTTTATTACAGACTTCATGAAAGGATCGGTCGGCTTCTCAAATATCAATGAGAAACTGACTTTCATACCTTCAATACGCAGATTATCGGCAACCATTTCCGCTTCTACAAGGTTCTTTCCGGTGCCGGGATACCGCACTGTTGCCAGTGCATCTAAAATCAGTTTAGGATAAAGTGTCATAATCTAAAATGTGATAAGGTGATAGGGTGATAAAGTGCTAACGTAATAAATTTCAATATGACAAGCATTAAGGTAATAACACCTTATCACTCTATCACTTTAGCACATTATCACTTTATAATTGTTATTTTGAAGTTTGCAGTCCGCTCCGCTTACTGCGGTTATAACTGCGATATTCATCTAACTCTATTTCTACATCGGGTTCATGCAGTTCACCTTCTTTCGGCAGATGAAACTTGATATATTTGATGTTCAACCCACGATCCAACCATTGTTGTTCATAATAAGTTTTAATACTAAGGATTTCATCAGCCATGCCGGAGTGATACAGATCTTCTGTCATCACATCCACTGGAAGGTTATTCTCCTCAATCATATAGCGGGTATAAGTGAACATAAAGTTACTATCTGTCTTGAGATGAATGATACCATCCGGTTTCAGGAATCTACGGTAGCGCTCCATGAAATAAGTGGAAGTTAAACGCTTCGTGGCCTTCTTCATCTGTGGATCAGAAAAGGTCAACCAGATTTCACTCACTTCATTTTCAGAAAAGAAACGGTCGATGATTTCGATATTCGTACGCAAGAAAGCAACATTCTTCATGCCTGCCTGCAACGAATCCGTAGCCCCGGACCACATACGGGAACCTTTGATGTCTACTCCGATAAAGTTCTTATCCGGAAATAGCCGTCCCAGTCCTACTGTATATTCACCGCGTCCGCAACCCAATTCCAAAACAATGGGATGGTCATTCTTAAAGAATGACTCATTCCATTTTCCTCTCATCTCAAAAGGCACGTTATCTACTGCCGAATAGGGATATTCGAATACATGCGGATAACTTGCCATATCGGCAAACTTCGCTAACTTACCTTTACTCATGCGTTATTCTACGATGGTTACCCAGCCATGTGTATCAGGTTCGTCACCATATTGGATACCACGCAGCTTATTGTATAACTTCATGCATACAGGTCCCGGTTTGCCATCTTTGGCAATGATATAAGAATGATTATTCTCCGGATCGTCAATACGTTCAATCGGGCTGATTACCGCAGCAGTGCCACAAGCACCTGCTTCCTCGAAAGTAGAAAGTTCTTCTTCTGCAATCGGACGGCGTTCAACCTTCATGCCCATATCTTCAGCCAACTGCATCAAACTCTTATTTGTGATAGAAGGTAGGATGGAAGTAGACAAAGGAGTTATATAAGTATTATCCTTGATACCGAAGAAGTTGGCAGCACCACATTCATCGATGTATTTCTTTTCTTTGGCATCCAGATAGAATTCTGCAGAATAACCCGCTGCATGAGCCTCCTGGCTGGCACGCAAACTGGCTGCATAGTTACCACCTACCTTATAGATACCTGTTCCGAGAGGAGCCGCACGATCGTACTTACGAGTAATCACGTAAGGAGTAGCAGCAAAACCACCTTTAAAGTATGGACCTACCGGAGTAACAAAGATCAGGAACATATATTCACTGGACGGACGAACCCCCACTTGTGCACCCGTTCCGATCAGCAACGGACGAATATAAAGAGAGGCACCGCTCTCGTAGGGCGGAATAAAACGCTCATTCATCTTCACTACTGTGAGTACAGCTTCTTTGAAACGTTCTGTGGGCAATTCTGCCATCATAATACCACGACAGGTAGACTGCAAGCGAGCGGCATTCTCTTCCAAACGGAAAATACGAACTTTACCATCTTTACCACGGAATGCTTTCAATCCTTCGAATGCCTCCTGACCATAATGCAGACAGGTAGCCGCCATGTGCATATTAATCAGTTCACTACTGCTGATTTCGAGTTTTCCCCACTCACCTTCCCGGAAATTAATTCTCACATTATAATCTGTCTTCATGTATCCGAATGACAGATTAGACCAATCTATTTCTTTCATATCTCAAAGTATTAGTAATCTCATTACGTACATTTTGCAACAAATTTAATCTTTATTCTTCACTTTCTTGCTTCTCCGACAGTAATTTTTCTATTTCCTTGTCGGCTTTGGTCAATTTGTCACTACAAAACGCAATAATCTCATTCGCTTCCTTTATTTTTTCAGCAAGCGCATCGATTTCCAACTCATTATTGTCTATCTGACGGACAATCTTCTCCAGACGTTCTATTGCCTGGGAATAAGTTTCTTTTTTCTTTGGAGTAGGCATAAAGAAATTTATTATTTAAGTTTATGATTTACAACTTATGACCGAGGCTACTTCACCCCGGTAGAAACGAGTGATTATTTCGTCTTCTTCATTTAACATAGCAGCATTTTTCACTACTTTCCCATCTTTCAACGTGATACTGTAACCACGTGCCAGTATCTTCTCGGGAGAAGCATCAGCAAGACGTTGTTGCAACAACTCCAGACGATGCCGTTGACGCGAAAGCGAAGTCTGAACAGCCAGCGAAATATCTTTCCGGGTAGTCAGCAATGCAAGTTTGGCATCGGACACACGACGAACAACAGCAGAAGGAATACGGTTTCTGTATGAAATCAATTTACGATGTTCTTCTGTCAGACGGGAGCGCACGCTTTCATGCAGTTGACTGATAAGTACTTCCAGTTCATCTGCAGCAAGATCCATACAATTTATAAGGTACTCCGCAGCAGCAGTCGGAGTCTTCACACGGGTATGAGCCACAGAATCAAGTACCGTATCATCTCTCTCATGTCCTATACCAGTGATAATGGGTAATGGAAACTGAGCGCAGGCAGCAGCAAGCAGATAGGTATCGAAACCGGACAAATCAGAAGTAGCCCCACCGCCACGGATAATAACCACAGCATCAAAATCTTCCTGACGATTCAGAATAGCATCCAGAGCAGATAATACAGATTCTTCCACACGGTCGCCTTGCATCAATGCCGGAAATAATTCCGTATGAAAGAAGAAGCCACGGGAATTATTCTTTAACTGATGGCAAAAGTCTCCGTAACCTGCGGCTGTAGGTGATGAAACTACTGCAATACGCTGGGGTAAAACCGGCATTTCCAGTTCCTTATTCAAGGTCAATACCCCTTCCTCCTCAAGTTGTTTTAATATCTCCCGGCGCCGGCGTGCCATATCACCCAAGGTATAAGTAGGATCAATATCCTGCACAGTAAGACTGTAGCCATAAAGTTCATGAAAACTGACAGTAACCTGAACTAAAACCTTAATGCCTGAAACAAATGCCTGTCCCGTCGACTCTTCAAAATAAGGTTTCAATAAACGATATACATTTGCCCAAATGGTTCCACGCGCCTTTGCTATCAGATTATTGCTACGGGAATCTTTCTGAATAAACTCAAGGTAACAATGTCCGGTACTGTTCGTACGCACATCGCTCAGCTCTGCCTGCACCCAATATTCATCGGGCAGGCATTGTTCAAGGCTCCGACGCACCAAAGCGTTTAAATCATACAAAGACAATGCTTCCATTCTGTTCATTTACGTATTACAGGTCACACATCACCAATAGCAGTATGTAATCTATTATTTATTCTTCAACTTATACTCATTGTATGCTTTCCACATATCAGGTACCCCATATCCATAGATATTATCGGGAAAATCCGCACGGTCACCGGACCGACGCACCAATTCAATCACTTCCTTTGCCGTCAACTTCGGACAAGCCTGCCACAAACAAGTCACCATACCACACATAATAGGCGAAGAGAAAGAAGTACCATTAGCCCGTCCCTGATTACCATCCGGACGGATGACGTCTGAGCCTAACCCTACTGCAACAACATCAGGCTTCACACGATGGTCTGCAGTATTACCGATGGATGAGAAAGGGGCCAATATGGCTTTCTTATCGACAGCTCCTACCGTCAATACATTTTCCGCATCTCCCGGAGGGGTAATTTTCTTCCAAGAGCCCGTACCGGAATTGCCTGCACTACATACCAACACCATTCCTTTATCAGCAATGCGGGAAGCCTGGCGAGACATCAATGCATGCCGTCCATCCAAATCACGGTATTTATAATTCTTTGATTTATCATCAAACGTATAATACCCCAAAGAGGTATTAATCACATCCACTCCCACACTATCGGCAAATTCTACGGCAGCCGACCAATAATCCTGCTCTACCAGATGCTCCGAATATTCGTCTTCACTACGAAGCAACCAGAAGGAGGCTTCGGGTGCTGTCCCTGTCATAATCTCAGGCTGATTCATTCCAATGCAAGACAGAACGCTCAAGCCATGACTGCTCTCCGCAAAAATATCCGCTTGGGGATTCACAAAATCTTTTGTACCCAAAATATGAATATTCTGCATAGCAGTAATCTTATCTACATTGTGGAAACCGGCATCAATAACTGCAATCGTCATTCCCTGACCTTTGAAACCGGCTTCATGCAATTTATCTCCATTGCTCAGTTGAACCTGAGTGATGGCACGCCCATAGATACTATCCGGATGCAGGGTCGGTTGATTGATTACAGAATCCCGTTCCGTTGACATTGTCGGTTTATCAGCACCGGGAGAAAACCAGACCTTTTCCGTAGAACGTACAAAAGATAATGCCGCAATGCGGTCTATTAAAGTAGTATCATTACAAGATACTGTTACAAAATTATCCCATTTTCCAACCACTACGATATTCACTCCCTGTTTGCGGATTTCATCTATATATTTGCGGCACACCGGCAAATCGGTAGAATCAATCGGAAGATTCTGCTTTTTACGGCGCTCAATAGCCTTTTCCGACAAGAACTTTTCAGGACGTTTTAATGAATACTCTGTAGCAGCCTTGTCTTTTAAGCTGATGCGATACTTCAATAAATCTTGCTGTGCGGACACACCTATCATAAACAGGGTGAAAGCCAAAAGAAGAAATAATTTTCTCATTCTATTATTATCTATTACTTATTTATTTTCTGCAATAACCAGACCAATGCCACGCTGGGAAGCGATAAACGAGCCACCCACTACCCGCCTTCCGATATAAAAGACAGCAGACTGTCCCGGTGCAATGGCCGAAGCCTCCGACGCAAAATGCACAAACAAACGTCCGTCTTCCAATCTTTTTACTGTACATGGAATCGGTTTACTACGATACCGGATACGTACTGATAAATCCGGGGCCGAAAAGAAGTCCTGCTCATCAATAATATGGTCCTGCTCAGCCAACATATATTCAGTCTGCAATTGTTCGGCATCACCTAACATCACTGTATTTTTCAGTGGATTGATCTTCAACACATAGACTGGTTTACCTAAAGCTATTTCCAAGCCTTTCCGCTGCCCAATGGTATAATAAGGAAAACCTTTATGTTCCCCCAGCTTCACACCTTCAGAATTGACAAACCATCCGGGACCTATTTCCCTGTCAATTTCAGGACTATGTTCACGCAAAAAATCACGATAATCGCCTTTAATGAAACAGACCTCCATACTTTCACCTTCTTCGGCCTTTAACTGATAACCTTTCTCACGTAAATACCCACGCACCCGCAGCTTCGTATAAGTTCCCAATGGAAAAATGCAACGTTTCAGCACATCCTGTCCCAATCTCCAGAGAAAATAAGATTGGTCCTTCTTTTCATCGTCTCCGGCAACGATATATACTTTTTCATTCTTTTCTTCCAAACGAGTATAATGTCCGGTAGCAATCCATGCGCAATCCAATTTATCCGCCCATTCCGTCAGTATGCGAAACTTGAACATAGGATTACACATCACACACGGATTGGGTGTCCGTCCCTGACAATATTCATCTATAAAGTTCTGTACAATCACTTTACGAAAAGCCTCACGTTCATCAGCTACATAGTGTTCAATCTCCATACTATCGGCAAGCTGACGGGCCTCTACAGGTTCATCTCCCCATACCCACATGGTAAGGCCCACTATCTCATAACCTTGTTCCTTCAACATTAAGCAGGTAGCGGTACTATCTATACCACCGCTCATACCTACCAATACTCGCTTCTCTGATCTATTCATTTTGGGAGATTCATTTTATTAGCTTACAAAAATACATGATTTCGGGCAGAAGAAATAGAAAAGGCATACCTTTTTAGCATGCCTTCACAGAAAATACATAATTAATCTGTCAATACGGTTAATCTACTTTCTGTTTATTTCTCCGTTACAATCAATTTATCGAAGAGTACACAGACAATAATAAGATTATTTGCTACAGGTCTAAATCTTTAGTTTTCTCATAAACTTCTTCAAAACAACGTTTCACATACTCAGCCACTTCATCCCTATACAGATTCTGAACATTCAACCAAAAACTGGCATCGGGCATAATATACTTCTTATCAGTCCGTTTCCAACAAGGCCACCACAGAGATGTCCGAAACCCTAAAGGCGACATTCGGGCTATCACATCTGCTCTTACCGCATTATCAACCGGATTATTATTCACATCAAAATGTGAGATACCGTAGATTGTAACATCTTCAAAGCTTATAGAAAAAGCACATTTATTCCAGTTCTTAGGCTTAATCCTGATCCATAAATTCATTAATCCAAAACTACAATTCAAATCATAATCATTCAAATCTGTGAACTTTTTCAGTACATCCCTTATATATGTGTTGCCTATCGTCTCAATCTCTTTTTTCATTATAAGTTCAATTGAACTATTCAAATGTTCCAAATCTCGCTTTGTTTCAATGACTTGTTCCAAAGAATCAAGTCCCAATTCATTCTTTACCATAATAACCATTTTATCCATTACTTTCAGTTCTTCCAATCTCATTCCAAACATGCCTTTCAAATGATCTATATATTGCCTGACAGCAGACACTAATAGTTCTTCTCTTACTGTACACTCCGGAAGTACTTGCTCTTCAAGCCATGGAAGAATATCATCCCGATAATTCATTTCTATGAAACGGCCGGATGTCCCTTCTGTAATTCCTAACTGTTCTTTTGCTTTTACAGTGAGACTTATATCAGAGACCTCTTTATTTCCATCACTTGTCAAATAAATCACATAAATATGCTCTACCGGCACACCATGACGGATCACAAGATCAATATAGCGCTCTATCTGTTGTTGCTGATCTATAGCACAATGAATCTTATTCTCAATAATAAATGCATAGTGAGGCACCTCCTCGACCAGCACGTCTATACGTTCTTCCTCACAAGTGAATCGCGGAGCGACTATTTCTATTTTATCGGTAACATCAGTATACCTCAATACCCAATCAACAAAAGAAACGAACACCGGATATTCATTCTTCTTCCGATATTGAAGTAACATACGTAAGATACGGGAATGTGCATTCTCACCAGCATGAAGTTCATCAATCAAGTTGATATTATAAGGCCGTTGAAATTGTTCCCTTTCATAAAGAGTTGTCAACTCACTTGCTATTTTCAATAGCTTGTCATTTAATCTGTCCATACATCAAAAAGAATCTATTGATATGTCATTGCGTAAATACATAAACGACCGGGAAGGCACTCTTCCATATCCTTTCACCAGGATAGAATCACGAGTAAGTTCCACAATAGAATATGCATTTTGCTTTTCTGTCTCTATCATTCCCTCATGTGTTATCATTGGGATTCCTTTATAATAGCCAAATGCTCCAGCATGGTGATGTCCCGAAAAGACAGCTTTCACACATGGATACTTTGAAATAGTACTCAGAATTTCCACATTATTCAAAGCTGTAAACTCACTTTCCGGATAGAGCGGATGATGTGTAAAGATCAGCACATTATTCTTATTCTTCTCACATTCAGCCAACAAATTATCCAGCCATTTCATCTGTTTCTTACTGACTCCCCCATTCCATCTATATCCTTGTTTGCCGCCAGTCTGCCTTATATGCTCCAGCATCTCAGCCAGTTCCTGCTCTTTTTCAGTTCCTACGACATGAGCATATGCCGAAACTTCATTGGTATTCAACATAATAAAAATCCAATTTTGTTTCTGAAACGAGTAATACCCGGCAGGCATATTCAACTGCCTGTATAGAACAGAGACATCTGCCACCTCTTTATAATCATGATTACCCGTAAGATGATAAATCTCACGGTTCAAACGAGAAAGACGAGACATGATTGTTTTTAAGTCGCTGTTTTTTCTATCGACAATATCCCCCAAATTAATTGTAAACTCCACATTCTGCCGATTGAAGTAACTGACACAAGTATCCATTTTTTGTAGTGTCTCCCTATAAAACCGCGTATTTTCCGAAGGACAATCGGCATATTGCGCATCAGCAAACAACCCGAATTTGAGAATAAGAGGAGCATCTTGGGCCAATACATTGCCACAGAGGAAAGCCAGATATACAAATAATGTGATGAATGTTTTCATAATAACAAGCTATTTATAGTTATAAACAAAGTTCTCAAATAGTTTCAACGTCCCAAATTTACAGTTTTCCATCCTAACAGACTGATTTAAATCGTCCGAAAAAACAATTAATATTGTCCACATAAGTTTTGAATCATCAGCGAGTATCCCTTTCATAGGTAGGCGTGTAACAAAAATGCAATATTTATGACACAAAAACATCACACGTATGTCCGACCTTTGCCGCCATAAATTAATCGACTACAACTTATTATGAAGAAAAGCGCATTCATGCTGCTCATCGCTCTGCTGCCACTGGCCGCAATAGCTCAAAATCCGTACCGTAATGAAGACGGAAAGAAGGTAGACAAGGAAGAATTGGAAACGAAGGATTATCTGCCGGAAATACACGGGACCATCCGTACCAAGTTTGAATACCAAACAGAAATGGCTGCCAGCCGTTTTGAAGTGCGTAATGCACGCATCAGCATCACCGGCAACGTGCTGCCCATCGTAGCTTATAAAGCTGAAATCGACCTATCCGATGAAGGACAAATAAAAATGCTGGATGCCTATGCACGCCTTTTCCCGATAAAGGACCTGACGGTCACAGCCGGACAAATGCGCGTACCGTTCACCATCGATGCCCACCGATCTCCGCACCAGCAATATTTTGCCAACCGTTCATTTATTGCGAAACAAGTTGGTAATGTACGTGACGTTGGTGTTACATTGGGCTATAAATTAGGAACCGAAGTACCTGTCACTTTAGAAGGTGGACTCTACAATGGTTCGGGGCTGACCAATCAAAAAGAGTGGCACAAAGAGGTGAATTATTCCGCCAAAGCACAGTTCCTCTTTGCCAAGAAGCTAAACCTCGCTTTAAGCATACAGAGCATACAGCCACAGGACGTACGGATAAATTCGTATGACATCGGCGCTTTCTATGAATTCGGACGCTTCCACATTGAAGGGGAATACTTGTATAAAACCTATGCAGACAATGCCTACAACAATGTACATGCCGTAAATAGTTTCATCAACTACGACCTACCTTTGCGAAAGGTATTCAATAAAATGTCTTTCCTGGCACGTTATGACATGATGACCAGCCAAAGTGATGGTAAAGCCATCGATGAAGAAACCGGAGCTTTAGTCACCACTGACTACAAACGTCATCGCGTGACCGGTGGTATCACATTCAGTCTCAGCAAAGCATTCCGCACGGATCTCCGACTGAACTTTGAGAAATATTTCTATGCTAAAAACAGTATTGCCAAAGAGTCCGAACAAGACAAAATAGTGCTGGAACTAATGGTCAGATTCTGACACCGTTATTAGGAAGATATACTCCTCTAATTTACACTCGCCTAAGCAATGTTTATTTTGATTACTCTTCTTCAGATATATACACTACACGTTGCAGAGCAGTACAAAGCTGTAAATATTGACTCGGTAGTCTTCAAAAACCTATCCAGAGCATACCTGAACCGTACTTGCTCCGTACCATCTCCGTGTTTTCTCCGTATAAAGGTACCTCTGAGTGGAGAATGTACGGAGCAAGTACGGTCTTGATACGGTTCGGATATGGAGCAGATACGAAGTGAATGCACCACACAAGAAAAGCGAATTGTAAAAATAAGAGATTATAAGCAGTATCATTCAAAGTGATCGAATAATATAATTTCAGTTATTTTATAAAATATAGATTATCTCTTTCTAAAACTTTCCATACAAAGTTTGATTATTTGCCTGAAAAATCTTATATTTGAGTAAATAACTCAATGCTTATGGCAAATCCGATTATTCCGGGAATACCCGAAGCAGAACAAGAACTGTTGTATCAAAAACTAAACGAATACAACCGGGGAAGAACATCTTACAAAGATGTAGGTGCTTATCTGGTAGCGCTGCCCCGTCCCGATTACCCCCGTTATTCATTATGGATTTATTCTCCACTGCCCGAACGCCAGTCTATTTTTTACATTCAAGACCTTTCTACAGATATTCATGAAAGTCTTCGGGCAGCAAGCAGTCTATGTTATTACTCTCCCCGCTGCATGCTACTGGTGGAGTATAATGCTAAACGTATGCAGAGCAAGGGAGACGATATTATTGCTTTCGGGAAATATCACGGACATTTCCTGCACGAAATCTTCCGCATCGCCCCGAGTTATGTTAGTTGGATTGCCTATAAATTCACTCCCCGCATTCCTAAACAGGAACGTTTCGTACAAATAGCACAGATATACCATTCTGTTCATCTGGATATTCAAAAACGACAGGCAAGGCAGAAATATTCCACCAGCCGCTTTCTGGGTAAGGAGGGAGATAAAGTAGAGAATCTAACGCTGAAAGTACTACGTGTACGGTTGGAAGACGATCCTTACAAAACAATGGTCAAAGGAACAACTCCCTATTTCCATGTCCGGCAGATACTTACACTGGAAGATCCTATCGGCAATCTGGTTACTTTCCGGGTAAGTTCCCGCACTGCAAGCCGGGAATCGTGCCAAGTACCCGGTACAGAGCACGCTTTCCAACCAGGTGAAACGGTATTTATCGCTTCAGCACGTATCTCATGCACCTTTACTTCGGGAAACAAGCAATATACACGGCTTAATTATGTTAAGTTTAAATAATCATAAAAGATAAGCCAGTCTCTTTCCTGTTAAAAACATTCGTCCTTACTTTGCCGGCAGAAAAGGGGGTGCTATAAATATAGCTGAGATTATACCCAATGAACCTGATACGGTTAGTACCGTCGAAGGGAATTTTTCTTCTTATCTTCTTACTATTCGTTTATACTACTGCCCCTTTCTGCAAGTATAATTTCTAAATTCAGAATTTGAATGTTTGACGTACAATTCATTACGCATTTTACGGCATCCATTTCTTATCCGGACTCCGCACGTATAGCCCTCGAAGGAGGCTGCCGCTGGGTTCAACTTCGGATGAAAGATGCTTCCGAAGAAGAACTGAAGACCACAGCCATGCACGTGCAGGAACTCTGCCGCCAATACGGAGCAACTTTCATCATTGATGATCATGTAGATCTGGTGAAAGAAATTGGTGCGGACGGTGTCCACTTAGGAAAACTGGATATGCCGATAAAAGAAGCAAGGAAAATGCTGGGCAAAGGGTTTATTATCGGTGGAACCGCCAACACATTTGCGGACATCAGGCAACATGTTGCCGATGGCGCCGACTACATAGGTTGCGGCCCTTTCCGTTTCACAACTACCAAGCAAAAGTTATCACCTATCCTGGGACTGGACGGCTACCGTTCCATACTTGCACAAATGCAGGAGGAAGGTATATCCATCCCTATTGTTGCCATCGGCGGAATCACACGCGCAGACATTCCATCCCTGAAAGCATTAGGACTGAGTGGGATAGCGCTAAGCGGCGGCATTCTGAAAGCTGAGAATCCTGTACATGAAATGGAGACAATTATACGACTGACCCAATAGCAATCAATTAGTGAACCATGGAAGATAAAACAAAAATTACTTATCCCGAATCCGAGAAAGTCTATATGCAGGGGCAACTCCATCCTTACCTGAAAGTAGGGATGCGAAAAGTAAACCTCACCCCTACCGTAGTAGTGGAAAACGGGAAAAAAGTCATGACGGAGAATGCACCTGTCTACATCTATGACACAAGTGGTGCATACAGTGATCCAAACCTGAAAGTAGATTTAAAGAAAGGCCTGCCACGCCTCCGCGAACCGTGGATACAGGAACGGGAAGTTGAACGACTACCGGAAATCAGTTCCGAATATGGAAAGATGCGTCTGGCGGACAAAAGTCTCGATCCCTTACGCTTTGACCATATCACCTTGCCCTATCGTGCAAAGGAAGGAAAAGAGATTACCCAAATGTATTATGCCAAACAGGGTATCGTTACCCCGGAAATGGAATATGTAGCCATCCGTGAAAACATGAACTGCAAAAAACTGGGTATAGATACTTACATCACCCCAGAGTTTGTAAGGGAAGAGATTGCAGCCGGACGTGCGGCATTGCCTGCCAATATCAACCATCCTGAAGCAGAACCTATGATCATCGGTTCAAGGTTTCTTGTAAAGATCAATACCAATATCGGAAATTCGGCTACTTCCTCTACCATTGAAGAAGAAGTGGAAAAAGCCGTTTGGAGTTGCAAATGGGGTGGAGATACATTGATGGATTTATCTACAGGAGAGAACATCCACGAAACCCGCGAATGGATCATCCGTAATTGTCCCGTTCCGGTAGGTACAGTCCCTATGTATCAGGCTATGGAAAAAGTACGCGGAAAAGCGGAAAACCTTACCTGGGAGTTATTCCGGGATACGCTGATCGAGCAGTGTGAACAAGGAGTGGATTATTTTACAATTCATTGCGGCATACGCCTGAAGAATATCCATTATGCGAACGAACGCCTTTGCGGAATGGTGAGTCGTGGTGGCAGTATCATTTCACAATGGTGCAAAGTACATCAGAAGGAAAGTTTCCTGTATGAGCATTTTGATGATATATGTGACATATGTGCACAATATGATGTGGCACTCTCTTTAGGAGACGGTTTACGTCCCGGAGCGATTCGTGATGCCAATGACCGGGCTCAGTTTGCGGAGTTGGACACAATGGGTGAACTCGTAGAGCGTGCTTGGGCAAAGAATGTACAGGCATTCATCGAAGGTCCCGGTCATGTGCCGATGCATAAGATCAGAGAGAATATGGACCGGCAGATAGAAAAATGCCACGGAGCACCATTTTATACCCTCGGTCCGCTGGTAACGGATATTGCACCGGGATACGACCATATCACAAGTGCCATCGGCGCAGCACAAATCGGTTGGTACGGAACAGCAATGCTTTGTTATGTAACCCCGAAAGAACACCTCGCCCTGCCTCAAAAAGAAGACGTCCGTATAGGAGTGGTCACTTATAAAATAGCTGCACATGCTGCGGATCTTGCCAAAGGCCATCCGGGTGCGGAGATCCGGGACGATGCCCTGAGTAAAGCCCGCTACGAGTTCCGCTGGAAAGACCAGTTTAATCTGAGTTTGGACCCGGAACGTGCCTTGCAATATTACAAGGAAGCAAACCATCTGAACGGGAAGTACTGCACGATGTGCGGACCTAACTTCTGCGCCATGCGGATCAGCCAAGGGCTGAGGGATTGCGATTATGATGCAGAAGCAGAAGAGATAGAAAATAACAAATAGACCTTTAAAAGGACTCTCTTTGCATTATTCATAAAGAACAAAATAACTTTTTAAACTTATAAGAACATGATTGAAACAAAAGTATCCAAAGGTATCATTAGTACCTATTTTGAGAAATTAGAAAGAAACCTTGATCTGGATGTTGCCATTGTAGGTGGTGGCCCGTCGGGTATCGTAGCTGCTTACTATCTGGCAAAGGCCGGATTGAAAGTAGCACAGTTTGACCGTAAACTTGCCCCCGGCGGTGGCATGTGGGGTGGCGCTATGATGTTCAACCAGATTGTAATTCAGGAAGAAGCCATTGATATTATAAAAGAATTCAACATCAACCACGAGAAGTATGAAGACGGACTCTATGTAATGGACTCTGTGGAAAGCACTTCCGCATTGCTTTACCATGCCGTACATGCAGGAGCCACCGTATTCAATTGCTATTCTGTAGAAGATGTTATTTTCAAAAATAACACAGTAAATGGAGTAGTCGTAAACTGGACTCCCGTATTGCGCGAAGGCATGCACGTAGACCCACTGAACATCCTTGCCAAAATAGTAGTGGACGGAACAGGACACGACAGCGAAATCGCCGCTACCGTGGCACGCAAAAATGGCAGTCGCCTGGCCACCGAAACAGGTGGTGTGATTGGTGAACGTTCACTGGACGTAATTGCAGGAGAAGAAGAAGTAGTAAACGGTACAAAAGAAATTTATCCGGGACTGTACGTTTGCGGTATGGCAGCTTCTGCCGTTTCGGGAACTCCACGCATGGGTCCTATCTTCGGTGGCATGTTGATGTCAGGTAAAAAGGTTGCTGAAGAGATTATTGCAAAGTTGAAGAAATAAATCTTTCATAGACTATTTTCCCATATATACCGGGCGAGCGATTATCCGTTTCTACGATGTCACGTACAATTGATAGAGACGGAAATCTTTCGCCCGTATATTGTTTTATCCTTTTGTGACCTTGCTAAATCTATTTTTCCTATCAGGTGTTATTTTCTCCGGCAGAAATTATCAATGAACAACAAAATTATATAACTTTGTTTCCTACGAACACTTTGATAAATATTTAGCAAATTTAGTACTGACACATCATGAAATATTTCTTCTTTTTAGCAGTAAGCATATTATTAGCCTCATGCAGGAATAATAATACGGGTAGCAATACTCAAAACAATATCTTACAGGCAGATCTACGCCCCTCGACATTATCTATACATGAAATTTTTGACAGTATTCAGGTGATTCCCCTAGAAACTACAGATAGTTGTCTGCTAAGAGCCCCTGTAAAAATCACTACCGGTAACAACAGAAACTATATCCTCGACTGGAAAAGTTTCCAGGTATTTGTATTCAATGACGAAGGGCACTTCCTGCACACTATCGGCAAAAAAGGACAAGGTCCCGGAGAGTATCGGGAAGTTTATGACATGATTGTGGATGAAAGCCGGAAACAGGTAAAGTTGCTTTCACCTTTCGGTAGTTTATATGTTTATGATCTGGAAGGGCAGTTCATTAAGCAGATACGATTACCGGATAAAAGTAATTACCAGTCTATGGTAGCGATGGGAGACAAAATCATAACATGGACAATTCCCAATAGTAGCGACGAACCGTGTATCACCATTGTGGAGGCAGATACCGGAAAAGAGGTGAACAGTTTATGGAAGGGACCACGCATCCTGAATTCCGTAGCACCGGGTAATTTCTATACTTATCATAAGAAAAGCTACTTTGCTCCTGCTTTTCACGATAATGAGGTCTATGAAATTACGGAAGATAGCCTGCTATTAGCTTATAAATGGAATTTTGGCGAAGACAACATCGATATCTCCAGCTATAAATTTACTTTTACTGATGACAATCAGGCAGAAGAAGGACGGCTTCTGACCCAATATCTGAAAGAGAATACGATACCTTATTTACTAAGATCACAATATCAGAATGAAAAGTTCTTTTATGCCGGATTATCATACGGTTGGTTTCCGAATCTGACTTTAAAGAATCTTTTTTACCGGAAGAGCGATGGAAAGAGTTTCTTATTCAAGGACACCCAAGAGGGTATACTGATCAGGCCGGAAGCTTTTGAAGATGAATATGTCATGCAGTTTTCTTTCAATGAAGAATTCGAAGCGTATCAATCCGTATTGGCTCCGGAAAAATATCAGAAATTGATGTCCCGGCAGGAGGATGATAACCCTTGCCTCATTAAATTATACTTCAAATAAGAAACCGGCTACCATTTTCATGGGAAGAAAAAGATTATTCTGCACAATGTTTCAGTTTTCTGAAATGGGTAAGCAGTTGTTCGGTGTCTTCCCATGCATGATAACGGTTCCAAATATCGCCCAATAAAGCAGCACCACCGAAACCTAAAGATTTGATTTCTGCAAGGTTTGCTTCACTGATTCCACCCAGAGCAATCACTTTTTCATTGATAATGCCTTTTTCTTGTGCTTGTCTCAGTGCCTCTGTTGAATAGCCCGAACGATATCCTTGTTTGGAAATACTGTCGTAAACGGGACTCATGAGTACATAATCAAACCGAGGTGTTGTGGTTTCCACCTCTTCCAAGCTATGACAGGCACGACTTAATAGTCCATGGTAATTTTCAGGTGCTTCCGGATGACGGGAATTCAGGTGAATCCCTCCTAAAGAATACTTCTCTTTCAGAAGGAAGAAGTCATGAATTACAATCCGGCTTCTATGTTCCATCTGGATTTCCTGTAGAAGACTTTCCACTTCATAGATTTCAGCCTCCGGCTTACGTAAATGCAATAAATCCAGTCCTGCCTTAAAAAGTTCAGTGAGGATACGCGCCTCACCCGGAAGAAAGTCCGGAGATGTAATGATAATGAGTTTCATGTCTTTATTTGTTATTTACAGGACTTATCAAAGACGGGAAATGCCATAAAGGACCATTCCCCTGCCCTATATGCAAATCTTTTCCGGCTTCGATAGCACAAGAAATGTATTCCTTGGCTTGCTCCACAGCTTCATACAAAGATGCTCCTTGTGCCAAGAATGTAGCAATTGCGGATGAAAGTGTACACCCTGTACCATGCAGATTGCCGGAACGGATGCGATTGCTGCCAAAGATATTCAGTTGATTTCCATCATAAAGCACATCACACATTTCATTACCCTTCAAATGACCTCCTTTAATAAGAAAGGCACAATGATACTTTTCAAACAAGCGGCATGCAGCATCCTCCATTTCATCAACCGTATGAACAGGTTGCTGTAGCAGAACCTCTGTTTCGTGTAAATTAGGAGTAACAAGAAACACTTCCGGAAGCAATAGCGTGCAAATAGCTTCCACTGCCTCATCCGTCATCAGATTGTGCCCACTGGTAGAAACCATTACCGGATCGAGAACCACCTGCCGGGGTGAATATTGATGTAACAACCGCGCTATTTCACTAATAATCTCCACATTTCCGGTCATACCTATCTTAATGGCATCCGGTCGTAAATCTTCCATCACGGCCTGCATCTGCTTGCCTACCAGTTCTGCCGGCACTGGATGCACAGCTTGCACACCTAATGTATTCTGCACAGTGATTGCAGTGATTGCCGTAGCAGCATATCCTCCCAATGCGGAGATAGTCTTTATATCCGCCTGTATGCCTGCACCACCGGAACTGTCGGAACCGGCAACGGAAAGAACAATCGCTTTTTTATCCATAAATCAGGCTATAATCTGATAACACTTCCTGTCCGACTACTTTCCCAAGCCGCTTCAATCAGCCGGATAACACCAAGAACTCCGTGGGCATCACTTTGCAAGACCTCTCCTTTACGGACATGCTGATAAATATTCTCATAGAAAGCAGCATAGTTACCGGGAAGGGTTGGATAGGATTCACGCACCACATCCCCATTCTTTTCCGTATGAAGTATCCCCCACTGGGATTTATCTTCCTCTCCCCAATGCGGAGTATCCGGCAGTATGCCTTTAGTTAGATCTGCTTCCTGAGGATCAAGACCGTACTTCACATACGAACCTTCCGTGCCATGAAGTACAAAGCGAGGTTCATTCTCACACATCAGATAACTGGCTTTCAGTGTAATCTTCACTTCCGGCGCATGGGCAGGTTTCAGTAAATGGATAATGAAGTAATCATCCACTTTACCACCGGTACGCAAAGTTGCAATATCGGCAAATACAGCTTCGGGCATACCGAACAACTGCACAGCCTGATCTATGACGTGGGCACCCAGATTATAAGTCAGGCCTCCGCCACTCTCCCCGGTTTCTTTCCAGGTATTGGGTTTGATGAAATTCCGGTAACGGGGAAAGGTGGATTCAAATTCTACCAGACGGCCTAACAGGCCTTTGTCCAATATTTCTTTCACGGTCAGGAAGTCGCAATCCCAACGGCGATTCTGGTAAACACTCAGGGTTAATCCTTTTTCAGCAGCAAGAGCCACCAGTTCTTCCCCTTCTTCTACGGTAGTAGTGAAAGGTTTTTCCACAACAACATGCTTTCCGGCTTCGAGAGCACGACGGGCATATTCATAATGGGAACTATCCGGAGTATTTACAACAACCAGTTCCAACTCCTCCATCCCTATCAATTCTTCAAAACTACGCACGATACGGGATTGCGGATATTTCACCTTCGACAATTCCTTGCTGCGTTCCGTAATCGCAGTCAACTCAAAATGGGGATTGGTAGAAATAAAAGGAGCATGAAACACCTGCCCCGACATTCCGAAAGCGGCCAATCCAGTTTTTATCTTATCCATATAAATTTCTTTTTCTTGCAGCAAAACTAATGAAATTATCATTTATTTGCCACATGAAGCAATGATAATATCAAAATCTCCAATCTAAAAATCAATTCGGCCTATATACTTCAGCCAGAAACGGGTATTTTTGTCATACACATTTTATATTAAATACCATGAAGAAAATTGTTTTTTGGGTCTGTCTGCTTCCTATCCTCTGGACAGCATGCAACAATATCGCTACTCCCCGCAAAGAATCCGGTGAATGGGCAAGGGTTCCCGAAATCCTGAAAAAGATTGTTCCCCCTACGTTTCCGGACAGCATATATGACGTAACTGCCTATGGAGCAAAGAGTGATACGACTTTCGACAGCCGTCCTGCCATACTGGAAGCCGTCAACCAATGCAATCAAAACGGTGGTGGCACTGTACTCATTCCTGCCGGAAACTATTTCAGCAAAGGTTCCATCCTTCTGAAAAGTAACGTGAATCTACATGTAGCCGAAGGTGCACGCCTGGAATTCTCCACCGTAGCTTCCGACTATCTCCCCATGGTATTGACCAAATGGGAAGGAACGGAATGTTTCAACTACTCCCCTTTCATCTATGCATATCAATGTACCAACATTGCCCTGACCGGTAAAGGTACGATTGATGGAAACGGGGCTGTAACATTCAATGGCTGGCATGCATTGCAAGGGCCTGCTGTGAATCGTCTGCGTCAAATGGGCATCGACTCCATTCCGGTATACGAACGTGTATTTGGAGAAGGGCATTACCTGCGCCCCTGCATGATACAGTTCTATGGCTGCAAAAATGTACTGGTGGAAGATGTGCAAATCTACGATTCTCCCTTCTGGATCATCCATCCTGTATTCTGCGATAATGTCACCGTACGCAATGTATATATAGACAGCAACAACTACAATAACGATGGCTGCGACCCGGAATCGAGCACCAACGTACTGATTGAAAACATGGACTTCAATGTGGGGGATGATGGTATCGCCATCAAATCTGGACGCGACCAGGACGGTTGGCGCATCGGACAGGCTACGGAGAACGTAATTATCCGGAATTGCCACTTCGCCCGATGGGCTATTACCATCGGTAGTGAAATGTCCGGCGGAGTACGGAATATTTTTATCGAGGATTGCAAGATAGACAGTTGCCGCAACGGAATTTACTTCAAATCAAATCTGGACCGTGGCGGATACTTCGAGAATCTGAATATGCGCCGGATAGAAGCGGATGTCTGCCTGTGGGGAGTGATTAACTTCCGTACAAATTATCACGGATACCGCGGTGGAAATCATCCGACACTCTTCCGTAATATCTGTATAGAAGATGTGACTTGTAACCGTGTAGATAGCGTAGCACTTATGGCAAATGGATTACCGGAAGCCAAACTATACAACATTACCCTGCGGAATATAAAGGTGAAGAAAGCACCGAAAGCCATACAGATGGACAATGTAGTGAACTTAACACTGGAAAACGTAGAGGTGAACGGGAAACAGGTTACTTCGGTTGAGCAAGATAACTAAGGGTAAAGACTTGGAACATCCTAAAGCTTGATGTAAAAGATGCCATCTTTTAATGTAAAAGGTGGCATCTTTTGCATGACATGCAAGGGAGTTCTTATCAGAAGGGTTATTCCGTAACCAACGGACGTTTACGCCAGTCGTCTTTCACGTAGCTGTCAGGATAAACGGTCTTATCTATCAACTCGCCGCCTTTCAGGTGTATCCAAGAAGTAAAGGTGCGTTCGCCCTCCTTCAATACAATCACACGGGCACCGTTTGAAAGGTGATTATATTCCGTATTACCGCCAGTGAAGCGTCCATAGGCCAGTACGATACCTTTCCACATGACCGAATAATCATTATCATGGTCGTGACCAACAAAAGTACCCATCACGTCGCCTGCCTCTTTCATGGCAGCAAACATACCGGTATTAATAGCAGGGGCACAAGCTTTTTCCATACGCGTACCATAGAGAATAGCATTCTCATCGGAAGCCGCTTCATTATATTCGGGCAAGGGAATGTGGAAGAATGCCAGAGCAGGCAAAGGTTTCCCATCATTCTTAGCGGTAAAGGCAGCACTTTGCTGACGATACCAGTTTACCTGATCGAACGTGAGCCAGTCGTACCCTTTCACATCGGGCAACTTGGAATACGAATGAGAGTCGAGGCAATAGAGCACAGAAGCATCTTTCTTGCCATCCGAAGACTTCACTGCAAGAACGTAATCGGGAGATTCGACTGTTCCGCGATCGGGCTGAATGTTGTAAGGCATGGAACGGATGACATCATAGAGCTCGGCACGGGTTTTACCTTGTTCATTATCATGGTTACCGAAAGTAACAACAAAAGGCAGCTTGCGGGAAGAAGCACAGGCAAGCACGGTTCGCATAGCCGTATCCGCAGGTGCGGCATAAACCACATCTCCTGTGAAAACAACCAAGTCGGGACGTTCGGCATCAAGCACTTCATTGATACGCTTCAAAGCAATATCCGAAGCAGGATTACCATACTTGAAGTGGACGTCGGTAAACTGGACGATTTTAAACTCTCCGTTCTTGTTAAACTTTAAGGGGGCAACCTGTGCCTGGCAGAACAGAACTGTCAGAAAAGCCAGACAAAGGGTTAAAGAGATTCTCTTCATGTTAGTGATTAGTTTTAGGTAGTTATTAGGTCAGAATCAATTATTCTTTGGTAATCAGGACTGTTGCATAAGCAGAGATACCTTCTTCGCGACCGGTAAAGCCAAGCTTTTCCGTAGTAGTAGCTTTGATGGAGATATCGTCTTCATCTATTCCCATTACTTTGGCAAGCGTCTGCTGCATGGCGGGAATATGGGATTTCAGTTTGGGGCGTTCCGCACAGATGGTTGCATCAATGTTGCCCACGAAATAGCCTTTGGTTGCAATCAGTTCTACGGTTTTCTTCAGTAATATTTTGCTGTCTATGTCCTTGAACTCTCCTGCGGTATCGGGAAAATGATAACCAATATCACGCATATTGGCGGCTCCCAGCAAGGCATCACAAATGGTATGGATCAGCACGTCGGCATCCGAATGTCCGAGTAATCCTTTCTCATGTTCCAGGCGGATACCGCCTAACCAAAGTTCGCGCCCTACCACCAACTGGTGTACATCGAAGCCAAAGCCTACACGTATTTTCATATCGTTCTTCTTTAATTTTATTGGATGAATGCACGAAAGTACGGAAAAAAAGCAAGTGGGGAATAAAGACAGAACGCAAATTACACAAATTACGCAATTTTTCGTCTTATATAAGGCAACCGATAGGAGGCCTGAAAGAAATTGCGTAACCTGTGTAATTTGCGTTCTATTCCGTATTCCTTATGATTTACGGTCTATCCGGCAGTTGGGACAGTAGGTCTTTGTAGAATGCCCTGACGTCCTTCCAGTGATAGAAAGGAGCGATGTCGGTCTTCACCGGAATACTCACTTCTTTCTCGTTCAGCATGAACTTCACGATAATATCGTCTGCACTGCCTTTCTTACGGAAGAAAACAATCTGCACATTGGCAGCCATAGGCACCATTTTGAAGTTACACCATGCCTGATAGAATTTGGCCGGATCGGACTCTTCATTATAGCAGTTCTCCAGTCTCAGCAAGCCTACCAGAGGAATAACATTACCGTCGTGTCCGAAGCGAAAAGTAGCCGAGTTTGTACCGGAGGCAATCGCCGCGTCTGCCGAGTCCATAATATTCTCGACCAGAGATTTGGCATTTGCCAGCATCAGTCCGTTCGTCATGGGCGAAGGACCGTCGCACACATAGTTCTTATAATTATGTATCTGCCAGATATCAAACAATTCCTGCTTCTCAAAGATATCATAAAAACAAACCTCCGGTTCCACGTTCTGCATATCAGAAGCAACCCAATACAGACCGCGCATCAGTTCTTCAGGATTTACATTCTTACGAATATACTCTTTGCTATTGAACAGTGTATTCATCAGACGTTCCGGACGGACATGTTCTTCTTCGAACTTACGAAATTCCTCATACCAAGGACCTTTGCGTGAAGTAAACTTCATAGCTTCCTGTGTATGGAAATTCAGGTAATCCATATACTTATTGCTGGATTCGCGCTCAATCTGCATCTTCGGGTTGAATTCCTTCAGCCGTTCGCAGAATGCATCCATGCTGAGTACGCAACGGATAACTACGGTAGAGCGGGCAGACATTTGCGGTTCACCTTTAAATACTTCGGGGAATGCCCGATACATACGTTCGGCAATGCCTCGTTGTTGCTTCACTCCTACCGGACTGAGGTCGCCGCCATGTCCTTTGGCATCTGCCCAGACAATGTCCAGACGCTTACGGACGTCTTCGCCCAAATCGGTTAATGCTCCGGCTGCGTGGGCTTTCTCAAAGACTTCCATTACACGGACGTAGTCTTCATCCGCAATCAGCCAGCGGGAACCATGACGGCCATAATGGCTGATATAGAACGGTTCATAACCTTTCGGCGCCTTGGTCTGGATGCCCGAAGGACCGGGGTAAGCGTAATATACACCACCTGTCGTTGCAATATCATTGAAGATTTCTTCGCGTGTGGCTTGTGCATATAAGCCTTGCACAGCAAAAGCAGCTAACAGGACGATTGAAAAAAGAGTTCGTTTCATTCTCATAAACAAGTTGTTATTTAATTGTTTTCTTTATTTCTGATAATCCGGATTCTGCGTCAGATACGGGTTCGTGGTAAACTCATCCTGCGGAATGGGATACAATTTGTACTTATCGTTCACATCTTTACCCACATACGTACCAACTTCACCGTCACTGCTACCTTTCCAATCCCAGTTATATCCTTTTGTGAATTTGCCGAAGCGGATCAGGTCTGTGCGACGCACCAACTCCATATTCATCTCACGGGCTCTTTCATCCAGAATGAAATCCAGATTTAACTGGCCGTCGGTAATACGACCGGATACCCCACCACCATAGTTGCCGGACATATAAGCACGGTCTCTGATTTCATTCACATAACCCAGCGCCTCAGCACGCGTGCCTTCCGCAGCCCCGCGAAGAATAGCCTCAGCAGCCATCAGGTAAGCATCTGCCGTACGAAACATCGGGAGGTCTACAGACGAATACTTAGTACCGCCATCTACCAATTCCTTACGATCTTTGGTTACATTTCTCCATTTGATGCACGCATAACCATTCTCAAACGTCTTCTGGAAAGCCTTACCTTCTACCCAGGTTTCCTTTGTATGGCCGATGGTAAAGAACTGTGCACGCTTATCCTTCTTATTATCTCCCCAGGGATCATTTTCATAGAAGGTTTGGTCAGCCTCATCAAACTTGTCTACAAGCGCCACCTTCACACGGGCATTGCCCCAACCACGGCTACCTACTCCGGTTTTTACATAGCTATCCATCGGACCATTCATCAATGCTTTAATCAGGAAGTTGGTTCCGGCACTGCTCTGTGCATAGTCAGCATCCTGCACCAAGGGCCAGATGATTTCGGAGCAAGTATTGTTATCTGCCAGGAAGATGTGACGGTAATCAGAAGCCAACGGATAATTACCTTCCGTAATCACTTTCTTGGCATATTTATAAGCATTGGTATATTCATTCTTGCCTACCCATGTTTCGGCATTCAGATAGACACGTGCCAGGAGAAACCAAGCCGATACACGATCCACACGCCCATACTCATTCCGCTTCGGTTCTTTCAGCAAGGTTGTCAGTTCTTCCGTTTCGGAAATCACATAGTCGTAGATTTCCTGGCGGGTCTTCTGATGGGGAATCGTACCTACATCCATCGTTTCATCAATGAAAGGACCCGAACCGTACAAGTCGCAAATCATGCTGTAGCAATAAGCACGGATGAAGCGTGCTTCAGCACGGTAATAAGGCATTTCAGCCTGCAAAGCATCGTATACGCCACGGTCTTTCAATTTCCCTTCCGTGCTTTCGCGCAAGAACTCATTACAGTAGTTAATGGCCATATACAGACGATAATATGAATAGCAAATAATCTTTGTCGAAGGGTCCCAGTTCATATACAACAGTGACAAACTTCCATGACCGCCACCGGAATGGAAAACGATCTCATCCGTACAAGCCTCTTGCAGATAGAACAGAGCACGTGTATAGCCACTATAACCTTCATCAATACCCGGCACATCACCGTTTCCGCCATCACCACCCTTTTGTCCGGTCTGGATAAGGCTGGCATAACATTTTGCCAATACTCCGATGTATCCCTCAGGCGTAGAATAGACCTTCTCGCCCACCAATTCATTGTCATCCAAAGGCAATGTATCCAAATCTCCCAGACAAGAAGAAAGAAGGAAGAGAGATACCAGACATATACTTGCTAACTTGAAATATTTCGTTTTCATTGTTTTCTGATTTTTCATGAATTAAAAATTAAGATTTACTCCCAGCATGAACATACGCGGGCGCTGATAGATATTCTTATCGATACCGCTATAAATTTCCGGGTCAAGACCGCTATAGCCTGTCAGTGTACATACATTCTGCACAGTGAAAGAGAGACGAAGAGAGGTCTTTTCATTCCACAACTTATCGAAGGTATGTCCTAACGTGATGTTGTCAATACGGAAGAAGTCACCTTTCTCCAGGAAGTAATCGGTATAGATGCGATCCTGCGTAAATCCGGTTTCAAGAGTAGAACGCAGAATATTGCTGGAAACGCCGGTTCCGCCATAAAGTCCGTCCAAAGAATCGGAGGCTTTCACATAGTTATAAACATAAGCACCGAAGCTTCCATGTCCGTTGATACCCAAATCCCAGTTTTTGTACGTCAGACGGGTAGAAAGACCGCAGTAGTAAGGAGCTTTGGAACTTTTGCCGGTCACGTACTTGTTGGCATCTTCTTCGCTGCTGGTGATAGAACCATCTTTTGCGATATACTTGCCATCCAGCGGCTTACCATTATCGTCATAAGCCTGTTGCAACAGGTAGAAAGTATTCGGAGTTTCGCCTACCATGTGGACTTGCAGATATTTACCCGTACCGCCGGCATTACCTGTCTTCACATAGTTGTCTTCACGGTCGATAGTGTTCAGCTTTGTAATTTCGGAAGTATTCCAGGTAAAGTTACCGCTGACAGTCCATTCCCAATCCTTATTCTTCACAGGAATCACGTTGATACCAATTTCCAGACCTTTACTCTTCATATTACCAATATTGGTTTCAATCATATTGGTAAAGTTGCTTCCGGCAGGAACGAATATCTTATTCAGCAGGTCTTTGGTAGTACGCCAGTAGTAGTCAATCGTACCGGAGATACGGTTGTTCAGGAAACCGTAGTCAATACCGATATTATAAGTTTCGGTAGTCTCCCACTTGATGTTGGCATCGTAGCCATTGGGACGGTAAGTAGTGTACCATTGATCGCCGAAGTAATAGCGGGATTCGTCATAAGAGGCCGTATAAGTCGGCAGGTGCTGATAGTAAGAACCGATGGATTGCTGACCGGTCTGCCCGTAGCTCAAACGGAGTTTCAAATCAGACAGGGCTTTGAAATTCGAGAGGAAAGCCTCTTCGTTCACACGCCAAGCTGCCGCAACTGAAGGGAAATACCCCCAACGGTTATCGGGAGAGAAACGTGAAGAAGCATCTGCACGCAGAGTAGCCGTCAGCATATAGCGTTGTTTCCAGGAGTAATTTACACGTCCATAGAAAGAAAGCAGGTAAAGTTCGGCTTCGGCATGCTGGGGAGTAGCCAGTTCTTTGCCTTCGGTATCGGTAGTTACACTATTATTCTTATACCAGAAACGTTGCCAGCCGTAACCACCCATGACATTGATGTGATGATCCTTCAGTTCCTTGTCGTAATTGGCATAGAAATCGAGCAAGGTGTTGCGCTTGGTCTGATGGTATTTATAGCGCTTGCCCGTACCGTCATTCTGATTACCAGTGTACATGGAGGGAGCAAGATCGGGTACATTTTCCCGATTGTCATTCTTCTGGATGTCATAGCCCATATTCAGATTAAAGCGCAGGTCTTCCAATCCGTGCACCTTGTAGTCGAGGGCAATGTTACCGATAGAACGTTTTGTCTTTTCGAGTTTGTCAGCCAGTTCCAGATCGGCAACCGGATTCGCAGCGGCCAGCGTGATGGGTTTACCGTCATTCATCCATGTATAATATCCCAGACCTACATTACCTTCATAGTCTTCGTAAACGGGACGGGTAGGATCAAAAGAGATGGCGCTGCCAATCACGCCTGTTGAAACCGGTTGATTATTCTCAATACTTCCCTTGACGTTGATATCTACAGAAAGATGTTTATCGAAGAATTTCGGAGACAGACCTACACTGGCGTTGATACGCTCGTAGTTATTATTCTTCAATGTACCATTCTGGTTAGTATATCCTACGGATACACGGTAAGGCATATTCTTCAAAGCTCCGGTCATGGACAAGTTATGATCCGTACCCAGTGCCACACGGTAGATTTCTTTCTGCCAGTCTACATCTGCATTGCCCAGCTTGAAAGTTTCCGGAGCATTGGCATGCTCGGCAAAAGCCTGACGGTATTCTTCGGTAGAAAGTACATCCATATACTGATATACATTGCTCACTGTCATGTTTCCATTGTAGTTGAAGGAGGGACGAGAGGTACCGTCGGCACTTCCCTTCTTGGTAGTGATGATGATGACACCATTGGAGGCACGCGAACCGTAGATAGCTGTGGCAGAAGCATCCTTCAATACTGTAAAGGAAGCAATGTCATTCGGATTGATGGCACTGATAGAAGTATTGCTCACAGGTACTCCATCGATAACAATCAGCGGATCATTATCTGCCGACAAAGAAGCTCCCATACGGATACGGATGGTACCGCCACTACCCGGTGCACCATTGCCCGGCACGATATTCACACCGGCAACTTTACCCACCAGAGCATCTTCAGCAGTCAATTGTTTACCTTTGTTCAGTTCATCCGGTTTCACGGTCAGCAAAGATCCGGTCACGTCACCTTTCTTCACCTGTCCGTAGCCGATGACTACTACTTCATCCAGTAATTCACTGTCTTCCTGCATGGTAACTATAATGAGAGGCTTGTTTGTCACGGTGATTTCCTGTCCTTTATAACCGATACAGGTGACGGTAAGTACATTTCCGGTGGCTGCTTTCAGTGTAAAATTGCCGTCCACATCGGAGATAGTACCTATAGAAGTACCTTTAATAAGAATGTTAGCTCCGATAACCGATTCACCGGTAGCGTCTTTCACATGCCCTTTCACCACGATGCCTTGTGCTGAAAGCGACAGGGATAGTAGTAATCCCAACAAAGGGAGAAGTCCCTTGACAAGTCTAAAAATGTTTTTCATAAGGTTATTATTATAGTTAATAAAAAAATAATTCTATAATCCCCGTATAATCTGTTTACCTAAATAAAAACCAATACCTAAAGAAAATCTATTGTTAACTTTAATTTCTACGGCAAAGGTAGAGCATAACTTTCCGGGTAAGAGAGTTGAGTAGATACGTAAAGTAGATATGAGTAGATGAGTTTAAACGATAAACAACTGAAATACAACACAAAAGCACTTTCCCAAATGAGTCAGGAAAGTAGATTTAAGTAGACATTTGAGGAAAAAAGAAAGAGGTTTTATTAGCCTATTTGCTGCACAGCTTCCATAAATTCATCCTTGGAAAGCAAAGATTTGTTCCGCACTTTCAGACGATAGTTGTACACCGTCTGGGCAGAATAATGAAGGAAGTTCGCAATCTTCCCACTATCTGTAATACCCAATCTGATCAGAGCAAAGACGCGCAACTCGGGGGTCAGCAATTCACCTTCCTTCGGACAGATGCGTTCATCTTCCTGAAGTAAAGTATTGAACTGTTCTATGAACTTAGGATAGAGTTTCAGGAACACACTATCGAACGTGTAGAAGAATTCTTTCAACTCATTGGCAACAAAAGAAGAGGAATTGACAGTCTTATACAAATCATCCAATTGCCCGGTCTTGATTTTACGGGCAAGCATTTTCCGTTGTTCTTCCTGCTTGTTGATATATAGAGAGCACATATTGAATACATAGCCGATATATTCTTCCTTCACCTGATTGGATTCCTGCAACTTATCATTCAGTGTATGCAGATCAGAATTGATATGTTTAAGTTCCTCATTCATAGTGTTCACCGCTTTCCGGGCTACATTCAGCCGCTTCATCTGATAGAAAATGAACATCAGAGCAATCAGCAATATGATCAGCAAGACAGATGTCAGAATGACCAGGGCAACCATTTGTGTTTTCTCCTCCTTCAACTTGTTTTCGTACGTCCGGCTGATAACGGGAAGCAGTTCCGAAATCTCCTGCGTACGATAGCGTGCATTGCAGAAGGTGGCATCTTGCATAGAACATTCTATATAGGTATAAGCACGTTTTATATCTCCTTCCTGAAACAGAAGGTTCGCTAACTTCCACAAGGAGATGTATTCCTTCGTTGCCGCCTGAATATCGGCAATAGCCGAAATAGCCAGATATTTCTTCTGCAATTCGGTATTGCCCATAAAGGCATAAGCATTGGCGAGGCCGATAGAAGGAATGGCAACACTGTACCCCTTCTCTTCATGTGTCTTGTAGCAACTTTTCAGTATCTCTATGGCCTCATCATACTTTTCTTCATACAGCAATTTCTCACTCATCATCAACAGATAACCCTGTGAACCGGGACGGCGCATACTGATAATGGAATCTTTATATTGGTATGCCAATCCCCGGTAATGTTCTTTCATCTGATCAGAGAAAGCATAATCCGCCATCAGCGTATAAACCTGGTGATACTGATAATAATAATAGGAAACGCCGGAAGCGTCCAGATCAGCGGACTTGATTCCATCCAGTATTTCCAGACCTTCCTTATACATGGCTACTCCTATCATCACTTCGGCAATATTCAGTTCTGCCGAATAAATGTAAAGGGGATTCTTCATGCGCTTGGCAAGTTCTACACGCTGATTGGCTACCCACAGAGCCGAGTCCATGCGGTAAGAGCGGTATTTGCCGAATAATTCGCGGTAAAGATCATAACGTTCCTGATCGGAATGAGACAGACGGAGTTTCCGTTGCAAGGCATCTATTTGTTCCTGACGTTTCAAGGTATACTGGGGACGGTTTCTAATAGACATATCAAGTTCACGAAGCAAAGAGTCTGTTTCATTGGCACAGATATGCAGGGATAGGAATGCTAAAAAGACTACCAGAAGTACTTTTAGTTGCCTCATACGGATTTTTTCGGTTTAACAATAGATCTTCACGGGCAAAAGTACAGAATAAATATCTGAAAAGAAAAGTTTCAGAAATCTTTCGGTAGTAATTCACCGGAAACGTTTGCCTTGTTACGTCATAACGGTATAAAAAAGAACCAGGAAAAGCCTTCCGACCTTCCCTGGTAACTAATGTACTTATGATATTTTCATTCTATCATTCTGCCCAGTCGGGTTTAGGGAATTCCCTTATCGGACTGTACCGGATGTAGGATTCAAATATTTCTTTGTCAGGTCCCACTATACGGGGATCTTCCGATCGTTTCAGCTCCTTCAATAAAGCTTGTTTCAGTTCTTTTTCAATCTCAGCATAACCCTTCTTGCCAATCAGGTTATCGAGGCAGAACGGATCATTGCCAATATGATATAACTCAAACTCAGGACGTTTATTAAATGCCAGATCGAAAAAAGGACGAATAACGGGGTCCTTATAATTCTCTATCAGAAACGTCTTAGAAGGTGCATCATCCACATCAGTAAATGCCCAATCGGGATGGAAGGTACCATCTTCACCGATTCCGTACATGGGGCATAGTTCGCCCGTTTTCTTATTTAGCATCTGAGGAGCTCCGGCAGGCCAACGTTCCGGCCTAAGGTTCCAGATTAACAGATAATCCTGGTTGCGGACAGCACGCTGCGGATATCCTAAATTCTGCCAACGGGAAGAAGAATGCCTCTCACGGCCCATATACACATACTTTTTCGACTGATCTACTATTCCTTCTTTTTTCGATTTAAGTATATTCATAAAGCTCCGCCCTGAGATAGGAAGCATTCCATCCGGTTTCACTCCCGCCATTTCCAAAATGGTAGGGGCAATATCCACAAAGCTGATCGGATCATCTACCCGGCGTTTTCCCGGAAAACCTTTCGGATAACTAACTGCGAAAGGAACATGTACCCCATATTCAAAACAATTGGCTTTTGCCCGGGGAAAAGGCATGCCATTATCTGCCGTTACTATAACAATTGTATTATTGAGTTCACCTATTGAATCCAGATATTCCAGCATTTTAGACAAATGCGAATCAGCCCATTCTATTTCTACGGCATAGTCCAGCATATCCCCTCTCACTTCTTCCGAATCGGGAAGAAAACCAGGGACATCTACCTGATCGAGGCTTTTTCCATTGCGTTTCCATGAACCTTTTTCATAGACGCGATGAGGCTCGGTAGCTCCATACCAAAAATAAAAAGGCTGTCCGTCTTTACGTTGCTGCATGAAGGAACGGAAATTTTTATAATAGTCCGTCAATCCAATTCCTTTAGCCGTACGTAAATCCGAAGAAGTGTTTTTTTCATATTTATGTTTATTGAATGGATGTCCGGCAGCGTTTCCTTTTCTCCATAATGTATCCTGGTCATTCCGTGCATATTGGAAAGGGTCTACACCTTTTCCTGTGAAACCGGTGTAATATCCGCTTGCTTCCAGAAGGTCGACAAACGGAACATGCTCTTTCATCCAGGAAGAAGCATGCTGCCCGGATTGCTTGTTTTGCCAGTGATGGCGCCCTGTTACCAAACTACTTCTGGAAGGTGCACTCCCCGGAGAGCCGCCATAACAATTTGTGAAGTAGATTCCATTAGAAGCCACTCTATCGAATCCCGGTGTATTTACAAACCGGCTACCGGCAAAACTGGTATGTGCATAACTTTGGTCATCATTTATCACGAATAAGATATTCGGACGTTTGGTAGGTTCTTCTTTTCCTTTAGTTCCAGCAAGTACCCCCGAACTTAATGAAAGTAGCACAGCTCCAGTTATATATCTCATAGGATCGTTGTTTAAAAACATATTATTTTTGATTTAATTCTTCTATTCTTTTTAATCACCCTCGTATACCAAAGGAGGAATGTTCTTTTCCGTACCAGGGTACCCTTTATTCTGATTGATTATTCCCCCGGAGTTCGTATTGATTGCATACGAAGGAATAGGCCAGAATATATGGAAAGGTGAACAAGTGAAATAGTTTCCGTATGGAGTCTGTACACCTTTATTGTAAAAGTCACTGACTTCTACTACCCTGTCGTACCAGAAATTATCTTCCGTCAGCCTGTCCATCGTATATGTCTTCCCATTGTAACAAGGAATTCCTGTCCGGGCATAAATAATAGCCATTCGTGTTAATTCCACTTTACGAGGCTCTTCATAATACAGTTCTCTCGCCCTTTCATCCAATACAGCACCTATCTTTTGCTTCTCTACATCAGCGGTAGAATACATATATTGTGCATTAGCTCTTTTCCGTATGGTATTTATGTCTTCGGCAGCTTTCTGCCACTCGCCTTTCCATACATAAGCCTCTGCCCTGAGCAAATAGGTTTCAGCCAAACGGAAAATATAGAAATCGCCCGGACCTCCCTTTGGTTGTACGCGGTCTGGATCGGGATACCAAGTTTTATAATTTGGCCAACCATACCAGCATCGGATGGTATCCTTACATAAGATATTTCCCTGATCACTATACAGTTGAAGATTCTTCCCATACCATTCATTTCCGCTTTTCTTCAGTGCAGGATTGTTATAGACCAGCATTTCCATAGTCATCCAGTTTTCATTATCTGTCCGATGCCTATAATCAGAAAAGTCTTCCACGTGATTGATGGTCCATATTCCCTTTTGTGAATACCAAGTGGGGCGAATACGGCTGATTCCCCTACCGTATTTTTCTACAATCCCTATTTCATTCTTAGCTGCATCCGACATACCGTTTGCTCCATTAGGAGTTTTAATGACACCAGTCAATCCGTAATAAGGAAGCGCATTATACATGACCTGAGTACCGCTAGTATTTCCTTCCATACCATATCTGTCGATAGTCAACAACAAACCTTCGGTATTTTCCGGCAGGCTTTTATTATCAATACGGAACATATCCCATACCACATCTTTATTGGCAATATTTTTATCTGATCCGAAGCGTGCGGTACAGAGTTTATGAACTCCCCCATTTATAACTTCGGTTGTTATTCGGATCGCATCATCGAATCTCCCTTCAAGTAAGTAGTACTTAGCAAGTAAATGCTTACAAGCAGCCTTGGTAACCTGTCCGCCTTTTACTTTATTAGCTTCGGGAACATGTTGTGCAGCAAATTCCAAATCCTTTATCATTTTCAGCCAAATGGACTCTTTTGTGGTAGTATAATAATCAACTTTGGGTTCGGTAAGTTCATCCAAGACCAAAGGTACATCTCCATACTGCAAGGTTTTCATATAGTAGCGATAGGCTCTTATAAAATAAGCTCCACCTAATAGCGCATTCTTTGATTCTTCCGATTTGAATGTAGCTTCATTAATTCTGTTTATAATTGTATTACAATTCTTTATGTTAATAAAAGAATTATCCCAATACCATCCAATTCTAGTGTATGCCAAATGATTATTTTCTCCATCGGGAAGCATCTGATTGTTCAAATCTTGCCATGGGGTCGCCTTATCTGTTGTACCGTCTACAGCTATATCCGAATATTTCATATTTGTACAGAACGGTGCTTGATCGGCGCAAAATTCTCCCCGAAAAGTCGTCATTGCTTTATCCAATACCGCTTGTAATCCAGCTTCATCCATCAATGCATTCTCAGGAGCATAAAAAGAAAGTGGTTTAGGATCGAGGAAATCTGATCCGCATGAGCTAAACAGGCAGACAGTAAAAGATAATATCGCTGTTTTATATTTCATAATGGTTTTCATATCTATATAATTTGGTTTAGAATTTAAAGGGTCATATTTAATCCAAAAGTGAATATTCTCTGTGAACGCATCCCATCTTCGGGGTCACCGAATTTCCAGTCTTTTGCCCACATAGCTGCATTCTTTACATTCAATGTAAGTTTAAGGTTGGATATAGGAGTCTTTTTCAAAAATTTGGCAGGAACCTTATAACCTAAAGCTATATTTTCCAAACGTATATAAGACTTATCAAACCATACCGAATAATTGACTCCTTTTGCAGGTGCAGAGCGCAATCTGGCAAAGTCATCCAACTGATTCTCAGGGGTCCAATAAGGAATATCCCTGGAGTTACAGCGATCTTCTATATGATCTGCATGTTTTGCCAAATTATAACTACCCTTATGCCCCCAGAGAGAATACAGAACAAAAGAGAATTCAAAGTCATTAAACAACGTAAAAGTATTGCTCAATGTCCACGAAAAACGTGGGGTTTTATATCCCAGAAATTGCTTGTCTTCATCTGTCAACAACCCATCATCATTTACGTCTTCCAGCCTGAAATCACCAGGTGCCTGATTCCATTTGGCAGCCTCTTCTTCTTGACCGATCTTCCAGGTTCCCAGAATCTTATAGTCCCATATCACATCTTTTGCCTGACCGATAAACCAGTTATTGGTTTTGTCATCCGGTTCTTTTTGCCCTACAAAGTTACCATCTTTATCAAAAACATCATACTTTTCACCGGTTATAGTAATAATCTTATTCCGGTTTAATGAGAATATCAGATTGGATGTCCATTCAAAATTATGTTGTTTCATATTGGTACTGCTCAAAGAAAGTTCGAACCCCTTGTTTCTGATTTCTCCCAGATTGGCGTACACTCTTTTGTATCCGGTGATGGTAGGAAGTTCTCTGTTTACCAATACATCTGTGGTCGACATATAATAGGTTTCTACGGTTCCGTTTAAACGGCCATTAAATAGTCTGAAGTCCAAAGCCAAGTTATAAGCTCCTGTCTTTTCCCATTTAAGTTTTTTGTTTCCCATTGTATTTATTTCCAGAGTAGGAATGGTAATCGGATTTCCATTTAAATCGGTATTCAATGATTTTTCAGCAAGCATTTTAGACAAAGCTGCATAATTTGTAATGTCTCTATTTCCATTTATTCCCCAGGATGCTCTTAACTTCAGATAATCAACAAACTTCACTTTGAAAAACTTTTCTTCTGAAATCACCCATCCCAAAGCGGCGGCCGGGAAGGTAGCATAAGGATTGGAATATCCGAACAAAGACGATCCATCTCTTCGTACCGATAAAGTCAATAAATACTTGTTCATGAAACCATAGTTGACTCTGGCCATCAGGGCATTCGATGTTCTGATTTGGTCGTCACTCGAGATTTCCGGTAAATTTCCTATGGACATATCATGATATCCGAGTATATCGTTCGGAGTAAAATTCTGGTTACTCATTTTCTCCGTATCATTACGGAACTTTTCTGCATTTGCCAGCAAGGTGACATCTACCTTATGTTTTTGCGCAAAAGTCTTGTTCCAGTTTATAATGTTATCGACTTGCCACTCTCTCCTCAAAGAGTTTTCACGCGAAGCACGTCCTCCGAACAACTTCCATTCCGGGTGTTCAGAAGAATCATGTATATTGTTATGATAGAAGACGAACCGGGTAGTATAGTTCACCGTATAAGTAATTCCAAATGGCAAATCCAGAGTGGCATAGATTTTAGGGAAAAAGGTGAAATATTCCTGCTCCCGCGATCTGTATGTAGGATTTAATAAAGGATGTTTTGCTTGATTATCATCATTGGGATATAATTTCAATGTTTCTTCATCACTTTCATAAAAGGAACTGTAAGGAGTGAGTTTGGTATACTGATCTACGTCTGCGGGAACAGAGCTTTCGTCACGGTAAGAGAATTGGGCATTCAGACCTACTTTTAAAAAGCGGGCAGGTTTCCCTTCCAGATTCACTCTCGAACGTATGGTAGAAAATTCATCTCCCTTTACTAATGATTCATTCGACATATATCCCAATGACCAGTAATAAGAGAAATCTTCCTTTTTCCCGGAAAGACTTATGTTATAATCTTGCCTCGGACCGTTATGAAAAATATAATCTTCCCAATCGATACTTCTTCCTGCTTTGTAATTCTCTATCTCCAATCCGGTCAGTCGCAGTCCCGACAACCAGGCATCTACCAGATTATCCGGTGTGGTACTATGATAGGCCATCCATTGATCCAGATATTGAGAATCTATTGTACGCGGATCATCAAAAGGACTCCAGGGCGTCTGTGGTACAGTTGCACTATATACTGACTTAAACATATCAGAACGCCATTTGATAAATCCATCTTTATCATAAGGTTTCACCCTGTTCGCTGCAGTAGCTATACCGATACTTCCATTAAAGTTGACAACAGGTTTTTTGGAGCTTCCTTTCTTGGTTGTAATAGCTACCACTCCATTGGTGGCTCTCGAACCATAAACCGCAGCAGAGCTTGCATCTTTCATAATATCCAGCTTCTCAATATCATTCGGGTTTATATCTGAAATATCACCATTATAGATCACTCCATCGACAATAATCAGAGGGCTCGATCCGGCAGTCAACGTATTGTCACCACGAATCATCATATCACTATTTCCCTTCGCAGAAACAGAGTATCCCACACTCATACCCGGAATACTGTTGCGCAATAAATCGCCAACACTGGCTGGAGTATAGTTTTGCATACTTTCCGCTTTCACCTGAGAAATAGACCCGGTTAAGTCACTTTTCTTTGCCACTCCATAGCCCACAACAACTACTTCATCCAGGATTTGTGAATCTTCCTGCAAAGTGACTGTTATATTCTGATTATTTTTTACAGGAATCTCTTGGGTAAGGTATCCGATATAAGAAATTTGTAGAACTGCATTTTCTGCAACATTCAGGGAAAAGTCTCCATCCACACTGGTGATTGTACCATTTGATGTTCCTTTTTCCATGATATTACATCCAATGACCGGCTCTCCGGTATTATCCTTAATGATACCCGTAATTCGCTTGCCTGTTTGCTGAGCAGCCTTAGTCTTTTCGTCTGCTTTAAAAATAACGATGTGCTTATCTTCTATTATATATCCTAAACCCTCCCCCTTAA
>ENA-UPXC01000268-UPXC01000268.1-human-gut-metagenome-genome-assembly--contig:-NODE-268-length-87237-cov-9.800964_pt1 | contig 87237 bp, 59 predicted proteins | sample MGYA00250047_ERZ773371 | MGnify/ENA primary metagenome ERZ773371 (study PRJEB29103, sample SAMN06111975) | human gut metagenome | biome: human gut; feature: ankylosing spondylitis patient; material... | reverse complement strand
CTGAAAGTCATGAAAAATGATATGATCTTGAAATCAGCTAAAATTATAAAGAAATAAAGAGTTGGTTTAAGTTGATTGTAATGGCTACAAACTGTTGAAAATATGGTTTGTAGCCATTTTTATATAATAGACTGCATTTCTTTTTGTACGACGATGAGGTATAGCAATACGGGCAGGTATTCTTTGAACTCTTTTCTGAGCATATCCATTGTTTTTTGTTTGTATCGGTTGATTGATTTTACGCTTAGGTTTAATTCTTCCGCTATTTCCGCATGAGTCTTTCCTTCAAAGAAATTTTTAGTAAAAACAATGCGGTAGTTTTGAGGGAGTCGCTCTAATGCTTTGAACAGCATATCATAAAGTTCGTTTAAGGTATATACGCTATCTGATTCTGTGGCATAGACAGGTGGTTGCTTTTGGCAGAGTTCATTATAATTCCATTCGTATTCCAAGTGTTTTAAATAGTTGAGACAACTATTGCGTACACATATTTTCAGATATGCGGTTGCGGTATCTTTCTTTAATTCAATAGAGTTTCGTTTATCCCAAAGAGAGGCAAATACATCAGAAACGATATCTTCACAAATAGCCATATCGTTTATGAACCTTTTTGCGTAGATGCAAAAGGGAGCATAATATTCTTCATACAGCTTCCGGAATTCTTTTTCGTCGTTACTTTCGTGTAGGGATATTCTCATTATATACAATTAAAGTTCTTATCGGCTTGATGGCGTTACAAAAATAATAAATACTATTTTCTAAAAGCATGGATTGGATTTGTTTTTTTCAGAAATCAAAAAAAAGTAGGGAAGCTGTCCTACCGGCCGGGTTTCGATTGTAATATCCATGAGTTGAATTTCTCCTGTAGAGTTATGAATCTCTTAATTTTATCTCCAATTTGGCTGTTTATTAACAAATTTATTTTATACTTGCAGTTGTATCTGCCAATAATATGGTAATTTAGCACTTTGTGAATGGGGTTAAAAAAGCGAGAAACTAATAAAAAAGAGGCCTCTCCCCAGCCCTCTCCGTGGGAGAGGGAGCTAAGTTAGTTTTGTAACTAATTAATAGACAATAGTATCTGTACCCCCTCTCCCACGGAGAGGGTTGGGGAGAGGCTTCTAAATAATTTAGAAATAGATGGAATATCAAGATTCGGAATTATTCTTTCGTTACTGTAAAGGCTTGTGTACGGAGGCTGAGAAAGAGAAAGTAGAGGTTTGGCTGAATGAGTCGGAAGAGCACCGGAAACTTTTTCATGATCTTCAGAATGCATTGGCTTTGGGAGATGATATAAAGGCAATGGAAGCAATCGATGTGAAAGCTGCTTATCAGAGAACTCGAAAAGGGATCAGGAAGAAACGGAATAGGCAAATCAGAACTCGACTGATTAAATATGCCGCTTTCTTGACTTTGCCACTGTTCTTATCATCTGTCATATTGGGATATTTATATTTCAATGAGCCGGAGGAAAAAGTGCAATATGTAGATATTACAGCTTCTGTCGGTTCTGTTGTCCGCTATGAATTGCCGGATAATTCGGTTGTTTGGCTGAATTCCGGAAGTACGCTTCGTTATCCTACCGTGTTCCGGGGAGAGGGACGTGAAGTCGATTTGCAAGGTGAGGCTTATTTTGATGTACAAACCGACAAGGAACATCCCTTTTATGTGAATACTCCTTCGGGGATACGTGTATACGTTTATGGCACCCGTTTTAATGTTAGTGCTTATGAAAGTGAAGACTATGTTGAGACGGTCTTGGAGTCCGGCCATGTAAGCGTGTTTATGCCGGTTTACGGGACTTCCGAGACCTTGAATCCGGGTGAACGCCTGCTTTTTGATAAAAAAGCGTTGCAGTTTATGAAATCTAAGGTAGACGTCTCTGAAAAAACGGCCTGGAAGGATGGTAAACTGATTTTTAGAAATACTTCTTTGGATGAGATGCTGAAAAGATTGTCCCGGCATTTTAATGTCGATATTCATTTCAATAATAAATCGGGCAAGAATTACACATTCCGGGCCACATTCAGGAATGAATCGTTGTTTCAGATACTTGATTATTTGAGTAAATCGGTGTCGATGAAATGGAATGTGGAGGATCCTGTACAGTTATCCGACGGAACATTTACCAAGAGAAAGGTAATTGTAGATTTGTATTAAAAGTTTTGTGAGTGCTTGTTGCCGGGAGGTAATAGGCACTTTCTTTTTTCACTTTATCTTTATTTTACGCTTGGATGTTCTTTTCTAATCATTAGTCTCTCTATTTTGTTTAAACTTATGGACGACCGTTTGTTTTCTCTACGGGAAACGGCCCGAAACTCGTAGAGAATCGGGTTGTTCCTCGTAGAGTTTCGACCCGTTTCCCGTAGAGAAAAAATAGTGTTATATAATTGCTTGATATATAGCTTTTTATAGGGTTTACTGTTTGTCATTTATTTTTGGTGTTTCAGAACCCTGTTATATCTTTCAGCTCTTGATATTATGTATCTGAAATGGGTGTGATTTACGGATATTATCGTATGATTTCTCTATGCACTTCTTCCCCTTTTTTATAGATCGTTGTAATAAAAAATATTTGTTTATTGTCTTTGTGCATTTGAAGTTTGTCTTTTTAAATTATGGATACTTTATTGATCGTATTTGAGAGAATGTTGATATTGGTTTTATCAATAGTTTCTTATTTTTGTGACGATCAAGGTGATCTTTGCTGTTTGTGAAAAAACATTGATCGGTTTATGTCTATCGGAATATAATTTTTGTACTTTTACAAAAATATTAAATGAGGATGCCAAAGATTGTTCTTGATGTATCATGAACAGAATCTGATAAAAGGAATAAACGTTAAACCGAATTATAAATTACTGATAACAATGAGATTAAAATTCATTTTGAATTTATGGATGTTCTTGTTTCTGAGTACGAATCTGTTTTCCCAGAAGACGGCTGTAAAAGCGGCTTGTATAGGAAACAGTATAACTTATGGAGCATTCATTGCCAATCGCGATCAAAACTCTTATCCGGCACAACTGCAAGCTTATTTAGGTGATGGTTATGAGGTCAGAAATTATGGGGTATCGGGCAGAACCCTTCTTACTCAAGGAGATTATCCTTATGTTAAAAACGAAAGAGTACATTGAATCACAAAATTTTCAACCGGATATTGTATTGATAAAATTGGGAACTAATGATACGAAGCCGCAAAATTGGAAATATAAAGATGAGTTCATGGCGGATTATCAACATCTGATAGATAGTTATAAGGCTTTGAATTCTCATCCACGAATTATATTACTGACTCCTATACGTTGTTTCTTGCCGGAAGGATCTTCGATCAATGCAGCATTAATAGAGAATCTTCTATGAAATAAGGTTCCCAATAAAGCAAACGCGCCAACCGGAAATATACCGTATTGGCACATATGCTTTCTTTAGGAAATCAGTTTATGATACTGACAGTGGATATCATCCCGAATGTCCGGTTATCATTCAAACTCCATACAATTTCTCCTTTATGGTTTATTTCGAAAAGCTGCGGACTATTTGCTTCGTTGGCATCATGACTGTGCCCTTGCCAATTGCAGATGTAAAGGCTTCCATCGGAACCTTTGCATAAGCCGGCAGTGAAGAAGAGACGGACTCCTTTAATATCGTTCTCGCTATACCGGCGGATGACTTGACGGCTATCCGGATTGACTTCTACCAATGCGTGTCCGTCACCGCAGGCTATCCAGTAATTTCCGTTAACTGATTCCAAGGTTGTGAAAGGAGTACCTTCTGTTCTTAAAGTGCTGATCAGTTTACCGTCCGGAGATATTTCCCGCACTTCGGAAGTGGATATAAGCGGGATAAGATAGTTTCCACGTGGATTTTTATTCAATTGGCGGAACTGGGAGTGGGGATGGTCGATCCCTGTTTCGTATTCTGTACGCGATAGAATTTTACCTTTCGGGCTTACTTCCATGATCACAGCCGGATGTCCTGTCCATGCCAACAGATAATTGCCGTCGGATAGTACACGGGCTGTTTGCATCTCACATCCGTCCGGTACGGTGATATTCCATATTTCCTGATGGTTGCGGTTGATCGTTTTGGCACCCTTGCCGTAGGAGAACAAGATGTTGCCGTCCGGTGTAGCGGCTACTGAATTGCACTCCCATCCTTCTTGTAGGGGATGTTCCCACTCTATTTGCTTCGATTCTTTGTCTATGATGACAATCTTATTCCAACCGGAACCACCTAACAGTAGTTTTTCCGTTTTATTCTGTCCGGAAGTATTGGAAATAAGAAAAAGGATGAAATATAAAAATATAGATATTTTCTTCATCATGCATGTGTGTTAATAGAAAATTGGGAACCTGTCTGACTTGGTTCCCAATTCTGAATCTTTCGTTATTTAGATAAATCCTGGAACATTTCAAAACCCTGTTCCGGAGTAAGTCCGTCGTGTACCACGGCATGTACTGCTTGAATCATGGCAGCAGGAGATTCGCTTTGGAATACGTTGCGTCCCATGTCTACACCGGCAGCGCCATCGTTAATAGCGTGATAGCAAAGTTCGAGAGCTTCTTTCTCCGGAAGTTTCTTACCACCTGCAATAACGACCGGAACCGGACAAGCGGCTGCTACTTTTTCAAAACCGTCGCAATAGTAGGTCTTTACGATATTAGCACCGTTTTCGGCACAGATACGTGAAGCCAGTCCGAAATAACGGGCATCACGCGCCATCTGCTTCCCTACTGCCGTTACTCCCATTACGGGAATATTGTAACGGCTTGCTTTGTCGACTGCTTTGTACAGGTTAGCTACTGTTTTTGCTTCGTGGGCCTCATCACCGATGGCCAGCATGACAGCCATAGCCGATACATTCATGCGGACAGCATCTTCGATATCGATTAATACATTGTCGTTCAAATCAGTCAGAATAGAGGTACCCGCATCAGAACGCAGACAGATAGGTGTCTTTGTGTTAGCCGGGATAACGGATTGCAAGATACCTCGGGTACACATCAGGCAGTCTGCATATTCCATTAACGGAACAATTGTCAAGTCGATACGTTCCAGACCGGAAGTAGGGCCCATGATGAATCCGTGGTCGCAAGCCAACATAACGGATTTACCTGTTTTCGGGTTGAAGATACGTGATAAACGGTCTTTCATACCCCATGATGTATTTTCTGCACCTTTCACATGAAAATGTTGTTGTTGAGTGGCGATATTCAAACCGAAGTTTGAGCCTTCTCTTAAATCGTCTAAATCTGCCATTTTATTTTGTTATTATTGAATGATAATTTAGTAGTAAGTAGTTAATTAGTAAGTAGTTAAGTAGAATAGATTTGCATCTGAAGTTTATACTTAATGATTTAATTATCTACTACTGTTGCTTGCTACATGCAATTTTATTACTTGCTTTTTTATACTTGACTATCTACTACTTACTACTTGACTACTTAACTACTTGACTACTGAATAAATTACTTTTCTTTAGCTGCTTCTGCAAAGGAAGCGAACATACAACTCCAGGAAGCGGCACCGCTATCCATGTAGCCGATGGAACGTTCTCCATAATTACGGGCACGTCCGAAATTTGCTTTCAGATTGATGGTGGACTGGGCACCGACCAATGCTGCTTCGGCTCCTGCGTTCAAGACGTCCTTGATATCTTCGGAAAGGCAATTCTGAATAGCTTCGACAGCGGGTATCAGAGCATCCATCATTGTTTTGTCACCTTTCTGGGCTTTGGTTTGCTTCTGCACATTGGCAAGGCCTCCGGCAAACATCACTTTTACGGCATTGGTATCTAACTCGGTACCACTTGCATGGTCGCTCATCCCTAAGAAGAAAGCCCCTAATAACGTGCTGGTCGAGCCGCTTACTTGCATCATGACATCGAATCCCATGTCGTTCAGCATCGTTTTGAACTCTTTCCCTTTTTCGGCCGTGGCAACGATTGCACTCATAGCTGTTACGATGGCTTGTCCATGATCACCGTCACCAATGACGGCATCGAGTTTGGAAAATTCATCCTCGCGTGCTTTAATGTTGGATAAAGCAGTGGCAAGCATTGTTTTAAAATTATCAATGGTCAGTTGTGTCATTTCCTTTGTTGTTTTATTTTCCGATGGTAGTCCAGTAAGGTGCATCGGAACGTTTGTTCTTCAAATAATCGATATGATCTTCATCGAGGATAGCCATGATCATCTGGAAACCGGCTTGCTCCTGTACAGTTAGTATTTCCTGTATGCGGCTGACTACGACTTGCAGTCCGCGGGCTTCCAACTCTTTATAGGCTTTACGGAAGATAATATTCAGTTCCATGTGAGTTGTAGCGCCTACACCATTGATGATGAGCATCATCTTGTCTCCTGCTTTGGGTTTGAGCTGCTGACAGAGCAGGTCCACCATTTCGGCTGCCGTATCATCAGCGGATACAAGCGGTTTTTGGCCGCCACCGCCTTCGCCATGCTGCCCCATACCGATTTCCATGATACCTTCGGGCAGGTCGGTAATGGTTGCCCCATTTTGCGGATGTGTGCAGGAATGCATTGCTACGGCAAGGGTAGCTACCTGATTGTTGTAGCGTTCACCGATTTCGATAAGTTCGTCTAAAGATTTACCTTCTTCGGCTGCGGCTCCTACTATTTTATATAAAGGGACACAACCGGCCAAACCACGGCGATCATCGGTATTTGCATCGATTCCTGCGCTGATATCGTCATGGGTGACGATTTGTTTCACTTTGATACCTGCCCGTTCTGCCAACTGGCATGCCATGTTGGCACTCATGATATCACCGGAATGATTCAGTACGACTAACAGGATACCGGCTTCACGTTTCATTAACTGCAAGGCCTGAAACAGACGTTGTGCGCCGGGAGCTGCGAAGATATCTCCAACTACCGAGCAGTCCAGCATACCTTCGCCTACAAAACCGCTTAATGCCGGTTCGTGGCCGGAGCCGCCTAATGTGACGATAGCTACTTTGCTTTCATCTTTCGGGTGGGTGCGTACTACGATGTTTTCACCTGCGAGTTTTACCTGATCGGCATAGGCTAATGTGTAGCCTTCCAACAATTCGGGAGTTATTTGTTCCGGATCGTTGATGAATTTTGTTTTGATGTCTGACATGGTATTGTCCTCCTTTTTTTGATTAGTTCTTATTTGATTTCCATTATTTCGATCGCAATGCCTTCTTCTTCAATGAAAGCAATCGTGAGATGTTCATCGCAAACAGCCGGACCGAAGATCACCTTTTTCCCTTTCAATTCTTCTTCAAGTGAAGGAACTGTATAAGCAATATGTCCTTGTTTCTGTACGAGTTCGGGCATACAACTGCCTTCTTCGAATTTTAAAAACTCGATTCTGTTCGGACTTTTACTGTAGTCTGTCAGCCATACGCTGAGACCTTCGTTAAAGAAAGCATTTTCTTTTTGTTCGGTTGTGACGATACCTACATGGTTGAATGTTCTCATAATTGATTTGTTTTAAATGGTTATTTTTTCTAAGTGATTGGATTTAGTAGTTAAGTGATTTAGTAGTTAAGTAGTTAAGTAGTCAAGTAGTTAAGTAGTCAAGTAGGATAGATTCCGTGTCTGGGAATTCTATTCTACGATTTGATTGTCTTCTATCTACTTTTTACTGCTTACTGTCTACTCCCTAACTACTCATTATTTATTACTTACTTGACTGTCATTTCACTTACTACTTTATTATTTGCTATACTATTTTCTACTCACTACTTACTACTTAACTACTTGACTACTTATCATACTTCCTCCTCCTTTCCGGATTCTTTTTCCAACTTCTATAAGACAGCATAGCCAGAACAATGATGATTCCGAAAGCTAAGTACAGATATATAAGTATGTTGTTTACATGTTCATTTTGGCCGTAAGAATGCATACCGCTCAAGAAATAGTTAACTCCCAAAAAAGTCATCAGGACGGAAGAAAAGGCGATGACCGATGTGACATTGAATAACCAGAGGGAGTTACAGCGCTTAATCAGATGGAGGTGGGTGACGATGGCATAGATAACCATTGTAATTAATGCCCAAGTCTCTTTAGGATCCCATCCCCAATAACGTCCCCAGGATTCATTGGCCCAGACTGCTCCTAAAAAGGTACCGATGGCCATCAGGGCAAGCCCTACCAGTAGTGACATTTCATTGATGATACTGAGCCCCTTGATACGGTTGATCAACGGATTGTTATCCTCTTTTCCGGCAAAAACGATCATTATCATATTCGTCAGGCCCATTAGGCAACTGATACCGAAGAAACCGTAAGCAGCGACGATGATGGCCACATGAAACATCAACCACGGAGATTTAAGGACAGGAACCAGCGTACTGATTTCCGGGTCCATCCAGTTCAGACCGGATACAAAAAGAATGATCCCGCCGAATAGGGTGGCCAGTGCAAGAGTCAGGGGATTGCGGCGTACAAACAACAAACCGGCAAGGACGGTAGCCCAAGCCACATATACCATAGTCTCATAAGAGTTACTCCAAGGAGCGTATCCACCTATGTACCACCGCATACCCATGCCATACATGTGATAATGAAAAACGATCAGAACCAGAATACCCAATATCCAGATCAGTGTTTTTGTCCAACGTTTTTCCCGGAACTGGAACTGGGCAATGAATGTGAAGATTAGCAATAAACCGCCCAGAACCAGATAGCCGATTTTGCAAGCCCTGAACACATCCATCCGGTTGTATTTTAATTCTGATTGTATCTTTTTAGGACTGATATCGAGTGTCTTGTTCTTGGCTTGCTGATAGGTATTGATCATGCCGGCTACTTCATCAGCCTTTGTCCAATCATTACTTCTCAGCGATTCCTGCACTTCTTCCAGATACCAGTCCATGATGCGGGATACGAACATGGAATCTTTTCCGGCAAAAGCGGACAAGTCATCTCCCGGAGCATACCACTTATGATTGGGGTCATTCTCCAATGGAAAGAGGTTCAACATTTGGCGGTTGATGAGTTGGTGAAAGATATTGATCTGCTCATCCAGTTTCATCAGGTCTTTATCGAAACGCGTGCGTTGGTTCGGCATTTTATTATAAGCCTCTTCTAACTTTTCTTGCAGTTTGTAGTGGCCGTTGTCAAAGAATTGTATGTATGCACATTGTTTGGCAGACAGGTTATAATAACTTGTCAACTCCGGATTGGAAACGGTGATGAAGGGAATTTGCATCCATATATCCGGCATTATCAACAAACTGATCAGGAACTGATCGGAGTTGAGACCGCCGATCTTTTCCGACTTATGCAGTTTCCGCAGTACTTGAGACGAAAAAGTATTGATTGGCATCACTCGCCCACTATTCGATTGCATCGGTAAGGAACCGAATACTTCGGCATGCCCCGGATTTACCATATATTTTTGTACAATCTCCCATCTCTCGTCTCCCATCTCTCGCCTTCCATCGTTTGCTTGGCTGTTTACGGGGAATGCGAGAATCATCATTAGTAAACATGCGATGATATTTCCGGCATTGTGAAGTTCTTTCAGCCGGCGACTCAGATGCATGAAACGGGAATTCTTGCCGGTAAAGCAAAGGATCAGCCCGATGACCAGCAGAAGATAGCCGGTATAAGTGATGTTGCGTCCTGCCACGTCACGGTTGACGGAGAGGATTGTTCCTTGTTCATCCGGATCATAGGATGCTTGGAAGAACCGGTAACCTTTCACATCCAACACGTTATTCATGAAGATTCGTTCCGGACGGGATTTGCCGTCTACGTGTACAATGACTTCACTTTCATAGGAAGAAGGGCTGGATGAACCGGGGTAACGGGTCAGTGTAAATTTCTTTAGCTCCACTGAAAAAGGGAGGATATGGATGTCGGTCCGGTCATCAGAGGTACGGACGGCAATTTGGTTACTTGTTTCTCCTTCACGAAGATGCAGGATACCTTCTTCGCTGAATAAAAAGGAAGTAAGCGCACCGAGCAGGATGATGATAAAAGCAAAATGAACAGTCAGCATACCCCATTTCCGGCTTTTGAGATAGGAACGTTTTATGACGATTGCCAGAAAGTTGATGACTAACAACAATTGAAGCAGGAGGAATAGGGGAGAATAGTAGACCATTGTTTTGGCTGTCGGCGTACCGTAATATTTCTCAATGAAAGTAGCGGCAGCCAGGGCAACAGCATAGATAAGTAACAAAACGACCGTTGTTACATAAGAAGAGAGTAATTTATTAAAGGTTACTTTCATTGGGTTGTCAATTGAATAATAAATAAGAGTTTTAATGTACCCATATGCCAATTGGCATATGGGTACATAGGTTTGGTATTGCAACGGTTAGTCTTCTATGATTACACGGAATCCTACATTGAACACCCGTTGATGCGGATAGTAGGCTTTACGGGCATAAGAAGTCGCGAATTTGGGACGCTCTATGTACGAACCGCCCCGTACTACCTTAAACTCGGAAGGTGTTTTCGCCTTTTCGGTATAAGGGTAAGGACGGTAGTCCGAACGTGTCCACTCGGCGATATTTCCATGCATGCTGTACAGACCGAAGGGGTTTGCCTGATAATTCTTGGAATCGACCTGGTTCATGGCTCCATCATTCACACTCTCTTCTTTAGGCAGATAAGAGTAATACTTATACCAATGTGAGTTTTTCGACATCGGTTGCGGGTCAATGCCGCTTACGGCCATCTGGTTACAACTTTCATCCGCCAGATTTTCCAGTTTGCCGAAATCGGTATTGGAATTGCCATACCAGAAATCCGAGTCGCTTCCGGCGCGGCAAGCCCATTCCCATTGTGCCTCTGTCGGTAGTGTGATGTTCAGACCGGTCTTCTCGCTCAGCTGTTTACAGTACTCCATTGCATCATTGTAGCTGACACGGATTACCGGTTGTTTCGGCTCATTGGCCGGGTAACCGAAGTGTACGTGGTCTTTCCATAATTGATCTACATACCGGCTGTCATGATCGGGGAAGATGACATTGTATTGTTCATTGGTAATTTCCACTTCACCCATCCAGAATCCTTTGGCGATTTTTACTTTAGACACAGGACGGTTGTCATCGGCGCCGTTCCAGCTACCCATCGGGAATTCTCCTGCGGGAATACGTACAAATGTGATTTGGATGCCCGGAGCCAATGTCACCTCTTTGCGGGTCTCTTTTTCATCGGCCAGCATGGCTCTGATTGCATCTGCATCGAAAGGCCAGTTTTTCACCTTTATATTCTTTTCTTTCACAGGTGCAGGAGCTTCCGGCATGACAGGAGTTATCTCTCCCTTGCCCTTCAGATAAGCCGCATAGTCTGCAATTTCCTTCTTCCAGTCTACTCCCATGCCATTGGCATATTTGTTGGTAAGCTCTGTACGGCGTTCAATCTGGTCGTAACCCTGGTAGGGGAAATCGGTAATCTTGTTGGCATTGAAATAGCCCTTGTCCGGAGCATTATAATCAATCCAATTGTACAACGTCCGCCACTCTTTATCGGTCAGTTCTACGTTGGCATGTCCTTTTTTAAGGATACGGATCAGTTCACTGGTGTTTGCATGATATTCGTACGGTTGCAAAACAGCCATGTCGGCTTCCGGGCCTTGGCGGTGCACATACGGGTGCAGATTCAGATAAGAAGGGCCGTAGCCGTGTTCATCTTTCTTTCCGGCACGAAGGTCGAATGCTTTTTCACCGTTGTGGCAGGCGATACAGGCACGGTCGAGGATCGGTTGTACTTCCAAGTCGAAAGTGAACGAGCGAACGCCACCTTCGGGTGCTTTGATGGAATGAGCGGCACGTTGAGAAGCAATCACGCGTTTGGGTACGGGGATTTGGTTCTGGTCTTCGTGGCATCCGATACAGGATACGATCTCACCCGGTTGTCCGGTCAGCCAGCTACGCATCCATTGGATGGCGGCACCGTCTTTGTCGACCGGTTGTATGGATATAGGCGTATTGGCCGGTATCTTGAAAATCACCGAACCGTCTTCTTCCACGGGCACGGTTCCCAACTGGCGCTTGATATCCCATCCGCTTTGAATCCCGTGCCAGTTGTGGTCGGATACGGTTTTCAGATAGGCGTATTCGTAGGCATGCAGACGGAGTTCTTTCACGGTTCCGCGAGGTACGTCACGCAGGCCTTCTCCTTCATAAATATCTTGGATAAATACGGTTGCTTCCTTTTCATTCAGTTTCACACGATCCGGAATGGCGGGCGGAGTAACATTTTTACGTACGATGATCGGGCTGATAAAGCCTTCACCTTCCTGTTTCATCAGGCAAGTCACATTGTCGAACACATCTACCAAATAGATGCCCCATAAATCCTGTGGATTCAGTTTGGCGGCTACCAAGTAGTATTTATCGTCCAACGGAGTCGGTTTGATGAACTGCGGCCATACACCGTTTACCAGTTCGTCTTTTATGATCTCTACGATCGGACGGTTACGATACGGAATCTCTTGCAACATACCTGCCGCACCTTTACGTGCTTTGGTCGGATCGAACAGTATCAGGCGGCCGGAGCGGGCAATGCCGTGGTGACCGGAAATGATGCCTACGAAAGCCGATGCGTGGCCGGGAAGAGGCTGGATGTCGAATGTGCTGTTCGGGAAGGCGGAGCCGCTTCCGAAGAGGGCTTTCTGTTCTGTGCCGTCCGGATTCATGTGCATCACGAAACGGGAGTAGTAGTGCATCAGGTCGGTATATTCCCAGCGTGTATACATCACACGTCCATTATTCATAACAACCGGATTCCAGTTGGCATCCTGGTCAAATGTGATGCGGCGCATATCCTGATTTTGGGGATTGTACAGAACCATGTTACCTACCGGGTCGGAACCACTGACGCAGGGAACTCCTTGGTAACCAATGTTGCTGATGGCAATCAGACGACCGTCGGGCAGATAAGTACCGTCATAGAATTCCAGGTCCGGTTCTTTGTTTTCGACTAATGTTTTGTAACCGGTTCCATCGAGTTTTACCTCATGTATGTTCCAGCGGTTGTCCGGCATGGTTGCGGTAAACATTACTCGGTCACCGTCCCAGTGCATTTTAAGGTCGGCAATGGATGAAGTGTTTTTCGGTTTATAGACCCGGCGCATCTGGATGTCACCGCGCAAATTGGATAATTCGACAATTTCCGCGTCGAAGCCGCTACGGCGGGCAGACTCCTGATTGCTCCAGTTATTGGATTGCGTACCTAAATCCGGTGCCATGGCCGTGCGGGCACGTGTACCTAACTTGAAACGGGTAGCTACAATTTTGTCACCATCCAACAGAGGATTGCCGAGCAGGATGGCCTGTTTGTTCTCTAATGCCTTGCGGGCATCTGCCAACGCCTGTGCGTTGTTTTGATAAATGGCGTTAAACCCTTTTTTAGAAAGGCTCAGCAGTTCATTGAATAGAGGTTCGTACTTTGCGGCATCGTACCCCTGTTGTTTTTTCATGTCGGCAAAAGCCAGTTTGATGGCTTCTATGTTGAGCCATTCCAGTTCGCTCTGTACCTCGTAGACATTTTGTATCTTCTCAAATAATTCGAGGTATTTACGTATCTGTGTGTCTATGTCTTTTTCTACTGCTACCTGCCGGATCAGGTCTTTGAAGTAAGCACTGTCTTTCAGCTTGTTGGCCATACCTTCTACTACCTGTTTTTCAATAGACGCATCAACAGTGACTAACCAAGTATCCAGTTCTCCCATTTGGCTGTTCAGCATTCCTATCTGGTCCGGATATTTCTCGGATAACTGTTTGGCAGCAGCCGTAGGCAGTACGTTCAATGCATGAAAAAATACACTGCCGGTATTTGAGGCATCGTCGATTCCTACTTCTGCTTCGAAACGTACATATTCGCTTTTGACCGGATAGATAAGTGTGCCGTTGGCATGGCAGAACATTCCGTGTTCGTAAGGTTTGCCTGCAATCCGGATCGGTTTGCCATTGGCATTTATGTTGGTTCTGGGTTTGTCCCAACCGGCTACACCGTATTCAAACGGTATCTGATCCAACCAGACGGAAGAACCGTCGGCTGTAATAAAGCGAGCGTTTCCCCATACGGCATGGTCATACCCGGTACCGTCGGGACCACCGGAGGTAATGAGTATGAGTTGGTTACAGTTTTTCAAGTCTACTACGAAAGGTTCGGCTTTATCTTTCGCTTTCATCCATTTGGATATGACGGGCATTCCCGCCTTTTGCAATTGCGAGCGTAATTCGGATTTCGCTTTCACTGAAGCGTCGATCCACGTCTCCGCTTTCTTGGGCTTCGGCCCGGCAAAGGCCAGGGCGGAAGCCGATAAGAATGCAAGAGCTATTAGCAAAGATTTATTCATGGAGTTGATAATAAGGTGTTGCTATTTTCTTGTTTTATAATGCAGCTTTGGATATTTATAACGCGGCTTTGGCATTGGTGAAACGCAATCCGGCATTGTCATGATAGGTAGCCCATTCGGAAACGATTGCTCCTTCGGGGCCGGCCATCAGGAAGTGGAAAGTAGTCAGTTGTTTCAACGGCAATACTTCACCTACTTGCTGTATTACGAAATTCTTGCTTTTGATAGGGCCGTGAGTAGCCGGTATGGCGGGTGCATTCGGAGTTTCTTCTCCAATTTCCGAGAAGTTGTAAGCCCATCCTTTTTCAACCATCCATGATTCGTGCTTGGCGGGGAACTTGGTGGCAACGTGCGCGTGCTCGGGGATCATTTGGCCGGGGAGCAGATAAATGGCGTGTGCAAAATATCTTTGTTCTTCATTGTTCACCCAAAAGATGCCTCCCATACCTACATTTTCAAAGTCTCCCAATCCGAAATCAGTGACCCACATATCGGTCGCCATCAATTTAGTGAAAGGAACATCATAGAATGCGAACATGTCTTTCATTGCCTCCATGGCAACATCTTGCTGGAATTTGCCGTCTTTGTAGAAATCGGCATTTGTGTACTTTTTGGAATAAGTCATTTCTTTTTTGTTTTTACAGTTGTTGTTATTACATTCGTTTTTGCATTGTTCGGTGCATGTTCCGTTTTCGCAACAGGTAGTTTCTGAATTGGATGTTTTGCCGGTACATGCAGCCATAGCGAGTATAACTACTCCTAAGGCTACTGATTTTGTTAGCTTTCTCTTCATTTTTGTTTATTTATTAGGTTAGTGATTTTGCTGTGGTGTAATCTGGAGGAATTGGGTTTTATTTTATGGCAATCCCTTCTATTTCGATTAATAACTCATCTCTACATACATCTGCACACATATAAGAGACAGGAATGGCCAGTTGATAACTGCTTAATACTTCGTACGCTTCCTTATAGTCGGATTTGTTTTTCAGATAGACGCGCAGCATTTTCAGTTGTGCATCTCCGGTCAGTTGGGCTATATTCTCCATTGTGATGTGAAGCTGCCGTTCGAGACCGACTCCGGTCAGGCTCTCTTCTCCCCGGATAGCGGCTGTACCCGATACGTAGATAAGTTTTCTGTCGTCGAACGTCATACTTTTGGCACGTTCGAACTTGGGTGTCGTCTTTTGTTGTTGGGCGGTTTCCAATACTTGCGGCGAGTAGGCATGGGCGGCAATCTGCAATTTGTTGTCGATCGGGGTAGCAAAGCAAGCAGGGCGTGTGAATACGGCGGCATCGATATCTACCAGAACACCGCCTAAGTTTGTCCCGATTCCGGTGGCTGCCGGATAACCGTTCGTCCATACTGCCTGATTGTAGAAATTGCTGCGTACGTTGTTGAACATTTGATAATGCTGGTCGGCACCGTCAAAACTGGTAATTTGTTCGATATAGTTCCATTGCCGGATGATATTTTCGATGGGGAAGTTCTCTTTGTGCAGAACCTCGCTTGCCAAGCGGAAGATTTCAACGGCCTGTTGTTGGATATTAAAATCCAGTATGTCGCTGTGAAAACCACCGGCAAAAAGAAAACGGCCGTCTGCATTCTCCAGCGTGACATATGGAAAACCTTTGTTGGGATGATAAGTGATGTGGTCATTTTCATCCGCCCGGTAGCTGTGTACCTCCAAAGTGAGGGCACCGTCCAACGCCGGTTGTGATACATAACTCATTACAGGCAGACGATCTTCATAACGTTGCTGTATCTTATTCCACAGGATGTTACGTCGTGTGACATATTCTTCATTGTTTGCCGGAGTACCGAAGAATACCAGTCTGAATATGGACTCGTCTTTCGGTAATTGCGCCAATAAGGTGTCTGCCATCGTTGTAAAATCTGCTACTTCGGTGGTATATATGTTATACCGTATTTTTTCGCAATAGTTCATGTTTTCCAGTGGTTTTGGTTTATAATGAGTTTACGTATTCTGTCAGTGCTTTGATTTCCTTTTTAGATACTTTTTTGTCAATTCCATGTTTATGTATTTCGAACACTTCTTCCATGGTGGCGGCACGGCCGTCGAATAGATAGGGTGCTGTGCGCCATACTTCACGAAGAGTAGGGGTATCCCATCCTTTTTCAAACTCGATGTCTTCACCGATACGGTGCATCTTCAGGTCGGTATAATAGGGGCCGCTATGGCATTCCGTACAGTTCAGTTTTTCAAAAATTTTTCGACCCTCTTTGGCGAGGTCGGACAGTTCGCCGTCGACCAGATAAGGGCTTGGAACAGGTCGCAGAGATTTCAGATAGGCATCTACACAAACGGCGTCTTCTTCGGTGATATCGAAGAATTGGATAAACTTGAAGCCGGCACGTACAGCCCATTCGGCGGTTTCACGGATACCGGATATCATGCTGGGAGGGGTAGGATGACTGAATAACAGACTCTTGCAGTTTTTGGAGTTGCCGACTCCATCGTTCATTAAATCCCAGTTCATACCGTCGGTACGGGCGTCTCCGGGATGGCATCCGTTGCAGCTTTGCCAATTTTGAAAACAATGGGATGCATCGTTGAAGTAACGTTCTCCTTTATTTTCCGCACTTTCTTCCCGGTCCGGATTCAGATTGACTGTGGCTATTTCGCAAGTTTGGGCGTCTACGATGTTTAGGATGTCGGCAAAATAAGTGGGAATATAGAGTTTACCATTCTCCATGATCATTTTGCGGGGGCCGTTTCCTTCCAATGGAATACGCTTGCGCAAGCCGTACAGGAATCTCAGGTCATAATCCAACATCGATTTGTTGGGATAATTCAGAAACTTGTCCAGCATTGCCTTATGATCGATAACGCTGATTTCATGGGTCCCGGAGTGGGTGATGAATAGTGTTTCGTCGTTGCAGACGATGCTCCAGATGCCTGCTGCTCCTCGTTCCGGCTCGTCAACAACAACCGCTCCGATGAATTCTTGTTTTGCTACATCTATGATGCTGAAGGCACTGGTGTTCATCCATCCTTGTTGCAATTGGGAAGTCGGAACAGTAAAACGGCCGAGATTATGTGATATATAAATATATTTACCATCAGGAGTCATGCAAATGCCGCGAAGTGCATTGCTTCCATTGGCCAGTTGTATGTCTTTTACCTTGGTGAAATCGCTCATTCTGATTACTGATACACAGGCAGCCACATAGTCGACGTCCGCCCGTTGGGCCGGCAGAAAATTTGTCACGAACAGGTACTCTCCGTCTTTACTGAACAGTGCTGATTTGGGTTCACGCAAGACTTTTACGGAACGGATAACTTGGTGGATTGCCGGATCGACCTCTGAAACCGTATTCTGGAATTGATTGCATACATATATGTGTTTTTTGTCCGGGCCGAATATCGGATAACAGGCACCGGAACCTGTTGCAATGGCGGTTTCCTGCTTGCCGGTTTCTAAAGAAATAATCTGTAAATGTCCGGTGGCAGCATTTGTAGTGACATATGCCTTGTCGGCATCCAGAAGAATACCGGTAGGAGATTCGTCTACCGGAATCGTACGCAGAAGTGTTTTACCATCCGGTGAGAAGATGCTGATGCGGTTTCTGCCTTTTTCTGTAATCAGAATTTCCCCTTTATCGTTCAAGGTGATATCTGTAGGAAAAAGTGGAGGATTTCCTGCAAAGACAAACGAAAGAGGACTGCACAAAAAAGCAGCTACGATTATCTTTTTCAATATTTGCTTGGGGGTGTTCATAGTATATATTTTTTCTTATATGTGACTATATCCTAACTCTCTTGAAATACATTGTGCCGTATCTTTTATATATTCTACGGATTGGCGGATTACCTCTTTCGATAGCCTGTCTTTGGGACCGGAAATCCAAATGGCACCACACGGGTAACTGGTATAATTAAAGATCGGTGTGCCGACGCAGACTACTCCGCTCAGTTCTTCTTCGTTGTCCATGGCATAGCCTTGTCTGCGTACTTTCTCCAGCTCTTCCATGTAAGCCTCCGGGGTCGTAATTGTACGTGCGTTGTAGCGTGTAAATTCCATCTGTGCCAGATAATAATCGCGGACAGTATTAGGAAGATAAGCCATGATAGCTTTTCCGGGCGCCGAACAATGCAGTTCGAAAGGTTTTCCCGGTGAAAGTACGAACCGGAAGGTATGGTGTCCTTGTGCCTGTTCGATAAATATGCCTTTTTGATCTCCTAATACTCCGAAGCAGGCTGTTTCTTTCACCTGATCACGCAAATTACGCAGATGCGGCAGGACAATTTCCAATAGATTGTGTTCGTTTAGCGATCTGAATCCAAGTGTCAATAGTTTACGGGATAATTTGTAATGCTTGGTATCTTCATTATATATAAGGTATCCTAACCGGACCAAAGTATTCAGAATCCGGTAAGCGGTAGTTTGCGAAATATCAAGTTCCGACTTGATTTCCTGCAATGTTTTCCCCATCGTGTAAAGTGACAGATACTCAAGGACTGCAATCCCTTTTTCAAGGTTCGGCACTTTATAGTTTTCTTCTGCTTTTTCCATGTTTTCTTTTACTTTTTCCATATTTGGAATAATCTTCCATGTTTGTTGTTCAAATATAAGGAAACATTTGGCAAAAGATGATAATGCCCCTGTAAAAAATGGTTAAATGTGTTGTAGAGTATGCTATGTCCGGAAATACTTGTTTGCGGATACTGATTGGCGTATGGGGATATCCGTATACTTGAGGTTTATGGAACGTATGTACGGCCCTTAGAAGACATTTGCACGGAGCATAGGGAGCAGAAACTTTCCTTTGCCCTGGATTACCTATGAATAGGATGTTTGAGCAAGGAAGGTGAAACCGGCGAAGGGGCGGGAAAAATACAGAGTACAAGCAGCTTTGCCGGTTGAATGTGATTTATCTGAAAAAGATACTGCATTTTTTGAAAATTCGCTATTTTTATGGCTGATTGGGGAGCGAATTACTTTTCGCTTCGGCTTACAGCGTTTTTGAAGCCGAACGATAATAAACTAAAAAAAAGGAGCAAGTGTGGAAGTTTCTTCCTCTTGCTCCTGAATTAATGCAGCTAAAAAATTACACTAAAAATTATATGGAAATTGATTAGTTGTCGGTTTAGGTCATATAATATGGTTATCTGAAATCTTTCAATTCTTCCTGTAACTTTTGGCGTGTAAAGAAGATCCTGCTCTTTACGGTTCCCAACGGGAGATTGAGCTTTTCTGCAATTTCGCGGTATTTGAATCCGGAAACATGCATTGCAAAAGGCACTTTGTATTCTTTTGGCAGCGAGTTTACTATGCGGTGCATTTCTTTCAGGTCATACGAACTTTCCGTACTCTCGAATCCCGATTCCTGCGGGAGGTTCAGGTGGTATAGGTTCTCTGTTCTGTCAACGAAAGTCTGATCACGTACTACTTTTCTGTAGTTGTTGATAAAGATATTGCGCATGATGGTATACATCCATCCTTTAAAATTGGTATCCGGCATATATTTGTCCTCATTGTCCAATGCTTTTAATGAGGTCTCCTGCAACAAATCATTTGCTTCTTCTCTGTCCGTAGTCAGTTTGTATGCAAAACGCAGCAGTTCATCCTGAACTCCTATTAAATCTTTTCTGAAGCTTATACTTTTCATAATGTTGCTTTTTAAATTGTGAATATATCGTTGTTTATTTCGATGTTGCAAGTTTACGGCATTTTGCTGATTGCGATAGGGGGGATTTTATCTTTCTTTAGCCTGAAAACTATCAATTGATAGTTTTCAGGTCATTTTTGATAGTTTTCAGGTGGTCTTAGAGGGAACCTAATGTGATAATAAAGCTATTTTTATTAAAATCCTCTTTCATGGGTCCTTTCATATGGAATATTCTCGTTAATAATAAGCTTGTGATCTGATGTGATTTCAGAAAATAACCACAATGTTATTTTGTTTTTTCTCTTTTCTGATAATTGTTTGAGTGGTTAATTTCAAAAAATGAAAAAAAACACAAGACGTCTTGTCCTTTTTGTCTCTTAATAATTGTAGTAATTATAAAGCGAATTTAAAAACGAAAAATAACCAAAATAATCAAATAAAAAAATAGATGAAGCATCAGGAATCAGAATTATTCTTCCGCTATCATAGAGGCTTGTGTACGAAGGCTGAAAAGGATGAAGTTGAGAAGTTGCTGAACGGATCAGAGGCATATCGGTTACAATTCCTTGATTCTAAGATTGCATGGGCTTTGGGAGAAGATATAAAATTGATGGAAGCGGTTGATGCGGAATTAGGTTATAAGAAAATTAAGGCTGATATAAGAGCAAAAAAAATTAGAATATTTCAAGAGAGATTGGTTAGGTATGCCGCTTTTTTGACCATCCCGCTATTACTTTCTTCTATGGCGCTGGGGTATTTGTATTTTAAGAAACCCGATGAAAAGATTCAATATACCAATATAACGGCAACTGTTGGTTCGGTTGTTCGTTATGAGCTACCTGATAATTCGGTCGTTTGGTTGAATTCGGGGAGCAAGCTTCGCTGCCCGAATATTTTTAAGGGAGAAAGGCGTGAAGTGGATTTGCAGGGAGAAGCTTTTTTTGAGGTGCAGTCAGATGAAAAGCATCCGTTTTATGTGAATACGCCTTCGGGGGTACAGGTATATGTATATGGAACACGGTTTAATGTCTGTGCTTATGACAATGAAGATTATGTTGAAACAGTATTGGAGTCGGGACGTGTCAATATATTTATTCCTAAGTATGAAACATCTGTGGCTTTGAAACCCAGTGAACATTTGCTTTATGATAAAAAAGCATTGCAATTTGTGAAATCCGAAGTTGATGTCTCGGAGAAGGTCGCATGGAAAGATGGAAAATTGATCTTTAGAAATTCTTCTTTAGAAGAGGTCTTGAAAAGATTGTCACGGCATTTTAATGTCGATATTGCACTTAATAACAGATCGGGAAAACAGTATAGATATCGGGCTACTTTCAGAGATGAGACATTGTCACAGATTCTTGATTATTTGAGTAAATCGGCTATGATAAAGTGGAAGACGGAGGAAGAATCTGTGCTGCAATCTGATGGAACATTTGTGAGGAAAAAGATAATAGTGGATTTGTATTGATATAAAAAATAGACTGCCTATGATTGTATAGTTCTAAATGTAAAAAACGGGATTGCTTTATCGATCCTGTACTGGAGAAAAAACCGGAGATGTTGTATTACGTGAATCCGGGTGTGTAAATCTTTATTTATTAATTCATAAAACACTTTAGTTAACCACAAGTTTATGAAGAAAAATTATTCCATTGTTACACATTGTTCAAAGTGTGTACTCAACCTTAAACTCCCTTTAATTATGAGGATTGCTTTAGTATTACTTTTTGTAGCTGTGATACAGCTTAGAGCCGGAAATGGATACGCTCAGAAAACAAAGGTTCCTATTTCCATGTCGCAGGTCTCTGTCGAACAGGTCTTGAATAGGATAGAAGAAACTTCTGATTTTGTGTTTTTATACAATGATAAGACGATAGATAAGAATCGGGTGGTTTCTGTTGAGAATCCACAAGGCAACATATCCCAGATCCTCAATGAAATTTTTGAGGGAACTCCGGTATCCTATACAATCGTAGATAAACAGATCATACTATCTCCCAAAAAAGTGGAAGCAGCCCAGCAAGACCTTTCTTTTGACATGAAAGGACAGGTTCGGGACGCTATGGGAGAGGCCTTGATCGGTGTGAATGTTGTAGTTCGCGGAACGTCTTCCGGAGCGATTACGGATATTGACGGAAATTTCACCATAAAAGTGAAAAAAGGTGATGTGTTAGAGTTCTCTTATGTAGGTTATGCATCTCAGACTGCTACTGTTGTCGGAAATAAGCCGCTGGTTATAGTCTTGAAAGAGGATACGGAAATGCTTGGCGAAGTAGTCGTTACGGCAATGGGTATTCAGCGCCTGTCTAAAACGCTGTCTTATACAGCTGAGACTGTTGGAGGAAAAGAACTGACCCGTGTAAAAGATGCGAACTTGATAAATTCTTTGCAAGGTAAGTCTGCCGGTTTGGTTATTACCCCGAATGCCAATGGTGCCGGTGGTTCCTCCAAAATATTATTGCGCGGTAATAAATCGATCCAGGGTGGTAATAATCCGTTGATTGTTATCGATGGTGTGCCGATGGCTAATAATACCAATGATGGGGGAAGCGTCGTGTATGGCGGTGGTACTGACCAGGGAGACGCCCTGTCTACAATGAATCCGGATGACATTGAAAGTATCAGTATCTTGAAAGGCGCTTCGGCTGCTGCTTTATATGGTGCGGTGGCTGCCAATGGTGTAATTATGATTACTACCAAGAAAGGACGCGAAGGAAAGATCAGAATCGATGTGTCCAGCAATATGACGGCGGAAACTGTTTTTAATCTGCCAGAGTTGCAAAATACGTTCGGGGTACCGATGAATTCTAAAACCGGTAAACCTTCTACTTTTTACAGTTGGGGAGATCAGATGGATATAGACGGATTCGATCAGATAAAAGATTTCTATCAGGTGGGATATAATTTTAATAACAGTGTGGCTGTAAGTGGCGGTTCTCAGAATTCACAAAGTTACTTCTCTTATGGAAACACCTCTTCCCGCGGAGTGATGCCTACCAATACATTTGTGCGCCATAACCTTAGCGGACGGCAGACTTTTAAAGCCTTCAATGAAAAGTTGACTATGGATTTCTCGGGTACGTATACCTATTCGGAAACGAAAAACAAACCGGGTGGCGGTATGTTGGATAATCCGTTGGTAGGGTTGTATGTAATTCCCAGAAACGTGGATTACGGCTATTATAGAGATAACTATGAATTGTTTAATGCCGAACGTCCTACCGTGCCTACTCAAAATTGGATTGTAGAGGATTATACTTCTTTGGAAGAGCATAATCAAAACCCCTATTGGATGCTGAACCGTGGAATCGGAAAGTCAATTCGTCATCGTTTTACAACTTCCGGTACATTGAAATATCAGATATTGGATTGCCTAAGTATTCAGGGACGTTTGAGTTATGAACGTGATAATACAAACTTCAGAAGAGAAAAGTATGCCAGTACTTACCGTCTTTCTATGGGAGCGTACAGTGAGACGATGAATTTCTACGAGCATTTGTTTGGAGATGCTTTGGTGAGCTTTAATAAGACATGGAATGATTTTACAGTGGCGGCAACGGCAGGTGCCAGCTTTACTAAAGAGGTGACGCACGGTACTTATCTGAATGCGGAAGGAGACCAATATTATGAAGTGGATGTGACGGATGCGAACGGTATTACGTATAAGATGCCTCAAGGTAACGTATATTTCCCTAATATCTTCCATCGGGATAACTATTATGATATCTACTATCAGGAGAATTATACCAAGAAACGATTGAACTCCGTATTCGGTACATTGCAACTCGGATATAAGGATATGGTATATCTCGATCTTACCGCTCGTAACGACTGGTCTTCCGCGTTGGCGTTTACAGAAAGTATGAGTTTCTTTTATCCTTCGGTAGGTGCTACTTTCTTGTTGGACGAGATGTTCCATATGAATGACGATCTGTTCGATATGGTGAAGTTGCGTGCTTCTTATTCGGTAGTAGGTAACGATATTCCGGCATATTACTCCCGTCCGGTAGCCACTTTGTCTAAATTGACCATCACATTGCCGACGGTTATGCCGTTCACGGATTGGAAACCTGAAAAAACGTTCTCTATCGAGGCCGGTTTTGACTTGGCAATGCTGCACAACCGTTTACGCACGGAGTTTACTTTCTATAAGGCCAATACGAAGAACCAGTATTTCCAGGTGTCGGCACCGGTAGCATCGGGATATAGCAAAAGAAATATTAATGCCGGTAATGTGGAGAACTTAGGTATCGAGGCTTCTGTAAGTTATCGTCTTGATTTCAACCATGATTGGTCGTGGACGCCGGGAATCAATTTCTCCTATAACAAGAACGAGATAAAAGAACTTTGTCCGGGGTTGGAAGAGTATAATCTTGCCGAGGCTTCCGCTTTCATTATGAAGTTGAAAAAGGGTGGCTCTTATGGTGATATATATACGTATGATTTCCAATATGACGACAACGGAAATATAAAATTGGATAACACCGGAGCACCTCTGTTGACAAGTGATGCCGATACCTATGCCGGAAACTTTAACTCGAAATTCCATTTGGGATGGTCTAATACGATCAATTGGAAGAATCTGAATATCTATGCTTTGGTTGACGGTAAAATCGGAGGTAAAGTGCTTTCTATGACCGAAGCGATTATGGATGGATACGGAGTATCTAAGGCGACAGGAGATGCTCGTTTGAACGGCGGAGTACCCAATAAGGACGGTTCCATGATCGATGCGGAGAAATATTATTCGAGAGTAGGAGGGCGTGCACAAAATGCCGGTTTTAATGCTATGGAGTATATGTATTCTGCCACTAATTTCCGCTTGAGGGAACTTTCTGTCGGATATACATTCGAGAATTTATTTGGAATGAATAAGAACCTGACTGCTTCTGTTGTCGGTCGTAATCTATTCTTCTTGTATAAAAAGTCTCCTTGTGATCCTGATATTTCCGGTTCTACGGGAAATGGATGGCAGGGTATCGACGTATTCAGTCTGCCTGCTACACGTAGCTGGGGACTAAACTTGAAGCTGAATTTTTAATACATAAGATAAAAACGATATGAAGAATTGTTTATTTAAATATAAATCTCATTTGGCTACGGCTTTTATTGGTTTGTGCCTTGTGTCTACGGGGTGTACTGATAAGTTTGAAGAAATTAATACGGACCCGAAAGGTGTCGATGATTCGGTAACCGATATGGTGGATAAGATTCAAAGTCCGTTGGACAATATTATTCCTCCCCAGGAACATCGCTATCAACTTTGGGCGAATCTTACTACGGATATCTTTGCCGGTTTTATGATGGGGGTGAATGATTTCGGTGGATCGAATAATTATAATTATCAACTCAGACCGGACCATTGTGCTCAGACATATGATGACTTCTATTTATATGTGTTTAAGTATACCAGCCAATATATACCGCAGTGTAAAGCACTGGAACGCTTTGAACTGGCAGCCATGATGCAGATTGCCAATGTAGCTGCTATTTTACCGGTAGTTACTTCTTATGGTCCTGCACAGTATTCTTGTGTGTTGGAAGGTTCGGATACGTATTATTATGATTCTGAAGAAACAATTTACAAGCGTCTGTTTCAAGACCTGAAAGAGGCTGTTGAATGGTTGAAAGATTTTCGTGACAGTAGTCCTTCTCAGGACCTCTTGGATGATTTTAAACGGGCGGATAAGGTTTGTGACGGAGATATCGATAAATGGATCAAATTTGCCAATACATTGCGTTTGCGTATTGCCATGCAGTTGGTGAAGGTTTATCCGGACTCTCAGAAAGAAGCCGAAGATGCTGTAAGAGACGGAGTGTTGACAAATTCGGATTCGGATGTGGTATTGAAATCCGGTTTGATGCTTTTCCGTATTGAAGACTTATGGAATGATACCCGTGCCAATGCTAATATAATCTCTATCTTACAAGGATACTCAGACCCTCGCTTGGAAAGATGGTTTGCTACTAATAATGCGGATATCTATAGTACGGATGATGAGTTGTCTCCTGTTGTGGAGAAAGCTACCAAATATCTGGGAGTACGGCAGGGAGTGCCGATGACCCGTACCGAATATCAAGGATACTCTAAAACGAGCCGTGTCGGTATTCCGGAACAGGGACCCCGGCCGGTATTGCGTGTGGCTGAGGCTTATTTTCTCCGTGCGGAAGGTATGTTGAGGAACTGGAATATGGGAGACGGAACTCCGGAAAGCCTGTATAACGAAGGAATTCACAGTGCTTGGGCCAGTGTATTGGGAGATGAATCCGGATGGGCCGGTACTTACGAAAGCTATATCAACGGGTTTATCAATACTGAAGAAGGCGGTGATTTTGATTGGGAACTGTTTGAAGGTGGTTTCGGTTCTGCTCCTTATATCAATTATCGTAATCAGGAATATAATTATTATATCGAGGAGAATGGTAAGCAGGTCGGTATCAATCGCATTTCGGTAAGGTGGCATGATGAAGATTCTCCGGAAAAGAAATTGCAACGCATCATCACTCAAAAATGGATTTCTTTCTTTCCTACTTTGTCTTCTGTGGCATGGACGGAATATCGCCGTACAGGTTATCCTAAATTGATACCTATCCCTTCGGACTTGAATTATAGTAACGGGGCTATCGATACGGAACTTCAGATACGCCGCTTGCCTTTTACACAAAGCGAATATCGAGGTAATACGGAGGAAGTGAATAAGGCACTCGGCTTGCTGAAAGGGCCGGACAATGGGGGTACCCGTTTATGGTGGGATGTAGACAAAGGAAATTTTGAATAATATACGGATAGAAATATTTTAGTTTATCAATTTAATTAAATTAATTATGAAAAACAGGTTTAGTTTATTGTGCAGTGCTGCACTTTTACTGGCATCTTCTGTTTGCGCACAGACGGAAGTGCGGATGGACATGTATGTACCTCTTTTCAACAGTGGGGAATGGTATGACAGTCAGAATTTTGAATCTTGGGAACCCGGACAGAATCCGGAAGAAAACTTCTTTATTTCCCGCGTTCGCCCGCGTGAGCGTTTTGTAAATGAAAAAACACAGGTGTATCCTGCCGAGGATGCTAAAGGAAAGAAGGTACTTTGGTGGATGCCTGTCTCTAATGGTGATTGGACATTGAATTTGCCGTCTTATACTATGCGAAACGATATATTCAGTATGTGGTCTTATCTGGATGTACATGGTGGATGGAATCAACCGATGTTGCGTTCTTCCGGTACATTTGGAGATGTTTGCCATAAAAACGGTGTCCGGAATTCCGTGCTTGTGTTCTTTGATTCCGGAAGTACGATTGATTACACCAAGCCGTCACAAAATGCTCCTTCTAAGTGTTTTGCCATGTTGTTTAAAGAAGAAGGCGGAAAGTTTGTGAATGCGGAAAGACTGGTGAAGATGTTCCGTTATTATGGAATTAGTGGTTGGAGCATCAATCCGGAGGTGAGTATGACTCAGGATACGGCAAATAAATTGCAGGACTTCCTGGTTGCTTGTCGTGAGGCTGCTGAAAAATTAGGATGGGGAGATCAGTGGAACTTATGTTGGTATGATTCCATGCTGAACTCCGGTGGTGTTTCTTTTTCTATGAATACTTTGTATTCAAGCAATCAAAACTGGTTTGCTTACCGTGATGATAGGACGAAACAGGTTGCCGATCATTTCTTTTTGAATTATAATCATGGATCCGGCCAGATTACTAATGCGGTGAGAACAGCCAAGTCATTGGGACATAGTCCTTTTGATGTGTATACGGGGCAGCACATCGGAACTCGTGGATTAGGCGATAGCTGGGAATCTATCATGGAGAACGAAATTTCTATCGGTACCTGGGGTGAACATAGCCAAAATAATATTTTCTATAACAGTACGGATAAGGGATCGGCTCCTGAGATTCAGTCGCAGGTGTATACGGAGAAACTGGAAATGTTCTTCAGCGGTGGTAACCGTAATCCGAAAAATACCCCTGAATATATCACGTCGAGAGGAGACCTTTCTTATGCCAATATGCAGAAATTTAATGGTGTAGCTACAAAGGTTGTTGCGCAGAGTACTTTGAATGAATTGCCTTTTGTCACTTATTTTAGCTTGGGTAACGGGCTTTGTAACTATGAAAAAGGGGAGAAATTCAGTGATTTCCAATGGTATAATCTGGGTATGCAGGACTTTATGCCGACTTGGAGATGGTGGGTAATAGACGATAACGGAAACGTACCTGCTGATGCGATAAAATGTGATCTTTCTTATGATGAGGCTTATATGGGAGCTAACAGCTTGAAATTTAGTGGCAAGACTGCTAAATCGAATGTTCGCTTGTTTAAGACTCAGTTTGCGGTGAAAGGTTCTGAAAAAGCGACTTTGGTTTATAAAGTTAAAGAAGGAACGGATGCCAAAATGAAGTTGACATATAGCCTGCAAGGATCGGAAGATCAGTTTAAATCAGTAGTTGTTCCTGCGGCAAAAGCGGGCGAATGGTCTACTGCTACCTGGAAACTGAGTGACTGGGGAATCAATAATGGAGATGTAATTGCTTGCTTGGGAGTAACCATAGAGAATACGGATGAGAAATATGCCGTGAATGTAGGAGAACTTTCAATTGTTGATCCTGCCAAGACATTCAATCCTGTAAAACCGACTATTATAACAGACGGTTATGAGATGCAAATGAATCATTCTGCTTATAATTATGAAACAATCAAACTGATCTGGAAAGCTAAAGACAGCGAAGACCCATGGACTACCGTGTATAATGATGATGTTGATACTTGGTATTATGAAGTAATGGTACGTGAGGACGGAGGTGAACCTAAAATGGTGAACCGTACGACTTCATGGGCAGCCGTAACGGTGGTACAGCTGACTGCTACCAGCAAGACATTTGAAATGGGAGTTCGTGCAGTGGCCCCCGACGGTGTTACCCGTTCGGAAATCGCTTGGCTTGATCAGGTATTCGAACATAAGTATGAATACAAGACGGGTATTGTATTTGACGGTCGTAAAATCGTTCCGGATGAAGAGTTTACTATCTCGTTGGAAGACCCTACAATACCGACTGCTCATTGGATTTTAACAGCAGAAGACGGAACTACTGTCAAGGAAGAAGACGGACAGGCTATTACTGCTTCCTGCCCATCTGTAGGTTTGTATAATCTGAGTGTAAGTTTTGATAATCCGTCACCGGAAGACCCAGATGCCGTATATCAGAAAACATATGACGGGCTGGTGGTTGTTACTCCTGAAGCGACCGGACGCTATCCGAAAGCTGACTTTACTTTTGATGAAGATATCGATATCTCTGAAGGACCTCAGAATGTAACATTTACATTTAACGGTATTAAGGGTGAAGGTTATACTTCCAATGCTATCGACTTGACTGACGGTACTCATTTCTTTGCTGCCGATCCGGCGGTTTTGGGGACTCCTTCTACTATTACTATGGCTGCTTGGGTGAAACCGACTAATCTGGCCGGACAGGTGATGTCTTTGCGTGATTTGGGTACAAACCCGAGTTGGGGATCTACCTGGATTTATCTGGAGAAAGAAAAGACGACCGGTCAAGTACAATTCTGTTTAATGGGACGTGATCGTGGCTCAGACTTTAAGGACATGTTCTCCGGAGTAGAAGTGAAGATCGGAACTTGGTATCATATCGCTATGGTATTGGATAGAGATAATAGAGAAGTTCGTCTGTATGTAAATGGTAAGCGTGTTGCTGAGCAGAGCGTTTCATTTAAAACTTCTTATGATTTGTATTCTTTGGGTACGGAAGGATTCCAGGGATCGATCGATGAGGTTCAGTTCTGGAATAAGGCATTGACTGACGAAGAGATGGCAGTGGCTATGTACGGCTATACTCCGGACAAAGTACCGGCAGGATTACAGGGATATTGGATATTTGAAGACAAGTGTGCTGATAATGACAAGAAATTCCCCAATTTGGGTAAGGCCGGTGAAGAGTTTCCGGGTGGTGTCTTTAAAGGGACGACTATGAACGATAATGATAATCTGACTCCTTCGATTGTTCCGGGTTCTACCTGGCTTTCCGGTAATACTAAAGTGGAAGCTACGTTGACTTGGGACTTCACGAAAAACGGAGTTTTTCGACAGCCTCAAACGCTCGAGATTACTCGAGCGTTTTATTTTTTATCCACAGCAATGTGGATAACTCGGTGGATAGCTACTCCATCTTTCCATCCAGAATTTCCGCAATATCGTCAATCAGCTGTTCCCAGTCATCCTCGGTGCCCTCGGTCTGCAGAAATCCAGTGCCCATATCGTTGACAAAGGCGTGTCCGATGTCGATATAACTGTCGTAATCCGGCTCATGATAGCCGTATTCCGTGCCGAGCAGCACGATTTCGTCGCATTCATCGCCCTGCAGGTGCGCCATCGCTACATTGAGAAAGCCGTTTTCCGCCATGCTGTCATCATCGTCCGGCGCCGCCCATGCACGCTCCCAGTATTCGTCCTCATCCTCGTTGAACAGGCCGTCCTTGTAATAGTCCAGCTCACGCCGAATGCTCTGCTTGAGAAAATTTCGGTCCATATTGTTCGCTCCCCTTTTCTCTGTTTTGCGACTTTATTATAGCATGTGCAACTCGTTTTTCAAGTCGGTAAATTATCCACAAACTTGTGGACAAATTTGTGCGCAATTTCTTTTCATACACGCTCCGCTGTGCTATACTGCTGACAGAACCATCAGGCGAACCGAGGGACGCAGCATGAAAACATTAGGCATTGACATCGGCACCACAACGATCAGCGCGGCTGTGCTCGAGGACGGACAGTTTCTCGCCAGCGAAACGCGGTCAAACGGTGCCTTTATTTCGTCTGCGCTGACGTGCGCACGCGAGCAGGACGTGGAAAAGATCACGCAAACAGCACTTGCTATTGTGCAAATGCTGTTTGAACGCTATCCGGATATTCATTCCATTGGCGTGACCGGGCAAATGCACGGCATTCTGTATGTGGACGCGGACGGCAATGCCGTCAGTCCGCTGTACACCTGGCAGGACGCACGCGGCAGCCTGCCGCACAGCAAAACCGAAAGCTGGGTGCAGTATCTCACGCGCGAGACCGGATGCCTTGCCGCAGTCGGTTTCGGTCTGGCAACGCACGCGTACAACCTTGCCGCCGGACTTGTGCCGCCCGCCGCCGTCACCTGCTGCACCATCGGTGACTACCTTGCCATGCGGCTGTGCGGATTGGCTGCGCCGCGCATGGATGCCAGCAACGCCGCAAGCATCGGCTTCTTCGACGCGGAACGCTGTGCTTTCGACCAAAACGCTCTGCAAAAAGCCGGTATCGACCCGAACTTTGTCCCGCAGCTTGCCGCCGAGCCGGTAATCGGGCACTTCCGGAATGCGGCTGTCTGTGCCGCCATCGGTGACAATCAAGCCAGCTTTCTGCGCGCGGTGCGCGACAAAACCGCCGAAATGCTTGTGAATGTCGGCACCGGCAGTCAGTTTTCCGTGTTTACGCCGCACTATCTGCAGGCAGACGGCTTAGAGACCCGTCCCATGCCGGGCGGCGGCTATCTTCTGGCCGGTGCTTCGCTGTGCGGCGGACGCGCTTACGCACTGCTCGAGCAGTTTTTCCGCTCCACCGCGTCCATGCTCGGCACAGAAACGAACAGCTGCTACGACGCAATGGCGCGTCTGCTGGATGAAAATCCGCGTCCGGATGATGTGCCTGCCGTCTGCACCCTGTTTGAAGGCACGCGCGCAGACAGCAGCCTGACCGGCAGTATTTCCGGCCTTACAACGCACAATTTCACGCCTTTACACCTGATTTACGGCGTGATGGACGGCATGGCCGACGAGCTGCATCGAATGTACACCGCGTATCGGCAGGCCGGCGGCACGCCGAAAAGGCTGATCGGCTCGGGCAACGGCCTGCTGCAGAACCGGTATCTGCAGCAGCGCTTTGAGTCTGCCTTCGGCTGTCCGCTCACGCTGTCCGACGGCCGCGAGGAAGCTGCCGCAGGCGCGGCGCAGTTCGCTGCGGAGCAGCAGATTTGACAGCAGCAAGATTATTGAACAAGTCGTATCATCAATATTTTGAATTTCGTGCGTTAGTGCGCATGAATAGCGTTTGCTTTGCAAATGCCAAAAAGTCAGGGCGTGTACCTGCAGGGTTCGGAAAGGATGGAACGCTATGCAAGCCTTCAAAAAAGTCAATATGGAAAGCTGGCCTCGCCGTGAGCACTACCGCTACTATACCGAGGCTCTCAAGGTTGAATTCAATATGACGGCGCCGGTGGATGTGCAAAACCTGCTCCGTTTCTGTCATGCACACGGCTGTAAATTCTACGCAGCGGCGATTTACTGCGTCACCAAGGCGCTGGGCCGCATCGAGAACTTCCGCATGTTCAAAAACGCGGACAACGAACTCTGTGTCTGGGATAAAATCGTGCCGAATTTCACGTTCTTTCATCCGGATGACTGCACGTTTTCCGACTGTTGGACGGACTTTTCCGAGGATTTCCCCACGTTTTACAACGCCATTACCGCGGATATGGAGACCTATAAGGATGTCAAGGGCATCAAGACCAAGCCGAATCAGCCTGCGAATTTCTACTGCGTATCCTGTACGCCGTGGACGGCGTTTACCGGCTGCGGCAGCCGCGTCGCGGACGGACAGCCGGCGTACTTTCCCATCGTTGTCATGGGCAGATACGAAAAATGCGGCGAAAAGGTCAATATGCCGGTCAATATCACCATTGCACATGCGGTGGCAGATGGATACCACGCAGGCCTGTTCTTCCGGTATCTGCAGGAGGAACTGGATGCTCTGCACTGAATGTACAAAAATCCACGCTTTTCTTTGTGAAAAGCGTGGATTTTCTCATTCATCCTGTCCAAATATTGCCCCATCCAACATCAGCACATCCTCCATCGGAATCACCGTGCCGTCTGTCAGGGTCAACCGCCGCGTGAACTCATCCGCCTTTTTGACCACACCGGAAACTGTGCGGTATGCACCGCCGGATTTGCGTTCATCCGGCACAAAATAGGTAATCTCCACCTCGGGTTCTGCATCGAGCACGGAAAGCAGCAGCCGATACCGCTCGTTAAGTGCGGTCAGCATGGTCTCGTCCAGCTCGATTTTGCGGTCGGTCAGCCGCGCTGTCTCACGGATAACACCGGCATACCCGGTCAGCGCCGCAAACGGCGAAAACTGCGCCGCACGGTCGCTCATGGGCATCTGCGGACGGGTTGGGGAGACATGATGCGGCAGATTCATAATCCCGGCGTATTTTCGATTGTCGATTGCGGACATACTTCACCTGCTTTCTTCGACTGCGTTTCGTCCAGAAAAATCCACAGCAGCTCATGTGCGTCTGCGGAACTCCGGTCGGCCATGGTGATTTTGAGATGTACCCGGCTGCCGTCCCGTATCTGATAGGTCATCTTCAGCGAACCATGCGCCGCAATCTGCTCCTCTATATAGCTGTAATCCAACAGCTTTGCAAATTCGTCATAATACTCCGGATGAACCAGTTCGCGGCAGTACTCACGCACGGAAGACATAAACGCATGATGATTATTCTCCAGCATGGTCTTAAAATATGACGGAACATAGATATACCGACAGGTATCCTGCTTGGCATTGACCATGTACACTCCCCTGTAAAGCGGCGCGATGGCCTGCAGAAAACGGGTAACATCCTGCTTTTTGATGAGTAGCTGCTCCAGCTTGTCATCGATGATGCGCATTTGACGGATACCGCCGTTATTGCGGTAAAACTCCATCTTATCATGCCGCATGGCCGTTTCAGCCCGATTGACCGTCTCGTTCAGCGTCTGTCTGTCCGTGCTTTCAGACACGCCGACCGAGACCTCATAACCCATCTCACGGATTGTGTGACGGAACGCCGCAAGGCTTTCTGCAAGCTCCTCCGGCTGACGCGCCGGACACAGCAGGACAAACTCATCACCGCCGATGCGGTACGCGCAGTCGTCCGGGAAATACTTCCGAATCCCGTCCGCAATCGAGCGCAGCATATGGTCGCCGGCCTCATGTCCCAAGTGGTTGTTGATCTCATGTAGGCCGACGGCATCCATGTAAATGCAGGTCAGCCGCGCATAATTCGCCAGCTGAAAGACCTTGAGATCGTGCTCGTACTTGCAGCGCGTGTACAGATGGGTCAGCACATCATGATTATAGTAGTCCTCGGAATGGTCGGCTGTGTGGTGCGACAGCTGCAGCTCCTTCTCACCGAGCACGATGGACTGACCGTTCTCACCGTTCTTGAGTGAAAGCGTGATTTCCATATTTTCATCCAGAATCATATCATCCGGATATCGTTTTTCCAAATATTCCGCTACCAGACGCAGGACATTTCCGGCGTGATAGCCTTTTTCGCAGATAATTTTCATTAGCTTCTCCGTATGCAGCTGCCTTGCGGCTTCGCAATCCTTCCAGAAAAGATATATTTCCCATATTATTGTGAATATATTATATTTCCTTTGATTGCCATATACAAGGGTGACTGCCTGAAATGTCGAATTTTCGACATAGAACGTCAGTGGAGAGGCAGAATCAGGCAATTCATTTACATTGCCTGAGGCTGTCGAAAAACTCCGTTTTTCGAGCAGCCTCTCGATTGAAACCACGCTTTCAATCGAATCTTGACGAAAAGCCGCGCCCTACGGGCACAATTTTTCGTCCCTTGTATAATTCCCGAGGTACACGCCCCCGGGAATTATGAATTTGCTATGCAAATTCTATTTTATGCGTGCTGCCGCACGAAAAATAAAAACGATAGATTGACTTTTTCGACAGACTGAGGCAATGCATTTACATTGCCTTAGCATGTTTTTCCGATTATGCGTTATGCCCGCCGATTTTTCCGTTTCGCTCGATGGCAGTCGCACCTTCCTCAAGGTTCATGCCCTTGAGCAGCGCGTTTTTGCCGTACTTGCTCTTGATGGCAAGCGCCGCCTGCTGCAGCTTTCGTTCCCGCTCGAGTGCGGTCTGCTCTGCCCTCCGGCGCTCCTGCTCGGCAGCATAGTCGGTAAACAGGTCAAGCTGCTCACACCGAGCCGGCTGGGGTGCGTCAGATTCCGGAAGGATGTGATCTGCCACCAGATACATGCGCCGGATGAGCAGATTCGGGTCGATAATACGGTCGAACAGCGTGGTCGCTGCGTCCATGAGCTTTCGCGTAGACGAGGTCAGTTCTCCGAGACTCTGCGTGCCGTGTGCAGATTTTGGAAGCGTGCGCCCGTAGCGATCGGTCTCGGTCTTGCCGTGATAGTGAATCCGCCGTGCCGGATCGTTCAGGTTATCAATATCGTACCCGACGGTCAGCACAAGCCGGTCGGTGACAAAGCCCTTGCTCACCAGATCGAGTACCAGCTGATCCGCCATTTCGCGGACAACCAGACGTGCCTTGTCCGCTGTATACGGACACGCAAGCACCTGCCCGGTGCTGATGCTGTTGGTGCTCGGCTTGTAGGCTTTGATATCCGCGACCGTGCACGGCTCCCATCCCCACGCATGGTCGATGAGCAGCTCCGCATTTTTACCGAACAGCTTATACAGCAGATCCTCGTTTTTCTCCGAGCACAGCGCGATATCACCCATGGTGCACATGCCGTACTGCTCGAGTTTTTTCGCGGTGCCTCGTCCCACACGCCAGAAATCGGTGAGCGGCTGATACGACCACAGCTCGTGCCGGAATCTGCGCTCGTCCAGTTCGGCGATACGCACGCCGTCGCGGTCGGCGGGAACGTGCTTGGCGACAATATCCATCGCCACCTTGCACAGAAACAGGTTGGTGCCGATGCCCGCCGTGGCCGTGATGCCGGTGGTGTTCAGCACATCGAGAATGATTTTCCGCGCCAGCTCACGCGCGGTCAGGCCGTAGGTCTCAAGGTAGCCGGTCACGTCCATGAACACCTCGTCAATGGAGTACACAACCATGTCCTCCGGCGCGACATATTTCATGTAAATGGCATAAATCCGGCTGCTGTACGCCATATAATGCGCCATATGCGGCGGTGCGATGATGAAATTCATCGCAAGAGACGGGTTGTCCCGCAGTTCCGCAGCAGAGTAAGACGCGCCGGTGAATGTGTGCCCGGGCGCACGGCGCTGCCGCTCGGCGTTGACCTGCTTGACGCGCTGACGTACCTCAAACAGCCGTCCGCGGCCGGAAATGCCGTAGCTTTTCAGCGACGGCGTGACTGCCAGACAGATGGTCTTGTCCGTGCGGGTCTCGTCCGCGACAACAAGGTGCGTGTCGAGCGGATCCAGCCTGCGCTCCCGGCACTCCACGGAGGCATAGAAGGATTTCAGGTCGATGGCAAGGTAGGTGTGGGATCGCATGGTTATGCCTCCTTTCGGCATGTCAGTCAATCAGATAACGATTTTGTATCAGATATTGGATATTCGGGTTATCCATAGATAATTTTCCGGTAACACAGTTCAAATAAGCAAGTAATATCTGTAAATGTGTTCTATATAAGGTTACGGATAGATAATTATCGTCTAGGGCAATACCGCATAATTGAACAAGAGCGATTTGCGAATAAATTTTGCGTACTTTTGTAAAATACATTATAATTTTACCCTTTTCAAGAGAACACCGTCAAGAAAAACCGTCCTCTCCTCCCAGTATTCCGCAATCCTATGGATAAATTATGGTCTTCAGTGATTTATTGTGCTATACTATCCACAGAACATCCCCAAAAGGAGGAACTTTATTATGGTACAAGTGAATGCGATCGGTGACGCATGTCCGATTCCGGTCATCAAAACGCTGCACGCGCTGCAGGATTTAAACGGTGCGGGCACGGTGCAGACGCTGGTAGATAATGAAATTGCGGTGCAGAATCTGACCCGCCTTGCGGAGAGCAAAGGCTGCTCGATCACGACCGAAAAGCGCTCGGACAAGGAGTTCTGCGTGACAATCACGACTGAAAATTCCATCGGCAAGGCAGAAGCCGATGAGCAGATTGCCTGCACGGTACCGGCGGCGCAGAAAAAGACGGTCGTTGTCATTTCCGCCGACCATATGGGCGAGGGCGACGAGGAGCTTGGCCGCATTCTCATCAAAGGCTTTATTTTTGCGCTCACCCAGCAGGAGCACCTGCCGAGCACGATTCTGTTCTACAACGGCGGCGCACGCCTGACCTGCGAAGACTCGGCATCGCTCGAGGATCTGAAAAACCTGGCATCGCTCGGTGTGGAGATTCTGACCTGCGGTACCTGTCTCAACCACTACGGCCTGACCGACAAGCTGGCAGTCGGTGACGTGACCAACATGTACGTCATCACCGAGAAGCAGATGCAGGCCGACCTCATTCTGCGCCCGTGATGCGGCGCAAACGACCGTTTGCGGTCATCGCGTTCGCGTCCACCGAGCAGGCACTCGCGGCAGAAGCCATGTTCACGCAGCGCGGTCTGCCCGGACGCATGATCCCGATTCCCTCTCAGGTGAGCGCAGGCTGCGGACTGGCATGGAAGGCCGAAACAAGCGAGGAACAGGTGCTCCTCGACGCTCTGTGTGAAACCGGCATCGGATTCGAGACACATGCTCTTGTCGAACTGTTCGACTGACGGAGGAAATCATGATTTATCTGGATAACGCAGCGACCACGCTGCACAAGCCGCCTGAAGTCGCAGAGGCGGTCAAAAACGCCATTCTTACCGCAGGAAATGCATCGCGCGGCGCACACGGCGTGTCGCTTTCCGCGTCGCGCATGGTGTTCGAAACGCGGAGCAGGCTGGCGAAGCTGTTCGGCTGTCCGCGTGCGGACCATGTTGTGTTCACCGCGAACTCCACCGAGGCGCTGAACATTGCACTCTACGGTCTGTTTTCGTCCGGCGATCACGTCATTTCGACCGATCTGGAGCACAATTCCGTGCTCCGTCCGCTGTATGATCTGCAGACGCGCGGCGTATCGGTAGATTTTGTACCGGCGGACCGTCAGGGCAATATCCGCTATGAGGATATGGAAACGCTCTTTCGACCGGAAACCAAGGCCGTTGTCTGCACGCATGCATCCAATCTGACCGGAAACCTGCTCGATATCGCCAAAATCGGTGCAATGGCGCACGCACACAGTGCCCTTCTGGTTGCAGACGCGTCACAGACGGCAGGTGCGGTACCGATCGACATGCAGCGCATGAACATTGACGTGCTCTGCTTCACCGGCCACAAGGGCCTGATGGGTCCGCAGGGAACCGGCGGCCTGTGCATCCGGCCGGGTGTAGAGCTTCGGCCGCTGCTCCGCGGCGGTACCGGCATTCACTCCTACGACCGCGAACAGCCGCAGGCGTATCCCGCACGGCTCGAGGCGGGCACGCTCAATACGCACGGCATCGCCGGACTGCATGCCGCGCTGAAATTTATCGAAAAACAGACCGTGCAGGCCATCGGAGCACACGAACGCGCACTCATGCGGCGGTTTTACGACGGTGTGAAGGACATTGACGGCGTGACCGTCTACGGCAATTTCTCCCGGCCGGAACGCGCGGCTGTCGTGGCACTTAACATCCGCGATTATGACTCCGCCGAGGTCGCGGACGCGCTGTTTGCCGATTATGACATCGCCACACGCGCCGGTGCACACTGTGCGCCGCGCATGCACGAGGCGCTCGGCACCGTGCAGCAGGGCGCGGTGCGCTTCAGCTTTTCGTATTTCAACACGGAAAACGAGGTCGATACCGCAATTGCCGCCGTGCGGGAGCTGGCGGAGTAATCCTGCATTTTCCCCAAAGGAGCCTTACCTATGAGCAACCAGCTTGCCGTGCTGTTTCCCGGCATCGGCTACCATATCGACAAACCGCTGCTGTATTACAGCGCAAAACTTGCACGCGCACGCGGCTGTTACCTGCTCGCGGTGCAGTATCCTGCTCTGCCGACCGGTTTGAGAGGCCATGCCGAAAAAATCGAACAGGCTGTGCAGACCGCGCTTTCTGCCGCAGAGGAACAGCTTACCGCCATCGACTGGACCGCTTACGACCGCGTTTTCTTCCTCTCGAAGAGCATCGGCACTGCGATTGCAGCACGCTACGCCGTCCGGCAGGGCATTCATCCGCGGCAGGTGTACTACACGCCGATTGAGCAAGCCCTGCCCTATCTCGACCCGACCGGCATTGCCTTTCACGGCACCGCCGATCCGTGGGCGGACACCGAGATGATCACGAACGGCTGCCGGAAGATCGGCATTCCGCTCTATCTGACCGAAAACGCCAACCACTCAATGGAAACCGGCGATACCTTGCACGATATTTTTATTCTGCACGATATTATGGATGAAACCGCACACTGGATGGATTCTCCGACGTAACTACCGTTTTCCGTTTACTTTTTCCGCCCTCTATGATAAAATAAACTATCATAATGAGGAAGTATGTCTATGAGAAAAAATGTACTCGAATATTTGGAATCCTCTGCCCGAATGCATGCGGACAAGCCTGCGTTCTGCGATGAGAACCGCGTGTTTACCTTCGGCGAGCTGCTGAAGGCCGCACAGGGTCTGGGCACCCACCTTGCCAAAACCGTCGATACGCTGCACAAGCCGGTCGCGGTTTTGATCGGCCGCACGGCCGAAAGCGTTGCCGCGATGCAGGGCGTGCTGTATGCGGGCGGCTGCTACGTTCCGATCGACGACCACATGCCGGAAGCGCGTATCCGCCGCATTTTCGAGCAGGTCCATCCTGTTGCCATCGTCTACGCCGAGGGCAACCGTAAGCAGGCTGAGCCGCTTGCCGACTGTGCCCCGCTCATCTCGATGGACGAGGGCTTTGCAGCACCGGCTGACGCAAACCTGCTGCAGTCCATCCGTGAGAGCGTACTGGATATCGACCCGGTTTACCTGCTGTTCACCTCGGGTTCGACCGGTGCGCCGAAGGGAATCGTCATTCCGCACCGTGCGGTCATCGACTTCACCGACTGGATGAGCGAGTTCTGCGGCTACACTGAAAACGATGTTTTCGGCAATCAGGCACCGTTTTACTTTGACCTTTCGTGCAAGGACCTGTACCAGACTCTTTCGCTCGGTGCAACCTGCCATATTTTCTCGAAAAAGCTGTTCACCTTCCCGATGCTGCTGCTCAAGGAGATGGAGCGTGTCGGCGTGACCGCCATCAACTGGGCGACCAGCGCGTTTCACTTCGTGGCAAGCTCGGGTGCGCTGAGCAAATGTGCACCGCCCACGCTGTGCAAAGCCGCTCTCGGCGGTGAAGCGCTGCAGGCGCGCTATGTCAATGCGTGGAAGGCCGCGATTCCGGGTCTCGAGGTTGTCAATATGTACGGACCGACCGAGACCACCGTGGACTGTGCCGCATTCCACCTCACCCGCGACTACCGCGACGATGAAGCCATTCCAATCGGCAAAGCCTGCCGCAACATGCAGATTGTGCTGCTCGACAAGGACGGCAAGCCCGTTCCGGACGGCGAGGCCGGTGAGATCTGCGTGCGCGGCAGCGGACTGGCCAGCGGCTACTTCGGCAACTGGGAAAAGACAACCGAATGCTTCATCCAGAACCCGACAAACCCGTATTTCCGCGATATTCTGTACCGCACAGGCGATATCGCCGTCAAGAAGGATGACGGTCTGCTGTATTTCCTGTCGCGGCAGGACGGACAGATCAAGCACATGGGCTACCGCATCGAGCTTGGCGAAATCGAGACCGCGCTGCACAGCGTGGACGGCATCGCCGCAGCAGCCTGCCTGTTCGACCGCAACCGCGACCGCATTGTCTGCATCTACGAGGGCGAACCGGACGCCGCGGCACTCGCGCGTGCCATGCGCAGGCTGGTGCCCAAGTATATGCTGCCCAACATCTACGAAAAGCTGGACGCACTGCCGATGAACGCCAACGGCAAGATCGACCGTGTCAAGCTGAAGGAGCAATTTATCCATGCGGAAGATTGAGAATTTCGCACAGATTTCCGATCTGCTGAACGCACAGCTCAAGAAAGGCGTCATTACCAACAACTTTCTGCGCGGTGACGACTACACGCGCGAAATCGCGAACGGACTGTACATCCACGAGGCAGACGGCGCACTGCTGCTGTTCCGCGAACGCGGCGACCACCTTGTGATGACGTTTTATCTGCATCCGAACGCGGTGCTTTCCCTGCCGGAGACGGACAGGCCGGTTATGACCGAGCTGTCCTGCCGCGCCAAGGACGCGGACGCGATGGCCAATGCTGCCGAGCAGTTCTGCGCTCTCGGTTTTCGTGAGGTGCTGCGCCGCACGCGGCGCACCCGCAAATCGGAAGCATTTCCGGTGGCAACAACCGCAGTTCCTGCAAAGCCGGAGGATTTCGAGGATATTTCCCGCTTTTTAAGCGAGCACTTCTCCGCTCTCACCGGCTGTCTGCCGACTGCGGACGATCTGCGCGAAAACCTCGCAAACGGCCATACCGTTATCACCCGGGACGAAAAAGGTGTTTCCGGTGTGCTGCATTTTGCGGTTTCCCGCGTCTCGACCGAGATTCGGCACCTTGCCGTGCGTGCGGACTGCCGCGGACGCGGACTGGCAGGCGAACTGCTCACCGCCTACCTGAGTGTGACAGACGGCGCAAAAAGTCAGGTATGGGCGCGGACCGGCAATGCTCCTGCCGAGCATTTTTACGAACAACACGGCTATCAGCCCGACGGATGGACTTCCGCCGTGCTGCAATATAATTAAAGGAGAAATCGACCATGAGAGAAAAAATTATCGAAATTCTGAATGAGCTCTGCCCCGGCAACGACTTTGAGAACGAAACCGCCATCATCGACGACGGCATCATCGATTCCCTCGACATCGTAGCCGTTATTTCCGAGCTGATGGAGGAATTTGACGTACAGCTGGGTGTCAACGACCTGACGCCGGAGAACTTCAACTCGGTTGACGCCATCGTTGAACTGATCGAGAACGCGCAGGACTAATGGCTTTTACTTCCGCTTCGTTTATCGTACTCACCATTGCGAGCGTGCTGCTCTACTACATCGTGCCGAAAAAGGCACAGTGGTGCATCCTGCTGCTGGCGAGTGCGGCGTTTTACATGGCCGGCTCGGTCAAGGCGTTTGCGTGGGTGGTTCTGGTGGCCGGAATGACCTGGGTAACCGGACTTATTCTCGGACGCTATAACGCCATCAAGCCTGCCGACAAGGCGCAAAAGGCCAAAATACAGCACAAAAAGAAGCAGATCGCGATAATTTGCGCGGTCTGCTGTTTTGGCTTGCTCTACGCGATGAAATACTGGAATTTCACGCTCGAGCTGCTGCCGTCCGCGCTCGGCAATCACATTCCCCGATGGGATTTTGTCGTGCCGCTCGGTCTGTCGTTTTTCATTTTCCAGTCCATGAGCTACGTTATTGACGTGTACCGCGGCAAATATGCGCCCGAGCGCAATCCGCTGCGCTACGGTCTGTTCGTATCGTTCTTCCCGCAGATGGTGCAGGGACCGATCAGCCGTTTCGATCAGCTGGCGCCGCAGCTTACCGCAGAGCGCAAGCTGTGCTGGGACGACCTGCAGATCGGCATTCAGCTGGCGCTCTGGGGATACTTCAAAAAAATCGTCATCGCCGACCGCGCGGCTGTTCTGGTAAACAACGTCATCATGGAGAACTGTCCGTACGGCGGTGCTGTCATTGCGCTCGGTATTCTGTTTTACTGCATTCAGCTGTACTGCGATTTTTCCGGCGGCATCGATATCACACGCGGCGTCGCGCGCATGTTCGGCATTGATATGACGCTCAACTTCCGCCGACCGCTGTTTTCCACCTCGCTCACCGACTACTGGCGCCGCTGGCACATCACACTCGGTGCGTGGATGCGCGACTATGTGTTCTATCCTCTGGCGTTTTCCAAGCCGTTCGGCAAGCTCGGCAAGTGGGCGCGCAAGCATTTCAAGGGCATGATGGGCAAGATCTGTGCCACCTCGACCGCTACGTTTATCGTGTATTTGATCATCGGCATCTGGCACGGCGCCAACTTCCGCTACATTGCGTTCGGCCTGTGGAACGGTATCCTCATTACCGCTTCCCTGCTGATGGAGCGCCGCTTCCTGTCGTGGAAGGAAAAGCTGCACATCAACGACAAATCGACCGGCTGGCGTATTTTTATGACCGTCCGCACGTTCGGACTGGTGTTTATCGGCCGTTATTTCACCCGCGCACCGCGTCTCAAGACTGTATTCACGCTGCTCGGAACGACCGTGCTGCACCCGCATTTCAGTGAGTTTACGTCGGTTGTGCCGACGCTTGGACTGGGTATTTCCGACTTTATCATCATTTTTGTCGGCATTCTCATCGTCCACGGCGTGGAGTTCTTTGAGGAACGCGGCACGGATGTGCAGGCGTGGCTCAACGAGCGCCCGGCGCTCATGCAGCTGACCGTGCTGACCGTTTCGCTCGTGGTCCTGCTGCTATTCGGCATTTTCCGTGCCGGATACATCTCGTCCGAGTTCATCTACAAGCAATTTTAAGGAGGCAGAGCATGAACGCAAAAAAATGGGTGCTTTCTCTGCCCGTTATCGTGCTGATCCTAGCCGCACTGCTGGCCGGATTCAACTACGTCACCGACCCGTTCGGCGCGTTCGGCGACCGGTTTATGCAGTGGTTTTCGTATGACGAGACCAACAACCCGCGTGCGGCGAAAATCTCCTATCTCGAGCAGCACCATGACGAGTACGACTCGTATTTCCTCGGCTGCTCGTCCACCAGCTCGCTGCCGACCGAGTCGTTTAACGAGATGCTGAACGCCAGATTCTACAACATGATCATGTACGGCGCGGATATGAAGGACTGCGAAAAGATTGCAAACTACCTGATCGACAACTACACGGTCAAAAATCTGGTGCTGAATGTGTATCTGGACAATGGCCTGACCTATGATGATGAGTCCAACAAGCTGACCCACAGCCTGCACTACAAAACCGACCCGGATATGTCCGCGCTGTCGTATTACTCGCGGTTTCTCCTCGCGGACCCGCGGTACGGCTATCAGAAGCTGGTGAACAAGAAGAAAGACACGCTCATGCCGCAGTCGTTCGACGTATTCGACGAGCAGACCGGTGCGTATGACAAGCGCGTGCGTGATGCAGAGCCGATCGGCTCTACCACGGATTATCTGAACGCCTATCCGGTATTCACCGATTATCCCAACCACGAGCCGCTGCACCTGTACAAGACCGAAGCCTGCATGCAGTCGGTAGCCGCAATCCGCAAGGTTTGCGAGGAAAACGGCGTCAATCTGATTGTGCTGACCGCTCCGGTGTACACCGACTATTACAAGAACTTTTACGACGAGGATATCACGAATTTCTACGAATCTCTTGCCAAAGTGACCGATTACTGGGATTTTTCGTCCTCGTTTGTCAGCAGCGAGCCGCGCTTCTTCTACGACAGCACGCACTTCCGCAACAACATTGGCGAGATGATGGCAACCCGCATTGCCGAGAAGGAGTATCCCGACTTTACTCCTGCTATCACCGCAATTCCGTCGGATTTCGGCACTTATGTGACCTCTGACACGCCGCATGACTATTTCACGCAGCGTCCTGCACCGCGCACGGACAACGATACCGCCGTTAAGGTTCCGATTCTGACGTGGCACCAGTTAACCGAGGAGGTCAGCGGCTCGGCTACCATTTCGCCGGAGGCGTTCCGCAAACAGATTCAGGCGCTTTCCGATGCCGGCTGCAACGCGATTTCGCTTGAGCAGCTGCGCGATTACGTCTACAACGGTACACCGCTGCCCGAGAAACCCATCGTTCTTACATTTGACGACGGCTATCTGAGCAACTACGAGGACGCGTTCCCGGTGCTGGGGGAATACAACATGAAGGCGACCATTTTCGCCATCGGCGTTTCCATCGGCAAGGACACCTACAAGGATACCGACCACGCCATGACACCGCACTTCGGCGCGGCTGAGATGCAGGAAATGGTGGATTCCGGCCTGATTTCCATCCAGAGCCACACCTATGATATGCACCAGTGGCCGCCGTTCGAGGACGGAAACGACCGTGTTCGGGAAACACTCGCGCAGCTGCCCGGCGAAAGCGACGCGGACTACGAAGCCGCTGTCAGGGCCGACATCCAGCAGAGCCAGCAGGCCATCGAGCCGATCACCGGCGAAAAGGTCAACGCGCTGTCCTATCCGGAAGGCGCATACGGCACACTGACGATGGATGCGCTGCGCAGCCAGGGCATCGAGCTGACGTTCACCACCCAGCCGGGCGTGAATGCGGTCGTACAGGGTTTGCCGCAGACGCTGTACAGCATGCACCGCATTACCATGACCGAGGATACGGATATGGAGGACTTTCTGGCAGAATTGGAGCAATAATCCTTTATACAGCAAAAGAAAACCCGATTGCGTACACGCAATCGGGTTTTCCAGTCTGTCAAAAAAGTATTATTTTAATTTTTACGCTTCGTGCGGCAGCACGCATAAAATAGAATTTGCGAAGCAAATTCATAAAAACCGGGGGCGTGTACCTCGGTTTTTATACTTTAAGAGGGAGAAAGTTTCCGAATGGGAACTTTCGAACGTCCGTGTTTTGCAAAGTCAAAACACAGATTGTCGGAAAAACGATAGTTTTTCGACAGTCTCACCCGATTGCGTACACGCAATCGGGTTTTCTTTTGCTTATTCTGCGCCGTAGCCGCGCATTGCACCATACATTTCCGGTCTCCGGTCGCGGTAGACACCCCACGAACGGCGCATCTCACGGATTTCATCCAAATCGAACGTATGCGTCAGCACGCCTGCGTTTTCGCGGTCAGCCTGCTCGACAAGCGCGCCGGTCTCATCCGCGATAAAGGACGAGCCGTAAAACGTCAGCGAGGACGACTGGTGCTGGTTATCCTCAGTCGGCTTTACGGTCTCGGTGCCGATGCGGTTTGCAGCGATCAGCGGCATAATATTCGCCGCCGCGTGACCCTGCATGCAGCGCCGCCAGTGCGGCATGGAATCGCAGTCGAGAATCGGCTCGGAGCCGATAGCCGTCGGGTAGAACAGCAGCTCGGCGCCCTGCAGCGCCATGCAGCGCGCGGACTCCGGGAACCACTGGTCCCAGCAGATACCGACGCCGATTTTCGCATAAGCCGTATCCCAGACCTTGAATCCGGTATTTCCGGGCGTAAAATAGAACTTTTCCTGATAAAAATGGTCATCCGGAATGTGGGTCTTGCGGTACTGACCCATGATCGTGCCGTCCGCGTCAATGACAGCCACCGTGTTGAACGTGGTCTCACCGACCCGCTCGTAGTAGCTGACCGGAATGACGACCTTGAAATCACGGGCAATGGTCTGCATCTCGCGGACCGCCGGATTTTCCTCGAGCGTTGTCGCTAAATGGTAATTTTCATAGCTTTTTTCCTGGCAGAAATACCAGTTTTCAAACAGTTCGGGCAGCAAAATGATCTGCGCACCCTGAGATGCCGCTTCGCGAACCTTCTCGCAGGCTTCTTCCAGACCATAGGTCATCTGAATCGCAGCAACGGTTACTTTATTGGACATAAAAGATTCTCTCCTTTATAGCGGCAACACCACACAATTAAAGCTGCGGTGCTTTGCGGAAATTTTGTGCTCTGCTGTCGTTGCGATTTCACGGTAATACACAAAGTATTACCGCAAAACCGCGCCTAAGCAGAACGCAAAATTTGCTCGCAAATCACTCTTGTTCAATTATGCGGTATTGCCTTATCTTCTCTTGCGCGTGGGCGGCTTTTTGCCCTTGCCGGGCTTGCCGCCGCGTCCCTTGCCGCTGTGACGGCGGCGCTCCGCGCGATTGCCTCTCGGAGCACGGTCGGTATCCTCACGGCGCGGACGATCCAGCTTTTCCGAAACCGGAAGCGAGCCGTCTGCCGGTGCAAAGTCGATCTGACCGGTGGTGTCGCTTGCAGCAAGCAGCTTGACACGCATCGGCGTGCCGATCGTAAACCGCTTGCCGGTGTGGCGGCCGACCATCGCCATGTGCTCCTCGTCATACTGGTAGAAGTCGCCGGTCATCAGCTCTGCACGAATCAGACCCTCACAGCCGTTTTCCAGCGCAACGAACACGCCGAACGACTGTACGCCGGAAACCTCCGCGTCAAATTCCTCACCGATAAACTGCTGCATGTAGGACGCGATATACAGCTTGTCGATGTCGCGTTCGCAGTTGTCGGCAGCCTGTTCGCGGTTTGTGGACTGGTCTGCGGCTTCCTCGCACATCGTTTCGTCTGCCGCGGTAAATTCTTCGCCGAGAAGCGCCTTCTGTAGCATGCGGTGCGCCACCAGATCGGGATAACGGCGGATTGGCGAGGTAAAGTGCAGGTAGAACTTCGCCTTCAGACCGTAATGGCCAATACACTCATCCGCGTAGCGGGCACGCGCCAGCGAGCGCAGCAGAAGCGTCGGCAGCACGCGCTGCTTCGGGTCGTTCTTTGCGCCGCGCAGCACGGTCTGGAACTGCGCCGTATCCTCCGGCTTGGACGGGTCGATGCGGTAGCCGAACGGACGCGCAAACGACGCAAACACGCGCAGCTTGTCCGGATCGGGATTCTCGTGCACACGGTAGACGGTCGGCAGCTCGCGCTTGCACATATACTCGGCAACCGCTTCGTTGGCCTGCAGCATGAATTCCTCGATCAGCTTTTCACTCTCGCCGCGCTCACGGAACCGGATTTCAACCGGCTTGCCGTTCTCGTCCACGCGGATTTCCGCCTCCGGAATGTCCAGCTCGAGTGCGCCGCGCTCAATGCGGCGCTTGTACAGCGCGTGCGCCAGATTGTTCATCGTCTCGGCAGTCTCGACCAGAAAGGCGTATTCCTCGCGCAGCCCCTTGTCCCCCGCGAGGATTTTGTTGACCTTGTTGTAGGTCATGCGGGCCTTGGAGCAGATGACCGACTTGGCAAATTTCGCGCCATACCGGCGGCCGTCCTTATCGACCTCCATCAGCGCGGAGAACGCCAGACGGTCCACCTTCGGGTTGAGCGAGCAGATGCCGTTGGACAGCGCGAACGGCAGCATCGGCACAACGTGTCCCGGGAAATAAACCGACGTGCCGCGGCGGAACGCCTCGGCGTCAAGCGGCGAATCCGGCGTGACGTAATGGCTCACATCCGCGATGTGTACGCCGAGCAGATAGTGTCCGTTTTCCAGCTTTTCGAGCGAAACCGCGTCGTCAAAGTCCTTCGCGTCATCGCCGTCGATGGTAAAGATCAGCTTGTCACGCAGGTCAAGCCGCTTGCCGGCGGTGCCCATATCGACCTCCTGCGGAATGGCGAGCGCCTGCTCGAGCACCTCGTTCGGGAATACATCGTACACACCGTTTTCGTGCAGAACAGCCGCGATAGCGGCCTCCATTGTACCGCTTTCGCCCAAATCCACGCGAACAACGCCCTGCGGCATAAACTGCTCATCGCCGTAGTGCGAGATTGAAACAGCCACGCAGTCACCGACGGCGGCTTCGCCGAGGTCATGCTTGTCCACCGCGATCTCCGGATACTTTTTCGAGGTCGGCTGCACGAAAAATGCCTTGCCGCGCTGCACGAGTTCGCCGGTCAGCTCCTTGCCGGCGCGTCCCAGCACGCGAATAACGGTTGCTTCCTTGCGGCCGCGGTTGTTCTTGCGCTCACTCACCTTGACGAGCACGCGGTCGCCGTGCCACGCACCGCCGGACGCATTCGGCGGGATGAACAGATCATCCGGCTTGGCTTCGCCCTCCGGATAATCCGGCGCAACAAACGCGAATGCCCGCTCGGTAGCCAGATAGGTTCCGGCCGCACAGCCGTAGTGCGCGGAGACCGCAAAGCGGTTTTTCTTATTTTTCATCACCCTGCCGTCCGCAATGAGCGCATCCAGCGCGTTTTTGAGATTGTTTTTGCCTGCATTCGGCAGCTCGCGCCGGATGTCCTCAATGCGGCATGGGTGCACCAGGATTTCCAACAGTCTGGATTCCAATTCGGTGTCTGCTTCTTTATTTTTCATGTTCGCCCCTCCAATCTTCGGCTTCTGGCGAAAAAATCAATGCACTATTTCATTGTTATTATACCATTCTCAAATCTTATTGAAAAGCAAAAACCAAGTAAACCCATCACCATCCGCAAATTTGTACAGAATGTGACGAACAACATGAATTGACGCGGACAAGTCCGCATGGTACTATATAATAAGTTATCACAGTGATTTGGAGGGAATTTGCATGAAAGCACTCATCACGGGTGCGTCCTCTGGACTGGGACGCGAAATGGCGCGCCTGCTGGCGGCACGCGGCTACGAGCTGATCCTGTGCGCCCGCAGAGAGGAACGCCTGCGCGAACTGGCGGCAGAGCTGCCGGTACCGTGCCGCGTCATCGCGGCGGACGTGTCGGACGAACAGGAATGCCGCCTGCTGTACGAGGCGGTACAGAGTGAGGAGCTGGAGGTCGTGATCAACAACGCGGGGTTCGGTCTGTTCGGCGAGTTTGTCACCGCCGATCTGGATGAGGAGCTGCGCATGATCGACACCAACGTGCGTGCCGTGCACATTCTCACCAAGCTGGCTGTGCGGGATTTTGTGCAGCGCGGACGCGGCTACATTCTCAACGTATCATCCTCGGCGGGATTTTTGCCGGGACCGCTGATGGCGACCTATTACGCCACAAAAAACTATGTTCTGCGCCTGACCGAAGCCTTGCGCGAGGAGCTGCGCCGCGCCGGCTCTCCGGTGCGTGTGTGCGCCCTCTGTCCGGGACCGGTGGACACCGAGTTCAACAAAGTCGCAGGCGTGCGGTTTTCGCTCTCCGGTCTGTCGGCAGAGCGTGTGGCGCGCGAAGCTGTTGACGGCCTGTTTGCAGGCAAGGCGGTTGTCGTTCCGGGTGCAGCCATGAAGGCCATGACACTGGCGCGGCATTTCGCGCCGGACAGCATTCTTGCCCGTATCACCTATCATTTTCAGCATAAGAAGGGCGCAAAATGACTGCAAAAGAGATAAAAAGAACGCTGCAAAGCGAATTTGTGCGTACATTGCGCAAGCCGTTCGTGGACGCGGTAAAAGCATATGGACTGGTAAAACCGAGCGATAAGGTTGCGGTCTGCATCTCGGGCGGCAAGGATTCTATGCTGCTGGCACTGCTGCTGCAGGATTTGCAGCACACGGTGGATTTTGACCTCGTGTTCCTTGCAATGGACCCGGGCTATGCGCCGGAGGGCCGCAGGCACCTCGAGGAAAACGCAAAACGACTGGACATCCCGCTCGAAATTTTCGACACCGACGTACTGCGCGTGGCAGGGATACACTCTGCCGAGCACCCCTGCTTTCTGTGCGCAAAGATGCGCCGCGGCTATCTGTACACCGAAGCACGCAAGCGCGGCTGCAATAAAATCGCGCTCGGTCATCACTATGATGATGCCATCGGCACCGTGCTGATGGGACTGATCTACGGCGGTCAGGTGCAGGCCATGCTGCCGCGCGTCAAGGCCAAGAATTACGAGGGCATGGAGCTGATCCGTCCGCTGTATTTCACGCGCGAGCAGAGTGTCCTCGACTGGGCGGAATATTGCGGTCTGACCTTCCTGCCGTGCGACTGTCCGGCGAAAAAGCTGGAAAGCGACACCAAGCGCGCGGAAATCAAGCAGCTGATCGCGTCTCTCGCGGCAAACAACCCGCAGATTGAGGCGAATATCTTCAACGCGGTCAAGAACGTCGATACCGCCAAGCTGCTCGGCTGGCGCGATGCGAACGGTAAACATAATTTTCTGGATCAATTTGACTAACGAGGCGCAGTTATGAACATCAAACGAGCAAAAAACGAAATCAAAAATGCGCTCAAGGCGTATCTCACGACCGATGAATTCGGCGCGTATCGCATTCCGCCGATTCGGCAGCGACCAATCCTGCTGATGGGTCCTCCGGGCATCGGCAAAACGCAGATCATGCAGCAGATCGCCGAGGAGACCGGCGTCGGTCTTGTCTCCTACACGCTGACGCACCACACGCGCCAGTCCGCGCTCGGTCTGCCGTTCATCGATAAGGTGGTGCTCGGCGGCGAGGAACGCACGGTCACCGCCTACACGATGAGCGAGATTATCGCTTCGGTGTACCGCGAAATGGAACGTACAGGCGTAAAAGAAGGCATTCTGTTCCTCGATGAGATCAACTGCATTTCCGAGACGCTCACGCCGATGATGCTGCAGTTTCTGCAGTGCAAGACCTTCGGCAACCAGCAGCTGCCTGCCGGATGGGTGGTCGTAGCGGCCGGAAATCCGCCGGAATACAACAAATCCGTGCGGGAATTTGACGTGGTAACACTCGACCGCGTCAAAAAAATCGACATCGGAGAGGATTTCGGCGTGTGGAAGGAGTACGCGTACCGACGCGGCATCCACGGCGCGATTCTGTCCTATCTCGAGATCCGGCGCGAGCATTTCTACCGCGTGGAGACCACCGCCGATGGCTTGCAGTTCGTCACCGCACGCGGCTGGGAGGATTTGTCCGAGCTGATGCAGGTGTACGAGTCGCTGGGTATTCCGGTTGATCGTCAGGTTGTGGAGCAGTATTTGCAGCTGCCGCAGGTGGCAAGTGATTTTGCTAATTATCTGCAGCTTTATGACAAATACAAGCAGGTTTACCGCGTGGATGAGCTGCTTTCCGGCACCTGGGAGCCGGTTCGCGCTTCCGAACTGCGGGACGCGCCGTTTGACGAAAAGCTGGGCGTACTCGGTCTGCTGCTGAGCCGGCTGGCGGACGGTGCCCGTGACGCATACCGTCTGGATGCGCTGACCGACGCACTTCATGCCGACCTGCTCGCCATCCGAGAAGGCGAAAAAGCCATCGCTTCCCTGCCGGATGAAAAGCGTACCGCGCTTGCAGACAAGCGAAACGGCGGCTCGTCCGACAAGGACGCGCTCTATGTCGCCTCCCGTGAGGTGGAGCGTCTGGATGCCTACCGGCAGGCGCTCACACTCGAAAAAGTACCCGATGAGCAGCAGTTTGACCGTCTGAAGACGCTTTTCTCCGCCGATGTGGACGCACGCGCGGCCGCCGCAGACAAGACCGACACCGAACTTGCGAACGCCTTTGCCTTCCTCGATGCCGCCATTCCGGACTCGCAGGAGCTGGTGCTGTTCGCTACCGAACTGACCGCGAACTGGTTTACCTCGTGGTTTATCCAGAACTTCGGGTGCGATGCGTATTTCGCGCATAACAAGCGCCTGCTGTTCGATGATACGCAGAAACAGCTTCTGCAGGATATTGAATCCGCAAGAAACGAAGAATCATGAACAATTTATCCGGAAACCCGGTTGCGCATTAGACTGCAGCCGGGTTTCCGGCATATGTAGAGGGTGTTTCATCTGCGGTTTTCCACCGTCAAGAACGGGTTTGACCTCTCTATGGTTGCCATCAGCGCTGGATTGTGCCTGTTCCAGCACTGCCCGTTTTACGGCATCGGTGTCGGCACAGTGCTCTCCGCACTGCTGCTCGGACGGGTCATCAAGCTTTTTGAGCTGCTCCCGCTGTCCGGCGCATAAAAACGCCGCCTGCACACATCATTCCTTGATGTAACGCAGACGGCGCAGAAACTCTTCGTTGTCGGTTTTTTCGCAGATAGCGTCAATGCCGGAGGAGATGATCCAGACCGCCATGCCGCGCCGCGCGCACAGCACCAGCATATCAATGATCATCTTGTGATGCGCCGATTCCTGTCCCGCGAACGGGAAAAAGCAGATCAGCAGCTTGGGATTGAGCAGATACCACCGATAATACGAAAACCGCAGACGATCGGGCAGTGACCATGCGCTGAGCGGACGCAGCAGCATTTCGCGCGGGAACCAGCGAGTCGCCTCCTCCAGAATACTGGAGACGAGCTTTTTGCGGATCAGCCGCTTGTCTGCCTTAGGAATCAGACAGGTGCACAGATTGTCGAGCGCGGTCATGTTGTCAAACAGCACGCCGCCCGGTCGGTCGGGCTGCTCAATCTGGATGCCGATCTCAGTGCCGATGATACGGTTCAGCTCGCTGTGGTCGTAAATTCTGCCGTCCAGCCGGAAAATGCCGTTCTGCCAGCCCTGATTCCCCAGAAAGCAGTCGTGCAGACGGCGTCCGGTGCTGTAATTCTCATCGTGCAGAAAGGCGATCTCGCCGGCGCATACCTCGAAGGACAGCGGCGGCAGTGGCGGCAGGGACAGTTCAAATACGGAAAGCACCGTCTTGCCCTTTGCGGGCGCTGTGCGCTCCATCCATGCCGGACGGCTGGCACGCTCCCAACCGAGCAGCTCAAACAGGCACGGCCCGTATTCCTCGGGATACAGCCGGAAAAAGGTGCGGCGCTCCTTAATCACATCAATGCGGCCGGCATAGCGGAACATGAACATCTCATCCATATCGAAAAGGAGCACCGCCATGCCATGCCCGAGCAGAAGCTGTACGCACTGCATCAGCCGGTCCTGATCCTGCCGGCGCAGTGCCTCTGTCATCCGATCGAGGACGAGCAGCCGACAGCCGGTGAACCATGCGCGGAACACCGAAAGCCGGTAATAATCCAGCACCGAAAGGTCGGCAAGGCGCGTCTCCCACGAATGCTCCAGCCCAAGCTGCCGCAGCATATCGGTCGCGGCAAGCGATTTCAGCCGTGCCGCACTGCGGTTCTTCTGCCGGTACGAGGTCGTTCTGCCAAGCGCCAGCACAAAATCGCGCATGGTCAGCTCCCTGCCCGCAAAGCGGGATTTGTCCACCAGCATGGTGTTCTGCCGGATCCAGTGCTCGATCACTGCGGCGCCTGTCTTGCTGCCGCAGCAGAAGGCGCGTCCGTCCGTCAGTGCAAGGCGTCCCTTGAAAAGATCCAGATATGCAGTACCGGAGGTCAAATACTCATCCACATATACGCCGATGCACTCGCCACAGGAAACCGAGATATCAAACCGGTATTCGCCGGTATCGCTGCGGAATACACCATGCTCAATGCGTATCAGTTCTTCCTTCATGTCACTCCTCCTGCAGCAGCAGCGGCAGTGTAACGCAGCATTCGGTACCGATTCCCTTCGCGCTGAATATCCGCAGACCGTAATTTTCTCCGAACATCAGCCGTATACGGCTGTTGACATTGCGCAGCGCAATGCCGCCGCGTTTGCGGCTGACGGCGTTCGCGCTTCCATGGGCAAACTCCTCGTTCAGCTGCTCCACCTGCTCCTCGGAAATACCGATTCCGTCGTCCTTGACGCGCAGAAACAGCGTGTTTTCGCTGTTTTCCACCGAAATATGTACGGTTCCCTGCCCTATCTTGCCCTCCAGACCATGCACGACGGCGTTTTCCACCAGCGGCTGCAGGATCAGCTTGGGCATACGCGCCTCAAGCAAGTCCTCGTTTTCCATTTCCAGTTCCATATCCAGCTTGTCACCGAAGCGGCAGCGCTGGATGGTGAAATAGTTCTCGGCGTTGTCCAACTCGTCCGAAAAGGTGACATATTCCTGCACATTGGAGATGGTGTAGCGAAAAAAAGTCGCCAGTGCCTCGGTCGTCTCCGCGATGTCCTCGCAATCCGCCAAGAGCGCATCCGAACGGATCGCCTCAAGCGCATTGTACAGAAAATGCGGATTGATCTGGTTTTGCAGCGCCAGATACTCCGCCTGCTTCTGCCGCAGGCGGGTGATCTCCTCGCCGTGCAGACGATCCTCGATCTCGTGGAAAAAGGCAAAAATATCGCGGCAGCGGCTCCAATCCTCGTGCAGCACCGCGTCCAGATTGCCGTCCCGCCGATAGCGGCGCAGCGCCCGGCGCAGCTTCCATTGTGTTTTCAGCCACATGCCCTTCACCTACCTGTACAGCTTTTTATAGTCCGACGGACTGATTCCGGTGGTTTTCTTGAACAGGCGGGAAAAATATTTCAGGTCACGGTAGCCAACCTGTTCGGCAACGTCCTGCACCGAGCATTCATCGCCGCACAGCAATTCCTTCGCCTTATTCATGCGCAGCTCGGTCAGATAATCCATGAAATTCTGTCCGGTCTCCTTTTTGAACATGGCGGAAAAGTAGGTCGCGTTGAAGCCGACCGCATTGCTGACGTCCTCGAGCCGCAGAGATTCCTGATAATGCTGCTGGATAAAGTGCTTTGCGTCCGTAATGGGACGCGCTTCGCGCTGAGAGCGCTCCCGGCGCAGGCGGTTCAGCTCACCGCTGACGCCGTCCTGCAGCAGCCGAAGCAGCTCCTGTGCGTTGGTACACTGCCACAGTCCGTCCTCCATGCGCTGATAGAACTGCTCATCGGCGCTGCCGTCCTGCTGCAAGCCGTAGCGCACCGCAGTTAGTATCTGCCGGACCCAGTCCTCCAGCATTTGTCCCCAGAGCGGCTGCATAGACATAACTGCGCGGTAGCTGTCCTCCAGCTCCTCGGCGTACTGCTCGGTGTTCAGACATGCGGCAGCCTCCTGAAAGCGGCGCTTCTGCGCGCCGTCCAGCGTATAATGCAGGGAAAAATCCGGTGTTTCGGCTTCGGCGTCCCGCCAGTTCGGTGTGTGGCACAAACCGTCGATGCACAGCCAAAGCGCCTCCTTCAGCGAAACGGACAGCTTTTCTGCGGTGCTCTGCCGACTGCCAAGGCAGACGGCGGCGCGAATGCCCCAGAACAGGTCGCGCTGCTTTTCGATCTCCTTGCGTATCTTGGTGAAGCACCGCTTGACCTCGACCGGCTGATACTCCGGCGTATACACGGCCGCCACGATACCCTCGCGGCGTGCCGATGCCACAAAGCCGCAGTCCATCTGTCCCAGCTCCTGCCGGACGATCTCGAGCGCGTGCTTCTGCATGGCACGGAAGCCGTCCTGATTTTCTGCCGCAGACGGAATATTTGGCTTGATAACAGCCGCAAAGTAGCTGCCGCCTTCGGGCAGACCGCGCTCCAGATCAAACGAGCGCACGGTGCTCGAGGTGCGTACACCGCCGCGCACCTCAGTCATCAGGGTGTCGATGATGCGCTCCTGCTCACGCTCGCTGCTCTTTTTCAAGCGGTACTCTATCGCTGCTTCCTCGCCCATCTTCTCCTTGAGGCTGATCAGCAGATCGACCATTTCCTCCTGCTTGAGCGGCTTAAGCAGATAGCCTTCTACGCCGTATTTGAGCGCATTCTGCGCATATTCAAACTGGCGGTAGCCGCTGACGATGATAAAATGCAGTCCCGGCTGAATCTGCTTTGCCTGCCGAATGAGGTCAATGCCGTCACAGCCGGGCATGCGGATATCGGTCACCAGCAAGTGCGGCTTCTTTTCGCGCACTTGATCGAGTGCGCTTATACCGTCGCTCGCCATGCCGACAATCTCAAAGCCAAGACCTTCCCAGTCAATCAGCTTGCGCATCAGCAGCAGGACCTTTTTTTCATCATCTGCCAGTACGACCCTTAACATACATATTCCCCTTTGAAGGTAATTTTAGGAAAATGAATTTCGCTTGTTGATAAGAAAAAGGGAAAACGTATCCGTTTTCCCTTTTTCTTATTCATAATAACACTGTTTGCAAGGATTTGCAAAGTGTTTCCGAGAGATTACTCGTAATCGCCTACGTTGCTGGAGTCGATCCAGGTGTTGTCGGTTACGATCTCGGTGGTGTCGAGGGTTTCACCCTTGAGCAGCTTAACAGCAGCCTCGATGCCGTTTGCAGCCATAGCGCCGCCGTTCTGAGAAACGGTACCGGTGATGCGGCCGTCCTGAATAGCCTCAAAGCCGTCCGGCGTGCCGTCAACGCCTGTGATAACGATGCCGGAGTTTGCACCTGCTGCGTTGCCGGCGCCTACTGCCATGCCGTCGTTCTCACAAACGATAGCATCCAGATCGTAAGCGGACAGCCAGCTCTCAACAGTGGACTGTGCGCTTGCGGTATCCCACTGGCAGTCAGCCGGAGCAACGACCTGCTTGATCTCGGGGTAGTTCTTCAGAATGTTCTCGTAGCCTTCCATACGCTGCAGACCGCCTGCGTCGCCGGACGGGCCGGTCAGGATAGCGATGTTGCCCTTGCCGCCGAGGAGCTTTGCAACCTGCTCCATCTCGGTTTCGCCAGCCTTTACGTTGTTGCCGTAGGAAACAGCGGAGATGCCATTGTCCTGCCAATCGGTGCAGGCAGAGATGATGTTGATCATAACAACACCGGCATCAGCTGCAGACTTTGCAGCATCCGCGAGGCCGTCCGGATCAACAGGCTCGAACAGAATGGCGTCATAGCCCTCGGATACGCACTGCTCAATCTGGCTGATCTGGGTAGCAGCGTCCTGATCAGCGCTCAGGATGGTCAGGTCAACGCCCAGCTCGTCAGCCTTGGCCTCAGCAGCCTCGGATACGGCAATCTGGAATGCGTTGGTCTGGTGCTGCTGGATGAGGGCGATCTTGTAGGAATCGCTGCCGGAATCAGCACCGGAATCGGTTCCTGCATCAGAACCGGTGGAAGTACCGCCGCAGGCAGCCAGACTCAGAGTCATGGCACCGGTAAGCAGCATAGCGAGAAGTCTCTTTTTCATTTTCTTTTTCCTCCTTAGAGAAGTTGTGGTTATGATAGGAGGAGAGAGGAGCGTTCGCACGCTCCTGCGGTCCTCACAGTCAACAATGGAAATCAGTTTTTCTTGGTCTTGCCCTTTACGTCGATCAGAACGGCTACCACGATGATAACGCCCTTGACGATCTTCTGCCAGTGGGACGATACGCCCATAATATCCAGACCGTTTGCGATAACGGTGATCAGCAGACAGCCGATGACAACGCCCCACGGCTTGCCTACGCCGCCGGTCATGGATACGCCGCCGACTACGCACGCGGTGATGGCGTCCATCTCGTAGCTCTCGGCTGCGGTCGGCTGGCCGATGGTAACGCGTGAGGTCATCAGGAAGCCGCACAGACCAGCCAGCAGGCCTGCAATAGCAAATGTGGAGATGCGGATCGCGGTGGTGTTGATGCCGGAAACGCGGGCTGCCTGCAGATTGCCGCCGCAAGCGTAAACACGTCGTCCGTAAACCGTTTTAGATAAAACAAATGCACAGATGATGATAACGATTACAAGAAAGATGGACAGCATCGGAATGCCTGCGATAGAAGATGCAGCGACCGCCTTGTAGCCCTTGCTGATGCCGGTGATCGGCTTGCCGTTGGAGGTCAGCAGCGCCAGACCACGCACAGCCGTCATCGAGCCGAGTGTCATAATAAACGGGGGCAAATCGCCGATGGCAACGCCGATGCCGTTTACCATGCCGACTGCCAGACCGGCCAGCATCGCAACGACCAGCGGCACGATCAGCGGCAGGTCACCCTTGCCGAGCAGCGCTGCCAGAATGCCGGTGAATGCTACGGTAGAGCCGACCGACATATCAAATCCGCCCGCAATAATGACGAACATCATGCCGAACGCCAGAATGCCGTTGATGGAAGCCTGCTTGAGGATGTTGACGAGGTTGTTCGGGCTGATGAAGCTGGGCTTCAGAATGGTCAGCGCAACGACCAGTACGATAAAGATCAGGAAGATGAAGTATTCACTGATCAGTCCTTTAAGATTTTTCTGTTTCATGTTGTTCCCCTTCCTTTATACTTCAAGCGCGGATGCCAGCGTCATGATGCGTTCCTGCGAGAACTCGTTGCGCTTCACCTCGCCGGAGAGATTGCCTTCGCACATTACCATGATGCGGTCGCAGACGCCCATCAGTTCGGGGATCTCGGACGAAATCATGATAACCGCCTTGCCCTGCTGCACCAGCTTGCCGAGCAGCAGGTAAATATCGCGCTTAGCGCCGACGTCAATGCCTCGGGTCGGCTCATCGAGAATGATGACGTCCGGATCGTTCAGCAGCCACTTGGCGATAACGATCTTCTGCTGGTTGCCGCCGGACAGGTTGCCCGCGATCTGGTCGCCGGAAGGAGTTTTGATATTCAGCTTTTTGATGTACTCCATGGAAGCGGCGCGTGCCTTGCCCTTGTTATAAAGACCATGGCTGAGCAGCTTCTTGATCGCTACCATGGCGATATTGTCGTTTACCGAACCGCTGAGGTTCAAACCGGTGACCTTACGGTCCTCGGTAATGAGGGCCACGCCCTCCTTGATGATATCCTTCGGAGAGTGGACCTTGATCTTTTTGCCCTTGACAAAAATCTCACCCTGCGACAGCTCGTGCATACCGAAGATGCCTTCTACCAGTTCGCTTCGGCCTGCGCCTACCAGACCGCCGATGCCGAGAATCTCGCCGCGGCGAACCGAAAGGCTGACGTCCTTTACCTTGTTGTCGGCGCGAACGATGTTCTTTGCCTCAAAGATCACATCGCCGATCTCCGCATCCAGCTTGGGGAATACATCGGTGATTTCGCGGCCGACCATCATCTTGATGAGCTGGGACTCGTCCAAATCCTTAGTATCGCCCGAGCCGATGTACTGACCATCGCGGTAAACGCTGACGCGGTCGCAGATGGAGAAGATCTCGTCCATACGGTGCGAAATGTAGATAATCGCAACGCCCTTTGCCGTCAGGCTGCGGATATGCTCGAACAGCAGCTCGACCTCACGATCGGTGATAGCGGCGGTCGGCTCGTCCATGACAATGACCTTGGCGTTGATGGAAATTGCCTTGATGATCTCGATCAGTTGGCACTGTGCAACGGTGAGGTTGCGCAGCTTTTCCTTCGGGGAAACGTGCAGACCGCACTCCTTGATGAGTTTTTCCGCTTCTGCGATCTCTGCCTTTGCATCGACCAGACCGTTTTTGCGGAGCTCGCGTCCGACGAAGATATTTTCATACACGGACATATCCAGAATCGGGTTCAGCTCCTGATGGATCATGGCAACACCATGGTCCATGGCTTCCTTCGGGTTAGAAACGTGATACGGCTGACCGTTGAAGATGATCTCGCCGCCCTCGTCCTTGGTGTAAATGCCCATCAGAATTTTCATCAGGGTGGATTTACCGGCACCGTTCTCGCCCATCAGCGCGTGAACCTCGCCCGGCTTCACTTGAAGCTGCACATGATCAAGCGCCTTTACGCCCGGGAAAGACTTGCTGATATCTTTCATTTCCAGTACATACTCCATGCTGCTCTTCCCTCCTCATGTGTCATTTCTTTGTGATAATTTTATCAAAGCCGCCGAAATTAGAAAACACACAATCTTCACATTAGGGGTGATAATTTTTAGTTTTTTTTACAAATACGGCACTTTGCTTAAAACACTGTATTTCAAATTGTGCAGATTGACAATATCTTTTGTGTACACCGATTCAAATGTACGCAGAGCAGCAGGTCCCTGCACAGTGCATTTCCTGTGCAGAGACCTTGGGAAACACCGCACAATTAAAGCGCTCTTGTTCAATTATAGTGAAGATTTCCATCGGAGTGAGAAACCGCTCATCTGAGCAGAGCTTATACATCACGGCAGTGTGGAGAGCCATATGCGGATAACCTGTTTTCACCGTTTCGATGCAGAAACAGTGAACCCAACGGCAAAATGAAAAGATGAGGTGCCGCTTATGCGCAGCAGAGATACAGAAAAGACGATAAGAGAGCTTCAGCAGTTCCTGCGCGAGCATGAGGACGAAATCACTGATGAGGACAGTATGCATCGTCTGGCGATAACCTTTATGTCGCAGCACAACAGCCGGCTGCAGCCGAAACAGACCGAGCCGGAAGACGCATCCGATTATCTGGAGCTGGCGGAGGCGGCGAGCTCTAAGAAGAAACGGCTGGAATACCTGCACAAAGCGGTCGAAGTCGAGCCGGAAAATATTGACGTGCAGTTGGAGCTGCTGCTTGCGGAGCACGAAAAGCAGCCGAACGAACAGCTGCCCGGGTTGCAGTGCTTGATGGAACAGGCAGAGAAGCAGTTGGACGAAGATGGCATTTTCGAGGAATTTCAAGGCGAGTTCTGGCGAGCTTATGAGGAAACGCAGATGCTGCTTCCGCTGGCCATTCTGTACTACAAGCAGAACCAGTTCGACAAGGCGAAAGACTATTTGAACCGCCTTGCTAAAGTAAACCGAGACACAAAGAAGTTCATGCGTCTGGAGGCGAAGCACGATGGGTACAGCCTGCGTATGGAACAGGGAATGTACGGCTATCGGCCGGGCACCATTGAAGAACTGGTAGACGCGTATTTGAACTCGACCTATCTGTTCAATGCAACGCCGTATTTCAGCCAGTGGGCATATCAATATCTGCGCACGCAGACTGCCTCGAAGAAGAAAAAGCCGAAAAACGAGGAGTAAGTCCGAGAGCCGCAGCGAATAACGAAGATGACAAGAACCCGATACGGTGTAAAGCACGGTATCGGGTTCTTGTTCTGTTTCACAAATAGGACATGGGGCTACGTCCAAGCAGGTATTTTCCTCGTTATTCTTCTTCATCCGCACGTTCCGGCAGGATGAGCACCACGCGGAATATGCTTTCCCGCGGCTCGAACTCCACCGTTCCGCCAAGACGGCGAGTCAGCTCGCGCACCGAGGCGGTTCCGATTCCGCTGCCCGCATGCTTGCGCGAAAGGAACGCACTGCCGCGCCGGTTCACCTCGCCGTCATAGCTGTTTTCGAGCACCACATACAGCCGCCGAAACTGCTGCTTCATGTGCAGGCAGATGGACTTTTCCGTGCTTTCGGGCAGTCTCCAGCACGCCTCCAGCGCATTTTCCAGCAGATTCCCCAGTATGGTGCAGAACTGCACGCTGAACGCAGCAGTATCCTCGGACAGCTCGGCGCGAACCGACACCCGAATTCCTGTGCGCCGCGCAGAGCTGACATAATAGTACAGCATCGCATCCACCGCCGGATCGTGGCAGTAGCTTTCCGGTCGGGTCGCTTCGGACAGCGCAGTAATGCGGCTGATATACGTAAGCTGCGCCTCCGGATCGCCCGCCATACCCGCAATCGTGCGCAGATGCTGTCGGAAATCGTGCCGCTGGCGGCGGCTTTCCTCAATCTTCTCCGAAATCTGCGCAAAATGCGCCTTCTGCATGGCAAGCTGCCGCGCCATCTGCCGCTGCTCCTCCGTAAAGGTCAGGCTGCGTCGGTAGCCCTGTGCGATATCCTGCCAGAACACCGCGCCCAGCACGCACACCAGCAGCAGGCAGCCCCATTCATAAAACCATTTGCCGAGAATCGGCTCGTAGGCAGGCAGCAGGCAGTCCCACAAAAACAGCGTGCCGTAGAAAATATCCGCGCAGAACAGCGCTCCGGCGTGCCATTCCCGTCGGCGCGCCGCATAGAGAGCCGAGCCGAGCAGATAGACTGTCACCGCCAGCCGAAACAGCACCGTCAAATCGGAAAATGCGCGGATATTCCATTCGGACAGGTGCGCGGCACACGCACCGCACAGCAGCGCCGCACCACATATGCCGGCACAGACCAGCACCGCCGCCTTGCGCACGGCATTCGGCAGCGCACAAATACGTCCATGCAGCAGAACGATCAGCAGCGTGGTCAGGTAGCCGCTGACCAGCTCGATGGCGTACCAAGGCTGCACCGGCAGCGCCTTCAGCGCATGAACGACCGGACCGGACAGCAGCACTGCCGCGCTCAGACTCAGCAGCAGAAACAGCCGTGAATTGGGCGGGCACCGCATGGAGCCGAGACACAGCCACAGCGCAAAGGACGCAAACAGCAGCATAAGTGTCAGCATAGCGGCGGAGATGCACACGCGCACCGCACGCTGGGTATTCACGCCCAGCGCTGTACCGAACGCCGGCGGATAGGTCATACCGCTGTATATCCAGCTTTCATCTCGCACCGCCAGCAGCAGGCGCACCGTGCCGCTGCCCTCAAAGCTGACCGCACGGTTTTGCAGCCGCGAGCGGTACTGCTCGTCGTTCGTCTCGCCCGCGGAGAGCACCAGTTCGTCATCAATATAAAACCGGTAAGCGGAAAAGATCTCGGGCAGCTCGATCAAATACTGCCGCGGCGTTTCGGGCAGCAGCAGCGTCAGCATATAGGTGCCGCAGCCATGCGGCGTCCGTTCCGTGCTGCCGAAAGCAAAATTGCTGTATGCGCCAATCTGCACGGAACGAACGGTGCTTTTATCGCGGTTTTCGCAGGTTTTCGGGGAAAGCAGCACATCGGGATAGAAATTCCAGCCGTTCCACAGGCTGCGCACCGGATACGCCGCCAAATCGTCCTCAGAAACGAACAGCGTTCCGGCGATTGCCTGCGGCGCAGACTGCGTATATTTGTTGTCATAGTGGTACAACAGCAGGCAGAACGCAGATGCCGCCGTAAATACCAGCAAAGCCGTCAGCAAACGGCGAAAGAACCGGCTCACAGGTGTTTCCTCCACCACAACAGACCGAAAACTGCCGCCAGCACGGCCGCGCCTGCAGCTGCAAACGGCAGCTTCTGTTCCGGTTCGGCAGGTGCTTCTGCCTCATCGGTCGTCAGCGTCATACCGTCCGGCAGGTCGATCTTCTCTCCGTTCAGCCGCAGTTCCACCTGTGCTCTGCCCTCTGCCGATCGAGTGAGCGTAACCGCAAGAGTATCCGCATCGGTCAGCTCCAGCGCCCGCAGCGTATCGACCGGAAGCGAAAAGGCAATACCGTTTTTATTCAGCGTCAACGGCTCGTCCAGCTCGATCAGCGCCAGCAGGCGCGTACCGGAAAGCACCGCACCGTCTGCGGTGTCCTGCTCAAGGACAGTCGCGGCCGGCTCCGCCGCAACTGGCTGCTTGACTTCGCCGGACGGCGCGCCAGCGGGCTGCCGCTGCACCGGCTGTCGGCTCTCGGTCTGACCGCGCAGCACCGGCGGCGTCGGTATCGTTGCCTCGTCCTCAAGCCTTGACGGCGCAACAATGAAAGGAACGGTGGGGACTGCCGTTTCCGGCTTCTCCGGTGCTGCGGGCGTCTCCGATTCATCGTCTGCGGGCAGGTCAGGCTCGGGTGCTTGAGCGGCATCTTCGGACGGCGTTTCCGGCTCGCCTGCTGCCGGTTCGGAGGTACTCGGTCGATGGTGCGAGCCGCCCGAATGTGAGCCGCCGGGCGATGGCTGAATAATATCCGGCAGATAGGTATCCTCACCGCCGCCGTCGCGGCTGCCCGCACTGTAGCCGTGCTTGAGCGGAGCGACGTCGTATGTAAAGGTCAGAATGCCGGTCTGCCCTCCGGGATATTCCACCTGCAATGCACAGGTCGTTCCCGATGTCAGTCCGCAGGTCTGCGGATAGAGTTTCAGCGCGTCCGTCCCGACCGAAATCCCGCGCGTCAGCGCCTCCCATGTACCGTTTTCCCGCTTAAGCCATACCGTGAACCGGTCGCGCTGCGCCTTTTGCTCCTCGGTCAGCACCCACGGAAAAATCATCTGACCGCGTGCCGTGATAAACTCACCGATCTCCGGCTTTCCGGTCTGCTGTACGCTCACGCGACAGCGAATCATCGGCGCTTCCACGCCCTCGGCAAGCGAAAAGCACGCTCTGTCCTCCCCATCAACCAAAAGCAGCGGCGCCACAGCATCATACACGCCGGGCGTATTCCAATCGACCGCCGACAGCTCCCACGCTCCGGTGAAAAAGTCATAGGGTGTGCCATCCGCATCATAGCCGCACAAGCCGTCTCTCGCATCACGGAAAAAGGCGTGCAGCGCGTCCGCATCTCCGCAGGCAATCGCGGCTATGTCAACATTCACCTGTGTGTCGAAGCGCGTCAGCACGATGGTTTCCGGTTCCGGTTCGGGCGTGGGTTCGGACGGTTCGGGTTCCGGTTCGGGCTCGATCAAAAAGCCGCTGTCCATGTCGGGTTCTGTCGGTTGAATCGCGCCGTTTTCCTCATTTTCGTCCGATACTTCCGGCGTTTCCTCGATGGTTTCCGTATCGGCAGGCTGATTTTCCGCAACAGCAGGCGGCTGCTCCGCGCCGTGCTCCGGCAGGTCCGGCAGTTCGTACGCCAATGCCGCGCCGGTACACGCTGCCGCGCACAGCAGCGGCAAAATCAGCTTCGCATATGCTCTCATAATCCCCTCTCCATTTCCCGCAGGGCAAACGCCTGAAAGCTGCGCAGCACCTCGCTGCGGCAGCGCCGCGCAATCGGCAGACGAAGTCCGTTATCCATAATAAAATCACTGCCCTCCTGCGCGGCTACATGCCCGAGTTGGATTAAAATACCGCGCCCGATGCCGAGAAAACGGTTGTCCGTCTCCAGCGGCGCGGTCAGTTCGGCAAAGGTCGCTGCACTCTCAATACTGTACTCACACAGGCGCACCACGCCACGCCGTGCGATCGACTCGATGCACACAATCTCCCGCCGGGAAAGCATCTGCACGCCGCTTTTGGTGGGTACAGTCAAAAGATCGGACGGATCGGGCGCAGGAAAGCAGAAATCCAACGCCTGCCGCAGGCGCTCCTCGGCAAAGGGCTTAACCAAATAGTAGGTGGCGCGCACCGCATAGCTTTCCAACATAAATTCCTGGCTGGTGGTAAGGAAAATGATCCGGCAAGCCGGGTCGCGGTGATACAGCAGCCGCGCGACCTCCATGCCGCTGACCTCGCCCATGTAAATATCAATAAATGCGGCGTCATACCGTCTGGGCACGAACGCGGCGGTAAATTCCTCGCCGGAGGCAAACTCCTCGATGGTGAACGCAGCGCCGCGCGGTGCAAGCTCCCGCTCGAGCGCCTCCCGCAGAACCGCGCGGTCGGCGGACAGATCATCTATAATTGCGATACGCAGCATACAACGCCTCCTGAATAAACTATTCCATTTTTATTATAGCACAAAAACAACGCGGTCGAGCAACCGTTTGGTCGCTAAAAGCAGCCGTTCGGTAAAACCGCTTGCCGCGGGCGGGACAGCGTAGTTTACTATAATCAGCCATACTCGATACGGAGTCCGGCTTTTTATGGCAATCCCGCATAATTGAACAAGAGCGATTTGTGAGTCAATTTTGCGTACTGATGAGGAGGAGAACATATGCATCTGGCACTGCTGGCACGATATCTGGACGGTGACTTGTGGGAGGCGCGGCTGTGCGCTGCTGTTCCCGAAGAGCCTTTGCCGGTTGATGAATTCAACGCGCTTTCCGCGCTCTCCGGCTGCACCGCCGCCTACGATGCGGCAGTTGTGGCACTGGATGGTCCGGACGGTCTGACAGCGGTACGCGAGCTGCGGCAGCGGGCGCCGCTGCTGCCTATCCTCTGGATTGCAGATGAGATGGAATACGCGGTGTTCGCGTTCCGATATCGCGTGACGGCATTCCTGCTGCGCGATGCTTCAACCGCGGCACTGCGCAGCGCGATCAACACCATGAGGAGGGAATCTGCATGAATATTGCCTGCTGCGGCATCGACCGCGAGCAATTCCACGCAGCAGAACAGGCGTGTGGCTGTCCGGTGCTGTATTTTGCCGATGCACCCGACCGGCGCGGCGACGTTCGGCTTGCCTATGCCCTGCGGGACGGCGTACCGATCCGGCTGGCGGTAGTCGGTTATCAAGGCGCGGCAGGACTGACCGCGTGCGATTTTCTGTGCAGTCATCTGCCCAGAGAGCGCATACTGTGGCTGTGCCGCCGACCCGAGTTTTCCACAGAAGCGCGGCGACTCGGCGTACACTTCTATCCCGTGGGACCGCCCGATACCGTCCCACCCAATCAAATCACACAGGAGCTCATCCGCCTGCTGCGGCAGCAGCCAGAATACAATAAAGGAGGCATAACAGAATGAAATACAAAAGAGGGATCAGCTTGACATTGACAGCGGCGCTGCTGCTGTCAATGCTGCCGCAGATCGTACTGCCAAAGGCAGCGGCAGCCAATACACCGGAGCGCGAGATCGACAGCAGCACCTATGCGGCGCTCGGTCTGTCGCTCAATGCCGAGGACAAGGGCGCGTCTCTGACAGCGCCGTACAGCAAGAAGCACGTTTCGCAGGCGTTCACCGCCAGCGAGGTCTATGTTGCGGCGAGCGGTTCGCAGGCGAACCGCTACCTCATCCGGGACGGCTTCGACCGCATGGAGACCAACAACCGCGATTCCGCTGTATGGGACGGCGACAACAAGAGCAATGTGCAGGGCAATCTGGACGGCGCATATATCCGCTATGCCGTCAACGGCTACGGGCTCGGCTTGGGCAAATACGGCAACACCTACGCCAGCAAGCTCAGCTCAAACAGCAGCAACCTGACCGATTACAACAATAACGACTTTTCCGGCATTTATGCCACCAGCACCGCGTTCAACAAGGACGACGGCAAGGATAATTACGTTGCCGAGCTTCGTGCTTACGGTCGCGGCGAAAAAACCACCATCGGCAGCAAAAAGTACGACGGTAAATTCGAACTCGCACTGTTTAAGGTAGACGATAACGGCAAGCGTTCCCCTGCCGGTACGCTCTCCCCGACCGCTACCGCAGAAATGACCTACGGCGACGGCATGGCGTACTTCACCCGCCGTTACGTGCAGGAAATGGACGCCATCATGGACGTTGCCGCGGCAGATATGAACGGCGACGGCAAGGACGAGCTGTTCGTCTACGCCGGACGCTGGAAAGACGAAAACGGCATGCGCTACGCCTATGTGGATGTATTCAACACCACTTCCATGAAACGCATTGACGAGTTAAAAATCAATGCCGGTAAATCATCCTCGTATCAGCAGGCAACGCAGTGGCAGTGGCAGATCGAGAAAATCCCGGTCGTGACGCTTGCCGGCGGCGACCTTGACCGCGACGGCAAGGAGGAGATCGCCGTTACCGCGTCCGCACCGACCGACAACAGCAATGTGTCCTCGGCGGCGCACCTGACCGTGTTCACCGAGGAATCCGGCACGCTCACGCCGGTCAGCGGTCTGGATACCGTATCGCTTGCCGATGGCAAGCAGGCGATGGTATCCGCAAACTGCGCGTTCGGCACGTTCTCCCTGCCGGATACCGGCATCACCGGTACGGTGCTCATCGCAGCGGGTTATCAGAGCAATAACGCCTCTTCCGCGCACGACTCCGGCATGTATACGACCGCTGCGTACCGCTTTGCCTACTACGATCCGCAGTCGAAAAAGTTTAAGCTGTCCGAGTACCGCACACAGGCACTCGGTGACAGCGGCAAGAAAATCGCGCAAAGCTACATTGATGACCCGAATGAGGACTATTACCGTCCGGTCCATGCGCCTATCGCGCTCGGCTGCGCGGATATGGAGGGCATCGGTGCAAACAACAGCAACGATGAGGTACTGCTCGGCGGAGAAATCTACGATTTTGACACTACCGGCGGTATCACGACCCAGCTTTCGTCCGTCAGCGTGTGCACCTCGCAGGTCAACATCAACGGCAAGAACAAGGCCAAGGAACAGGTCTGGATCAGCGATGTGCAGGCGGGCGTAGTGGATAGTAACCCATCCGGCCAAAGTGCGGTAAATCAGGACAACAAATGGCGCGAATCCTTCGTTTATGTTGCCGGCGTACACCGCAAGGAGCCGGTCAACGGCAGCGATGATTACTACTGGATGGACCTCGGTGCGGCATATCTGACCGGCGCAAAGAGCGGCGCGTCCGATTATACCGAAAACCATATGTTCTTCAGCACGCAGGAGGGCGTTATCGCGGAATCCAGCCGCCGCAACGACAATACGGGCACGTTCGTCAGTCTGGCACTGCCGGATTTCGGCAACGACTCGATCACCATGCGCTACGTTGCCGACTATACGGTATACACCAATCCCGAGGTATACGCAGTCCTGCAGGCGACACCGTACTTTGCCGACCTCAACGAAACGTATGACTACATCGGCAACGGCGGCACCGCCTACGGCACAAGCAAATCCACCGGCGACACCAAAACCGCAAGCGTTTCGCAGGCGCTCGGCGTATATCACTCGCTCGAGGTACAGGCGCTCGCCGGCGGCGAATACGAGGTTGAGCTGTCCGCAAGCTACAGCTATGACTACGCAGAATCGACCGAAATCGAGCACTCCGTCACCTACAACGCGCAGGCAGGCGGCGGCGATATGGCTGTTGTGTACACCATACCGTATCAGTACTATATTTATGAGATGTACGACCCGGGCAGTAAGCAGTGGAGCACTACCATCCTGCCCGCAGCGCTCGATCCAACCGTTGCGGTGCTCGATGTGGAAAGCTATGACGAGATCGCCGCGGAAACCAAGGGGCTGGAGCCGATTTCCGGCAATCTGCTTTACTCCACGCCCGGTGAACCGGAAACCTATGCTAATCAACCCGCCGGTACGCGCGAGTTTACCTTTAACGGTGCCTATGCGCACACGGGCGCAAGCAGCACCACTGCCGATACCACGCAGGAGATCACCAAGACGACCGGCAAAGAACACAGCCACGCTTTTAATCTGGAGCTGAACTACAAGGTTGGCGGCGGCGGCGCACTGCTCGGCAATAAGGGCTATGTCGGCGTGACCGGCAGCACCGGCGCAGGCGGCGGCTGGAGCAAGTCCAGCGCGGAAGGAACGGCGTTCTCCGGTACAGTCGATTCCCTGCCCGCTGAGGCAACGCAGTACGGCTTCGACTGGAAGCTGATCGTCAACAATGCGCAGCTTGACGGAACGCCGGTCTGGATCGTTGGCTATGAGGTCAAAAACGTCACGCAGCCACCCAGAATGCCCCAGAATCTGACCGTTACCGAGGTCAGCACCAGCACGGTGGATTTGGAATGGGAATCCAGCGGCGGCGCGGCATATTACGAGATCAGCATGATTGACCAGCATGGCGAATACAACAAGATCGCAACAGTCCCCTATACGGTAACACAGTATCAGGTGACCGACCTCGATGCCAACACCGATTACCGGTTCAGCGTACGCGCGGTCAGTCCAACCAAGGGCAGCAGTATCGACAGCCCAATCGCCTACGCTACTACGCTGAACGGTACGGCGAATTTTGAGATCACCACCCACCCGGAGGACGCCTCGACCGCCGCAGGTAAAACTGCGACCTTCACCGCCGCCGCAACCTACACCGATGACAGCGGCGCCAAGCCGGTCAGCTATCAGTGGCAGGTGAAAACGACCGACAGCAAGTCGCAGTGGCGCGAACTGAAAAACAGCACCGGTGTTTCCGGCGCGGACGGCCCATCGCTCACCATCACCGCTGCGGAGGAGATGAACGGCTATGCATACCGCTGCCGCGTGTATGTGCGAAACCGTTCGCTGTACACCAAATCCGCAGCACTGGACGTTTCTCGCGTGCCGACCAGCATTCAAATCACACCGAAGGACGACACCGTTTGGCTGTCCGGCGGCACGCTGACGACCAGTGAGGGAACCACTGTCACCGGTCAGAAGGCGGTAACGCTGACGAGCGGTGATAAGACCTATTCCCTGCTCTCTGGCGGTAACCAATTTTTCTGGTTTGACGGTGCGGCGTATTACGCCTATAACGGTACCCCGCCGACGCTTACCAATGGTCTGCTGGATAAGGACACGGTGCTTTCCGCCGACAAAATCGGCAGCGCTTTGGATATTCAATCCGAAGGACCGCAGGCGATCCTCACCGTAACGGACGCAGACGGCAAAACCGATACGAAAACGCTGGCGCTCGGCAATCCGGTCAGTGACAGCACCTCTATTCCCTATAATGGCGTATCGTACACCGCTGTACACAAATTCCAGCCGACCGACAGCGCGTATTCCGGCTACACCTTCTACGAGGCGAACGGAAACGGCGAAATCGCATATCTGTACACCAAGGACAGCGGCACGACCTACCTGCCATTTACGCTGCGCTATGCGAGCACTCTTGTCGGCAGAACGGACGTCAACACGCTGGCACCGGTCTATCAGGCGACCGAAACCACCGGCACGAACACGAAAACCGAAAATATCACCGGTAAGCAATATCCGCTGACCGCCTCGGTATGGGAAAACGGCAGCAAGCCGACCGGCATGACCGGCACCGTCACCTTTATCATTTCCGGTGCGGGCATTGAGGGACAGACCCTTACCGTACCTGTCAGCGAAAGCCAGGACAAGTTCACCGCACTTCTCGATAAATTTGCCCCCAAGGGCGAAGGCGCGGCAACCATCACCGCCATGTACTCCGGCGATGACGTCTACGCGCCGAGCACCGCGTCTGTGAATGTCTATTTCGTGCTGAACAAGCAAAACCGCTCGGTGCTGTCGCTGACCGCACCCGCGAACGTCACCTACGGCGAGAGCGCAAATCTCGCCGCAACGCTGACCAGTCAAAAGGGCACTTCGCAGAATGTCGCAGCTACCTATACGGTGGAAAAGCTGGTAAGCGGCAAGTACGTTTCGGCAGTATCCGCCACAGACTATACCCTCGAAAACGGCGTATTTACGCCCAAACTGGTGACGAACTACCGCATTACCGCAACCTGTCAGAATCTTACCGATTCCAAGGTTATTATCGTAAGCAAGGGCACGCTCACGCTGTCCGCTGCCGATACGAGCAAGGCGCTGAACGACACCCGCACGCCTGCCGCCGCAAAGGTTTCCGGTCTGGCGGCATGGGACAACGACACCCTAACGGCAGACACGGACTACACGCTGACCTCCGAAGGCGTTTCCGCAGCTTTGCCGGGTGAATACCCGATCTATATCGCGCTAAAGGATTCGCAAAAGATTCAATCCTTGCAGGAGAAGTACAATATCCTGCTGAAAAACGCGGTTTACACGCTTTCCGGCGAAAGCTACACCGTAAACGCCAAGGGCGATACCAACGGCACGGTTTCCATCACCTATCAGGCGGATGCCGCGAGCGCAATGCTTCCGGTTTCCAGCGGCAGCAGCCTGCCCAAAGGCAGCAAGGTGACGTTCACCGCACAGCCCAAGGCAGGCTACACCGTCAGTCGCTGGAAGGTTGGAGATTCCTACCTTGCAGGTCAGGGCGACTCCTACTACAATGCCATCAGCTACACGATTGACAGTTTGAGCGAAGACGTAGATGTTTCCGTGAATTTCACCGCCGGTACGAGCACGCTGACGTACAAAGCCGACAGCACCGCCATCGGCAGCGTGACCGCGAATTACCTGACGGACGGTGCACTCGGCAGTGCGTTTATCTCGGGCGGAAACGTCAATTACAGTCAGACCATCCGCGTGTCGGCGCAGCCCAAGGACGGCTATGCGGTCGATCGCTGGGAGGTCAACGGCGAAACGCTCAAAACCGCAGACGGCACGCACAATTACACCGGCAGCACTTATACATTCGATAAATTCACCGAGAATGTGACAGTAACCGTATATTTTGTCGAAAACAGCCATCCGGTTGTGACCATTAAGCCGGTGGACAATGACGGCAAGCCGCTGACCGGCGCAAAAGTCTCGGTCGGCGGCACCGAGCTGACCGGCATGAACGGTGTATTCACCTATACGGCACACACCGGTGAAAATCCAGTCATCACCGTAACGCCGCCGGACGGTCTGCTGGTGGATTCCTGGACGGCAACACCTGACACAGCAGGCACGCTCAGCACCGATAACCGCGTCATGGCGCTGCATGATCTGCGCCAGAACACCACCTTCGTTGTAAAATGCACCGCACTCAACCGCTATACCGTATCCTTTCAGGGCAAGATGGCGGACGGCTCCGCAATCATCGATGCGGCAGGTACGGTATCGGCGGTCAAGCTGGGCGCAGGTGCGCTGACGAGCGGCGAAAGCCAGCTTCAAGGCTCGACCATTCAGTTCACCGCCAAGGCGAACACCGGCTATGAGATTGCCGGCTGGAAGCTGAACGGCAACGCCGTTACGCCGACCGCAAGCGGTACCTATCAAATCCCCTCGCTGAACGACAACGCTACTCTGGTCGTAACCTTCCGTCAGCAGCCGAAAATCACGCTTTCGGCAGGTAAAAACGGCACGCTGACCTGCGACTCGCATACCGGCAGCAGCTTCTATCTGCCCTGCGGCAGCAAGGACGCGCTGACCTTCACTGCACAGCCGGAGAGCGGCTATCGCGTTGCAGGCTGGACGGTAAACGGCAACGATGTTTCCGGTTCGGCGGTTGTAAACTCGGATAACCAGACGTACACCTATACACCGAACGCCGACGGAATCACCGAGGATGTGACTGTTTCCGTTGCGTTTGAGAAAATCCCGACCGCGAAAATCACCTTCTCGGTTGTGGATACCACACCGGAGGACGACAATTCCGGCGAAAACGGCACACTTTCCGCTGTAGCGACCCGCTACGGCACGAAAACCGAGCTCCGGAGCGGCAATGAAGTTCTCAGCGGCTCGGAGGTTACGTTCACCGCACACCCCAATCAGGGCTACAAGGTGCAGAGATGGTATCTGGACGGCAAGGAGCAGGCAGGCGCGCCGACGCTCAACATCACGGATAGCGATACCCCGCACGAGGTCAAGGTACAGTTCACCGAAATCAGCAGTGCTGTTACCTTCGGCATTGCCGAAGACAGCGACACCGGTCATGGCGCAAGCCTGTCCGCCGCCTTCCTGCGTGCCGGCATGAGTCAACCCGATGCCATTGCCAGCGGCAACAACGTCACCGCCGAGGGCAAGCTGACCGTAACGGTCGAAAATCTGGATGACGGCTACAAAATCGCAGGCTGGACGCTGAACGGCGCCGTTTACGAGCAAAACGGCAAGCCGTATACCGGCAGCAGCCTCGCTTGTGACGTTTCGGCAACACAAGGCGCGGATATCCGCGTAAAGCTTGAGCGCAAATCCTACGAAGTGACCTTCTCGGCGCAGACCGGCGGCGGCATTACGAATGATAAATCGCTGACGAGCGGCGATACGGTCAAGGGCGATACCGAAATCACGTTCACCGCGTCCGCACCGGCAAGCGGCTACACCTTCATCGGCTGGAAGGTAAACGGCACGATGCACAAAACCGATGCAACGACCTACACCCTGACCGTCACCGAGGACACCGAAATCATTGCGTGCTACGAAATCGCGGACGCGGAATACACCGTAACCTACGGCGTGATCCCGACCAGCGACGCGGATAACGGCACGCTGACGGTTTCCGGTCCGGACGAGAACGGCAAGGCAAAATCCGGCACGCGCGTTGCGTTTACGGCAGTACCCGATACGGGCTATATGGTCGAAAACTGGTACGCAGACGCGGCAGGCATCACTGCCATCGGTACGGAGGAGAGCACAACCTATGTCATTGACCCGCTGACCGGCAACACCGCGGTTTACGTCCGCTTTGTGCCGATTCCGACACACACCGTCACCGTCAATATCAGCGGCAGTGGCGCGGTTTCCGCCAAGGTAAACGGTGCAGACGTTGCTATTACTGGCGGCACGCTGACCGTTCCGCACCATGCGGCGGTTGTTCTCACCGCGCAGCCGAGCAGCGGCGCGTATCTGACCGGCTGGAAGCTGGATGGCACAGCAGGAGGCAACGCGCTGACACTCAACCTGAACAACGTGACAGAGAACCACATCATTGACGCAGCATTCGGTGTCAGCCAGATGGTAACGCTTACGACCGTCTGCGGTGACGGCGGCAAGCTGACCGTTAAACGCGCGGATGGCACGACCATTGACACCTCCGGCGGCATTCAGGTACCCAAGGGCGCTCCGCTGACGCTGACCGCCGCACCGGATTCCGGTAAGATGGTTCAGGCGTGGACGGTAAACGGCACGGCAGCAGACGAGCTCTCCAACACTTTCACGCTCACTCCGACCGAAAACAGCAAGGTGCAGGTGGATTTTGAGAATGTAACGCTGTTTGATCTGCCTGCCGACAACGCAAAGTATACCTTCCGCACAAGTTCCAGAACACCCAATGATTACGGCACGGAACGTCAGATTCGCAAAGGCGGCACGATCGAATTTGCAATGCGCCCCGCAGAGGGATATCTGATCCGCAATCTGGATTTCCAGGGCGGTACGGTAACGCGCTGCGCATTGCAGACAGACGGCAGTTGGAGCATCCGCATGGAAAAGGTTATCAGCACTATTACGTTTAAGGCCGACATCTATTCGATGGTTCCTCTGACCATTACCGCACCGCAAAACGGCACACTGACGGTCAAGCTGGGCGACACCGTTCTGACAGACGGCGCAAAGCTGGCGGCAGGCGATATACTCACCATTACCGCAGATCCGGCAATCGGCTACACGCTCGATAAGCTGACCGTTTCCGGCGCGACCAAGCAGCCGGGCGGCACTTACAAGGTCGATGCGGCGGCGGTTTCCGTCAGCGCAAGCTTTAAGAGCACCGGCGGTACCTCCGGCGGCGGCGGCGGTGGCACCGGTGGCGGTACCGCTCCGGCGGAGGACAAACGCATTACCGTGGAAAACAGCAAAAACGGCGCTGTATCTCCGTCCGACTCGAACGCCAAGCCCGATACCAAGGTAACGCTTACGATCAAGCCGAACAGCGGCAAGCGGCTTTCCGGTCTGACCGTGACCGATGAGAAGGGCAACGCCCTTCCCCTCACCCGCAAGGACGCCGCGCACTACGAATTTACCATGCCGGACGGCAAGGTGACCGTCAAACCGGTATTTACCGACAGCAGCACCTCCTGTCCTGGCGGTATCATCTGCCCGACCCACGAGATGAGCGACGTTCCGCTGGACGCATGGTACCACGACGTCGTAGATACCGCAGTGGACTGCGGCTGGATGAACGGTACCGGAAACAGTCAGTTCACGCCGCAGGGCACGACCACCCGCGGCATGCTGGCAACCGTACTGTACCGCATGGCAGGCAGTCCCAAGGCACCGAAGATCACCTTCGCCGATGTGGAATCCTCCATGTACTACGCGGATGCGGTTGCATGGGCCGCCGAAAACGGCATTGTGACCGGTCTGGATGCAACGACCTATGCGCCCGCGCACAGCATTACCCGCGAGCAGCTTGCCGCAATGCTATACCGCATGGCGCAGCACAACGGACAGGCTTCCGCCAGCAGTGCAGACGTGCTGAACGGCTTTGCCGACCGAAACGCCGTACACGACTGGGCAAAGGATGCAATGTGCTGGGCAATCGAAAACGGCATTGTAACCGGCAAGGGAAATGCCGTTCTTGACCCGACCGGCACCGCTACCCGCGCAGAAGTTGCTGCTATGCTGACGAGGTTTCACAATCTGGTAGGCAAGTAACGCTTTTCTGCGGCAGCACTATAACAAAAAACGGAGCGCACAGCCATATTTTCGGCTGTGCGCTCTGTTTTTTTCTGTTTATCCCTGTCACCCGTGGATTTTCCCTTCCCCCCAATGCAGCTGTCCCATTTTCCTTTTTTCGATTTTCTTTAACTGGGACACTCCCTGTACTATTCGTCTGTCCCCTTCCCCCTCATGTTTTGGGATGATTTACAAGTTCCACAAGAACGGTGTACTAAGAATGGTGTTGTCGGACAGCAGTTCTCCGCCGGCTCTTATATGTCGAATAAGCATTAATATTATGCGAACAGCAATATTTATGCTTGAAACCTCCGACGGTAAGGTCTACAAGAGTTTGATCACGCTGGAACGACTGGAAAGCACACTGGGCGACTCGTTCCTCAAGGTGCACCGCAGCCGGCTGGTATCGGTGATGGCGATACACGACATTACGGACAAAGTAAACCTCAACAACGGCGAACGGCTCGGCTATGTGGCCCGCCGCAAAAAGGAGCTGACCGCCGCACTGGCCGAAAAGCGTGCTCGGCTGATCGGCACGCTGGACAGCGAAACGCCGCCTATGCCCGATGATGAGCTGCACGCACAGTATCGCTGCTTCGATGCGCTGCCGATTGCATTCACCGATATCGAAATGGTACTCGATGAGGACAAAAACGCTGTTGACTGGATTTTTCGATATGCCAATCCCGCGCTTGCGTGGCTGGAAAAGGTGCCGCTGCACGAGCTGCTCGGACGCTCGTTCCGCAGCGTGTTTCCCAACATGGACAGCAAGTGGCTGAAAAGCTACGAGCGTGCTGCACTCTACGGTGAAACGCTCGAGCTGATCGACCACAGCCCGGAGATCGACACCTATCTGAAAATCATCTGCTTTCCGACACAGCCGGGACACTGCGGCTGTTTGCTGTTCGACATTGCAGAGATGAAATTCGCGGAGGACAGCGGTGACGCGCACAACGCCAAGCTGCGGTATTTCGCCAGAATGCTGGCAAAACTGCTCTGATTGCTGCATTTGCAGTCGGAAATAGACCCCGAGAAGGAGGAAGAACATGAGAAAACGAAAATCGGCATGGGGAGCTCCCCATGTCCCAACAGAGACCCGTTGGGGCAAAAGAGGCATTGTTCTGTTTTTGAGTGCAGCAATGTGCCTCAGTATGCTGCCGACGATGGCGTTGGCGGACAACAGAGACGCCGCGACAACGGATGAATACGGATTTGATCTGTCTACGCCGAGCAGCTTTCATGCAAACGACGGCAATCAGCCGTTTGGCAACGGCGCGGGCATCAAGGGCAACCTGAACCCCACCAAGGAGATCAGTATCATGGAATCGTGCGGCGACAGCTACAGCAGCCGCGTTTACGATTTTGATGAATCGAGCATTCTGAAAGGCTCGAGCGGCGGCGTATTCAGTTCGAGCGACCATTACGCTGGTCTGGATAGCACGAAGTTTTCCACCGCAGCGGCGATGAAGAACACAATTAATAAAGGTAATACTTCTCCCTATTACTATGTCAGTGCTGCGGCATTTGAACGAACCGGCACCGGACGTGATAGCACCGTTGCATACTGGGGTACAACACGTGGCTCGGGAAACAGCGATTATAAAATGCAGCTGAATGTGTTTGCTGACAATTCGGGCAACTTTAGCAGCAGCAGTATCAAGTACGGAGGCTCTGATGCAGACGGCGCTTACAGCTGGATGAGCAAGCTGAACGGCTACAACGCCGAGGGTTATACCGCTATTGCTGCGGGTGATTTTGACGGCAACGGCAAGGAAACCGTGGTGTTTTATGATCCGGCAAAGGGCAATCTGATGCTCAAAAGCAATGATGGATACTATCAAGACGGTAAAGATGTTCTGAACATCGGCAACGACGAAACGCTGAAGAAGTATTTCGGCAAAACGCTGAATGAAATTCAGACTCTGGGCGGAACCGATCTGGATAAAATCGCAGAGAACACCGCTATGGTGCAGCTTGAAGCGGCGGATTTGGACGGCAAGGCGGACAACAAGGACGAGCTGATCGTCACGGTTTCGCTGGGCAATCTGTATGGTGAGTCCGGCATTAAAGAGCTCGGCTCGGTCGTGATGGTGCTGTCCAAGGATAGCAACAGCAGCTGGAAGACCGTCTGGTCCTATTAGTTCAGCCATGTGCTTGCCGGCAACCAGCCGACAAACAAGTACGATGCAGGCTGGCATCTGCGCGCAGCGGCAAGCCGCGCGGAGGATATCGACAACGACGGCGCGATGGAGATCATCACCGCCGGTGTCGGCGCAGACGATAACAACACTGACGATAACTTCCATAACAGAGGCTACTTCGCGGTCATCACAGATTACACCGGCAACGGCTATAAGGTGGACACGACGACGCAGAACTTTGATGGCAAGGACGTTTCCTGCCAGAGCGGCATCTATGTGAAGCAGAACGGTGACAACAACACGAACTGGGTCGGCGAGGACTCCTCGTACCTGCAATGCATGAACCCATGTTCGCTGGGTATCGTGCGGTTTGACGGACGCGGCACCGTGCCGTATATCGTCATCCGCGGTCAGATCTTCAAGTACAATTCCGCAGACAGATCGCTGAACGGTGCAGATACAAAGACACAAGGTCTGGATAAAGTCCTGCAGGACCGCAAGATCATCAACCAGCCGATTGTCGGCAACTTTGATGGCAACGCGGCAGGGCGTGAGCAGATCCTGTTTACGCTATCGTCCGGAGACGGAAAGGCCGTAAACATCGGCGGCTATTACTACAAGCCGACGGACTACGACAGCAGCAAGGCAACCGGTTCGTATCAGAGCACAGGCAAGGGCAAAAATGTGATGAACGACACCGAAAACGGTCTGCGAAGCTGCCGCTGGGGTATGAACGCATGGGGCATCGCCGAAATCGCGCTGGCGGCGCCGGATATCGACAGCGACGGCATTATTGCGGACTATCAGGGCAAGGAATACGCCTTTAACGATCCGCAGGTGCTTGCCGTTATGGAGGCGCCTCCGTATTTCGAAGACATTGAATACAGCAACGCCGGCGAAACCGCGATCTCCTTCTCCAAGGGCAGCGGCAGCTCCACCGGTACCAGCACCGCAAACCGGATCGGCACCTATGTTTCCTTCTCGCAGAATTTCTCCGTAGGCGGCATCGTCGATCTTGGCGGATTTGAATTTGAAACCGCGTTTGAAGCCGAGTGGAACAACTCCATTGAAATAGAGCAGAGTTTCACTATGACCAACAGCTTCTCCGCCGAGCAGGCGGAAAGCGCGGTGGTGCTGATCTGTATTCCGGTCACGATCTATCACTATAACACCACGTCGGCGGACGGCTCCAAGAGCACGATGGATATCACGGTAGCAGACGCGCCGACCTACAAAACAATTCCGCTGTCGGAGTATAACGCGGCGGCGGCGCAGCGCGGCGACCCCGAAATCGGAAGCGACATCATCGCCTCCACGGCGGGTCAGCCTTCTACCTACCGCAGCACGACGACCGGACTCAAGAACGCCGTTACCACCAGCAAGGGCACGAATGGCGGCTGGTTTGCAACCGAGTCCGGCGAAAGCTCCAAGTCCCAGTCGGTAGAGTTTGAAACCTCGCAGACCACCACAAAGGAGCTTACCTTTAATATTGATGCCAAGGGCGGCGGCGGTCTCGGCGGATTTAAGTTCGGTCTGAGCGGCGGCTCGTCCTCCGGCAGCAGCGCGAGCAGCATTTCCACCGAGGGAATCGAGCGCAGCGGCACCGTGCACGATCTGCCGTCCGGCACAACGGGATACAGCTTCCAGTGGCAGTTTGTCGGCTGGGAGACCACGCTGTCGACCGGTGGTCTTTCCTACAATGTTCCGGTGCTGAGCTATCTGGTGGCAAACGTAAAGCAGCCACCCAGCAAGCCGCAGAATCTGGAAGCCAAGGAAGTCACCACCAACAGCGTGACCCTGGAGTGGGAGAGCGGCTTTACCACGGCAGCGCAGTATCAAGTTTACCGCTATATGCCGAACAACACCACCGGCACGAAGTACGCACTGCTGGGCACGGTAAGCGGTCTGGCTGCCGACAAGGACGGCAAATACACGCTGACCGATACCAAAGTACAGCCGAGCACGCAGTATCAGTATGTGCTCGAGTCGGTCGGCACGGACGGAACATCCACGGATTATACCGAGCCTCTGGCGGTCACTACACTGGCGACCGGAGACAAGCCAAATATTACGAAACAGCCGGAGAGTACGAGCGTTCGCCCCGGTACCGATGCTGTATTTACCATTTCTGCGACCCCGACCGGAGAAGCAAAGGGCGTTACCTATCGCTGGCAGAGCAGAACGAACGGCGGACGCTGGACCGATTTGAACCAGAATGCGCCGAAGCTGACTGTCGAAAAGCCCACGCAGAGCATGAGCGGCACCGAATACCGCTGCATCGTTTCGCAGACCAATATGAAGACGGAAAAATCGTCGGTGGTTTACTCGGATACGGTCAAACTGACGGTCGGCAAGGCGGACAGCACAACTGTACTGAAAACCAGCGGCACTGGCGGCAGCGCGACCCATGAAACAACAGCAGGAGAAACGAAGAAAACCGTTACCGCACAGTATAATATCAGTGGTAAGACGTACCAGAAGTACGATAATGCGTATACAGGTGATAAGCATATCGAAAGCGGCGTGTACGGCGCTTCCGGCAGCACCGGCTATCACTATTACGAGATGACGCCCAGTGACCTGCAAGGACCGAACGCTGACGGCGTGTACACCGGTACGGTTTCTGCTACGCCCACAGCGCTGACCGCCGCAGCGGATCGCGTAACGCTGAATGACACGGCGTATGAAATCGGCGACAACGGTTTCCGGAAAACCCAGCAGACCGAAACAATCGGTGAAACAGCCTATACGGTTTACACCGCAAGCGGCGTTGCCGATAAAGCAGGAACGCAGGAAACGCTGACGCTGTATCGTAAGGATGGTACCTATTATCGCAAGGATGGCGATACGCCCGTTGCGATGGCAGGAAAGACCACCATCAGTGATACAGACACCAACACCTATCGTACAGACAGCTTGACACCCGTTTATGTGACTGAGAACGGCTATACGGTTCTGACCTATACTACGGAAAGCGAGACTCCAACTACGCTCACCATCTACGAGCTGCGCGGTACCTACTACTCGAAGAATGGAGACACCTACACCAGCCTGTCTCTGGTAACTGGTCTGTATCAGAATACGGACGGCAAGCTGTTCAAGCCCGGTGCAGCCGTAACGACCGAGGTCAAGACCACCGGCAACAAGACGCAGGTACCGGGCGATGAAGTTACACTGACCGCAACGGTAAACGTGAAGGATAGCAGCGCCGCAAACAACGGCACGGTCACGTTCGAGATCACGAACACGACCACCGGCAGCGTGGTACGCTATCCGGTAAGCAAGTCCTCCGGAAATTCCAAGGTTGAGTGCAAGTGGACACCGAGCGAAGCCGGCGTTTACAGCATTGTGGCGATTTTCGGCGGCAACAGCGAAACGAACGGTTCGCGCAGCGGCGCAGTTACCTACTATGCCAAGGCGGCAGACGATCTCTATGAGATTTCGGTAAGCGACTGCACTTATGGCGACACGATTTCTCCAAGCCTCAAGAGCGTGACGATCAACGGTACTACCAGTCCAGAAAAGACCGGCGTCACCTACGCCGCCTACAAGGACGGTTCGTCTGCGGTGACAAATTGGGAATCCGGAAAAACGCTTGTTCCAGGCACCTATCGCATTACCGCAACCGCAGATAACAAGGTGCTGGCAAGCAAGTACATCACGGTAAGCAAAAAGCCGATTACAATTACGGCACCCAATACGAAGAATGGTGACATTAACTTCGGCGATTTGTTGGCAGCCGACAATACTTACAAGAGCCTGTTTACCACAGAGGGTATGCCGACCGACAAGACCGCCGGTGTATACAATGTCAGCGTGGTTTATAACGAGCCGGAGAGCGGAAATAAGACCGACTTCGTGAATAAACAGGCGGAATTCCTCTCCAAGTATACGCCTACGCTGAAAAGCTCCATGGTTCTTGTGCTGGCGGATACCTACACGGTGACCTACTCCAATGGCAACAACGGCACATTGCAGGATTATCAGGGCGGTTATTCGACCTCCTTTAAGAGCGGTGCCGAGATCGCAAGCGGCAGCAATGTGATTTTTGCCGCTGAGCCGGCAAAAAACTATCAGGTTTGGAAGTGGACGGTCAACGGCACTGAAGTGACCGAAAGTACGACTAATTACACCCTTTCGGCAGACAAGAAAACGCTGACGGTTTCGAGCCTGCAGAAGAATCTGGATGTACACGTTGAGTTCTCCAACCAGTTCTACACGGTATCGGCGCAGAGCGATACCTACGGCTCTGTCACCGCCACGACAAACGGCAATCCGCTTGCAGCGACCTCTGTGCTCAGCGGCACCGAGGTTACCTTTACGGCGAAGCCGAATGACGGCTATGTTGTAAAGCAGTGGACGGTTACCCGTGACGGCAAGGTGGAAACGCAGAAGAACGCTGACGGCACTGTTTTCAGCGGCAGCGAGCTTAAACTGACGATCACTGCGAACACGGTTGTCAATGTCACATTCGAGCAGACGGCACAATTTGAAGTACATTATTCGGCGGTCGATCAAGAGGATACGAACAAGGAAATCGCTCTGAACTTCGAGACCACCGGACTGACCGACGGTAAGGGCGAAAAGGGCTCTACGGTTACGCTGACCGCAAAGCCGTCCTCCGCGATGGGCATTGCCGGCTGGCAGTACAAGATCTCCGAGAGCGGTACATGGACTGACTCGAGCGTTACCGGACTGCGCTACACGATTCGCAATCTGCAACGCAATATCTTGGTACGCACACTAGTGAACGACAATGCAACGCCGACGGAAGTAAACTTCGGTATTGTCGATGAAAGCGGCAAGGCTGTTGCAGGCGGCGGCAAGCTGACCGCAAAGTATACCGCAAACGGCGCAGAAATTGCGACTGGCGCTAATTGCACGACCTACAGCAGCATCACCTTTACCTATGAAGAGCCGACCGCGTATGAGGTCGTAAACTGGACGGTAAACGGTACCGAGGTAAAGGCAGACCGCAACGGCAAAATCTTCACCTACACCATCGACAGCCTGACCACACCAACTACGGTCAACATGGTGGTTCGCGCGAAGCCTACGGTAGCAATTACACAGCCGACAAACGGCACGATCAGCGTTGCCTACACGCTAAACGATGTAGCGGTAACGCCGGAAGATGGCAAGTATGTCTACTCCGGCACGAAGGCAACCGTAACCGCAGCACCGAACGATAATTACGTTGCAACGGATGTAACGGCGGATTCGGGTAGCAGTATCATTACTACCCCGAATACAGATAAGGTGAACGGCGTGCAAACGCTAACGGTTGCTGAAATCAAGGCAAACACTACCTTCTCCGCAACCTTCGTGGAAAAGCCGGTAGTAACGATTAAAGCGGGTGAGAATGGCTCGGTTGAAGTCAAGGGCACTGTGAACGGCAAGGCAGATACCGCGCTGACAAGCGGCACTCATGTGGACTTTGGCACCGACCTTATCGTTACGGCAACGCCGGAGAGCGGCTATGTTGTAGGTACGATCAACGGCAGCGCTGTCAATGAGGACAAGGCAAACGGCGCAAAGGACAAGACGCTTGAAAAGGTTGGCGAAAACACTGAAATTACCGCGACATTCCTTGCAAAGCCGAAGGTAACAATTAGCACCGCTACAGGCGGCACGGTTGAAGTCAAGGGCACTGTAGACGGCACGGAAAAAACGCTGACCACCGGCAACTATGTGGACTTTGGCACGAGCCTCAAGGTTACGCTGACGCCGGATAAGGGTTACGAGGTCGGCATGATGGATGGCGTTTTGCCGGCATACACCGACGGCACCGGCACTACAACCGATAACAAGTCCTACGCCATCAGAAATGTGCAGAACGATCCGACCATCACGCCTGTATGGTCAGCGATTCCGACCACTATGGTCAACTGGTCTGTCATCGACAAGACGCCGGACACGAACGGCGGCACGGACGGCACGCTCAAGGCGACTGTCACCCGCAAGAACATGGACAGCTACAAGGTGACCGACTCCACCGCTGGTACACTTACGGTTTACCGTGATTCGGTCGTTACCTTCACCGCAACGCCGGATACCGGCTATAAGACCGGCGTATGGCAGCTCAACGGCGAAAAGCAGGACAGCGAGCCGGAGCTGACGATCGACAATCAGATCACCACGCCGCAGACGGTTCAGGTTCAGTTTGACCCGCTGGGCGACAAGGTGACCTACGGCTTCAAGGAAGGCAGCACGGCGGCTGACAAGCACAATGCAACGCTTTCCGCAGCCTTCACGCCGAACGGCGATGGTTCCATTACCTTTACCGTTTCCGGTCTGGATAACGGTTACAAGGTAGAAGGCTGGTATGTGGACGGCAGCAAGCAGTCCGGCGAGACCGGTACGACCTTTACGCACAAAGTGACCCATAATATCGGCATGGATGTGCAGGTGAAAATCGTCCGCAAGTCGTATACGGTGAACTTCTCCGCAACGAACGGCACCGTAACAGCACAGGCAAACAAAGCACCGCTTGCAACGGGAAATTCCATTGTCGGTGACACGAGTGTTACCTTTACGGCAATGCCGCAGAGCGCCACCGGTTATACCTTCGCAGGCTGGACCGTGAACGGTGAAAAGAGCGAGGAAACGAGTGAAACGCTCACGCTTCCAATCACGAAGAACACCACGGTTTCTGCAGCATATACGCTGAATACCGTATCCTACGCGGTAAACTACGGTGTTATTTCTGACAGCGAGGGCACCGCAAACGGTACGCTGACGGCAAAGAACGGCACGAAGGCGTTTGACTCCGGCGCAGAGCAGCCTGCCGGCTCGACCATCGTCTTTACGGCACAGCCGAAGGACAGTTATCAGGTCAAGGGCTGGTATACGGCGGCTGACGGCACGACCGAAATTGCAGACACGGCATCCGAGCAGAACCGCTACACCATTACCAATCTGACCGATGAAGCAACGGTATATGTAGCATTTGAACCGATCCCGACCTACGAGATTACGATCAGCACGACCGGTTTCGGCCACGTCACCGCGACGGTAAACGGCACGACCGCGGATATTACGGACGGCAAGCTGACGGTCAGCCGTCACGCCAATGTAGTCCTCACGGCTGTACCGGATGACAACCAGTATCTGACCGTCTGGACACTGGACACTGAGGACAAGGGCAACAGCAGTCTGACGCTGGAGCTGAATGATGTAACCAAGGGTCACACAGTCAAGGCGGACTTTGCGGCAAGCCAGCTCGTTACGCTGAAAACGATCTGCAACGCAAACGGCACGCTGACCGCTCAGGCAGGCTACGGCGATACGCTCGAGACTGTCGACGCCTCCTCCGAATCCGGCATTCAGGTGGAGAAGGGCAAGAAGGTCGTTCTGCGCGTAACACCGAATACTGACTACATGGTGGAGAAGTAGACGGTGAACGGCACGGTTCAGGATAACCTGTCCAACACGCTCACCATCGAAAACCTGAGCGAGAATACCGAGGTTGAGGTTGCGTTTGAGCCGTATGCGGGCTTTGTGATTCCGACAAGCGATAACGGCTGGACGGTTTCCAATGTCAAGCGCACACCGGACGATACCACTCCGGTAACCGAAATTCGCAAGAACGGCACCGTCACCTTTACCGTAGCACCGGTAAGCGGACAGTATCTCACCACACTCACGGTAAACGGTACGAATTGTCTCGGTACGATCAGCAATGATGGCAATGAGAACAAGCTGACGGTCGTGAACAATCAGAACGGCAGCTACACCATCACCGTTGCGAATGTCACCAATAACATTGCGCTGGAAGCGACCTCCATGCAGTTCCAGACAGTAAGGGAAGAATTGACTGTTCCGGAAGTGCTGAAGAAGAAGTACGCCGATACCGATGCACTGAAAACCGCACTGCAAATCGCACTGCGGACGCAGGTCGACAAGGTGAACGCTTCCGTACCGGCAGCAAACATTCAGTATTATGACATTCAGCTTCAGTATAATGATGGTACTGGCTGGAAACCGGCAACTGAGAAGCACTTCCCGGCAAACGGCATCACCGTAACGATTCCGTACAGCGAGCTCAAGAGCGGTCTGGACAGCAGCTACACCTACACTGTTATCCATATGTTTACAAGCACGATGAAGAATCACGAAATCGGTGAAACCGAGCCCATCACGCCGGTTAATGGTACTGACGGTATCAGCTTCACGGTGAACAGCCTGTCTCCGTTTGCCATCGGCTGGTACAAGAACACCGCACCGATGCCGGGCGGCGGCGGTGGCGGCGGCGGAGCCGTTGCGCCGACCACCTACGATGTTGTGATCCCGTCCGCGCTGGCGAACATCGTCAAAGCGGATAAGACTAAGGCGGCGGCAGGCGACACCGTAACGCTGACCGTTTCCGACGAGGGTACGCTGACCGTCACGGACTCAAACGGCAAGTCCGTTGCGCTGACCGACCTCGGCAGCGGCAAATACACCTTTAAGATGCCGTCCTCCAAGGTCAATGTGGCATTTGCCGCGTCCGGCGAAACCAAGCCGTGTGATGGTGGCAAGGATTGCCCGTCGGCACCGTTTAAGGACGTTGACACCGGTAAGTGGTATCATGTATCCATCGACTATGTGCTGACGCACAGCATAATGAACGGCGTTTCCGGCACTTCCTTTGCACCGAACAGCAATCTGACGCGCGGTATGCTGGTGCAGATTCTGTTCAATCTGGAGGGCAAGCCGCAGAGCGCTTCGGCAAGCTTCTCCGACGTTAAGGCGGACGCATGGTACGCCAAGGCGGTCGGCTGGGCAGCGGCAAACAAGGTCGTAACCGGCTACGCAGACGGCACGTTCCGACCGAATGCAGCCGTCACCCGTGAACAAGCGGCAGCAATCCTGTACCGCTACGCACAGAGCAAGGGCATTGACGTAAGCGTAGGCGAGGACACCAACATTCTCAGCTACGCGGATGCCCTGCAGGCAAGCGAGTACGCAATTCCCGCATTGCAGTGGGCTGTCGGCGCAGGCGTGCTGAATGGCAAGAGCGGCAACCTTCTTGCCCCGACCGGCACCGCAACTCGTGCCGAGATCGCCGCAATCATGCAGCGCTGGTGCGAGAAAATCGTTCAAAAGTAAAACCCAATACGCCGGATGGCATGAAAAAGGAGCAGTTATATACTGCTCCTTTCAGCTTGTCGAAAAAGTCAGATTTCTATTTTGTGCTTCGTGCGACAGCACGCATAAAATAGAATTTGCGCAGCA
>ENA-UPXC01000250-UPXC01000250.1-human-gut-metagenome-genome-assembly--contig:-NODE-250-length-89770-cov-5.988695_pt1 | contig 89770 bp, 75 predicted proteins | sample MGYA00250047_ERZ773371 | MGnify/ENA primary metagenome ERZ773371 (study PRJEB29103, sample SAMN06111975) | human gut metagenome | biome: human gut; feature: ankylosing spondylitis patient; material... | reverse complement strand
TTTTTCAAGCAGAAGACGGCATACGAGATTGTTGACTGTGACTGGAGTTCAGACGTGTGCTCTTCCGATCTCCGCTGGGGAGAATATGAGAACTATGTCCAGCAGGCCAATGAGGCTCTTTCAACATTTGTGCAGTGTGAAACGGCTGAGGGGGTTCGCAGTATTAAGGAGATCACCGCTGTACCGGGCCTGACAGGCGTTTTTATCGGGAGCGCAGACTTGTCCATGAGCCTAGGCCATCCCCAGGATCTGCATCATCCCGAAGTGGACGGGGCCTTTCACCGGGTTTTGACAGCCTGCAAAAAACAGGGGATCCTGGCTGGGATTGCCACGTCCTCCATGCAGGAGGCGGTGCTCAGGATTCAGGAGGGCTTTCAGATCGTCACCGTCATGAACGACCTTGTTTTTTTCAAACAGCAGAGCAAGCGCTATTTCAGAGGGATCGCTCACGAGTGTGCCGGTATGTGACTGGGCCATTTCAAACGCGGAAAAGCAGTGAGACAAGGAGGCAGTATTTGTGTTGGAATCTCGCCTTTTGCAGGGGTGCTGCGATATCCATCTGCATGTTGCGCCGTCGCTGATACCCCGCTCCGCCGACATCGTAACAGTTGCCCGTCAGGCGGAAGCTGCGGGTTACAGGGCGATCGTCATCAAGGATCACCACTATAATTCGGCGCCGGCGTGCGACCAGATCCAGCGGTACTTATTTAACGGATCTCCGTTGCGGATATTCGGAAGCATCGCCCTGAACAACTCGGTGGGCGGAGTCAATCCATACGTGGTGGAGGCTGCCATCAATTTCGGGGTCAAAATCGTCTGGCTGCCCACGGTTTCTGCGCGGCAGCACATGGAATTCCACAAAGCGGGAGGAGCATTTCCCTCGACCCGGGTGGCGCTTCAAGAGCGGCCGATCACACTGACGGATGAAAAGGGAGATCTCAAGCAAGAAGTCCGCGATGTGATCCATCTGGTGGCCCAGGCGCCGGATGTGGTTTTGGCGACCGGGCACGCCAACGCGGCGGAGATCGAAAAGGTTGTGGAAGAGGCTGTCAGCAGCGGAGTCAAGAAGATCCTTGTTGATCATCCCACGTTTGGGTTGGGAGCAAATTTGGAGCAGGTAAAGTGCTGGGCCTCTTTGGGGTGTTGGATTGAACATTGTGGAACGATTTCGGCCCCAGAAATGGGGGAAAAGGGAACAGCTATTTCTGCAATTGCCGACTATATCCGTGAAATTGGCGTAGACCATACGATCCTTTCGTCTGATTATGGACAGGCGAAGTTTGGAAACTGCATTGAGGGTATGAGTCGGTACCTGCAAGCATTGGCTAATACCGGTTTTACCCAGGAAGAAATTCATAAGATGAGTGGAGAAAATCCTGGTAAACTGCTTTCCTTGTAAATGCAATCAAGCTCTGCATTATTGAATTGCAAAGTAAAGGAACGGCACAGAGAAGCATTTGTGTTGAAATTTATGAAAACCGGGTAAAAGATAAGTCGAACGGTAGCAGAGGTTATTATGCCGCTTCGCCTAATGCTCTCGGCAAGCTACTGCATATCCTCGTCCATTAAAACCTTGAACGGGTGGCCTGGAATCTCGTCAATCTACGATAAGGGAATATCTCTGATTTTACTCAGCTTTGCGTCTGCACGGCTTTCATCTGCCTGAAAAAGGTCATCGTAAGCGGTCAGTTTGATTTTGGTTTCTTTGCTTCTCGCTGATCTCCGCCTCGGTCCTTCCCGAATCCTTGAATCGTAAGATGACCGCCTGACCCACTACCCGGAAAATCGGGGCGGAGACATTGGGGGGAAGAGGGCTAAACGGAATCTCCCACCCAGCAGAAAGCGCCCAAGAGGGCCTAAAACGGCACATGGGGCGCTTGGCCTACACTTTGTAATCAGCAGGTCGTGTGTTCGAGTCACATCATTAGCTCCAAAAGAAGCCCTGAGGTCCAACGGCCTTGAGGCTTCTCTTTTTCTGGAAATGTTGTATAACGGTGGTAATGTGGTAGCAACTGTCATTTTAGCTTGTGCATCTCCGGCTGGAGGCGGCCCGGATCGTTGTTATTGACGAGCGCAGAACCTGTGCTGCCTAAGGCATCTGCGCGCACTGGCGGCAGGCCGGGGCTGGTGAACGAGAACCCCGACCATGTGCGGCCTGCATACTGCCAGAGGGCCTCTCGGAGGGAGGATGCCCCTGTGAGCGGCTGGAGCAGAGAAATTCAAAACGCAAAGAGGAGACGGAAGACCGTGTGGCTTCCTTCGAGCGAAAGAGGGCCCCGGTGCGGAATCTGCACCGGGGCCCATGAGGTTCTCAATGTCCGTTTCGACCGGAAGCTCCACGGCTTTGCGCGTGCTTCCTGCCGCGCTCCGCCGGGAATCCATGCACCTTACTTATAATAAATTCCCAATAGCGCCTTGTGAGGCTCTGTGAATGCCCCCAGCCGGATCTCCATGCTGATCTCGAAGGCCCGGTCCCAGGGGAAGCTGTATCCCGTCAGCTCCACGCCGCCCCAGCCCCGCTCGGCATACTCCCGGGTGGAGGAAAGGGAAGAGATGAAGTTGCTCCGCTCCAGGTTTTCGATCACCGGGGCCACGGCCGCTGCCATGCCGGCCTCCAGCCGCTCCAGGATGGACACCCGGTCGATGTCCGGCATCCAGAAGTTGTCGGCATTGCCCGACAGGTCGTTCCGGACAAAGCTCAGAATGTCGTTGCGCACGATGTTCTTGTAGCAGAAGTCCTTCAGAATGCTGTCCGCCAAGGTCCGGAGAAATGCCTGTTCTGTGGCATCTGTTTGCTCACCGTGCTGGAGGAAGGCATACCGGGCCACACCATGGCTCAGGGCCGTGCCGGTGACGATGGCCATATCCAGAAAACCCGCATAGCTCAAAAGCCAGCCAAGCTCTGCCTGATCTGTCAGCGCCTTATGGAAGGCGGTCCCGTAGGTGCCGTTTCCCGCGTCGATGAGGATGGTAGGCAGCCCGGCAGCCCGGTTGTCGTTCAGACACTGGACCAGTGCGTTGATATACGTCTCCTGGGCTGCCGGGTCTGCCGGCTGGGTCAGCACCAGCATTGCCAGTTCCTCGCCGCCGGGTTCCGCCATCGTCAGGTCGAAAAAGTCGAAGTGCTCTGCCACGATGGCCTCCAGAGGCTGGTAGTCATAGGCGCAGGCAGGCCGGTCCTCAGTACCGCCGAAATACTGGACGGATACCGCGGCACCCTCCCAGCCCCACTCCTCCAGGCAGAGCTTCGTCACCGCCTTAAAGGCCAGGTCGTCCACACCGGAGAGCAGGGCGTCCCCTTGGCGCAGCTGCGCCCGGAGATAGGCGATCTCGTTTTTCTGGATGCTGTCCTCCTCCGAGGAGTCGTCGATGCCGATCAATACCCGGAACTGCCCGTCCGCCGTCTCCTCCAGAGCTTGGAACATGGCGTCGCTAAGCCGCAGCTTCCGCTCCCGGGAGGCCAGATAGTTCTCCACGGTTCCCTCCGGCAGCGGCTCCTCCGCCTCCACCGGGACGGGGGTTCCGTCCGCCCCCAGGGGGTAGTCCGCCACAATGTTCCCGATGGTCAGATCCGTGCCCTCCAGGTGGGGACGGGGTGCCATGCCGTAAGTCCGCAGGGCATTGTACTCGTTGAGGCCGAACCCGCCGTAGCCGGTGGTGGCCGCCAGCCGCATGACTGTGTCCAGCAACCAGATCCGGTTGTTCTCATCCGCTGCCAGCAGGTCGATCACCGCCGTCAGCAGCTCCGCTTCCACCAGTGTCTCTCCGGAGGAAAGCGTCACCGGGTTCTCCCCAGTCATAGCCCGGGAGCTGACCAGCCCGCCGGAGAGCAGCTGATCCAGGGACAGGATGTACCGGTCACACCCGGCGGCCTCCTGCTTAGCCACCCACTCGTACAGTGCTCCCCGGTCCCCGTACTGGGTCCCGTTCTCATTCGGGGGCTGGCCGTCCAGCCGGGTGCGGTACAGGTCCCGCTCCGGCATGGCCAACTCGTAGCCCAAGGATTCCGCCAGGTATACCACCCGCTCGGCGTTGTCTGGCCGGTCATCCAGAGGTACGTAGGCGATCACCGGCGCACCGGCCCGGGGGGTCTCCTGTTCCACAGGCTCCGTCCGCACCGGCCCGCACCCTGCCAGAAGCGTACAGGCCAGCGCCGCTGCCAACATCCGTCTTCTCATGGTATGTTCTCCTGTTTCCAAAAGAGCGGAGCCATCGGCTCCGCTCCATCTGTTCTGTCCTGCCCCACACTCTCGGGACGGGAAAAGGGGCAGGGGAAAACCTTCGGTTTTCCCCAGTTGATCTGCCTCCGGCAGCTCAAGAATCTGAAACCATTTTCGGCAGGATATGCGCCTGCCGAAAATACATGGACTCAGCCGCCTTGGGCGGCGTCTCCAGTGACCGCCGTGGTGGCTCGGAGGGGAGCCTGCTCCCCTCCGAATTCCCTCACAGTCCGAATGCTCCCAGGTCCAACCCACCGGTGGCCTGCTCGATGCTCTTGTCCATGGCCTCCCCGGCCTGGCGCAGGGCCTCATTTACAGCGGATACCACCAGGTCCTGGAGCATCTCCACATCCTCCGGGTCCACGGCCTCCGGTTTGATGGTAACGGCCAGCACTTCCTTTTTGCCGTTGACCTTGGCCTCTACCACGCCGCCTCCCACGCTGGCGGTGAACTCCTGGGCCTCTACGGCCTCCTGGGCCGCATTCACCTGCTCCTGCATCTGCTGGATGCGGGCCTGCATCTCCGCCTGGCGCTGAGCGCCGGTCATCTTCATGCTGCCGTTGGTAAATCCACGGCGTGCGCTGTATCCCATAACTGGTCTCTCCTTTGTATTACTTGATCTCGATATTATCGAACTGACTGCCGAATTTCAGCAGGTTCTGCAGATTTTCCCGGGGCGTGGCCTTGGGGGGCTCTCCCACCTGAAAGACCAGGCGCACCGTCACGCCGCCGCTGGCGGCTTCCTCCATCAGGGCATTTCGCACCCGGTCATTGTCCAGACGTCCCAAGGTAATGTCATCCGGGGCATAAACCGTCAGCAGGCCGCCCTCCAGAACACCTGTGCACATATCCAGAAACACCCGGTACATAGGCGGCAGGCGGCCCTTGCAGCCCTCTGCCAGCGCCCGCCACCAACTGCCCCCCACAGCGGATGCCGCAGCAGGGGAGGGGGCGGCGGGCTGCGCCTCCGGTACGTCGAACACCCGCGCTCCGGGCTCCTCCGGCAGAGGCGGCTCCTCGGGAAGCGGAGGGCGCTCCTCCCGTGCCGGCGGTTCTTCCCGAGGTGGGGCATCCTCCGGCGCAGGTGCCGGGGGCGGTACGGGGCTGGAGGACGGCTTCACCGTGCCGCCGCTTTCTGCGGCGGCCGCCCGCAGAAGCTGCCCCCGTTGGGCACTGTCTTCCAGCCGCTGGACCCGGGCCTCCAGGGCCGTCAGGTCCCCGGAGAGGGACTCGTCGCACAGCCGCAGGAGGCAGAGCTCCGCATCCGTGCGGCGGTTGGAGCTGTAATAGAGGTCCGCCGTGGCCCTTTGCAGCGTAGTGGCCAGGTAGATCAGCCGGGTAGCGGGAATCTCCCTGCCCAGCCTGTCCAGCGTGGCGCTGTCATAGCCGCCGGAGAGCAGGGCTGCCCCCCCCTCCGGCGCCGTACGCCGCAGCAGCAGGTCCCGGACCAGCGTGCTGAGCTCACCCAGCACCGCGCCTACATCCTTGCCACCCTGGTACAGCTGGTCCAGCTGCAGCAGGGCGCCCTTGGCGTCCCGGCTCAGAATAAACTCCATCAGCTGGGCCGTCTGCAGGTTTCCCGCCAGGCCCAGCGCCTCCAGCACGGCCCGGCTGTCCACGGTCCCGCCTACGGCGGCACACTGGTCCAAAAGGCTCAGGCCGTCCCGCAGAGCGCCGTCCGCCAGACGGCTCAACAGCTCCGCGCCATCCGCCGTCAGGTCGATCTGCTCCTGTCCGGCCACATACAGCAGCCGCGCCGCGATGTCCTGAGGCGTGATGCGCTTGAAGGAAAACCGCTGGCACCTAGAGAGGATGGTGGCGGGCACCTTGTGGAGCTCCGTAGTGGCCAGAATGAACATCAGGTGCTCCGGCGGCTCCTCCAGAATCTTCAGCAGAGCATTGAAGGCCGGGGTGGAGAGCATGTGGACCTCGTCCACGATGTACACCCGCTTCTTCACATTGGCCGGGGCGTAGATGGCTTCGTCCCGCAAGGCCCGCACCTGGTCGACACCGTTGTTGGAGGCAGCGTCCAGCTCCAGTACATCCAGAAAACTGCCGTTTTCGATGCCCACGCAGGAGGGGCACTGGCAGCAGGGATCGCCGTCCATCGGGTGCTCGCAGTTGACGGCCTTGGCCAAGATTTTGGCACAGGTGGTCTTGCCGGTGCCCCGGGTGCCTGTGAAGAGGTACGCATGGGAGGTGCGGCCCTCCGCCACCTGCTTACGCAGAGTCTGGGTGATGTGGGACTGGCCGATGACATCCGAAAACGTTTTGGGCCGCCATTTGCGGTACAGGGCCTGATACAAGAAATCACCTCCAAGCGAAAAAAGTCCTCCGCATGCAGCTGCGGAACCGGCGCCCTCGCGGCACATGGAACATCCCGCTTAATGCTGCTCGGTTCCCCGCCTGACATGATTCGCGGGCATCCATTGCGCGAGACCGGCTCCGCAGCTGCATGCGGAGGACTGTAACGTTATAGCTTATTTATTTTACTATATCCTCTGCAAATTGGCAACAAAAAATTTTCCGCTTTCTGAAAAAAATAGTCTTTACAACAGAGAAAATTATGGTATAATATTATCTGCCGTTGCATGACAGGAATGATGGACTCATAGTTCAACGGGGAGGGCGCTGCGTTTGCAGCCATATAAAACTACATCCCGTAGCGATGGCTCTCTTCCCATTCACTAGTCTGGTTTTCCGTGATTTCTCCTCAAAACCGAATATCTCAAAAATCTGTTTTTCATAACTTTTTTGATTGAAAAATGGCCGATTTGGGCTCGTAGCTCAGCTGGGAGAGCGCTGCGTTCGCATCGCAGAGGTCGAGGGTTCGATCCCCTTCGAGTCCACCATAACACGCAAATACGAACCCTGTATATTGTCAGGAATGTATTTGCGGTAACAGTAGGGATAGAGCCAAGGTCATAAGACCTTGGCTCTATCCCTGTTATTCATAATATAGATTCAGAAATCAGCTGTTCCATCAAATTCATAAAGGAAGCGTAAATGCGAGTCATCAAAACGAAGAACAATCATTTCAACTGATCTTTGAATCCTCTGGCAGTTACAGATGAACATGAAGAGTTGTTCTCCATCTGAATTAGGTTTTGACAATATTGTACGCCCTAACTCGATGGTAGTGTCATAATTATCAGGTATAAATCGATTTGGAATGTTCCCAAACTTTGTTTTTCCAGTTTCTAATTTCTTAATCGCCGGTTCCACCAGAGCATCAATGTCTTCTTTCGCCCATAGATCCACATCCTCCAAAACGCACGGCATGTCGTAACATAGATCGTTAAGGGAAAGGTAATAACTGACCCATGATTGTTGATATTTAGGAAATTTAGCAATATAAGTCAAATGGTTTTCGGCTCTTGGTGTTCCCAATAAATTTTCCTTTGGGAAATATACAGTGTTCGTGCCCTGTGTACGCCATTTCGGATTTTCATAGTTTAGCCGAACTCGTATATATTCTTGCAGCCAAAGATAATAACACTGACTTGGCTCATTTACAGAACAATAGACCAAAAGAAAAGGGACGGAAAACATTTCTGCATAAATCAGCGTTTTTGTTTCTAAAGAAAACCGAGGATTATTCTTGTCGATATTACTTTTAGTTCCCTTAATTTGGAGTATGAGCATCTCACTTGTCCCACACTCATCGTGAAAGCGTTCGGCTATTCTATCAATACCATAATCACGCTCCGTCAGATCCCGTAAGACCCAGTTTTCAGAAAACAGTTGGGCAACAAGTAGGCATGCCTTGGAATCAGTCATATGAGCTTGCGTGCGACGGGGTGCTTGGACCATAACATTCACCTCACTTTAGCCGCTCGCACAGCGGCAGCAGTTCCTCCAGCCGGGCCACGATGCGCTTTTGCTCAGCGAGGGGCGGGAGGGGAAAAGCTATCTGCGATAAAATATCTATATTGATATTTTTTTGTGCCGTTGAGCGAGACATTTTGTCAAGAATTGTTTTATAGCACATAAGTCCATACATAAAGAATTCATTTGATAAAATTGGCCTATAGGCATTAAAACCCACTACGCTATCTGGAAAGCATGCGTCAAAGTTCAAAATTGCAACATCACCAATATTTGCAGCAATAGTAAGACAAACTGTACCAGCAGGCCAGATTCTGCTTTGTGCAACTCCTTCTTGATTATACATAGTTGTCCAATGTGCGATATGGCCATTAGCCCGTGCAACATCCCCTGTCTGAATAAATGGAAATGTTCCATTTGTAAATAAGGCCGGATCGTTTCTTGGCCGTTTTTGGGATCGTCCTCGACTTAATTCTCCAATTTGTTGTAATCTCACCCACATCCAACTCTCCGGAATCTCAAAGGGTATTTCGTCCTCTGTGATCTCCGGCAGGGGCTTTTCTTTCTTGATCTTCCCCTCTTTGATGAGCCGCCGTTTCTCCGCCTGGATCTGCTCATACAGTTCCTGGGCGGTGCCCTCCTCTGGGCGCTGCTCCACCAGCTTGCCCTGGATGGCATGCTGGAGGATGGACTTCTTCATGTCCTCCGGGAAGCGGCGGTTGAAGTCCTCCAGCCGGGTCCACGCCGCCTCGTAGCGGTCCACCAGAGGCAGCAGTTCCTCGATTTTGGCCACAATGCGCTTTTGCTCAGAGAGAGGGGGAAGGGGAATAAGAAGATTACTTATGCTGGCATCGTTTAATGTTTTTCCTTTTATTGCATTTTTGCTTTCCCCAAACTGAGAAATAAATGGCAGTATATAAAAAAGATACATTTTTTCTGTGCCGGTATCATCAACAAGAGGGTGTATTGATATAATGGCTTCGTTGTGTACTGCATCAACGTCCAGAATCGATACTCTACCAACCGTCAGTTTGAAACTCATTAGCAAAGTGCCCGCAGGGGAAATTTTATTTCCGAATTTTTTATCAAATGCTGTTGGGGTTACGCTTTCTTTGGTTTCGTGAAGGTGCCCGCTTTCCGGCATATCTGCAATAGAAACCCAAGGAATATCGCCGCCCCACCATTCTGATTCTGCTCGTGGAGGTGTTTTCCCCATAGAGTAATTGACTAAATTGCCAAAACGTATCCACACCCAAGAATCAGGTATATCAAACGGAATTGTGTCATCTGAAATTGGTTCAATTTTTTTGTTAGCTTTGATTTTTCCCTCTTGAACCAGCCGCTGCTTTTCTTCCTGAATCTGGGCAAAAAGTTCCCCGGCGGTGCCCTCCTCCGGGCGCTGCTCCACCAGCCTGCCCTGGATGGCAAGCTGCAAAACGCTGTTTTTCAGTTCCTGGGGCGTCATAGGGCATCCCCTCCCAGCTTGGCGGTGATCTCGGCCAGCACCCGGTCGATCTCGGCGTTGAGAGAGGCCCGTTGCTCCTCATAGCGGTGGATCAGGTCCAGCGGGGCCAGGATTTCCTCCTCCTCGTGGGGGTAGCTGCATTGGTCGAGATTATAGCCCAGTTCCCCGGTAAGCTGTTCCACCGGGAATTTTTTCGCCTTGTCGAAACCGTCCTCGCTGATTTCCCGCCGGTCGTTCCACCACTCCATTACCGGGGCGAAGTGCTCCAGCTTCATGGGCTTCGTCTTGCTGAAATGCTTATACCCCTCCGGCATATCCAGCCGGTAGTACCAAGTCTCCCGGGTGGGGCCGGTGCGGTCAAAGAACAGGATGTTGGTGGTGATGGAGGTATAGGGGGAGAACACGCTGCCGGGCAGCCGGATGATGGTGTGCAGGTTGAACTCGGACAGCAGTTTCTTTTTGAGGTTCACCTTGGCGTTGTCGGTGCCGAACAGGAATCCGTCTGGCAGGATCACCGCCGCCCGACCGCCCTTTTTCAGCCGGTACATGATGACGGCCATAAAGAGATCCGCCGTCTCGCTGCTGGCCAGGTCGTCGGGGAAGTGGTTCTTCACATCCGCCTTCTCGCTGCCGCCGTAGGGGGGATTCATCAGCGCCACATCGAACTGGTCCGCCTCGGTGTAGTCCAGCACATCCCGCACCAGAGCGTTGTCGTGGTACACCCGGGGGACATCCAGTCCGTGAAGCAGCAGGTTGGTGATGCAAAGCATATAGGGGAACTGTTTTTTCTCAATGCCGTAGATGGAATTGCCGTACTTGATGGCATCGCTGGTGCTCTTCACCTGCTTTTGCAGCTCTTTCAGCCAGCTGATCAAAAAGCCGCCGGTGCCGCAGGCGAAGTCGGCCATCCGCTCCCCAATCTGGGGACGGATCATCCGGGCCATAAAGTCGGTGACCGCCCGGGGGGTGTAGAACTCACCGGCGGAGCCGGCGCTCTGCAGTTCCTTCAAAATCGTCTCATAGATCTCACCGAAAGCGTGGCTCTCTTCATAGTCCGAGAGATCCAGCTCGTCGATCACATTGAGGACCTGCCGCAGCAGCACGCCGTCCTTCATATATTGGTTGGCATCGGCAAAGGTGGTCCGAACGACGGCCTTTTTGATGGGGGTATTCGCATCCACCTTGATGCCTTCCACCAGGACTTTGCCGTTGGAGTCCTTGACGTCATTTCCCTTCAGTACTGGGAACAGGGTGTTGTTCACAAAGTTCAGCAATGGATCGCCGGTCAGGGCGCTGCCGGACTTGTCGTCGTGGGCCCAGTTTTCCCAGCGGCAGGGCTCCGGGATGATGGACACATAGCCCTCTTCGTCGAATGCCCAGTCCTGTTCCTTGGCGTCATATACTTTCAGAAACAACATCCAGGCAATCTGCTCGATGCGCTGGGCGTCGCCGTTGATGCCGGCGTCGTTGCGCATGATGTCCCGCAGCCGTTTCACAAATCCGGTCAAATTGCTCATGAGTTATCCAACCTCGTCCATATAGATTTCTTGTTCCAATTCCTTGACTGCCTGGAGATAACCTTCTTTCCCGCCGAAGTAGCTGGCGATCTTGGCAGGCTTGCCCATCTTCAGGAAGGGGTCCAGTTTCAGCACCTCGGTCTTTTCAATCTCGTAGATGCCGGTGTTCATATATTTGTCCAGCAGAGCCTCCAGCACCTCCCGGGCGGCGCCGCTGTACCTGCTGAGGAAATCCCGCTTCTTCACGTTGTTGGCCCGCTCCCGGCGGGTCAGGGGCTTCTTGTCAAAGGCCACATGGCAGATGAAGTCGAAGTCGTCCACATCGGCCATGTTCTGCTCGGCTTTCATGGCCTCCAGGTCGATTCCCCGCTCCCGGAGCAGGTCGCGGATGGCCGCCTTCTTGTCCTGGGCGCTCCACTGGCGGATAAAGTTGTCCAGGGATGCATATTCGCCCCGCACGTTTTCCTTGGTGTAGTCCACAATGCTCTCCTGCCGGAGCAGCTTGCCGTTGGCGTCGTAAATGGAGACCGTTTTGTGGACGATGGTGACCTTGCAACCGTTCCGATCCACAATGGGGGTGGGTCCGCTGACGGGCGGATCGACAATGGAGGGCTCGCCGTCCTCTGGTTTGGGTGGTTTCTGGGGTTTCTCCGTTCCAAAGTTTGGGTCGATTTCCAACGGACCGTCCCATTTCGGGTCGGCAAACAGGTGGGTCACATTGCGGAAGTCCATGACCGCGAAGTGGGTCTTACCCTCCTTCTCCCGCAGCCGGGTACCCCGGCCGATGATCTGCTTGAACTCCGTCATGGAGCCGATCATCTTGTCCAGCACGATCAGCTTGACCATTTTGCAGTCGGCTCCGGTGGAGAGCAGCTCTGATGTGGTGGCGATGACAGGGCCCTCTGAGGATGTGGAGATAAAATACTTCAGTTTGCTCTTGCCGTAGGCATCGCTGCCGGTGATCCGCACCACATAGTCCGGGTTCTTTTTCACCATATCGGCGTTGCAGTTGATCAGGGCCATCCGCATCCGCTCAGCGGCATCCTCGTTGGCGCAGAATACGATAGTTTTGGACATGCTGTCGGTGCTTTTGAGGTAGCTGGTGATCTCAGCGGCCACCTGCTGGATGCGGTCTTCGATAATAATGTTGTAGTCGTAGTCGCTGTTGGTGTAAATGCGGTCCGGAATTTCATTGCCATAGATGTCCCGCTGGCCCTTGCGGGGACGCCAGCCGTCCCCGATGTCGGTCATGATGTTGATGACCTTGAAGGGGGCCAGGAAGCCGTCGTCAATGCCCTCTTTCAAGCTGTAGGTATAGATTGGATCTCCGAAGTAACTCAGGTTAGAGATGTATTTCGTCTCTTTCGGCGTAGCGGTCATGCCGATCTGGGTGGCGCCGGAGAAGTATTCCAGAATCCGCCGCCAGCGGCTCTCCTCCTTGGCCGAGCCACGGTGGCACTCATCCACGATGATCAAGTCAAAGAAGTCCGGGGAGAACAGTTCGCTGAAGTGCTCCTGATCGTCGTCTCCCACCAGTTGCTGGTAGAGGGAGAAGTACACCTGGTGGGAGGTGACGGTGCTGGGGTCATCTTTGGCCACGTTGATCTTGTGGGTAACCTTCTCCAACGGGGCGAAGTCCTGCTGGATGGACTGGTCCACCAGGATGTTGCGGTCCGCCAGATAGAGTACCTTGCGCTTCATGCCGCTTTTCAGAAGCCGGTAGACGATCTGAAAGGCGGTATAGGTCTTGCCGGTTCCGGTGGCCATCACCAGCAGCAGCCGCTGCTGGCCCCGGGCGATGGCGTCCATCGTCCGGTTGATGGCAATCCGCTGGTAGTACCGGGGCGGATAAGTGTTTTGGCTGGAATAGTAAGGCTGATCGATCACAGTTTCCTGGGCAGGGCTGAGTCCCGACTCCTGCTTGAACCGGGCAATCAGTTCCGCCTCTGTGGGGAATTCATCCAGGCCGAATTCCCGCTCTGTGCCGGTGAGAAAGTCGTGCTCGGCAAAGCCGTCTCCATTGGAACTGAACGCAAAGGGCAGGTCCAGCATCCTGGCGTACTCCATCGCCTGCTGTAAGCCGTGGGAGACGGTGTGGTTGTTGTCCTTGGCCTCGATCACCGCAATGGGGTTGTTGGCACTGAGATACAGGAGATAATCTGCCCGCTTTGGTTTCTCCCGGAAGACCATGTTTCCCCGCAGATTAATCTTGCCGTCGGTGATCTGGGTCTCCATGGTGATCTTGCCCCGGCTCCACTTGGAGGTCACAGCGGGGGTAATGTACTGGAGTTTGATGTCCTCCTCTGTCATATCTTTTTTTGGCAAAATAGGATGCACCTCGACGACCTCCTTTATGGTGAGAAAACTGGGTGGGTACATTCCGGATATTTTTTGAAAAAACTTGGTGGGATGATGTTTTCAGTTTAACATAAAAATAGGACTTTTTAAATAATCAAGTTGGATGTTTGTGGTTAAAGCTATTTTAGGTCTCCTTTCTTGTTTACAGCCCCCCAATTTTTGAGCCATGCGCGGCACAGAGTGGCTTCATCTTGTCTGCAAAATTGCATTGTGGGCAGTCGAGGCAAAAACGCTTCCTGGTCTTTGCCTGTGTTTTAAGCCGACAGGGACCAGGGAGCGTTTTTGACTACATTTTTAGCCACAGTGCGGCGTGGAACACGTGGAAACAGTGGGGTCAAAGAGTGATAAAAAACAAGTGGAATGGAGCGGAAAGGGTGAAAAGAGAAAAGAAATTATTCAAAGAAGTTTTCTGCACTTTTTTGTTTACAGTCCCTCAATTACTGAGCTGTGGACGGTGCAGGAAGGACTTGCTTAATCCCGCCCGCAGAGGTACAATGCAGGCAGTTAAGAGGCAAGAAAAACGCTCCCCGTCCTTGTCGGCGAAAGACACTGGCAAAGGGTAGGGAGCGTTTTTGACTACAGACAAGTTTTGATTTTGACCACTTGAAGGGCACCCCTTTTCGGAAGGAGTTCCCTTCATTGTTTATTCCCCCGCAGAATTTGAGGATCTTATTTAGAGAACGGAGTACCGTAGCCACACAGCGCCACTGTCGATTTTCTGGACATCGGTCAGGCGCAGGGGAATCACCGGGTGGGCCATGGGCAGGCTGTCGAACACCGCTGGCATACCATCCCTGCCGTCGATACCAGCGCCGATGAGGATGCTGACCTCGTCCAGCAGACCGGCATCCAGAAAGCTGGTGTTGATGGCGGAGCCGCCCACAACGGCCATGCGCTCCACCCCAAACTCTGTCGCCAAGATTTCCGTAGCACGGGCCAGATCGATCCGTTCTTTTCCTGTGGCGAGCCAAGAGATGTTCCGGCCGTCCAGATAGGTCAGATACTCCTGGGGCACCTGCTCGCTGGTGAGGATCAACAGGGGCTTTTCCTCCTGCCCGGCATCCGGCCACAGGAGCTTGCCGTGGGTATCCGCCACCACCTCATAGCCGGGGGCGTCGGTTTTCCTGGAAAAGGCCTCCTTGCCCACCGGCGTGGAATCCTTGGCCTGGAAGTCCCCAGGCAGGGCCATCTCCAGCTGGGCGGTCACCCGGCCGCTGACGGTGGTGGGTGCCTGCAGCGCCTCAAGGATCTGGTAGTACTCCTGCACCCCGGGCAGCTGCTCTGTCATAGCGCAGTCGATACGGCCGTCCAGGGAGGTCATCATATGGCAGACGATATAGGGTTTCTTCACGACAGTTCTTCCTCCTTGTCAGATCGATCTTTGCTGGGTCACTTTAGGTAGGTCTGGAAAAAGCTCTGGATCTTATTGAAGGGGATGACATCCAGATCATCGTACAGATCTGTATGCACAGCGCCGGGGATGATCATCAGCTCCTTGTTCTCCGGGTTTGGGTTCCCCTCCATCATGTGGGCATAGGCATCCCGGCCCATGTAGCAGGAGTGGGCCTTCTCACCATGGATGACCAGCACAGCGCTGCAGATCTCGTTGGTGTACTGGAGGATAGGCTGGTTCAGGAAGGACAGGGTTCCAATGGTATTCCAACCCTCGTTGGAGTTGAGAGAACGTGCGTGATAGGCTCGGCCTTTGTAGTATTCGCTGTAGTCCTTCATGTAGAAGGGAACGTCCTCCGGGACAGGCAGAGGCAGGCAGCCGCCTGCGCGTCCGTAGTCGCCGCTGCGATAGATGTCAGTCCGGGCGGCGCTGTAGCTCTCACGCATCTGGTGGCGGGCCTCCTCGTTGTCAAAAGAATCGAAATATCCTTTGGCGGCAGTACGGCTCAGGTCATACATGGTGGAGACCACGGTGGCCTTGATCCGGGTGTCGATGGCCGCCGTGTTCAGGGCCAAGCCGCCCCAGCCACAGATACCCAGGATGCCGATGCGCTCCGGGTCTACGCTGTCCTGAACAGAGAGGAAATCCACCGCTGCCTGGAAGTCCTCGGTGTTGATGTCCGGGGAGGCGGTATAGCGGGGACTCCCGCCGCTCTCGCCGGTGAAGGAGGGGTCAAAGGCGATGGTGAGGAAGCCACGCTCTGCCAGCGTCTGGGCGTAGAGGCCGGAACACTGCTCCTTCACTGCCCCAAAGGGGCCGCAGACGGCCACGGCGGGCAGCCTGCCTTGGGCGTCCTTCGGCGTGTACTGGTCCGCCGCCAGGGTGAGCCCAAAGCGGTTGATGAACGTAACCTTTTTGTGATCCACACGGTCGCTTTTAGCAAAGGTCTTGTCCCATTCCTGAGTCAGATGGAGTTCTTCTGGTTTCAGCATGTTTCGTTACCTCCAGATTCAGATAATTTTTCAGCAAGGATTTTGGAGCTTGAAGAATTCCCTGCTGGAATTCCTCACAAAGTGCGAACTACCCTGGCTGGCACACCGGCGGCAACCGTGTTGGGCGGTATATTCTTCGTTACCACTGCACCAGCGGCGATCACTGCGTTGTCCCCGATGGTCACTCCGCCCAGAACGGTGACATTGGCGCCCAGCCAGACATTCTCCCCGATATGGATGGGGGCGGGGAAGAGATCGTGGCGCTCCGATGGATCCATTCCGTAGTCCAGCGTGGCCAGCACCGCATTGTGGCCGATCAGAGCGCCATCTCCGATGGTGATGCCCCCTTGATCCTGGAATCGGCAGCCGCTGTTGATGAATACGTGTTTTCCCAAGGTGATGTTCTTCCCACAGTCGGTATAGAAGGGCGGGAACAGGCCAAAGGTCCGATCCACCGGTTTACCGGTGAGCTGGGCGAAGAGATCCTGAATCTCCTCGGGGGTATGGTAAGCGCCGTTCAATTCGGCGGTGATCCGCAGAGCCTCCTGGGAGTACCAGCCGGAGGCGGCCATGACTGCCGAGCCTTGGCGTACCGGCCCTCCACTGTCAAAGGCCGCCAGGAAGTCCGGAACCGGCATGGGGGCGGGAACAGCCGGCGCATCCGGCACCAAGCGCTTTCCAAACTGGTAGAGCTCCTCCAGCTTCTCCGGGGATTGATTTTGCTTGTCGCAGGCTGTGAAGATGCCCATATCCTCCAGATGGAGGTAGTTGAGGAAGGAGTTCTGGTACTCGTAGATCGCACCGCTATACACATGGTCGCTGCCGGAGGAGAGGATCAATGCCGCCTTCTTGAGCTTTTTCGGCTTGTCCAGGGCATAGATACGGTTGATGGCGCATTGGAGCTGACCGGAGAAGCCGTGATAGTAAATGGGCGACGCCAGGACGATCATCTCCGACTCGTCCAGCAGAGGGTAGACCGCCTGCATATCGTCCTTCTGGACGCACTGCCGTTCATGACCGCTGCCCTCCTGATGGCAGGATTCACAGGCCAGGCACCCGGCGATCTTCTTCTGGCAGACGTTCACCACTGTGACAGTATGGCCATTCTCTGCTGCGCCCCGCTGAAATGCCTCCACCATGGCGGCGGTGTTGCCGTGAGGATGGGGCTTCCGTTCAGTACCAAGATCTGCATAGTTCAACCTCCCAAGGAGAATGTGACCGACACATCTCCGCTGCCCAGGGCCTCCGCCCAGCCGGTGAGATCGTCGATCTTTCCAAGACGGGTATAGCTCCAAGAGTTGGAGCCGTAGAAAAGGACGATTTGGTTGCCCTGATAGAGCACGATGTCCCCCGCCTGCGTCGTGGTCTGGCTGTTGCTGGCGGGCAGGCTGGCCCCCAGAGCACCCACCTTTTCAAATCCGGCATAGTCGCTCATCTGGATGGTCACCGGCCCATTTTCCATCATCTCCACCAGCGCGTCCACAGCGGCGTTGTCCTCCAGGGTGGCGGTAAAGGTACTGGCTCCAACCTGCACGTTCATCTTCATCTCTGCGCTCTCCTCCTCGCTCCCAGTATTCTCCCCTGCCGTATCTCCGGGCGCTGGCTCCGGAAGTTCTGGAGCCTCGCTTGGGATTTCCTGTACCGGCGGCGTAATCGGCTCATCATCCGGGGATGTCGTCCCGTTTGCCGAATGAATGGATTCTTCCGACTGTCCAGCAGACATGCTGGGCGGCTGCGGCATCGCTGGAACGGCTTCTTCTCCGCCAGCATCATCATTCGTTTCCGGATCTAAAACTTCCGTCTGTGCCGGATCTTCCCCCGGATGCACTTCTTCCAGGGACTGTTCAGGGGAGCTGGTCTCCGAGCCGCCGGAAGGGTGTCCAGCCGCCTGCTGTCCGCTGCCGCAGGCGGACAGCAGCGCCAGGATCATCAGACAGCCAAGCAGAAGAAAAAACAGCTTTTTATGCACCTTTATCACCGCCTCTGCCTTTCTGTACATTCGCTTACGCACAGACCGTTTGACTTTTGTCAGTCACCACGATCTCACCGGTGGCCTCCGGGATGTCTCGGATGATGGTTCTAACCTCCGGCACGGTGATGTGGCTGCCGGCCAGAGGATTCTTGATGCTCGCCACAGGGGTGGAGACAGTGGCCCACACCTCGCTGTGCTCAAAGGCCAAATCGCAGTCTACCATCTGGCAGTCAATGAGCTTCAGCCCCTTGCAGTAACACAGGGGCTGGGTGCCGATGATGGTGCAGTGGTCAAAGGTCACGTTCTCGCAGTACCAGGCCAGGTACTCCCCCTTCACGGTGCAATTGCGCACCACCACGTTTTTCGCGTGCCAGAAGGCGTCCTTGGTATCGAAGGAACAGTGCTCAAACAGGGAGTTCTCAATGTACTGGAAGGAGTACTTTCCATGAAATGTAACATTGCGGAAGTGCAGTTCAGTTCCCCGCATCATGAAGTACTCGCTTTGGGCGGTGCAGTCCTCTATGGTCACGCGGTGGGAGTTCCATCCAAACTCCGGGGAAATGATATCGCAGTTCCGCAACACCGCATCGCCGCACTCCCGCAAGGCCTTGATGCCGTGGAGCTTGGTGTCCTCGATGGTGATATGGTCCGAGTACCACAGGGCCGCCCGGCACTGATCTGTCAGCTCGCAGTCCCGGATGGTGAGACCGTGGTCATGCCAGAAGGGGTAACGCAGGTTGAAAAAGCTGTGCTCCACCTGAATGCCGGAGCACTCCTTGAAGGCGCTCTCCCCATCGGCGGGGCCGTCAAAGGAGCAGTTCCGTACCAGCAGGTCATGGCTGCCGTACAGGGCCCGCTCCTGGTCAAAGGTTTGATGTTCCATACGCATCATAATCAGTCCTCCGATCTCTATGGGGGTTCAATGTTCTTCGGCGCGGTGCTTCTCCAGCTGATAGACCAGATAATCCAGGCAGTCGATCCGCCGCTCCTCCTGATGCAGGCAGTCCAGAAGCCGCCGACGGTGGTCGGACAGCAGGCGCAGCTGCTCACGGTATTGGCCGGACTGTTCCAGCGCCAGAAAACGCTCCATAAATTGGGAATTACAGCCCGCATCCTCCAAATTGTCCAGCAGAGCTTGGTCTGTCAGCGGCATAGCCGGTGTCTCCCGATGTCTCATGGCCTTTTGCTTACAGGAATGCCCCGTTGCACACCTGGATGACCTGACCCCGGACAGCCTTCCCCATCTTGCTGGCCAGGTACAGGCAGGCGTAGGCCTGATCCATGGGATCGCACTCCGGGCCGGGGAAGTAGACAAAATGGCCGCTGTATTTCAGCATCTCGGCGCCGCCGGGCTGCTCCCCGGCTTTGTTGGCCAGATGCGCCGGGGTGACGGTAGCACCGGGGGCCACGGCGTTACAGCGAATATTGGTATCGATAAGCCGCATGGCCACATTCTTGGTGAGGGTGTTCAAGCCTCCCGTAGCTCCGCAGAAGGGCCGGGCGCCGTTCACCGAGGAGATGTTGATGATCACGCCGTCGTTCTTGGGCAGGAAGATCTTCAGCGCCTCCCGGATGTACCGCATGGGGCCGCCCAAATTGGTGTTCATCACATACATCATCCAGTCATCGTCCGTTTCATCGATCATCTTCTGTTCCCCGATGCCGGCGTTGTTGATGAGAATGTCCACGTCCCCGAACTCCCTCAGTGCCGTCTCAAAGACCTTCTTGGTGTCCTCGGTGGAGCACACGTCGGCCACGACCCCCACAGCTTTGCCGCCCTTGGCCCGGATACCATCCACCACTTCATTGAGCTGCTGGGCGTGGCGGGCTGTGATGACCACTGCCGCCCCCTCGTCGGCGAAGAGCTCCGCCATGGTGCGGCCCATGCCATAGCTGGCTCCGGTGATGATGGCCACTTTATCCTTCAGCATCTGTTGTTCCATGTTCAAGACTCCTTTTCTGAATGGCTGATCTGCCCTCATTTTCTGCCTATAGTGTAGGTCCAAGGATAGGAAATGACAAATACTTATATTCGATACAATTCCATAATTGACGATTATGGAATAAAGCGATATACTGTCCTGGAAGGAGGGATGGCCGATGGAACTGCGTACCTTGCATTATTTTCTTACCGTAGCCCGGGAACAGAGCATTTCTGCGGCGGCAGAGTCCCTGCACATCTCCCAGCCCGCCCTGTCCACCCAGTTGAAAGGGATGGAGGAGGAGCTGGGGAAACAGCTGCTGATCCGTGGGACCAAAGGCTCCCGGAAAGTCGTGCTCACAGAGGAGGGCATGATTTTGCGCCGCCGCGCGGAGGAGATCCTCTCCCTGGTCCAAAAGGCGGAGGAGGAGATCACCCGCTCTGACGAGACCATCGCGGGCGACGTGGTGATCGGTGCTGGGGAGACCGACAACGTCCGTTTGCTGGCCCAGGCTGCAAAAGACCTGCAAAAGCAATATCCAGATATTCACTATCACATCTCCAGCGGCAACGCGGAGTACGTGTTGGAATATCTGGATAAGGGGCTGATCGATTTTGGCCTGCTGTTCCGAGAACCTGACCTGAAGAAATATGAGTGGCTGACTCTGCCCGCAGGGGACGTCTGGGGCGTGCTGATGCGCCGGGACACCCCTCTGGCACGGAAGGCGGCCGTCTGTCCGGAGGACCTGTGGGAGCTGCCGCTCATCATCTCCCATCAGAAGGGAGATGACCGGCAGTTGTCCCAGTGGATGGGACGGGAGATTTCCGAGCTGAATGTGGTGGCGACCTACAACCTGGTGTTCAACGCCTCCCTCCTGGTAGACGAGGGCCTGGGCTATGCCCTGTGCTTTGACAAGCTGATCCACACAGAGGGGACCGGCCTGTGCTTCCGCCCCTTCTCTCCGCCCCTGGAGGCACCAGGCTATATCGTCTGGAAAAAATATCAGGTCTTTTCCAAGGCGGCGGGGCGTTTCCTTCAATCTGTGCAGGAGATGATCTCTGCTGACCACCACTTGTGAATCTATTCGGCCAGCGGCCCAGGAAACAGCGTCTTTTTGTTTACAGTCCCCCAATTTCTGAGCCGTGGACGGTGCAGAAATCACTTGCTTAATCTTGACCTCAGAGTTACAATGCAGGCAGTTAGAGGCACGAAAAATGCTCCCCGTCCAAGCCGGAAAACCGTTTCCGGCAAGTGCTGGGGAGCGTTTTTGACCACAGGACGCACCACAGACGGCGGTGTAGCACATGGAGATCAGAGTTCTAAAGAGTGGCGGAAAGAAAGAGAAACTGAGCGGAAATTACCATAAATAATCAAAAATTATTCAAAAAAGGTTTAAATGCCTTTTCGCATCGCAGAGGTCGAGGGTTCGATCCCCTTCGAGTCCACCAAAAGAAAATGCGACTTGTATCGACAAGTCGCATTTTCTTTTGGGTTTCGCTCCCGTTGGTCGCTCCACCCTTCGGTGATTGAAATGCTCGGGCGAAGTGAATTCGCCCTGCGCCAAGGTTGAATGCCCCTATCCGATCTGAACAAATGCATGTCATTGTTTGGATTGGGTAGGGTCAATTTATGCCTGAACTTTTTGCACTGCAAGGAGGTCAGAATTTCCTATAGTTCTTGCCTTGAGTCATCTGCAAAATAAAGACAGGACAAAATCAAAATACAAAACATGTAATCGGCCGGATTCGAACCCCTGATATGTCAGCAAACCGCTCCCCCTCACTTGCTGTTCATGAATGCCTCTTCCACCCGACAGGGTATGCGGTTTTTCAACGTGCGATGCGGCCGCTGTGTGCTGTAAAGCTCGATGTACTCGATGCAGGAGGCAAGACATTGTTTGAAGTCTGCCTCGGAGGTATAATCCTTCCGGTAAAGCTCTTCCTGTTTTAGTGTGGCGGAGAATGACTTAGCGACAGCGTTGTCATGGGGACGCCATGAATTGGAGAAGGATTGTACTACAGTGTGCGCATGAAACAGCTGTCTGAACCGATGAGATGTGCTCTTGCCAGTTGATGTCACCCCCTTGCAGATCGCGCAGTAGTTGCCCTGCCGCATCCCGGTGGCGATGATAAGCTTGAGGTAGGTCTCGTACTTGAGTTTTCTTCCTCCAGTGCAGAACTGCGTCCTGCCAAGGAGACAGGAGTAAGAGGGAAGTAAAAAAGAGGGGATGTCAACAGGCATCCTCTCCTGCGTGAAAGAAAGGGGGATACAAAATAGAACCCGTGTGTTTCATGGGCCTAAAGCCAAAAGTTAAGACAGCAAATTATAAACGGAATCTAAAAAGATGTTCCAATGCCAATTGTCCGGCAGTGCACTTCTCGGCAATGGATAAAACGAATGAGTAGTTACAAGAAAAATGGGGTATTACGGCACACCGCAAAAGGTTTCCGGATTTGTCATGTGCTTCTCCAATGATTCAGCAGGCCCATCCGGCAGAGGGATGCTGTGTTTTAACAGAGCGGTATTGAAGTGGGATGCATTGCCGCCTTCTTCCATTTCTGCAAAGGCGGCAATGCGGCAATTAAGTATATTACGGCTTAGAGAACTCCATATTTTATTTATGCATACGGAGGAAAGGGAACGAAGTCCCTTTCCTCCGTACTGTTCAGTATGCTTACCAGAGCTGTGTCCAGTCTTCGCTGCCGCTGGTGCGGTCGTAGTCGTGGGCATTGGTGGCCTCTGCGACCTCGTAGTAAGCCCAGTGAGTGTCCGGCACATCGGTGAACTGTTCCAGTTCATCTGCGTGGCGGTCCACATAGGCTTCATCCGCACTGCGGTCCAGCATCCGGTTGACGATGGTGGTCACCTGGGCGCGGGTGATGGTGTCGTAAGGACCGAAGCGGCCATCGGAGTAGCCGGTGATCCAGCCATACTTGATCGCGCCTACCACATAGTCATAGAACCAGTCGTTCTCGGATACATCCGTAAAGATGTTCTCCCCACTGGTGTCCAGTTCTGCAAAGCGCATAGCGATCACGGTGAACTCCGCACGGGTGATCGCCCGGTCGGGGGCAAATTGCCCGTTGCCGATACCGGCGACGATGCCCAGACTGCCCAAGGTATTGACCGCCTCGGCATACCATGCGTCCGGGGCCACGTCGGAGAAGCTGACCGTGATGGGCACATTCTTATTGAGCAGGAGGTTATAGAACATCTGCGCCACCTGGGCGCGGGTCATGTTATCGTCAGGCCCAAACCACCCGCCGCCATAACCGCCGAGATAGGCACTGTGGTCCTTGGTGTTCAGCCAGCCAGATACGCCGGTGTCGTCCGGGTCTGCCACACCGCCGTTCTGCTCGGCAAAGACCGCCTTGATGGTGTGCTTTTCACGCACATTCTCAAAGGTGTACTTATCCACAGCGCCGACGCTCTCGCCGTCCACCAGCACATCCTCGATCACATAGCCCGCATCCGGGGTAATGGTAAAGGTTTTGCTGCTGCCACGGACCACGCGAACGCTTCCGTCAGGGCTGATCTCTCCGCCCTTACCGGCGCTGGCCGTGATGGTGTAGCGGGTGGTGTGACTTCCGCCGCCGCTGCTGTCGCGGGCGAAGCTGGCCGTGATGGTCATGTTCTCGGAGATGCTTATCATCTCATAGCTGCTGACCGCGCCCACGCTTACGCCGTTTACTGCCACATCGGAGATATGGTAGTCGGAGCTTGCAGTGATGCTGAAGCTCTGACTCTCGCCTCGCTTCACCAGCAAGGTGCCGCTGGGGCTGATGGCGCCGTTTTCACCGGCCCGCGCCGTGACGGTCAGGTAGGTCGGCGCATCGGGAACGTCGTCGCCGTTCTGATCCTCGCCAAAGTAGGCCACGACTTCGCTGTTTGCCTGCACGTTCTTGAGCGTCCAGGTATCCTTAAATGGATTTTCTGCATCATTGTTGGAGTAGACCACCTTGCCGTCCACAGTGATGTAGTCCAGTGCGTAACCTCCATTGGCGGTAATAGTGAATACAACATCATCGCCCGCGTCAACGGTCTTGCTGACGGGAGTAATGGTGCCGTTACCGTCGTTTACTCTGGCGGTGACAGTGTATCTCTCGCTCGGCGCGGGATCGTACTTGTCGGGAACGCCGTCGCCGTCCGCATCGGCGGAGAAGGTCACGACGATGCTGCGGTCGGCCTGCACATTGGTGAAGGTGTAGGTCTTGCCGTCCGCATCATAGCCGGCCAGATTGAGGTTGCCATCGTTCAGATACGTGTCACCGTCAATGACGATCTTATCCACCGCATAGCCGGAGTCGGGAATAAAGGTAAAGCCTTGGTCACCGCCCTCTGCAACGGTGGTGTCTCCGTTCGGATCAATGCTGCCGTTGGGACCGGCATAGGAGCGAATCACATAATCCTCGCCCAGCACGTCGGCTGTGCCATCGTTGTCGGAATCATAGCCCCAGACAGCGTACACGGTGATGTCTTCATCGTCGAAGGTCACGGCGGGAACGATTTGTACATTCTTGAAAGCTTCGGTATCGGTTCCCTTGAAAATCTGTCTGTGCTGGTTGAGGGACCAACCGATGAACACCACGCTGTCGCCGCTGCCATCGCCCGCACTGCGGTAGGAGAGGCGCGTCATGCCGATGGAGGCTAACTCGGGCACATGCGCGGGAGTGGTTTCTACGGGGGGATCGCTCTCCTCGGTAGGGATGGATTCCTCAACAGGATCGGTTGCGGCAGGTTCGCTCTCTGTGGGCTCTTCCTCACCTGCGGACTCTCCACTGGGGAGCGTCTCTGTCTCCGGCTCGTCTGTGGGGCCGGGAATCACAGCGGAGTCATCCGTGGCTGGCGCCAAGGTGTAGGTGGGTTCTTCGGTGTCCAGAACTGCGACCTGCCCGGAAACATACTTGATTTCTCCGCCGTCGGGGACGCCAGCGACTTGATCACCGTCGTTGATGGCATTGCCGTCATAGGCCAGGGTGTACTTGCCGTCTTCCTCCACGTCGGGCGTGCCGTTCTCGTTGGCGTCATAGCCCCAGACGGCATAAACTTCATCGTTGGCAGTCAGGGTGAGCTTGTCAATGGTATTCGGGCCGTCCTTATCGGAAGCGCCGTAGATTTTAGTGTCCTGCTCAGCGCTCCAGCCGATGAAGATGATCATGGTGCCATCTTCAGCCGTCTTGTGAGTCGGTTTGTCGGTGGTGTTCAGTTGATAGTTTTCCGCTTCATCCGCGCTTACTTTCTCCTGCCCCGGCCCGCCGAAACCGCCATTGGCATCGTAGGTCAGGGTGTAGGACTCAGAAGGATCGGGGCCGGGTTCCACATCCTTGGCATTCACGGTGATGCTGATGGTGGTCATCAAGGGAATGCTGTTCGTGTTCGTGACGCCCTCCGGCAGCGTGAGCGTGCCGTTCAGGGTGAAGGTCTGCGCCTCTGCCTTGCTGGGATCATAGCTTGTGTTTTGAGTATCCCACGTAACATTAGCCTGCATATCGCCCTTCGTGGTCTGAATCGTCACCTGCGTTGGAAGCCCCATCTCCTCAATGGCGGTGCCGTTTTCCACGGTGATTGCCGCAGGCGGTACGACATTGATCAGGTTGGGCTTTTCCGTGGGTTCCGTCACATCCGGCTTCTGGTTGCCATCAGTATCATAGCCCCATACGGCGTAGATCGTCAAAGCCGTGCTGTCGATGTAAACCCTGCCAGGCAACAACGCGATCTTCTCAAACGCTTCCTGATCCTCCTCGCCATAGATTTGGCCGGTTTTCGTTCTGGACCAGCCGATGAATACAACGGATGTTTCGTTGACGGGGGTGTGGGTTGGCGTTTGGCCGCTTAGCTCCACGGTGGTTCCTTCCCAAACGGTCTGCTCATCCGGCAGGTCGAAAACCTCTCCGCCGCTCTGTGCGTTGCCGCCATAGGTCAGCGTGCCTTGCCCGCGATAAGTCGCCGTGTACATTTGGCTTTCCTGTACAGTCGCTTCTATTGTTCCGCTCTTATCGTATTCCGGACTCCAGCCCGCAAACTGCCAGCCCGTGCTTGCTGTCACGGCAGGGGCCTCCGGATAAGAGCTGTAGCCCGGCAGCAGCTTATCATAAGTCACTGTCTTTTCGCTATCGGCAAACGTCCCGTGCTCCCCAGCCTGGAAGGTGATCGTAACATACTGCTCGTCATCCGGGGTGCCGTCTCCATTCAGATCGCGGTCATAGGCTGACGTATAGCTCTTGTTGGCGTCTTCCGCTCCCACAGAACTTCCAGCGGTGATGCCGTCGCCCTCCGTGCCGGAGCCATAGGCGTGCTTGTTGCTATCCTGCCAGGAGTCAAACAGCCACCCGTCCTCCGGATTCACCTTGGGGGCTGCGGGATAGGTCTCCGCCTCAAAGCCTGCTTCGTTTGCTTTTACAAGGAATACTTTCAGAGCACGGGAGTCCGTGTCATAGATGTAATCCTTTCCTGCCTTCATCTGCTCCCACATGGTGTCCTCAATATCCCAGCTGCCATAGCCGGTGTCCTGGAAGGTCAGCGTCACCGTGTAGGTATCCGGCTTGTCGTTGTTGTCCGTGTCAAGATAATAATAGACATCGGCGGTATTTGGTCCATCCTCGGTCACGGTCAGGCTGCCGGATGTCCCCTCATTGGAAGTCACATAGCCGTTACGGGCAGGGCGGCCGTATGTAACAGTTTCGCCGGGTTTCCGGTAACTGGTAAGGGTACGGGCGAGGTCAAACTCTCCGCTCTCCTGCTCGGTGTAATAGCGGATGGCAACTTCTTTATGGCCTTCGGCAGCGTCGTAATACGCATCAAAGGTGAGATCTGCCGCGTCCGCACCGACGGGTTGGTTCGCATAGTCGGCGTAGCGGCTGGATTCATTTTCATTGTTGAACCAGCCCGTCCAGACCATACCGTCCGCCGTTGCGTTGACCTGCGGAATCTGCGGATACTTGTCGCCCTCCAGTTCGCCTTCCACTGGTTTTACCAGCTTGTAGGTCAGGGTCTTTTGATCCTCTGACAGTGCTCCGCCGGATGTCAGATTATTAGGATCAATGATTCCGTTTTCACCGGCATTAAACGTCAGGGTGATGGTGTGGTTGTCCGGCTTATTGTCATTGTCCGCATCCTTGTACAGGTAAACGGTTTTCTCCACACCCGCTTCGATCATCGTCCCCGCAACGGTTGTCGTAGAAGCAGTATAGCCCTCCGGTATGGCCTCACTCACATCCACAGAAAATGCCTGCTTGATGGCAATTTGCTCTGTGATATTCTCTGGCAGAGCAGGCACCGCGGTGTCGGGCTGCTCACCCGCACCCCACTGGAATTTCACCGTCAGGTTGCCCTTTTTCACATCAAAGTGGAAATCTAAGGAGCTAACCGATTCCTTAACGACCTGGAGCTCTCCACCCTCTCGCAGCACAAAATCCTCATCGTTATAAGTGTCTTTCCACGGCTCATCAGAGCTGCTAATATACTCTCGGATATGCTCCCGGCCACGTTCCTCGTTCGGTCTGAACAGGGCGTCGCCCTCCGCCACCGTGCGCAGGTAGTTCGCCGCCGGAATGTCACTGCCGTTGATGTCGGTCGGGTCTTCGATGTACAGGTTGATGGTGATATTCCGCTCGTTCACTTCATCCACAGGAACCCAGTGTGGTACAAAGATGATGGTGGTCCCAGCGGCATCGGCGGCTACATCTTTTACATCTACAATATCGCCGGCGTGATACACTGGGGCACTGGTTCCTCTTACAACGTAGCCATCCGGCGAATACCCCTTTACCGTCTCATAAGGTGTCCGGCTGGTGATGGTGATGGTATCCTTGTTGCCCTCCACCACTGTGAAGCCCGTCTCTGGTTCGCCAATCAGGTCGTTGTTATTCCTATCATTCCGGTACTCCACCGAATAGGTGATGGGAGTCGCGGTCAGGAAAAGCTCTATGTTGTCTCCCAAGTCATTGGGAAGATCAAAGCGGTACTGATATTGCTCCTGCGTATAGCTCGGTTCTCTCCCGTCGTGCAGATTTCCGATATTCTTTTCAAAATTCATCTCCGCTTCGCTTACCTGACCGTTGACCTTGACGGTAAGCTGCGGTTTTTCATAGCCTGGCTTGAGATTGAAGTAGAACTCGTTGCCGGTTCTGCCCGTCTGGAGATACACATGGTTTACGCTTCCCGGAACATATTCCTCAGCGCCATCGTCCCAGCCCACAATATTTCCTATGCCGGACAGTTCCTTGATGATGACCTCGTTTCTGTCTGTGCGCTTAAAATTACCTTCGCTGATATAGAGGTCAGTGTACACATCGGATATCGTAACCTCATAATCATTCTGATAATGAATTGGAGCTGCTGTAGTGTCCTCCTGCACCAGAGTTATCCGTACTGTTTCGCCGCTTGGAAGGGTAGACTCTACATAAGCACCCTCGCCGGTCTCTGTGCCAGGAGTCTGAACCTCGTGGCCGTTGATGACCAGCATATTCAATGTGTACCGATTTAACAGGCTGCCCGCTGTTGACTCAATTCTAAAAGTGATCGTTCCGCCCGGCGTTATGCTCTGATTATTGTTACCGCTGGTAATGCGGCCATTGCGGAATGCGCCGTCAGTTGTATTATATGAAAAGGTATATGATGTTGCAGCTGTCTCGGTGATCGTAATAGTCAGTTCGTTCTGTACGTTATCCACCGTAAAGAGCATTTCACCGGTGTCCTGGCCAAAGACTGTACCGGTGTTGGAAATGTCAGTATCTCCTGCCTTTACGACCAGTCGTTGTCCCTTGGCCGACGGCATTGCCCGAAAGGTCAGGGAGTCGCCCTTCTTCACCAGATCGTCCCCGGCGGTCTTCTCCGCGCCGGTCACATTGTACGTTACCGGATACTTGGAGACATAGTAAAGGTCAATGGTTTCGCTCTCGCCCAGAATGGACAGTGCCCCGCTGATGGAGCCGTAGTAGGTGATATCCTGCTCCGTCAGGGTGCCCGCTTCATACACGCGCTTCCCGTTCACCTCGGCGTGGTCAAAGTAAAGATTATCCCCGGTCAGATCGGGCGCGGTTTCGCTCAACTGACCAGCCTGCACATTTTCTTTGGGGGAGCCGTCTTTCACGCCATCCTTGTAGATGACAAACTTCTCCGCAGACACCGCCCCTTCCTCTCTCTGGCCCAGATCCTGATACGGGGCACCGCCAGAAGGCCCCCCGCTGCCCGCCGCCAGCGCAGCCGTGGGGAGCAGCCCCATCAGCATAGCCAGCGAAAGGACCATTGCCAACAGTCGCCTTTTCATGGTATCTTCCTCCTTGCACAGACCTGGATTTGGCACACAGCCGCGGTCTGCAAAAATCGGTGTTTTTCCTATGGAGCTTCAATTCCCTCCATAATGCCTCTATCCGGCCTCCGGCGGCTGCCTGGCCAGGCATTGAAACGCCCCCGCCAAAGGAATTCCACCGTTCATAACTCCTCACCTCCCTTGTAGCAGTCGCTCCAACCTGCAGTCAAAGACTCCTTTTCCAGCAGGCGGTCATAGGTCTGCTCGGCCAGCAGCTCCAGGTTGGCCCGGATGCTCTCCTGCGTGGCAACACACAGCTTCCGCAGGCACCGGGGATTGCATTTCTCCGGGGCTACCCGTGCATCACGGGACAAGGCCCGGAGGCGGACATTGATATTCCCACGATCCATCAGTTTGCCATACCGGGTGCAGAACACCGGGCCGCTCCCAATTCCCCGCTCCCCGGCGTAGGCCAGCAGCTCCGCCCGCAGACAAGGTGGGACGCGCAGCCTGCGCGGAACAAATACCCAGCCCTCCCGCACGGCCTCCACGGTCACACGGGACAGGGCGTGAAGCGGCAGATCCATCGTGCCAAACAGCAACACCAGCAGGTAGGTCTGGCGCTTGCCCAGGTGCTTTGCCGTCTGAAGCAGGCGGAGATATTCGTTCCGGGTCAGCTCCGGCAAAGGTAGTCCTTCGTTTATGGGGAGCTGCCCCGCTTGGAGTTCCCTCCGCCCGGCAAACTCCAAAAGACTGTTGACGGTGGCGGTGCAGCTATTCACAGTGCCGGGGGAATAGCCCTGCTCCAATAACTCGGACTGCCAGTTGGAAAGAAATGCTGGGGTCAGATTGCTGTCCTCCGGCAGACTTTTCCGCAGCTTGGAGAGGTTGCGGCGGTAGACGCTGATGGTATCTTTTGTCCGCCCATGCTCCCGCAGGTTTTCCAGGAACCGCAGCTCCAGCTCGTCCGTCAGGCACAGGCCGGGCTTGTGGGAGCGTTCCGTATTCTCGGAAAGACTCGGCCTTTCCTGGCTCTTTTCCAATGGCACATCTATCACCTCGCAGCGTCAGAATTAACATTCCGCACAGATAGCACAAACGCCGGGATATACCCGGCGAAAACTGAATTAACATTCCGCCCACAGTTTTAGCGCACAAGTGCCCAGCAGAAAGACCAAGCACAAAAAATAAGGCCCCCTGCTCCCAATAAAAGGAGAGCAGGAGGCGCACAAAACCAAGCCGCAAAAAATCTCCTTTTGCGGCTTGCTTTTCCATGCCCGGAAGTTAGGAAGTTCCTTGCTTTTCGAGAATAGAAATGGTATAATCTCTTTATGTATATAGTCCCGCAGGTAGAAAAACCGTTTTGTTTGGGGCGGAATGTTAATTCAGTTTTCGCCGGGTATATCCCGGCGTTTGTGCTATCTGTGCGGAATGTTAACTCCGCCTATGACACCAGCCCCAGACGGTCGAGCTGCCGCTGGTGCTCTTCCCCGGAGGTCAGGAGATAGATGCGGGTTGTTTCGATGGAACTATGCCCCAGTACGTCCGCCAGTTTTGCGATATCCCGGTAGGCCCGGTAGTAGGCCGTGGCAAAACAATGGCGCAGGTTGTGAGGGAACACCCTGGAGGGTTCCACGCCCGCATGGACGCACAGCCGCTTCATTTCTGCCCATATCTGCCGCCTTGAAAGGCTTTTGCCGTTTCCTGTGAGAAAGATCTCGCCGGAAACGGTTTTATTTTTCTTGGCGTACTTCAAGAGTTTCCGGGCCAGCTTGGTGGGAATAAGAATGGTACGGACTTTCCCTTTCAGAGAAATTTCCGCCCGGCCCCGCTGAACGGCTTCCACGGTGAGATAGCGGATCTCGCTTACCCGGACGCCGGTGGAGCAAATGGCTTCCATCACCAGCGCCAGCCGGTCCCTGCCCAATTCCCGCGCTGCGGCGATCAGCCGGTCATAGTCCGGGCGGGTCAGCTCACGGGCCGGGTCCCGAAACAGCCGCCGCTGCACCCTGACAAACCGCGTCCGGCAGTCCTCCCAGCCAAGAAAACGGAACAGGCCGTTGAGGGCGGACAAGGCCGCGTTTACTGTGGAAGGCGCCCGGTGCTCGGCCAGCAGCCGCTCCTTCCAGCTAGTCACAGCCTCTTTGGTCACGGCGGCTCCATTCAGCCAGCAGACAAAAGCCTGCACATCCCGCAGATACTTCTCCCGGGTGCCAGCGGCCCGCTCTTCTATGCGCAGATAAGTGTCATAAGCGGTGATCTGTTCTGTACTCAAAATTCGGATATTCATATTAAAATCCCTCCATTCAGATAGTGTGTTCAGTTTACCTGATTGCCGCGGAGGTATCTTTACAATTCCCGAATCTTTCTTAAACACCAATTCACTTTTCTTCTGGAACAAAAATGGTTTGACTGAGTGCAGGTTTTTTTGAAAAGAGACAAGCAAGATGGCCTCCTTAAACCGGAGGCCATCTTGCTTGTCTCTTAGGTAGGTGTTCTGAATTTGACAATCGGCCAGGTTCATCTAATTGCTCTGGTCGCCATCTCCTGTGTCCCGGCCCAAGCTGTCTCTATCTTCTTTTGATGAGCAGGATAGCCGTTGCGCTGGTCAAAGCGGTATGCGATGTCCGGTGTCTGCTGGTGGAACCAGTCCGCCAGCTCTGTCGGGTCGTACGCCCCATCCGACCGGTAGAGCGGGAACCGCTCGGATAGGACAAGTCAGACCGTTTCCTGTGCCCCGGCGACTTGGGCGAGCAGGAGCCAGGCATCACAAAAGTAGCCCATCCTGGTATCCTGCGACCAGCTTTGGGGATATTCTCAAGCGTCTTTTCCAGCGTCCGGAGCTTGCGGGGCAGGCCGAACAGAGCATAATAGGGCAGCAGGTCCTCCTCCGTTCCACATTCATTCCTCTTCATTGGAGCGCTCGAACGCCTCCCGGCTAGCCCGGATTCTGACCAGGCCGTGGGGTATGGCATCATAAGCTTTTGTTTTTAGTAATTCCCAGCCTTCGTGGTATTTAAGTTGAATGATATTTATTAAGACCAATCTGCCGATGAAGCCTGGTCAACCATTCCAGCAGGAAGGGAATGCTTTTTCCGTTGGCACCAATTCCCGGCTTGGAAAGTGCGGCAACGATCCGCTGGATATGTACCATCTCCTGCGGAGAAAAATTCGCAAAGTTCGGTGGCGACGGAACATCAATAGAAAGAAAATCAAATTGTGAAATGGTAGTTAAAAAGGTATATGTGCTGTAGGAAAATAGGCAAGAAAGAAGTGTGAGCGGAACGGACTGCGAGGGTTTAATACTGTAAAAGTGGTGAACAAACAAAAGGCAGCAACTCCCGGCCTCCAGGGAATAGGCATCCCCATTGACTATGAGGCACCCGCCTCCATGGTCTACCAAAATAAACTGACAGCCTTCCTGATAATGATAGCCAGTGGCATTGTATACAACCTGGCGGCGCATTTGAACATTGCCGGGAAGCATGTCCTGATGCAGCCAATTCCGGCTCAAGCCACTGTGATTGTATATATTCCCGCCTTCCAGAATCATGCGTAATCCCTCTTCTTTCTCTCCCGATATTGCGCAGGAGTCTCACCACACTCCAACTTAAATAAGCGAATGAATGTATGCACAGAGTTGAATCCGGATTCCATAGCAACATCACATATCGGCAAGTCACTGGAAGCTAGTAGCCCCGTTGCAAACTGCAGACGAATACGGTTGACATATTTATGGAATGTAATATCCGGGCCATATTTTTCGCTCAATAGGCGGTTGATGATACTCTTGGTCAGGAATAATTTCTGCGCACAGGCATCACATGTGACCGAAGATCGAAAATTCTCCATCACATAGACTTGGATCTCTGAGAGCTGGTCATTGATCAGCCCCTGGGCCTGGGTTCTATTCAGCAGCATTTTTTCACGGTACTGCTGCGGAGTTGCTCCCCGCAACCTCAAAAAGTCCCGATATAGTGCACTTTCACTCTTGAACCCTGCAAATTTTGCCATCATGGTTCCAGTAACATTGCTGCGCAGCAGGCAAGCGCATGCATTGCATACCTGTGCATGACGCAGCACAGCGTTAAACCCCTCCAGACAAACCCGGCGCAATTCTCGGTTCAGCTGGAGTGTGGAAATGTGAAAAGACTCTGCCACAGAGGCAGGCGTCAGTGCCTTCAGGCTGTGCTGCCCTATATAAAGGAAAATCTGACCACACAGGGGCATTGGGAAAAGCGGAGCCACGGAGACAGCAGTTCCATACAGAAGCCGCAGCTGATCTGAGATGCATAGCCGGATCAGCCGACTGTCCTCGTCTGCGCACTGGGCTTCCTCTCGATAGAGGCTTAAAAGTTGCTCGACTAGCTCACGATCCACCTGACAGGCAGGCAGAACCACTGTAGATTCCCCAAAAGCCAAATCATCTTCGGCAAAGCTTGTGACAAAGTAGGCCATCTCCGGGTAGGGATAGATGAGCACTTCCATGCACAGAGGCTCCTCTGAAGACGCTTCAAACCGGAACACATGAAATTGGTGCATACTGCAAAAACAGCCTTGGCTTAATGGGTATAAGGTCTGGTTTACTCGTAGAAAGCCTGAACCAGAGCGAACGTAGAACATCACACACTCGTCTTCCCAAAAGAACGGTGTTATTTCTGAGACGGTATAGGTCTGAACCACACCGTACCAAGAGGCGTGGGCTGTAAAATACCGCTGCGGCTTCTCCAGCATTCTCACGATCTGTTCCATCGGCATCCTCCGTTCTTCCTTTTTGAGAAGATTATACAGCTTACCTACTCCGAGCTCAATACATATATTCTTTTTGTAAAAAAGCGGGAGCATTTCGGATTTTTTTGCACACAGACCTTGAAGTATATTTTGGAAATACGCCAGGAAGAACAGAGCAAATCTACAAGAACCGTTCCGATTCTCCTGTGAGGAATCTGTTTTTTTAAAAGGATCGCTGCAAGTAACTTGTGATTTCTTTCAAATCTTTGCAGCCTCTTTTGCTGTTATAATAAATATACAGACAAGATAAAATTTGAGTTCACTTATGATAATTGCACAGAATATATCCCTTTGTCTCCCACAGAGCAGAGACGGTAGACAGAGCGGATCTAGTATGCGCAATTGTCAGGAACAGCTGTTGAGGAGGCAGAAAAATGTCATTCGAGAAACTATTTTCTCCCATCAAGATCCGGGAGTTGGAGCTGCGCAACCGGGTGGTGATGTCCGCCATGGGCACCCATGAGAGTGCGGCCAGCGAAGACGGGCGCATGGTGACAGACAAACTGATTGCCTACCATGTGGCCCGAGCCAAGGGCGGCTGTGGGCTGAATACCATTGAGGTTTGCTCTGTGGATGCCGCAAGCGCCCCTACTGGCTTCCTCTCCATCGCCGATGATCGATATATTCCCGGAATGAAAAAGCTGTGCAGCGCAGTTCACGCTGCTGGCGGTCGTGTCGCTGTTCAGCTGTGGCAAGGCGGCCTCGCCGTAGCAAGCGACCCACAGGCGCAGATTTTGCTTCCCTCAGATATGCCGCTCTCTCCGGAATATACAGTTCCCGGCATTACAGAGGAGCGCATTCAATCCGTTATTGAAGCGTTCGGCCAAGCGGCCCGCCGCGTCGTAGAAGCCGGGATCGACGTCATTGAGTTCCATTGTGCACACAACTATCTGCCGCATTCTTTCCTTTCTGGCGGGATCAACCGGCGCACAGACGGATGGGGTGGCAGCTTTGAAAACCGCAAAAAGTTTCCTTTGGCCTGTATTCAGGCGATTCGGGCCAATATGCCGGAGGGGATGCCCCTGTTCATGCGGATAGACTGCCAGGATGATATGCTGGAAGGCGGCCTGACCATTGAAGAGGTCATTGATTTCTGCAAGTGCGCCGGAGACGCTGGTGTGGATGTGCTGAATATCTCCCGGGGCAACATTCTGACTGCAGCTACCGTATATGAAGTTGCACCTGTGGACATTCCCCACGGCTTCAACGTGGAGCCTGCCGCACGTATCCGCCGGGAGACCGGTCTGCTGACGATGCCCTGCGGGAGGATTAACACGCCGGAGATGGCCGAGGATATCCTGATGCAGGACAAGGCGGACCTTGTGGTCATGGCCCGCGCCCAGTTGGCGGATCCCGAATTCTGCAACAAGGCTAAGGCCGGAAAGCTGAACTCTATCAAATACTGCATCGGCTGCGACCAGGGCTGCTATGACTATTTCTGCCGCTGCCTGGAAGATCCCTCGCTAGAACACATTACCTGCCTGCGCAATCCCGCTGTTCTGGAGGAAGAGACCATGGCTCTGCGTCCGGCCCCTCAGGCCAAGAAAGTCCTAATCGCCGGAGGCGGCATCGCGGGGATTGAGGCTGCAGATGCCCTATACAAGCGCGGACATCATCCAATCCTCTGCGAAGCCGGAGACACTCTGGGCGGACAATTTGTGCTGGCCGGTGCCGCGCCCCGGAAAGGCGATTTCCAACTGGCGGCGTACATGGCGGCAGAAAACATCCGTGACTTGGGCGTGGAGATCCGAACCAACACGCCGGTGACACCCGCACTCATTGCGGCAGAAAAACCGGACGCCGTCATCATTGCCATCGGCTCCAAGCCGATTATCCCCAATATCCCGGGTGCTGACAGCGGTTGTGTCGTGGAGTCTCATAAACTTCTGGCCCAGAAAGATGTGTCCGCGGGCAAGGCCGTGGTGATCGGCGGCGGACTGGTTGGCATGGAAGTGGCTGAATTTCTGGCTGGGAAGGGTTCCAGCGTGACGGTCGTAGAGATGAAAGACTCAGTTTTGGGTGAGCTGGGACAATTGCGGAAAATCGGCACACATATGGCAATGGCGCAGGAAGATATCCAGGTCCTGGTAAATACCACCTGCAAAGAAATCCGGGCGGACGAAGTTATCGTGGAGCAGGATGGGAAGGAACGGATGCTTGCGGCAGATCTTGTGGTCATGGCGATTGGGTCCAAACCGGTTCCCTCTCAGGATCTACAGGATACCTGCGCTGAAGCAGGGATTCCCTGCTATGTGGTGGGCGACGCACTGGCGGCGCCGCGGCTGGCTCTAAACGCTATCCATGAAGCCTATCGGGCCGCCCTCTCTATTTGATTTGTTTTCCCCTTCGCATTCTGAAGGTGCGAAGTGATAAAAATGAAGGAGGTCTCATCAATATGGGAATTTACGCAATCACCGGAGCATCATCCGGCATCGGCGCGGCAATCGGCAGACAGCTGAAGGCTCAGGGACACTATGTCATCAACATTTCCAGAAGGGCCGCTGCTGAAGACGCTGCGGACGTCAACATCTCCGCAGATCTGGCGATGAAAGCAGAGCGGGGACGGGTACTGGAGGCGCTGTATGCTGCGGCGCCGGATGGACTGGATGGCTTCGTGTCCTGCTCCGGCGTTGGCCCCACCCAGCCTGCGGATGTCATCGTCAGCATTAACTATTTTGCTGCCAGAGAAATGACAGAAGGCGCCTATCCGCTGGTGGAGAAAAAGAAGGGCGTCATCTTGGTGGTGTCCTCAAACTCCGCCACGCTGCCCCAGCTGAACACCGAACTGGTGGACATCATGTTGAACCAAAACGATGAGGACGCAGCGGTTGCCTATGGTAAAACACTGGAGGGACCTGCCAAATATCAGGCGTATCAGGCATCCAAGAATGCTATCGCCCGCTGGGTACGCCGCTGGTCCGGTTCTTGGGCAGCTCGCGGCGTCCGCATGAACACCATCGCTCCCGGCGCTACGCAGACTGAGCTGATGGATCAGGGTGTGGCTGACCCGGATTTCTCTGCCAACATGATTAACTACCCTATCCCCATGCTGTATAACACCGGCAAGTTCCTGCCTGCTGATGATATTGCCAAGGTTGCTCTGTTTCTGCTGAGTCCAGAGTCTGTGGCGATATGCGGTGCTATCATTTTTGCCGACGGCGGAACGGACGGCTTCCTGCGCACCGAGGGATTGTGATAAAAATTGAAGGAGGAATCCAACTATGAATCCACTGACCAATTATGCGGAAGTCTTCAATAAAAACGACTCCAAACTGTTTGCTGAACTGTTCGCTGACGATTGTATCTTCTATGACACCGCTCCTACCTGTGCAGGCATGGACCCTATGTTTGTCAGAGGAAAAGAGGGCGTGGACATGATTTTCAATATGTATTTCCACTCAATGCCCATGAGTGCCAAGCCGGTCTCGCTCAACGGCAATGTTCTGGATTACATCATCTGCTACCCCGGTATTGAGATACCCTGCCGCGGCGAGCTGCTGGAAGAAAAAGATGGCAAAATTGCCCGGTACCATGTGTGTTATCGCGCAGAGTAAACATGACAATATCCTCCTTTCAAAAATTGAAAGGAGGATATTGTCAAAAAGGGCAGTAAGTAAGGTAAGGAGGCTGAACAAGCATGTTAAGTAAAAAAATCATATTTCTTACTGGTGCCACTGGCACCATGGGAGAGGAGGGCCTCAAGCAGATCCTATCCCGGTCCGACCGCTTCAACCTTCGCGTTTTGGTCCGGCCTTCCGCTAAGAACAAAGCATTTATGTCCCGCTATGAACATGACGCTGCGTTGGAGATTGTCTGGGGGGACCTCTGCTGCTACGACGATATCCTGCGCTGTGTGACAGGCGCGGATTATGTGTTGCATGTGGGGGCGTTCGTTTCTCCCGAAGCCGATAAACTGCCGCAGCGCAGTCTTGAGGTCAACCTTGGATCGACTATGAATATCATCCGGGCGATCAAGGCACAACCAGATCCGGATGCGATCAAACTGGTCTATATCGGAACAGTGGCAGAGACCGGCTGCCGTCTGCCCCCTATCCACTGGGGGCGTTGCGGAGATCCCATCAAGGGATCTGCATTTGACTATTACGCAGTCTCTAAAATCGCCGCCGAGAGAGCGGTCATTGAGTCCGGGCTCAAGCATTGGGTGAGTCTGCGTCAAACAGGAATTATGCCCTCCAAGGAGTCGGCAGCCCGGGAACCGATCATTTTCCATCAGCCGCCGCAGAATCTTTTGGAATGGGTGACTTCCATCGAGTCTGGGATCCTCCTGGCAAACGTATGTGAGGATTGGGTCCCGGAGAAGTTCTGGCGGGGCATTTACAACATTGGCGGCGGCGAGAGCTTTCGGCTGAACTATATACAATACTTTGATGATATGCTGAAACCCTTTGGCTTTGGATTCAAGGATGTATTTGAGCCCCGATGGTTTGCCCGATTCAATTTCCATGGCCAGTGGTATACGGACTCAGACGCACTCAATGATATCCTGAGGTTCCGTGTGATGACCTATCAGCAGTATATCGCTGGCGCGTGGCAGGCCATGGAGACGATGATTGCAAACGGGGATGCTGCGGCCCTGCCTACAAAGGAGCGGATGAAGGCCATGCACGAGCAGATTGCCCATCAGGAGATGGGAACGCTGTGGATGCTGGAAGAGGGACACGATGACTGGGTGCGCGCCTTTTTTGGAAGCCGGGCGGCAGCCTTAGCACAGCCAAAAAGCTGGGATGAGGTGGAATTCCCCGAGCCCAGCCGCACACCGGTCTATCTGAACCACGGCTATGATGAGAGCAAGCCACTGGAGCAGCTGGGGCTGAACGACATGAAGGAAGCCGCGGAGTTCCGTGGCGGTGCCTGCCTCGATTATACCGCCGGTGATTTCTACAGGCCCGTGCGCTGGCGTTGCGCGTTCGGACACGAATTTGAGGCCAGTCCGAACCTGATATTAAAGGGAGGGCACTGGTGCCCGGAGTGCGAGCGCAATGCTTGGAATTATGGAGCCGTCGCCGCCCGCAGCCCCTTCTTCAACCAAGTGTGGGCTCCGTTGCACGACATCTCTGAATCCTTTTCCATCCCTAAAAAGGTAAACGATCTGGGCTATCAGGGCAAGTAAGGAGGCTTGTTGCCATGAAACGTCTGTTTAAGACATTTAGTATATTCTGTCTGGCCTGTGTGCTGCTGTCCGCCTGTTCCCAGCAGCCCCCCGACACAGCTCCTGTGCAGGAGCCCGTTCAGGATGGGGCTGTGGAAGAGGCGCCGGTATACGTCTATCTCACCCGTCACGGGCAGACTTTGACGAATCAGACCGGCCGCTTTGTCAGCGGCCGCGGCAACACGCCGCTTACAGAGGAAGGTCGCAAGGTAGCATATGCCGTGGGCCTGGGGCTCTCCGGCGTCAAGTTTGAAGCCGCCTATGCCAGTACGCTGGGCCGTACCCAGGAAACTGCGCGCATCATCCTCTCCCAGAGTCAGACATCCAGATATCTGGAGATCATACCTGTCGAAGACCTGAAAGAGGTCGATGGCGGCTCCTATGAGCCGATGAGTTATGCCGAACTGATGACGGACGAGGGTATGCAGTTCAGCGGTGTGACAACTGAGGAATTCACAAACCAGTTCCATGAAAAGGATCCGGAGGGACTGGCCGAGAGTTATGAGCAGATGAAAGACCGGGCCTTTGAAAGTTTCCAGAGGATCTGTGAGGAAAGGGCCCAAAACGGCGGCGGAAATATCTTGATGGTGGCCCACGGTGGAATCAACAGCATGATCGCAGCAGAGATTATGCAGGAGCAGGAACTGGAGCCGCTGGACAACTCCAGTATTGTCCTGATTGAGTACAAAGACCATACATACACCGTTTTGGATTTTAATGATCTGAGCTATGCACAGAAAGCCCAGGAAAAAATGGAATCTCCTGATCCGGTGGAGATTTATCTAACCGTTCATGCCGAAACCGCGGCAGATGCCGCTATGCGTTTGAATGGGCAGCTGGATACTGCACTGACAGAGAACGGTCAGGCACAGGCTGCGGAACTTGGAAAGGCACTGGGGAATCTGGAGTTTGCGGCCGTGTATGCCAGCGATCAATTCAAGGATATCCATACCGCACGGATCATCGTGGAAAACAGCGCGGTAAATCCCGATCTCATGGTCAATCAGAACATGGATCTGCGTGGGGTGGGCTGCGGCTATTTTGACGGAGAATTGCGTGCGGTTGCGGATGCTTTGGCAGGGGAAGAGCCCACTGCCCATGCCCGTCTCGCCGCATATGCAGCCGCAGACAAGACCGGTATGACAGAAAACTATGAAAGCGCCCGCCAGCGTCTCACGGGCGCCCTCCAGACAATCTGTGAGGAAACTTACAGCCACGGCGGCGGCAATGTTCTGGTAGTGTCTTCGGAATTGGCCGTCCAACTGCTTGCAGAAGCCCTCGGTTCCTCTGAGAAAGCGGTCGCTCTGAAAAATGCGGATGTTGTACATATTACATTTGACGGAGATGTATTCACAGTACATCCGCAATAAAATTCATATAGATATACTTCTTTTCCTCCAAATTTCCTGAAAAAGGGGAACGGGCCATCCGCAAGGTTGGCCCGTTCCCCTTTTTGGGCATGGACTGGGTATCGCCGCGTGTCAGTTCGGGCCGCAGAGCCCTCGTATCAATGATGCCGACGTCCAGATGCCTGCCATGGTGGACAGATCATTTCCCTCCGCATCGTACATCACGGTATAGGTGATGTAACTGTCAAAGGTAGGGACGGATAAGGCGAAGTAGAACTCCCATTGCTGCCTGAGCGGGAGAGAGGGGGTGGAGTGGTTGCAAGCATCCGGAACGGAAAAGGGAAAGCAGGCATCTATTCAGGTGCGGACACGGCTGCAGTGTGGACGATTTGCCAGGTACTGAAATCATGCTGCGTAACTTCACCAGAGCAGACAAGGTATATATCTCGCCTGCAGCTATACGGATCTGCGGAAAGGAATCGATGGGGTGGCGGCCATGGTGCAGCAACGGTTTAAACCGGACCCGTTCACCAATACGCTGTTTCTGCTCTGCGGCAGACGGCTGGACTGCATCAGGGAGTTCTGCAGGGACCGGGATGGATGCATCCTGCTGTATAAGCTATAAGCGGCTGGAACAGGCGCATACCAACGGCCGCAAAACGAAAAGGAGGTACGGCGGTTGACGCCGCAGCGATACCGCTGGCTGATGGAGGGGTTGAAAATGGAGCGGTCAAAGGTTCGCCGCCCGGGGAGTGGCCTACATATAATTGGGGTAGGAAACGGCTGAAAGCACTGGAGGTTTTGAACGCTTTGGCCCCAATATAGCATAATTCACCCATGAAAAACGGAAGAAATCACGGGACAAGCACCCCTGGAGATGGTAACCATTTCACGGGCGGAATATGAGTGTCTGAAAGCGGAAAGAGACGAGTTGAACCAGAAACTGGACTGGCTTCTGGAACAGGCACATCTGAGCAGGAAGAAACTCTGTGGGGCGTTCTCGGAGCGGCTGGGAGAGGAACTGATGAACCGGTTGAGACGCATGTTTGATGAGACAGAGGCATGGCTGTCCAAGCGGAGAGATAAGCGGACAAAGGCGGCCGCCCATACCCGGCGCTCCTTGAATACCCCCACCCAAACTGAACGGTGACAGATATCTGTTCAGTTTGGGCGGGGGTATTCATAACGGGTAGAGGCCAGCGCACTGCGCAGCATTTCACATTCCCGTTTGCCCATGTCAACACCTTCACGCAAAGGCATCTGGCGGTGGTATTGTGGAAAAGGTTACTCTTTCCTCTCTTAGAAATTCTGCGATTGCATTCACGGCTTATCCTTCTTTTCCGTGATTGCCTTCATAACTTCAAAGATCCGGACCGTACTGTGTTGGGCTTCTACAAGGAGGTCGGGCATGATTTTAGCTGTGGGGAATCTTTTGCGAAGCGTGTGGATGATTTTATCATCCACAGCATCTTTGCCGCCTGCTTCGTATTCCTGGAGCAGTTTGCTGAACCGTGGACAAGCATAGGCACAGCGAATGATCCGACAGATCTTACCTTTTCCGTCGATCAGGAAAGGTTTTTGACCAATATCTCAACAATGGCGGAAGCTCCGGTTCTAGCATGGTCCCTGAGATAAAGAATCCCATTTTTTCATCTTTGTGTTTATCACCGATTTCTGCTGCCGATTATTAATCATTGCTTCCCATTTTGAACAGCGATAAAATGATTCACCGCTCGGTTTTATCGATTGCTTTGTAAATGTACGCGGTAAAATTGTTTGCTCTAGCTGCAGTTCCGCGACTGATGGCCCTATTCCTTGATTCGGCCTAGCATCTCCTGAGCCGCTTTCTGCCGGTATATTTCGGAGCATATCAAGCAAACTAAGAATTACCACGAAAAAGGAGCGGTAGATATGTTTAAGCATGAAAAGCAGTTATTCCATCCGGTGGCCGTGGAGCGGCCGAATCCCCAGTATGCAGCATTGCTGCAGGAGCAGCTGGGAGGCGGCAACGGTGAGCTGAAAGCGGCTATGCAGTATCTGTCCCAGAGCTTCCGCATCAAGGACCAGAAGATCAAGGACCTGTTTCTGGATATCGCAGCAGAGGAACTGGGACACATGGAAATGGTGGCCCAGACCATTAATCTGCTCAACGGCCACGATGTAGATGCAGATCAGGTCAAGGCGGGCGAGATCCAGAGCCATGTGATCTTGGGCCTGAACCCCGGCTTAATCAATGCCTCCGGCTATTCCTGGACCGGCGATTATGTGACCGTGACCGGCGATCTGTGTGCGGACCTGCTCAGCAACATCGCTTCTGAGCAGCGGGCCAAGGTGGTCTATGAATACCTGTACCGCCAGATCGACGACAAGAAGGTCCGTGAAACCATCGACTTCCTGCTCAACCGGGAGGAGGCTCACAACCAGATGTTCCGGGATGCCTTCAACGAGGTGCAGGACAGTGGCTCTAACCGGGATTTTGGTACGACCAAGGCGGCGAAAATGTATTTCTCCCTCTCCAATCCCGGCCCCAATACCTTTGCTGGAAACGAGGTCTCCGCACCTAAGTTCGATTGATAGAATAAGAGAAACGACCCTACCCAATCTGAACAAGTTTGTAGGACTTATCAGATTAGGTAGGGCTGTTTTATGTGCGAAATCCTTGCAGCACAAGCTTTTTTGGGGAAAGGTATTCGAAAGTAAAATGTGACATAAAAATGGGAACAGTTCAAATTCTGGCTGCAAGCAGTCTGATTTTCTAAGTCTGAACCTCTGTGTCTCACGGCCATCAGCTCCTTACGGGAATCCATCGGCCTTTTGCAAAGTCAAACAAAATCCGCGGTCACTGTGAAAAATGAGTCCTGTCTCTGGCTTACGCAACTCATACGCCATTTTGTAATGTAGCCGTAATGAGCTGTGTGCTGTTTTTCGGGAAACTTTGTGGGCGATCACTTTACGGGAAAATAGCTCCAAGATCACGCAGATATAAAGATATCGATTCTCTATACTTAAAACAGGCCACATCACTGGCCCGGATTTGATTGGCTTGTCTGCTGAAAATTGCTGACGGAGGGTATTTTCTTCTTCTCCGGTTCTCGCAGTTTCAAACTCTGGATAACCCCATCTCCCGCATCAGGTCAGCGCCAAATTTGGCGCCGACCTGATGCCCGCGCCGTGCGAGAATCATCCAAATCTTTTCAGCGCCAAGTACCTGCCGATATTCAGCAAAGACCTCACAGATCAGAAGGCGGTATTCCTCCCTGCGTTTCTCAAACTGGGCATTCGCTCGTTTGTTGCGAAGAATGTGATTGCAGAGTGTGCCGCGTGGTATCTCCAATGCTTCACAGAGAGTATGGACATCATCTTGCCCACAGGCAATGCCCCTCTTTTTCCAGGTCCAACGCCTGGAAGGGCCTCCGCGATTTTGATATTCATAACACAAGGCGTAAAGTGCTATTCCGCCGAGATACCGCCCCTTGACAGAATACTTGTACGTACGGTGCAGAACGCCGATTCCTGATGAAAGGCCCCTCACCCATTCTGCGCGTCGATCTGTTCTTTCAGCTCATTCAGATATACCCACCGCTCCGTCTTTTCCTCCAGAGCGGCCTCCAGCTCCGCCTGACGGGCCTGGAGCTCCTGGAGCTTCACATAGTCGCTGCCGCAGCTCTCCTGCTCCGTCTGGCAGGCGGTGATCTGAGCCTCCAGCTCCGCCAGGTCCGCGTCGATGGTCTCAAATTCCCGCTGCTCCTTGAAGGTGAATTTCAGTTTCCGTTCCCGGGGACGCTCTGCCGCGGGCTTGGGCTTTTCCGCCTTGGGAGAGGGGGCCTCTTCCGCCCGGCGCTTGGCCTGCCAGTCCGTCCAGTTGCCGGTGAACCGGTGGATCTCCCCGTCTCCCCGGACCTCGAAAATGGACTCCGCCAGCTTGTCCAGGAAGAACCGGTCATGGGATACCGCCAGAATGGGGCCGGGGAAGCCCAGGAGATAATCCTCCAAAATGGAGAGGGTGGTCACGTCCAGGTCGTTGGTGGGCTCGTCCAACAGCAGCACGTTGGGGGCTTCCATCAGCACGGACAGCAGATACAGCCGCCGCCGCTCCCCGCCGGAGAGCCGCCCGATGGGCACAGACTGAAGATCACCGGGGAAGAGGAACCGCTCCATCATCTGGTTGGCGGAGAAGGTGCCCTCATCGGTCCTGACCTCATCGGCGATGTCGTGGATAAAGTCGTAGACCCGCTGGTTCAGGTCCAGCTCTCGTCCCTCCTGGGAGAAGTGGCCGATCTTCACGGTGGCGCCCACCTCCACCGTGCCGCTGTCCGGTGCCAGTTCGCCTGCCATCAGGTGGAGCAGGGTGGACTTCCCGGCGCCGTTGCGGCCCACGATGCCGATGCGGTCACCGCGCAGCAGGTTGTAGGAGAAGCGGCTGACGATGGGACGGCCGTCAAAGGCCTTGGACACATCCCGCAGCTCGATGATCTTCTTCCCCAGGCGGCTGGAGGCCGCCGCCATCTGCACGGCCTCGTCCGTTTCCGGTGCCTCCTGGTTCAGCAGGGCCTCGTACCGCTGGATCCGCTCTTTGGACTTGGTGGTCCGGGCCTTGCAGCCCCGCATGATCCACTCCCGCTCCACCCGGAGGATAGACTGGCGCTTGCGCTCACTGGCCTCCACCATCTCTGCCCGCTGCTCCCGCAGCTCCAGGTACTTGGAGTAGTTGGCCTCATAGTGGTACAGCTTCCCCCGGGAGAGCTCCGTGATGTGGTTCACCACCCGCTCCAGGAAGTACCGGTCATGGGTCACCATGACCAGGCCGCCCTTGAACCGGCGGAGCCAGTCCTCCAGCCAGGCTACCATCTCGCTGTCCAAGTGGTTGGTGGGCTCGTCCAGAATCAGCACGTCCGCCGGGTGGATCAGGGCCGCCGCCAGGGCCACCCGCTTCCGCTGGCCGCCGGAGAGTGTCCCCACCTTCTGGGCAAAGTCTGTGATCCCCAGCCGGTTCAGCATGGCCTTGGCCTCATACTCATTCAGCTCCCGGAACTCGGCGGGGAAGTGGAGGAAGACCTGCTCCAGCACCGTGGCGGATTCCTCCATTACCGGGTTCTGAGGCAGCAGACTGACCTGGACGTTGGGGTTCCGGGAGATGGTGCCGCCGTCCGGCTCCGTGACGCCGGAGAGAACCTTCAAAAAGGTGGACTTGCCGGTGCCGTTGATGCCGATAACGCCCACCTTGTCCCCCTCGTTGAGATAGAAATTCACATCATCCAGCAGCTGGCGGCTGCCGAAGTTGATGGAGAGATGTTCTGCGGATAAGAGCATGGGAGTTCCTCCTGAAAAAAACTGCTCCTATTGTACCATGAAGGAAGGCGTTTTACCAGAGCCAAAACCCTTGCAAACAGAGTGGCGTCAGAGTACAATAACAGAGAAATGAGGTTTTGCCATGCAGGAGTTCCGGCCTTTTGAGCCCTGTCGTTCCTTCTGTTCTGCCTGCACCGGGGGCGGGGGGCCTACCTGCTGGGCGGTGGATATGTGCTGTTCGACCTCCTCGCCATCGCGGCGGAGCTGCTTTTCTGGCATCGGCTGCTGGTGGCCATGTTCGACACGGCGGCCTGGTACTGGAGCGGTCTGTGGGGTGTGTTCTCCGCCTTGGACGCCGCCTGTCTGCCGCTTGGGATTTTTCTGCTGCGCCGAAGGAGAGGTGTCCGATGGAGACGATTTCATATACCCTGCCGCCGGAACAGGACGGCGCCACGGTCCGGCATATCCTGAAGGCTGCGCTCCATGTCTCCTCCCACGCCATATCCCGGCTGACCCGGACGGAGAACGGCATCCGGGTCAACGGCATCCATGCCCGTACAGTGGATATCCTTCACACCGGCGACGTGCTGGAGGTGGAGACCAGCGACCACCGTCCGCCCCGGGTGCGCCCCACGCCGGGGCCCTGGCCCCTGCCCATCGTCTGGGAGGATGGCCATCTGCTGGTGGTGAACAAGCCTGCCGGTATGACGGCCCACGCCTCCAATTTCCTGCCGGACACGCCCACCGTGGCCGGAGCCCTGGCCTGGCAGCGGGGCGCGGACTTCGTGTTCCACCCGGTGAACCGGCTGGACAAGGGCACCACCGGACTGATGGTGGTAGCCAAGAGCGGCTACATCCACGACCGGCTCCGGTACGCGCTCCACACGGAGAGGTTTTGCCGGGAGTACCGGGCGGTGTGCATCGGCTGTCCGGATCCGAAATCCGGCACCATCGACGCCCCCATCGGCCGGGACCCGAATTCTGTGGTGGGCCGGTGCGTCCGGCCTGACGGTGCCCGGGCCGTCACCCATTATGAGGTGCTGGGGAGGTCGAACGGCCTGTCCCTCCTGCGGCTGCGGCCGGAGACAGGGCGGACCCATCAGCTCCGGGTGCACATGGCCTCCATCGGCTGCCCCCTGGCAGGGGACTGGCTGTACGGGGAAGAGGACCCGGACCTGATCCCCCGGCCGGCCCTCCACGCCTACGCTCTGGATCTGGACCATCCGGTGACGGGAGAGCATCTGTCCCTGACGGCGCCCATCCCGGCGGACATGGCCCGGCTGGCGCCGGAGCTTTTGACGGAAACAGAGTGCGCAAGTGAAGAAATTTGACCATAAAACGGAAGGGGATATTTTATGTTAACTTGGAACGTCACCTATCACTGCAAGTCCGGCCAACGGGAGGCCTTTTATCAGGCCCTCTGTGATTTGGGCATCCGGGCCAACTCCCTGAAAGAGGAGGGGAACCTGAAGTACGACTACTTCCTGGCGGCGGAGGCGCCGGACGACCTGCTGCTGGTGGAGAGCTGGACCACGCCGGAGCTCCAGCAGGCCCACTGCCAGACGGAGATCTTCGGCCGTCTTCAGGAGCTGAAAGCCCAGTACTGCGACAGCGTCCAAATCGACAAGTTCAACGATTAAACGGCCTGGGAGCGGATGAAGAGTTTGAAAAAGCACGTCTTTGATCTTCTCTGGGCCTGCGGTGGACTACTTTGGCTCTATCTGGCGGTAAAAGATGTCATTTATACCATTACTGCCAATTCCCGGACTGGTTGGCCGCTGGAGTTTGCACTCGCCGTTAACGGAGCAATTTGGCTCGGAATTTTGGCAGCTATGATTCTCCTGTACCGAGTCATCCGGAAGAGTATCTGGAAGTAATTGAAAAATTATTACACCGGGCGGCCCGCTTTCGGGCCGCCCGGTGTCTGTTTTAGCTTATTTCAGGTGCGTCCAGCAGCTCCTGTAGCTCCAGGAAAAACCGGGACAGATGGAATCCGTCCGCCACGGCGTGGTGGATATTCAGGGAGACGGGCAGGATCGTCCGGTCTCCCTCCCGTTCATATTTTCCCCAGGTGACCACCGGGGCCAGATAGGTGCCGCTGTCGAAGATGTGCATGTCGAAGCTGCGGTACCGGACCCAGGGCAGGCACGACACATCAAAGGTGTTGGGCGGCACGTCCGTCAGGTCGAAGTGGTCCAGGGCGGCGTACCGTGTCCGATCCTCCAAAAAGCGGCGGTGGAAGGTCTCCAGGTCCGAAGAGAAGGGCGTCACCAGCTTCGCAAAGGTCTCCCTGTCCGGGTGGAAGTGGGCGTAGTAGGGCTCGATCCGGTCCCAGAGGACCAGCCGCCCCTGATCGTCCCAGCCGTACCGGAACTCCGCGTGGGCGTTGAGCACGTTGGACACCGCCCAGATCATGGCGGGGTAGAAGCGGAAGCCACTGGCCGAAAGCCGCTTCAGGAATCGGGAGATCTCCAGATCCACCGTCAGGCTCATGACACAGCGCAGGTCGTCGATAAAATGACGGAATACAGGGCCGCGCTCCCAGGTATCCAGTTCCACCACAGTGTGGGACGGGCAGAAATTGTCGTTCATATAAGCCTCCTAAAATAATTGGTTGATTTTAGGAGGCGGTGTCAAGTCCGCGCTTCACAGAGTACCCTCCTCTCCGAGATTCTGCCTTCATTTTATCCGGCCCGGGGGAGAAAGTCAACGGCGGCACCCCCTTGACAATTCCGGCTGGCCGCCCTATTCTGAAAAGACAACATTCGACAGGAGGGACTGCCATGGAGACAGGCCTTTGGAAGCAATTTGACCGGATCGTGGTATTCGACACGGAGACCACCGGCATCGAGTTCGGGCGGGACGAGATCATCGAGCTGGGGGCCGCCGCCTTTTCCGCGGAGGGAGAGACGGACTGCATGGACCTGCTGCTCCGCCTCTCCCCGGGGCGGACGCTGCCGCCCTTTATCACCCAGCTCACCGGCATCACGGAAGAGCAGCTGGAACAGGAGGGCGTGGAGAAAGCCGACGCCTGTGAGGCGTTCTGCAACCTGTTGGGCGGGGGAGAGCGGACGCTGCTGGCGGCCTACAACGCCCAGTTCGATCTGAACTTCCTCTATCATTTCCTGCGGCCCTTCGGGCGGGCGGATGTCCTGCGGGCACCCCGGTTTCTGGATGTCCTCACGGTGTACCGGGACCGGCGGGATTACCCTCACAAGCTCAACGATGCCATCACAGCCTACGGATTGGAGGATCAGGCGGTGAACAGCCACCGGGCGGTGGATGACGCCCGGGCCGCAGCGGTGCTGCTGGAGGCCATGGCGGCGGAGCGGGACGATTTGGATCGGTATGTGGATCTATTCGGCTACTCCCCCAAGTACGGTGTCTCCGGACGGCGGATCGCTTCGGTGGAGTACCGGCCTCAGCCCTATCAGCGGGTCCGACCTCTGTATGAAGTGACGGAAACACTGTGAAATATTTGTGAATTTTCGCAATTCCCTCTTGCAATATGACAACTTGTCAGCTATGATAAGCGACAGGTTGTCATGTTTCTTTTTTCCATTCGCCGGAAACCCCTTGACCTTCCCCCGGGAGGAAGGTATAAAATCAGGGGCGGCGCTGAAGAAAACGGACCTTCTATTTCGTATAAGAGAGGATGAAACAGCGTGCCGAGCAGCACTTTTTTGAATCTGCCGGCGGAAAAGCAGGAGAAGTTGTTGGAGGCGGCCACCCGGGAGTTTTCCCACCGGCCTTTCAACGAGGCGTCCATCAACCAGATCATCAAGGAGGCAGGCATCCCCCGGGGCAGCTTTTACATGTACTTTCAGGATAAGGAGGACCTGTTCCGCTATCTGCTGAAGGGATATGTGGATCAGTTGTTCATGCTGCTGGAGGAGTTTCTGCTCCGAAACGGCGGCGACATTTTTCAGGCGCTGTTGGATCTGTATGATTACGTGCAGGCAAAAATCGACAATCAGCACCTGGGAGAGATCGGCGCCATGACCGGAATCATCCGCTGCAACAGCGGGATGCAGAAGAATGGGCTGCTGGAAATGCTGGATGCGGAAACGCTTCTCCAGCGCCTGGGCGGCGCGGTGAATCCGGACCTGCTGGACCTGCGGCAGGACCGGGACTTGGGCGACATCCTGGGCACACTGCTGGTTGTGGCGGCTCCCATGATTTACACCGGCCTGCAGGCCGGTGGCGATCCCGGGACCCGGGATCGCCTGGAAAACATTCTGAACATCTTCAAGCGCGGTATGGGGAAGCGCCCCACCGCGGAAATCGAGAACAAGGAGATTACATAACATGGAAACTGAATGGATGAACGAGACCTCCGCCGAGGCGCCCAGCGTGCCCGCGCCGGAAAAGACGGAGAAAAAGAAATTCTCCCTGAAGGGCTTTGGCGGCAAGAAAAAGAAGCGCTGGCTGAAAATTCTGATTATTTTGGTAGTGGTGATCGCCATTGTGGCGGGCTGCGTGTCCAGACTGACCAAAAACGTCAACACCCAACTCAGCAGCAGCTATCTGGTGTCCACCGTCACCCGGCAGGATCTGACGGTCAGCGTCTCCGGCACCGCCACGCTGCAGCCGGCGGACTCTTACAACGTCACCACCCTGCTCTCCGGCGATATCGTCAGCGCTCCCTTTGAAGAGGGCGACCTTGTGACCAAGGACACCCTGCTCTACACCATGGACAGCAGCGACGCCCAGGATTCCATGGACCGGGCCCAGATCTCCGTGCAGCAGGCCCAGATGTCCTATCAGCAGGCCCAGGAGGCCCTGCACCCCACGGCGCCCATCTCCGGCACGGTGAGCGAGATCTACGTCCACAACGGCGAGAGCGTCACCGCTGGGACGCAGCTGGCGAAGATCGTGGCCAGCACGGAGCTGTCCATCGACTTCCTGTTCCCCTTTGCCTCCCCCAGTGACTTCTATGTGGGGCAGGCCGCCACCGTGTTTGTGGACGGCTACGCCGGCTCTCAGATGGGCACGGTGACCTATGTCTCCAACTCCACCACCATCACCAGCAACGGCAAGGAGGCCGTCTCCGTCCGGGTGCGGCTGAACAATCCCGGTACGGTGTCCGACGCCGTCACTGCCTCCGCCATCATCGGCAGCTATTCCAGCTACGGCCAGGCTCCGGTGTCCATGCCCGCCTCTTCTGTGGTGTATGCCTCCGGTTCCGGCACGGTGAACGATTTCTCCAAGCTGGCCGGCAGCACGGTGACCAAGGGCGAGGTGCTGTGCACTGTGGAGTCCGAGACCATCCGGGACCAGATCGAGAGCGCACGGCTGAACCTCCAGTCCGCCCAGCTCTCTGCCAGCACTGCCTCCGGCGCAGTGGATGACTACAACATCAAATCTCCCATTGCCGGCACCGTGATTGAGAAGAACTTCAAGGCCGGCGACAAGGTGGACGGCGCTTCCTCCGGCACGCTGGCGGTGATTTACGACCTGAGCTATCTGGAGCTGGAGATGGCAGTGGATGAACTGGACATCGGCAAGGTAGAAGTGGGGCAGGAGGTGCGGATCACCGCCGACGCTCTGGAGGGCCAGACGTTCTCCGGCGTGGTGGATAAGGTCAGCATCAACGGCACTACCGCCAACGGTGCCACCAGCTATCCCGTCACCATCATCATTGAGGACTACGGCGATCTGCGGCCGGGCATGAATGTCTCCGCTCAGATCATCGGCGAAGTGGTCCCCAACGCCCTGTGCATCCCCGTGGATGCGGTGGAACGGGGCAACACGGTGACTGTTCCCGGCTCCGGCGCCCTCAGTGAGGACGGTTTGAGCGTGGTGGACGTCACCAAGCTGGAGACCAAGGAGGTCACCCTGGGTCGGAACGATGACGAGTATATCGAGGTTACCGACGGCCTGGAGGAGGGCGATGTGGTCCTCATCAGCAACCAGGCTTCCAGTTTGATGGACATGATGATGGGAGGCTGATCCCGTGAGCCATCTCATTGAACTGAAAGACATCTACAAGATCTACCACATGGGAGAGGAGACCGTCCACGCCCTGGACGGCATCAACCTGACGGTGGATCAGGGGGAGTTCGTGGCCATCGTAGGCTCCTCCGGTTCCGGCAAGTCCACGGCCATGAACATTATCGGCTGTCTGGACGTTCCCACGTCGGGAACCTACCACTTGGGGGGCATTGATGTGTCCACCATGGAGGACGATCAGCAGGCGGAGATCCGCAACAAAATGCTGGGCTTTATCTTCCAGCAGTATAACCTGATCCCCAAGCTGACGGTGCAGGAGAATGTGGAGTTGCCGCTGCTGTACGCCGGCGTCTCCGCAGAGGAGCGCCGCGAACGGGCCATCCAGTCTCTGGAGCGGGTAGGTCTGGCTGACAAGCGGAAGAACCTGCCCAGCCAGCTCTCTGGCGGCCAGCAGCAGCGGGTCTCCATCGCCCGGGCCCTGGCGGGGAATCCGTCGGTGATCCTGGCCGACGAGCCTACGGGCGCCCTGGACTCCCGCACGGGCCGGGAGGTGCTGCGGTTCCTGCAGAAGCTGAACCAGGAGGGGGACACCGTGGTCCTCATCACTCACGACAACTCCATCGCTGTTAAGGCCAAGCGCATCGTCCGTCTGCAGGACGGCCGGATCATCTACGACGGGGACGCCAGTGATCCCCAGGCCGTGGTCCAGCCCCAGGAGGACGCGGGAGAGGGGGAGCCGGCATGAATTTCACCCAATCCTTCAAGCTGGCCATCAAATCCCTGCTGCTCAGCAAGATGCGGGCGCTGCTGACCATGCTGGGCATCATCATCGGCGTGGCGGCGGTCATCATCATCACCAGCCTGGGCAACGGCATGCAGAATTACATGAACGCCCAGTTCGAGCAGCTGGGCTCCAACCTGATCCAGGTGATGGTCTACGGCCGCGGCGAGGGCGGCACCCGGGACGTGAGCACGGAAGATATGTACGCGCTTGTGGAGAAGTACCCCCAGTACCTCTCCGGCGTCACGCCCTATGTGTCCGCCACAGCCAAGGTGCGGCAGGGAACGGAGGACTTCGACCGCACCAGCATTTACGGCGTCAGCGAGGCATTTTACCGCGCCGACACCCAGAAGACCATGCAGGGCTCCAGCCTGGAGAATGGCCGCTTCCTCCGCTACATTGACGTGGAGCGCCATCAGAATGTGTGTGTCATCGGTTCCTATCTGGCGGAAAACGCTTTCCGGACGGATCCGCTGGGTCAGACGATTTCCGTCAGCGGCGTGCCCTACATGGTAGTGGGCGTACTGGCGGAGAGCGGCGACAGCACCGAGGGCAGCGTCGATGATGTGATCTACATCCCCTATGCCAATGCCCAGCGGCTGGGGGGTGGATATGGGGACATGTATCTGATGACCAGTACGGACCGGGATACGGCGTCTGCTGCCAAGGGCATCATTGAAAACCGGCTGTTCAAGACCTACCAGTCCTCGGACTACTACATGGTCATGACCTCCGCAGAGATGATGGACGCCATGGACTCCATGCTGAACACCCTGATGATGATCCTGATCCTCATCGCGGCCATCAGCCTGCTGGTGGGTGGCATCGGTATCATGAATATCATGCTGGTGTCCGTCACGGAGCGGACCCGAGAGATCGGCATCCGAAAATCCCTGGGTGCCAAATGCCGGGACATCCGCAGCCAGTTCATCATTGAGGCCGGCACTACCTCCGCCATCGGCGGTGCCATCGGCATCATACTGGGCATCCTCATGGCCAACGTGCTGACCAATGTCATCGCTCTGGTGCTGGGCACCGGCAACGACGGCTTCGTGGCTATGCCCACGGCTGGCGGCATCGGTGTGGCCTTCGGCGTCTCCGTGGCGGTGGGCATCCTGTTCGGCTATCTCCCCGCCAACAAGGCGGCCAAGCTGAACCCCATCGACGCCCTGCGTTACGATTGATTCCAGCCGATGAAAAGAGACCGGGAGACCGGTCTCTTTTTTGCGCAGAAAATTTTTCAGAAAATTGTTCTCCCTCCAAACTTTTTCCGCTCCCGGCGCGTCTATACAGCAGAACGAACGGAAAGGACCATGAGAAACGTGTCACATATCCTGGAAAAGCAACTGACCGACTATCTCGTAACGGATCAGGCGCGGTTTTACCGACTGGCGTACAGCTACCTGAAAAACAGGGAAGAGGCTCTGGACGCGGTGCAGACCGCCGTCTGCAGGGCACTGGAGAAACAGGGGGAGCTGAAGGAGCCGGAGGCCCTCCGTGCGTGGTTTTATCACATTCTGGTTCACGTGTGCATGGACGTGCTTCGCAGCCGAAAGCGGGTGACGCTGATCCCGCCGGAGGCACTGGACGCCGGCAGCTATGAGGACCCTCTGCCTTCGGACGGCACGCTAGCCCAACGGGTGGACGCTCTGCCGCCAGAGGTGGGGACCATCATCAAGCTGCGGTTCTATGAGGACCTGTCTCTCAAGGAGATCAGCACCGTCACCGGCTGGAATCTGAACACCGTGAAAACCAGACTGTACACCGGCTTGAAGAAATTACGGATATCAATGGAAGGAGATCAATTATGAACGAATTCAAGCGTGCACGAGAAGAATATGAGTCCACCCCCATTCCGGAGGAGCTGGACGCCCGGGTCCGCGCAGGCATCCGGCAGGGCAGGACCAGCAGCCGTAGCCGCGGTTATAAGGTGGTCCGGCGGACTGCGGGCAGCGTGGCCGCCTGTCTGGCTGTGCTGATGGCGGGCCTGAATGTCTCCCCGACCTTCGCGGCTGCGGCTGCGGATGTACCGGTGCTGGGCGGGCTGTTCCAGGTCCTGACGATCCGGGACTATGAGACCGTGGAGAACGGCATCGACTACAAGGTGACCGTCCCCGGTGTGGAGTCTGAGGGCGACCTGGCCGAGAAGGTCAACGCGGAGATCCAGGAGCGGGTGGACGCCCATCTGGCCCAGGCTCAGGCGGACTGGGATGATTACAAGGATGCATTCCTGGCTACCGGCGGCACCGAGGAAGAGTGGGCCGACCGGGAGATGAACGTGCTTATCGACTACGAGATCAAGAGCCAGACCGACACTACGGTCTCCTTTGTGGTGGATTTCGCTGAGGGCTGGGTCGCTGCCATGCAGCAGCGGTACTGCTACAACCTGGACCTGGCCAACGACAAGGACATCACCCTGGCCGACGTGCTGGGCGAGGACTGGGTCGGCATCTGCAATGACGCCGTAAATGCGAAGATCGCGGCGGATGAGAGCGGCCTCTTCTTCACCCCGGAGCAGGGCGGCTTCACCACTGTGGATGACGCCACCTCCTTCTATCTGAATGAGGACGGCTCTGTGACGCTGGTGTTCCCCGAGTACAGCATCGCCGCCGGTGCCGCCGGGATTGTGGAAATCCCCGTGGTGGCCTGAGTATACCATCTCAAAGCGGCCCGCCGACAGGCGGGCCGCTTTTTTTCTTCTATATCCTATAAAAATGCTATGAATTAAAGGCGGATTTTCGGCAAATGGTCCGTTGCAAACCCGGTGCGGCAGGTGTATCATGAGGCTATTCATTCAGAACGGAGGGATTTCCAATGCCTATTTATCACAGCGTCACTGAGCTGATCGGCCGCACGCCCTTGCTGGAGCTGTGCAATTACGAGCGGAACCACGACCTGAAGGCCGTGCTGTTGGCCAAGCTGGAGTGCATGAATCCCGCGGGCAGCGCCAAGGACCGGGTGGCTGCCAACATGATCGCCCGGGCGGAGACGGAGGGCCGTCTGGCTCCCGGCGGCACCATCATCGAACCTACCTCCGGCAACACCGGTATCGGTCTGGCTGCCGCAGCTGCGGCAAAGGGCTACCGTGTGATTCTCACCATGCCGGACACCATGAGCGTGGAGCGCCGGGCTCTGATCGCCGCCTACGGCGCGGAGATTATCCTGACGCCGGGAGCGGCGGGCATGGCGGGTGCTGTGGCCAAGGCGGAAGAACTGCATCAGTCCATTCCCGGCAGCATCATCGCAGGACAGTTTGAAAACCCCGCCAATCCAGCGGCACACGAGAAGACTACCGGCCCTGAGATCTGGGCGGACACGGAGGGGAAGGTGGACATCTTTGTGGCCGGGGTCGGCACCGGCGGCACTGTCAGCGGCGTGGGCCGGTATCTGAAGGCACAGGACCCCGCTGTGCGCGTGGTGGCCTTTGAGCCCGCTTCCTCGCCCCTGCTGACGGAGGGCCATGCGGGCCCCCACGGCCTTCAGGGCATCGGCGCCAACTTTGTGCCGGAGAATCTGGACCGCAGCGTCCTGGATGAAGTCCTCACGGTCACGGATGCGGATGCCTACGCCGCGGGCCGGGAGCTGGCCCGGACTGAGGGCATTCTGGTGGGCATCACCTCCGGCGCCGCCGTGTGGGCAGCGGCCCAGCTGGCCCGACAGCCGGAGAACGCCGGCAAGACCATCGTGGCCCTGCTGCCGGACAGCGGCGAGCGGTATCTCTCCACTCCCATGTTCCAGAAGTGACAACATGTACAAAAAGCCCGGGAGACGTCCGTACACGTCTCCCGGGCTTTTTCGCAGATTATCCGGCCTCCATGGCGTCCCGGAGCCTGTCGGTGACAGCACCTTCAAACAGGCGGGTGGAGTGGCCGTGGAGCGTCTCCAGCGCACCGGCGGCCAGGGTGCAGGGGGTGTTTCCGGTCATGGACAGATCCATGTCAAAAATGAACTTCACCTCCGGGTCCTGGGGAACGCCGGGGGCGTTCCGCTTCACCACACCGGGGCCCGCGTGGACCTTGGCCTGACAGCTGGAATCCAGCTTCAGCGTCAGATCACAGGCGCAGTTGAGAAAGCGGTCCTCCGGGAGCTCCGCCTCCTGCATGGGAGCGGTGTAGGCAGGAGAGAACAGCTCCGCCCAGCGGGCACCCTCCAGCCCCAGCCGGGCACGGGAGAAGATGTTCACATACCGCAGGCCCACCCGCTGGAAATAGGCGGGCTTGTACAGCCGGATAAAGGCGGCCAGCGGCTTGTCCAGCTGGCGGGCAAACTCCTCCCACCCGGGATAGTGGAGGGTGGACAGAGCGATGAAGTCCTTGGTGAGATTCAGCTTCCACTGGTTGTCCTCGGAGACGAAGTTGTGATTGGTCACCGGAGGCTGCTGCTCCACCTTGGGATTGGGGCTGCCCAGCCCGGTGATGCGGGGCGGCGCGGCGTCCTGGCGCCGGGCATACTGGGGGAACTCCGCGCGGATGGCCTCCTGAAAATCGGCGGGCTCCACGCTGTTGATGGTGAGAATAGACGGGAACCGCAGCTGGCAGATGACCTCATGGGCCGGGGCGTTGCGGTAGTGGGTCCGGGGATGATCGGAAAACAGCATGTGGCTTGCTCCTTTGCTTCTTGATGGCCCTATTTTAGCCCCCTGGCTGAGAAATGTCAATTACAGGTAGAACCGGTGGCAGCCGATGGTCTTGAGATACGCCCGGTTGGCGTTGATCCAGGTGCCCTGGGACAGGGCGGGCGCGTAGAAGTAAAGAGCCTTGCCGGCGGTGTTCTCGCCGTTCAGGACCCGCTTGGCCGCCTCCACGGATTTGGCCGTGGGGGGCAGGTACACTGTGCCGTTGGAGACGGGCGTGAACTGGACGTCGTGCTTGCGGTCAAAGATCACGGCGGGAATGGTGTTGGGGAACTCCTTCGCCGCAACCCGGTTCAGCACCACATTGCCCACGGCGATCTGGCCGGTCATGTTCTCGCCCCGACTCTCGGCGCTGATGATGCGGCTGAGCCAGTAAAGGTCCATGGCGTTGTGATCCGCGCCGGGAGAGGTCACCGCCGCGCCGCCCAGCTGGGGATCCCAGACCACGCTGCCGCCCAGGGCGGTGGCCAGAGTCCGCAGGGGGATGTAGGTCCGGCCACGCTCCACAAAGACCTTGCCGCTGTATGTACGGCCGTTGACCGTCACGGTATTTCGGGACGGGTTTGCGGTGACGGACTGGCTGCCGGAGGCGGCGGCAGCCACCTTTCGGCTGCTGTCCCACCAGACGCTCCAGCCGCCGAAGGCATCCAGCAGTCCCCGGAGGGGAACATAGGTCACGCCGCTCTGCAGGTAGTTGACGCCCTGACTCAGAACGGTGCCGTCCACCTGGACGGGTACCACCCGGCTGGGGGCCGCCTTGACGGTGGCGCAGGTCAGGGTAAGGGCGGCCAGCAGGCCGCAGAGAAGTTTTCGTTTCATGGGGAAAATTCGTCCTTTCTGGTTTGTCGCTGCTGTACAAGAGCATACAGGAGGGAGGGGGCGGGCTGCAACCCTCAAAACATTCCAGAGCTGGAAGCGAACAGACAGCTTGACAATATCGTGCAACGATATTATAGTGAACCCAGAAAGTATCGTGTTTCGATATTAGGGGGGATACCATGGCCAGGGAGCCGCTGAAAGTCCTGACGGAGAGCATGTTCTATGTGCTGTTGAGCCTGCTGCGGCAGGAGCGGTGCGGCACGGAGATTGTCCGGTATGTGGATGACGCCACCGCCGGTCGGGTACCCCTGGGGCCAGGGACGCTGTACACGATTCTGGCAAAATTTCAGGAGGAGGGCTTGATCCGGGAGGCGGCGGTGGAGGGGCGGAAGCGGACCTACGCCATCACGGACCGGGGCCGGGCCCTGTTCCGGCAGGAGCTCTCCCGCCTGCGCCTCTGCGTGGCCGATGGCGAGCGGGAGGAGCTGGCGTCGGAGCGGCTGCTGCCGGGGATGAGAGAGGAGGCACCGTGAAAAAGCGTTTTCTCATGCCGGAGGCCTATTGGGATACCGCCCTTCTGGAGCGGTGGCTGGAGGAAAAAGCTGTCCAGGGCTGGCGGCCGGTGTCGTTTTCTCGCTATGGCAGCGGAAAGTTTGAGTCGGCGGAGCCCAGGAAGCTCCGGTATCGGTTGGAGCCCCTGCGGACAGAGACCTATGACGCCCAATGTGAGCGGGAGGAGACTTACCGGGAAATGGGGTGGGAGCCTGCCGGCGTCCTGGGGGACTATCGGGTCTATGCCTGCGCGGACCCACAGGCGCCGGAGCTGTTTACAGATCCCTCTGCCCTGTGTCTGACCTGGGAGAGGCAGCTGCGGCTGTTCCGGCGACATAGGCTGATCTCCATGGTGCTGATTGTTGTCTGGACGATCTTGCAGTTTCGCAGCCTCTGGGAGAGCGGCCAGCCGGTGGATGTGTTCCTGAAAGGGATGTGGGCTGTGTGGCTGCTTGCGGTGGTCTGTGCCCTGGAGTGGCTCTGCGGCAATCTGCGGGCGCTGCGGGGCGTTCAGCGGATGCGCCGCCAGCTGGAGGCGGGGATGGCGCCGGATACTGAGGACCTGGATGCGTCGTTACGGCGGCGGAGGCGGCAGAATCTCGTCTCCTGGGGGATTTGCGGACTGGTGGCTGCACTTGCCGTATCTGTATTCGGCAGCCAGCAGGAGATGCCCTTGTCCGACGCGCCGGAGCCCTTGCCCTATGTCTCCATGGAGGCAGTGGCCCCGGAGGCCGCCGCCCTGCCCTTGGATTCATCTGTTTACCGGGAGAGACGGAGTCTGCTGACGGATCACCGGGAGGTCAGCCAGTTCCGCTGGGATTTTAAAGCGTCCCTGTGGGCCGGTTTCGACCGGGTGCGGTTCACCTTCCTGGCGGAGGCCCTGTATCGGGAACGCTTAGCGAATTTCTTGGACACTTGGTCCGTGGTAGAGGTCCGGGAGGTGGCGGACAGCCGCTTTGACCAAGCGGTGGTGATCGACACGGGTAAAAACCGATGCTTCATCGGCCGGATGGGGCGGGCGGTGCTGATGGAGCGGGTGCGGACAGACCGGGACCTGATGGACCACCTGGACGACTTCGTCGCCGTCCTGGCGGAGTTTCAATAGAAAAAGAGGGGAAACGCCATGCTGAAGCTGATGCCCATGAACATTTACGACGTAGCCGCCCAGCAGGCCCGGATGGAGGACCAGGCCGCCCGGGGGTGGTTTGCCGTCTCGGTTCCCGGTATTTTCTTCCTGGCGGTCTTTGAGAAGGGGGAGCCAAAGGCTGTTCGCTACCGACTGGAGCCTGCCCCAGTAAAGGAGAGCTGCCCGGACCCAGAGCGCCTGGCGGCCTACCAGTCTATGGGCTGGGAGTATGTGGACACCTCCGGCAAGTCCATGCACCTGTGGCGGTGCGACGATCCCGATGCGCCGGAACTCCACACGGACCCGGAGACAGAGGCCCAGGCATATGACCGGCTGTTCCGCCGCCAGCAAAAGGTGACGCAGTTCTGGGCCGCGGTCACGGCGCTTCTGGCGGTGCTGGCGGTACAGACGCTTCTGACAGAGAGAACCCTTCTCGTATGGAGTGTGCAGGAGTGGAAGCCACTGTGGCGGGAGGCCGCCTATTGGGGCTTTCTGCTGGCACTCGCATTGGCGGCGTTCCGGCAGTGGTGGTCTCTACGACGGTATCTGCGGCCTTTGCGGGCGGGAGTACCCGTGTGCCACAGGCGGCCTTACCGGCTGGCCTGCGGATTGTCCCTGGCGATCATGCTACTGTGGGGAATTTACATCGCATCACTCTGCGCCGATATGGCGGACCCCAGATCGCGGCCCTTTGAACCGGCGGAGACCTTTGACGAGCCGGTCCCATATATCACGGAAAAGGGATTGCAGGAGGTCCAGGCCATCCACTGGGACAACTGGCTTACCACAGACCAGTGGTGGACCTTTGAGGGCATGGGCGACTGGGAGACGGAGAACCGCTACTACCGCCTCCGTTTCCCCTGGCTGGCGGACGATCTGGTAGACGGCATCTTGGCGGACTACCAGGAGAAAGGCTGGCCCGTCATGGCCTGGCAGATCCCCGGACTGGACGAGACCTGGGTGTCCACTCGCGACGACTACGGGTATTGGTTCCTAGTGGTCCGGCTGGGGGATCAGGTGTGGAGCATCTCCACAGGCACCACGGAGCCAACGATAGATCTGGCGGAGCGGTACGCTGCCGTCCTGGCGGAGGTTCAGCAGAAAGAGAGGGGGGGAGCGATCTATGAGCGGTCGGCAGGAATACAGGGAGTTCCGGCCTGTGGAGCTCTATGACGTGGCTGCTGTGGAGTCCTGGCTGGAGGAACGGGACCGGGAGGGCTATCACCTGCTGCGGTTCCGGGGGCTTTACGGAATCTTTTATCAGGATTGCTCCGTCGCTCCCAGCCGCTACCGGCTCCAGCCCCTGTTGCGCAAAGAGAAGTCTCCGCCGCCGGAGATGACGGATGCCTACAGAGAGCTGGGGTGGGAATATGTCTGCACCTTGGCGGGGACCTTCCACATCTGGCGCTGCGGCGACCCGGCCGCCCCGGAGCTGGACACGGACCCGGTGGTCCAGAGCATGGGGTACGGGTATCTTGAGCGAAAAATGCGGCGCCATCTGCTGCGGCTGCCCGCGATCCTGCTGGTGTGCCTGGGGATCTGTGTCCTTCCCTGGTTCTGGGGCGCCGGGGACATGCCTCTGGTGGATCAGCTGGAGCATGCCCTGCCGGGCGAGGGACTGTTCTGGCTGCTGATGGCGGCGGCCGCGGTGGGGTTCGAGCTGCTGGACGCCTTCCGGATGCGCCGGCTGCTGCGGTCGCTGGGCACCGGCGTCCCTCTGGAACGCCCCAGATCCTGGCGGCTCCAGAAACGGGTCACGCAGGCGGTAATGGTCCTGATTTGGGCGGGCGTCCTGATATCCTGGCTGCTCCCGGATGGCGGAGATCCCCATTTCACCCGGTCGGCCATGGACGGGGACGGCGAGCCGCTGGCGGAGGTGGTGTATGTGGATCTGCGGGAGCTGGAGGGCTCGGAGGAGCTGACCGGTTTTTCCGCTGAGCGCAAGTCCCTGCTGTTGGCACCCCGGATGTACTGGACCCGGCAGTCCACGGAAGGCCCCGGCGGCCCGTTGAATCTGATCTCCGGCAACACCTCGTATTACCGCATGGGGACGGAAGGGCTGGCCCTTCGGGTGGAGGAAGAGCTCAAGACCTGGCAGGAGTGGTTCGGCGGCGGGGAGCCGGAACGGCTAAAGGTCCCCGGACTGGACAGCTTCTGGTGGGCCGGAGATGAGCAGCTCTCCCGGCGAGAGGATCCGTGCCAGTGCGTGGTGGCCCGGCGGGGAAACTGCGTGCTGATGTTTTCCTATACCGGGCACAAGGACCTGCGGATACAGACTGACTACTTCGCCGCCGTTCTGATGAAATTTCAGTAGATCAGCGGAGAGGGGGAGAGGAGAATGGGCGCTGAAAACAGCCATGGGCAGAGCTCCTATCGGAAGAGCTGCCCCATCAGCATCTACGACGTGGCGGCGGTGGAGACCTGGCTGGAGGACCTGGCCCGCAAGGGGGAGAACCCCGTCTGCTTCACGGGCAGCCGGGTAGACCTGCTGCTGGACGAACCGTGGGAGTGCCGCTTCCGGCTCCAGCCTCTCCAAAGGTGGAAAGAGGCTTTGGACCCGGAGCGGGTGGAGGCATACCGGAGCATGGGCTGGCGGCTGGTGGGGCAGCTGGGGCCCTTCTGGGTCTGGCGGTGCGATGACCCGAACGCCCCGGAGCTGGACACGGACCCGGTGGTCCAGGGAGAGGGATACCGATACTTAAAGCGGCGGATGATCTTCCGCACAGTGGGGGGCGGGCTGATCTGGCTGGCAATGACGGCGTATTTCATCCTGGCGGTGGCGCTTTCGGCTGCTTCTCTGGAGAACATCCTGAGAAACGCCAGCTGGCTGGGCTTTGTAGCCGCGCCGCTGGTGGCTGCGGCGCTACTGACCATCTTGGGGGTGCAGCTCTGGCTGGATGCCCGGAACACTTGGCGGCTGTGGAAGACTCTGACGGCGGGCGTCCCGCTGGAGAGGCCCAAGCCATACCGCCGTCAGCTGCGGCTGGGACAGCTGGCGTGGGGCGCTGCACTGGTCATATCTGTGCTGAATCTGGTGGTCAGCATTCAGAATCTGGACGGCAATCCCTCTGGTTGGGACCATGCGGCGCGGACGGTTTATGAAGCGGGGGAACGTCCGCCGGTGCAGATGGTTCTGGCGGACCTGACAGCCCTGGACGGCCTGGAGCCTTTGCGGACAGAGGTGCAGGAAAAATCCCTTCCCATCGCGCCGGAGATGTACGCTGCCCGCCAGTCTGCGGTGCTGCCCGACGGGGAGCAGGCTTTTCTCCAGACCGCGTATTACCGTATGCTGACAGCCGGATTGGCCCAGACCTTGACGGCAGAGCTGACGGAGAACCGGGCCGGCTTTCTGGACAGCCGGCCGGAACTGCCGCTGGACCCAATAGAGGCCCCGGCTCTGGACGGCTTCTGGTGGGCAGAGGAGGCGGACGGAATCGGAAGTCCTGAACAATTCGCCGTGCTCCGGCAGGGAAAACAGGTTCTTACCCTTTGGTACACCGGCTCTGCGGACCTGCGGACAGAGACGGCGTATCTGACCTCTTTGCTGGAGAAATGACACGCCGCCCCCGTCAAGAAATCCCTCGCCGCCTCATACACTGTTCACCAGGGAGGGGGCCGAGGGATGGATGCCTATGATTGGAGCACAGGAGTCTACGCCACAGCGGTGGCCATGGCAAAATGCATGACCACGGAGGAGCTGTCCCGCACGGCGATCCTGCTGACCCAGCTGGGCACCACTCTGGGCACCCTGGCGGCCCTGCGGCAGATGGAGGAGGGCGGTACAGGAGCCGTCACGGAGGTTTGAAGAACAGCAGAAACCCGGCGGGGGACCTGAAAGGTCCCCCGCCGGGCTTTGTGATCGCTTTATTTCAGCACGTCCCCGAGATCCAGCGTGACGGTGCCGTCCTCCAGGACAAAGGCGGGGATGCCGATGCCGCCGTTTTTCTTGACGGCCTCATAGTGGGGATCGCTGTCCCGCAGGGCCAGATAGGCCTTCAGGTCCGGCAGGCTGGCGGAGAGATTCTTGAACTCGATCTCCGCCTTGACCTCGGACAGGCGGTTCAGGGCGTACAGGGTGTCGGGGCACAGGTGGCTTCCAATGACAGTGACTTTCATCTGATACCTCCGTTACTTCAGCGCGATGGCTTCGATCTCGCAGAGCACGCCCTTGGGCAGCTCCCGCACGGCCACGCAGCTGCGGGCGGGCTTGGAGGTGAAATACCTGGCGTACACCTCGTTGAAGGCGGCGAAGTCGCCCATATCCGCCAGGAAGCAGGTGGTCTTGACAACTTTGTCAAAGCCGGAACCGGCAGCCTCCAAGATGGCGCCCACGTTCTTGCAGCTCTGCTCCGCCTGGGCGGAGATACCTTCGGGGGTAGTGCCCGTGGCGGGGTCCACCGGGATCTGACCAGAGGTGATGACCAGATCTCCAAAGGCGTAGCCCTGGGAATAGGGGCCGATGGCGCCGGGGGCGTTCTTGGTTTCAATGACGTTCATGTGAAAAACTCCTTTTCTAAAATTGGATAGCTGATGAAATCAATCTGGAAAGCGCTGGAATCAGGCGGTCTCCTTCTTGGCGGCCACAGCCTTCACGAGCCAGTCCTTGCCCTCCACCAGACGGGTGACGATCATGGAGGCGATGGTGTCGCCGGAGGAGTTCAGGCAGGTGGCGGCAGGGTCGAAGATGAAGCCCAGGGTGGCGATGATGGGGAATGCCTCGGCGGGGAAGTTGAACATGCTGACAATCAGCATCTCGCCCACCAGGCCGCCGCCGGGAGCGCCGGAGAGCACAAAGGCGGAGAGAATGGCCACAACGATGGCCATGGCATAGGTCTCCGCGCCGACGAAGTCCTTGCCGAAGACGCCGTACAGGAAGGCAATCTTCACGATGGAACTGAGGACGGAGCCGTCCATGTGCATGGTGCAGCCCATGGGCAGCACCAGGTCGCTGACGTCCTTGGGCACGCCGATGTTGTCACAGGCCTCCTTGTTGACCGGAATGGTGGCGGCGGAGGACTGGGTGGCAAAGGCGGTGATGGCGGGCGGGAAGATGTTCTTGACCATCCGCTTCACGCCCAGCTTGCCGCCGGCCAGGAAGGCATATAGCGGGAAGAAGATCACCGCATAGAGCAGGCACAGGGGATAGTAGACCAGCATGGACCGGCCGTAGTCACCCACGATCTCTGGACCATAGGTGGCAACCAGGTTGGCAAAGTAGGCGCCCAAGCCGATGGGAGCGATGAACATGATGACGCCCACGAACTTCATGATGATGTCATTCAGGTTGTTCAGCAGCTTGCCCATAGGGCTCTCGTCGCCGCCGCAGGCGGACACGCAGAAGCCGAAGATGATGGCGAAAATGATTAGGGGCAGCATGTTGGACTTATCCCACAGGTCGGAGAAATCGGACACAGTCAGGGAACTGACCAGCAGCTCGCCTGCGCTCTGGGCCTCGCCTACCTCGCCGGTGGTCAGCTGGATGGAGGCGCCTGCGGAGGGGCTGAACAGGTTGACCCAGGTCAGCACGCAGGCCGCTGCGATCAGGCCGGTGAAGATGAAGGTGCCGACGGTGGAACCCAGGATCCGGCCCAGGCGCTTCATGTTGGCCATGCTGCCCACTGCGGAGGCGATGGACACAAACACCAGAGGAACCACAATGGTGAACAGCAGATTCAGGAAGATATCGCCGATGGGCTTGATGGTGGTACCCACAGAGGGCGCGAAAGCGCCGATCAGGGCGCCGATGGCGATGCCGCCCAGAATCAGAATCAGGCCTCCGTACTGCTGCCAGAAGCTCTTCTTTTGAATGGTTGCCATGTTCTTTCTCCTTTTCCCTTATTTCTCTGCGCGCTCTTGCTGGGGATTACAGGCTGTTGACAGCGGCCTCCAGCTGGCGCATGGCCTGTTCCAAAGTGGCGCGGGGGCAGGCGGCGTTCAGGCGCATGAAGCCATTGAGGCTCCGGCCGAAGGAGCAGCCGTCGTTGAGGCCCAGCTTGGCCTTCCGGATCATGAAGTCGTGAAGCGCCTCATTGCCCATGCCCAGCTCCCGGCAGTCCAGCCACATCAGATAGGTGGCGTCGGGGGCATAGGTCTTGATCTTGGGGATGCGCTTTTCACAGTAGTCCACCACATAGTCAAAGTTGGCGGAGAGATAGGGAAGCAGCTGGTCCAGCCACTCCTCGCCCTGGTTGAAGGCCGCCTCCATGGCGGTGAGGGAGAAGGCGTTGTTCCGGTGGATATCCATGTTCATCCAGAACTTGTCAAAGACCTCCTTTTTGTGCGCGTTGGGGAACACCACCGTGCTGGCCTGCAGGCCGGCCAGGTTGAAGGTCTTGGTGCCAGAGATGCCGGTGATGACGTTGGCGGCGATCTCGGGGGACAGGGTGGCAGTGGGGATGTGCTTTTTGCCGTGGAAGATCAGGTCGGAGTGGATCTCGTCGGAGACCACCAGCACGTGATGCTTCAGGCACAGTTCCATCATCCGGCGCAGCTCCTCTTCCGTCCAGACATGGCCCAGGGGGTTGTGGGGGGAGCACAACAGGAACAGGTCCGTCTGCTTCAGTTTCTCCTCAAAGTCTGCCCAGTCAACGGTCCACTTGCCGTCCTTCTCCACGAACTGATTCTCCAGAACCTTGCGGTTCCATGCCTCGGTCATATCATAGAACTCGGAGTACACCGGCGTCTGAATCAGGACGCTGCCACCCTCCGGGGTGAACAGCTTCACGCAGGCGGACAGGGTCTGCACCACGCCCAGGCTGAAGCTCATGAGGGACTGGTCGATGTCCCAGCCGTTGCGGCGCTTCTGCCAGCCCCGAATGGCCTCAAAATAGCTGTCCGGCCGGGCGGTATAGCCCCAGATGCCCTCCTCGGCCCGGGCCTTCAGGGCGTCGATGATGGGCTGGGCGGTCTTGAAGTCCATGTCCGCGATCCACAGGGGGATCACGTCCTCTGTGCCGAATTTCTTCTTCCGCTCGTCATACTTGGCGGAGTGGTTCCCGGAGCGGTCCACCACCGCGTCAAACTGGTAGGTCATTGGTATCCATCCTTTCTGCGGCGTTCTTGTGCGCTGATGCTTTGTTATATAGCAAAATATATGCCAAAAAGCGGGAATTACCGAGGAAACGGAAAAAGAATTTAAAACAGAGGAGACAATCGGAAATTCTAACCAAAAATCTCCGGGCGGGTTTGGCAGATAAGCCAAACCCGCCCGGAGCCGTATTTTGGTACCGGTTTTCTCAAATTTGCTTTCAAATGGTTTTATTGGTTGATCTAAATATCAAATTCGACCAGTTTCGTATAGCTGCCGGCCCTCCGGCGTCAGCTGGCTGCCGCCCCTCCCCCGGCTGACCCGGACCAGTCCCTGGTCTGCCATCTGGGCCAGAATGCTTCGGATTTCCTGTTGGGAAGTGGGGACAAAAGCATCCCGCGCCAGCTGCAGCAGCCGCTCCCGGCCGATGGGCTGCCGGGCCTCTGAGGCCTGATACAGCTGTTCCAGCACAAAGCGGAACACATCAGAAGAAGGCTGCTGCGGCGTCTCCGGCAACTGCCGGATCGGCGCCTGCGGGGCTCTGTGGAACACGGTGGGGGGCAGGTCCTCCATGGTGATGGGATCGTGGCCGGTGTAGAGAAAGTACTCCACTACGTTCCGCAGCTCCCGGATGTTGCCCGGCCAGGAGTAGGATTTCAGAAAGCCCCGCACCTGAGGCGTCAGGCGGAAGCTGCCGCCCAGCTCCTTTTGGAACTGCTCCAGGATCAGGAACAGATCGTCCCCCCGCTCCGACAGGGGCGGGATGACGATGGGCAGGGTGCTGAGACGGTAATACAGATCCCGGCGGAAGGTGCCCTCCGCCACCTTCCGCTCCAGAGACTCGTTGGTGGCGGCCACGATCCGCACGTCGATGGGAATGATGGAGGTGCCGCCCACCCGCATGATCTCCCGTTCCTGCAGGACCCGGAGCAGCTTGACCTGAAGAGCCGGACTCATGCCCTCCACCTCGTCCAGAAACAGCGTGCCCTGGTGGGAGATCTCAAGCAGGCCCAGGCGGCCGCCCTTTTTGGCGCCGGTGAAGGCCCCCTCCTCATAGCCGAAGAGCTCGCTCTCCAGCAGGTTTTCCGGGAAGGCCGCCACGTTGATGGCCACGAAGGGCCCGTTCCGCCGCCGGGAGGCCCGGTGGACCGCGTGGGCGAACAGCTCCTTGCCGGTGCCGGTCTCGCCGATCAGCAGGATGGGGCTCTCGCTGACAGCCATCCGCCGCAGCACCTCCTTGGCCTTCTGGATGGCATCCGACTCCCCGATCACATCCTCAAAGCCGTACTTGGCGCGGTAGCCCTTGTGAAGCAGCTGGTTGCGCAGCTGGCTCTGCCGGGCCTCCACGTCGTTGAACCGCTGCAGGATGGCAAACGCGCCGATGCAGGCCCGCTGCCGCATCACCGGCACCACCTCCGCGCTGACGTTGATGCCGTTGAGGCGGATGATTTTGGCAGGCAGCCGCTCCCGCTCCTGTAAACATTTCGAGAAGGGGAGATAGGGGAAGACCTGAGAGGCCGGCTTGCCCATCACCAAGTCGGCGCTGGTACGGGTGATTTCCTCCGCATGGCGGTTGCAGGCGAAGACCTCGCCCCGTTCGTTGACGCCCACCACGCCGTCCTCCAGCGTCTCCATTAAAATATGGAATTGGCTCTCGAGCCGGATGGAGCGGGCGAACATCTGGTCAAAGCTGTAATTGCTGGTTGCAATCGATTGGAAATAGGTCTGGAATTTCTCCGTCTCCAGCAGATGCTCCAGCCCCAGCCGCAGGGCGATCTCGATCATCATGCCGGAGGTGCAGGCCCGCTGTCCCACGTCGATTTTGGTCTCGATCTCCTCCGGCACATAGCGCATCTCGTCCGGTGTCACTGCGATGTGCACATCCCCCGGCAGCTCTGCCCCGGGATAGAAGGGAATCCAATGGACGTGGGTGATGCCGAACTGCTCCAGCTGGGCGATGGCCTCCCGGGCCATGGTCTCCGTCATGTTGACAAACAGCACCCGGCTGCCGGCGGGCAGTTCCTTCAGCCGCCGCAGCTCCTGCCAGCGGAAGGAGGCCTGCACCGCCATGGTCTGACTGTCGATAGGCACGTGGCGGGCCAGCTCTTCCGGCGACCCAAAGGCGTCCGTGGAGGCGGCGAACAGATCCGCATGGGGCAGCATGCCCATGGCGCTCCCGTCCATGACGGAAAACACCGAGACATCCGCCACCTCTCCGAACAGGCCCTCCACATCCCGCCCATAGGAGCGGGCAGCTCTGGGGTCCAGCGCAATGATGGAGATTGCCTTTTTTTCCACGCAGCTCACCTCCCAATTAACCATTTACTTTGACCATTTTCCCATAATTCGCTCTCCTTTACAAGGGGGAGAGGCTGTTTTTTCAGGAAATTCACGGGGGAGGCAGTTGGCACGAAATTTGCTTATCTTATCAGGTTGAATATGTTGCGGGCCATTGGAGATTCGCCTGGATACAGAAAGGAGCTTCCCTCATGATTACGAAAGAAGAACTGCTGACCCTGCTGCGGCAGGAGGTCGTCCCCGCTCTGGGATGCACGGAGCCGGTGTGCGTGGCCCTGGCCACCGCTGACGCCAGCCATGCCATCGGCGGAGACATCGTCTCCATCAAGGTGGAAGTCAACCCCGGCATCTATAAGAACGGCATGAGCGTGGGCATCCCCGGCTTCTCCCGGGTGGGGCTGAAGTACGCCGCCGCTCTGGGCGCCTGCTTGCACAACCCGGAGAAGAGCCTCCAGCTGCTGGAGGACATCACCCCCGCCGTCAGCGACGAGGCCATCCGGCTGGTGGAGGGTCGCCATGTGGTGGTGATGATCAAGCAGGAGGAGACACAGTTGTATGCCCGGGCAGAGGTAATCACCACCGCCGGCATCGGCATCAGCGAGATCCGGGGTACCCACTCCAACATCGTCCTCACCGTGCGGAACAACGACGTGCTGGTGAAGAAGGAGTATGCGGCCGGTGGACAGGATGAGCTCCATGAGCGGCTGGCTCCCATGACTGTGGCGGAGATCCGCGCCCTGGTGGACCAGTGCAGCGAGGAGGAGCTGGCCTTCATGCTGGATGGCATGGATATGAATGAGAAGCTGGCCGACTTCGGCCTGGAGCACACCCTGGGCGTTGGCATCGCCACGGCCCTGAAGAAGGCAGACCTGCTGGGCGACAGCTTCGCGGCCAACACCATGCTGCGGGTGGCCAGCAGCGCCGAGGGCCGCATGAGCGGCTGCCCCTACGCCGTTATGAGCAGCGCCGGCAGCGGCAACCACGGCATCACTGCCATCATCCCTGTGGTGGAGCTGGCCAAGCACCTGGGCTCCTCCAAGGAGCAGCTGGAAAAGGCGCTGGCCTTTTCCCACACCCTGAACGTGTATATCAAGATCTTCACCGGCAAGCTGTCTGCCACCTGCGGCTGCGGCGTCTCTGCCGCCACCGCCTCCGCCGCGTCCATGGTGTGGCTGATGGGCGGCAGCGATGAGCAGATCGGCAAGGCCATCATCAACATGAGCGGCAACCTCACCGGTATGATCTGCGACGGCGGCAAGATCGGCTGCGCCCTGAAGCTGGCTACTGCCACCAACGCCGCCATCATGTGTGCCCAACTGGCCATGAGCGATGTGGTGCTCCAGTCCACGGACGGCATCTGCGGCAAGACGCCGGAGCAGGCCATCCGCAACATGGGCCTGGTCAGCACCCCCGGCATGGTGGAGACCGACAAGACCATCCTGGACATCATGATGAAGAAGGACGCCTAAATGTATGCGCCTGCGTCCTTCAAAGCCGCCCGGCGGGAAACTCCCGCCGGGCGGTTTTTTTCCGGGGTTGATTTTTCCGGCGAAATCCCCTACCATAGGAGTATCTTAAGCAGCGCGGTGCGCTGCGGAAAATGGAGTGAACAGGACAGCCGGGAGGAGCTGCTGATCCTTTCTGCCAGGAGACCGTCCGCATCCCCGGCCCCTCCGGCCGGGAGCAGGGGGTGGCAGAACTGGTACAGTAGGAAGATGGAGGAATCCGGCTTCGACGAGGTCCAGACAGACCGCTGCGGCAGCGTGCTGGGGCGGATCCGGGGCAGGCGGCCCCCGCCCGTATGGGCGGGGGCCGCTCCGTGCGTTCAGAGATTCCCGTTTGTCCGGCTGTGCCGCCCGGCGGAAGGCGGCACCGAAAGCGGTCTTCATAAAATCTTAAGAAGTTTCCCGGTTTTTTATTAAACCGCCATCCGGTATCATGGAAGCCAAGGAGGGAGCCCCATGTACAACATCCTGATCTGCGACGATGAACAGGACATCGTCAACGCGCTGAAAATCTACCTGGCCAATCCGGACTACCATTTGCTGGAGGCCCACACGGGTCAGGAGGCTCTGGATGCCCTGGAGCGGAAGGACATCCATCTGGTGCTGCTGGACATTATGATGCCGGAGATGGACGGGATTACCGCTTTGGCAAAGCTCCGGCAGGTGAGTAACGTGCCGGTGATCCTGCTGACTGCCAAGAGCGAAGACACGGATAAGATCCTGGGCCTCAACGTGGGGGCAGACGACTACATCACCAAGCCCTTCAACCCGGTGGAGGTGGCTGCCCGGGTCCGCAGCCAGCTGCGGCGGTACTTCCAGCTGGGGGGCGGTGCACTCCGGCCGGAGGTGCTGACCCTGGGCACTATCCAGATGGACGACCGGGAGAAGACCGTCGCCGTGGATGGGGATCCGGTAGCTCTGACGCCCACGGAGTACGATATTCTGAAGCTGCTGCTGGAGCACCCGGGGCAGGTGTTCTCCCCCAGGGAGATCTACCGGAAGGTATGGAAGGACGCTCCCTTCGGCAGTGAGAACACAGTGGCGGTTCACATCCGCCACCTGCGGGAGAAGATCGAGATCGACCCGGCGGAGCCCAGATACTTAAAGGTGGTCTGGGGCCAGGGGTACAAACTGGAAAAGGGGATGCGGACATGAAGGCCATCGAACAGAACATCGAAAAGGAGATCGCCCAGGCGGTGATGGAGGAGCAGCCCATGCAGCCTCCGGCACCGAAACGGAAAAAGAGGCTCACGGAGAGTACGGCGGCCAAGGTCATAGCCTTTCTGCTGATGCTGGTGATGACCGCCGTTACCGCCGGCGGTGTGCTGGGCGCGGTGTTTTTGTACAGCACCGACGTCTATGTCACCAGCGAGACGGCTTTCAAGCAGGAGCTGTTTTCCAATATCGCCTGGGGAGACGGGCAGACGCTTCTCAATTTCCTGATCTGGAACAGTGAAGAGCAGGTATACCAGATGAATACGGAAGCAGCAGACAGCTACTGTGCGGAGCGGAACATCTCTTACGTCATGGTACAGGATAAGACCGGCAGGGAGCTCTGGTACACGGGGCTTGCAGAATATGATAGTCCGTGGCAGTTCAGATTTTCCTATGACTGGGCAAATCCGGAACGGCCCAGCGCCGGCGTTGTTGAGAACGCTTATACCGTGCGGATTACAGTGCCGCTGTCCTCTGTGTTTGTTTATGACGACGACTACGCCCTGGCCAACCGGCTGGCGGAACTGGCCTACGCCCTCCGCTACTGGATCTACGCCATCATCGCTGCTGCGGCGCTGCTGGTGACAGTCTGCTTCATCTTCCTGCTGTGTGCCGCCGGGCACCATCCTTACGTGGACGGCGTCCGTCCCGGCTGGGGGACACGGATCCCACTGGACCTTCTGACGGCGGCGGTGGCACTGGGGCTGTTCTTGGGCATCCAACTGGTGGTGGAGGCCAACTTTGGAGGCATTGGCGTGGTGCTGGCTGTGGTACTGGGGCCTGCCGCCCTGGCGGGCGTCTTTACCGGCTGGTGCATGTCCCTGGCCCTGCGGCTCAAACTGGGTGGCTGGTGGAGAAATACGGTGGTCTATGTGGCCCTCCGCTTGCTCCGCCGTGGCGGCGGGGCGGTCCTTCGGACCCTGGGCAGCGGCCTCCGGGCCGCAGCGCATGGGCTGGCGGGACTGCTTCACAACGTCCCCCTGGTGGGCAAGACCGTGCTGGTGTTCCTGGGCCTCTGTGTCCTGGAGGGCCTTGGGATCCTGTTCAGCATGTTCGCCTGGAGCTGGGGCCTGCTGGCGCTCCTGTGGATCTTTGAGAAGCTCCTGCTGCTCCTGGCGGTGCTGGCTTTGGCCCTCATGTGCCGGAAGCTGCTGCTGGGCGGCCGGGCTCTGGCCGCCGGGGACCTGAGCTATCAGGTGGACACCAGCCGGATGGTGCTGGACTTCAAATCCCACGGCGAGGACCTGAACCACATCGCCCAGGGCATGGCGGCGGCGGTGGACCAGCGGATGCGCAGCGAGCGGATGAAAACGGAGCTCATCACCAACGTGTCCCACGACATCAAGACGCCCCTGACCTCCATCATCAATTACGCGGACCTCATCGGAAAGGAGCCCCCGAACAGTGAGAAGATCCCGGAGTACGCGGCTGTCCTCACCCGCCAGTCCGAGCGGCTGAAGCGGCTGATCGAGGATCTGGTGGAGGCGTCCAAGGCCTCCACAGGGAATCTGGAGGTGAATCTGGCCCCCTGCCAGCCTGGCGTGCTGCTGACCCAGGCGGCAGGGGAGTACGAACAGAAGCTGAAGGACGCGGGCCTGGACCTGGTAACCCGGCAACCGGAGACAGCGGTGACCATCCTGGCGGACGGCCGACGGCTGTGGCGGGTGTTCGACAACCTGATGAACAACATCTGTAAGTACGCCCAGCGGGGCACCCGGGTGTACCTGACGCTGGAGGAGCGAGACGGCCAGGCGGTGATCTCCTTCAAAAACACCTCCCGGGCGCCGTTAGATATCCCGGCGGAGGAACTGCTGGAACGGTTCGTCCGGGGAGACGCCGCCCGAGGCGGCGAGGGAAACGGCCTGGGCCTTTCCATCGCCCGGAGCCTGACAGAGCTCCAGAAGGGCACCCTGGAGCTGACTGTGGACGGAGACCTGTTCAAGGTGGTCCTACGGTTCTCTGAGCTTTCGTGAGAGACAGCGCACGGGGAAGAGGCACCGGCAAAATGGCCGGCGCCTCTTCTGTTTTTCCCAATCGGCTTGCGCCGCCCCTGGGAATGGGATATACTACAAGGCGGAAACAGACGGCGGCGCCGGGAGAATGGCCCGCCGGGAAAGGAGTGTTTATGCGCGTGTTGGAACAGTTGGAGCCCCAGGGGGTGTTCCGCTTCTTTGAGGAGCTGTGTGCCATCCCCCACGGCTCCCGGAACTGCCAGGCGGTCAGCGACTGGTGCGCAGCCTTTGCCAGGGAGCGGGGGCTGGAGTGCCATCAGGACCAGGCGGGGAACGTCATTATCATCCAGGAGGCCACGCCCGGGTATGAGGCGGCGGCACCCGTCATTCTTCAAGGCCACCTGGATATGGTGTGTGAAAAAGAGCCCGGCTGCACCAAGGACATGGCCGGAGAGGGCCTGGACCTGCTGGTGGAGGACGGCTGCGTCCGGGCGAAGGGCACCACCCTGGGCGGCGATGACGGCATTGCGGTGGCCATGGCCCTGGCGATCCTGGACGATCAGGCGATCCCCCACCCCCGGCTGGAGGTGGTCCTCACCACGGACGAGGAGATCGGAATGCTGGGAGCGGAGGCCCTGGACGCCGCGCCTCTCCGGGGGCGGAAGCTCATCAACGTGGACTCCGAAGAGGAGGGGATCTTCACCGTCAGCTGCGCAGGCGGAAGCATGGCCCAGTGCACTCTGCCCGTGACCCGGGCGCCCTATGACGGCGCGGCGCTGGAGGTGACGGTCCGGGGGCTTGCCGGGGGGCACTCCGGCACAGAGATCCACAAGGGCCGGGCCAATGCCTGTGTGCTGCTGGGCCGATTGCTCCAGGCCATGGCGGAACGGACGGAGCTGCGCCTGGTGACGGCGGCGGGCGGCGGAAAGGACAACGCCATCGCCGTGGAGGCGTCCGCCCAGGTGGTGGTATCTGACGATGCCGTCGCCCGGCAGGCGGCGGAGGCATTGGCCGCGGATCTCTCCCGGGAATATGCCGCAGCGGACCCGGGCCTCCGCGTGGAGGCGGCGCCCTGCACCGTGCGGGAGACGCCTATGGACTGGGCGTCCACAGAGCGGGCAGTCTGCATGCTCACCTGCCTGCCCAACGGCGTCCAGGCCATGAGCATGGAGATCCACGGTCTGGTGCAGACCTCGCTGAACCTGGGCATCCTGGCTGCGGACCAGACGGCCCTGACGGCCACCTTCTGCGTCCGCAGCTCCCTGGGCAGCCAGAAGGAGATGCTCCACCGTCGCCTCCGGACCCTGATGGCGCAGCTGGGGGGCACTGTCTCCATCTCCGGGGATTATCCCGCCTGGGAGTACCGGCAGGACTCCTCCCTGCGGGACCTGATGACGGAGGTCTTTCAGGAGCAGTACGGCCGGAAGCCAAAGATCGAGGCCATCCATGCGGGCGTGGAGTGCGGTATTCTGAGCGGCAAGCTGCCGGGGCTGGACTGTGTGTCCATTGGCCCGAATCTGCTGGACATCCACACCCCGCGGGAGCGGATGGAGATCGCCTCCGTCCAGCGGGTGTGGCGGTTTGTGCTGGAAGTGCTGAAGCGGTCCAAATGAGGCGCAGGGGCGCGGCGGAAGCCGCGCCCCTGCACATTGTCGCCGGAAATCCGTTGTACGCGGCGCCGTTCCGTGGTACAATAGCCGCAAAGCCGCCGGAGACGGGGGCAATCAGGGAGGGAACATCATGTATCATTGTTTCCGCCTCCGCCGGGGGCAGGATTTGTACGAGGAGATCGAGGCCTATGTGAAGGCGCATCATATCGCCGCCGGGGCAGTGGTTTCCGGTGTGGGCTGCGTCTCCCGCTGGCGGCTGCGGGACGCGACCGGTGTCCGGGTGCGCAGCGGAGAGGAGGATGTGGAGATCGTCTCCCTGATGGGCACCGTATCGGAGTACGGCTGCCACCTTCACGCCAGCTTCAGCCGGGAGGACCTCTCCGCCTTCGGCGGCCACCTGCTGCCGGGGTGCACGGTGAACACCACGGCCGAGATCGTACTAGCGGAAATCGGGAGCTGCGTGTTCACCCGCCGGCCGGACAGCGAGACCGGTTATGAGGAGTTGGAGATTGGGCCCGCATACCCGGAAGAGACACGAAACGACAGGAGAGAAGAACGATGAACGTATGGATCGCATCGGACATTCACGGCAGTGCCCTGTACTGCCGGAAGCTGCTGGACCTGATGGAGAAGCGGGGGGCGGACCGCCTGGTGCTGCTGGGGGACCTTCTGTACCATGGCCCCCGGAACGACCTGCCGGAGGGATACGATCCCAAGGCAGTCTTTGCCATGCTGAACAGCGTGAAGGAGCGGATCCTCTGTGTCCACGGCAACTGTGATGCGGAGGTGGACCAGATGGTGCTGCACTTTCCCATCGAGGCGGACTTCCGGGTGGAGGAGCTGTGCGGCAGGCGGCTGTTCCTGACCCACGGCCACCATTTCAATGTGGATCAGCGGCCCTCCCGGACCCTGCTGGACGGGGCGGGGTATGTGGTCTACGGCCACTTCCACGTGCCCATGAGGCGTCTGGAGGACGGGGTGTGGTATTGGAACCCCGGCTCTGTTTCTATCCCCAAGGAGAACAGCTGGCACGGCTGTATGCGGATGACGGAGGACGCCGTCCAGTGGCTGGATCTGGACGGCAATTTGAAGGACGAGCTGCGCGGATGGGAGGCGGGGATATGACGGACATCCAAACTGCGCTCTTTGCCCTGCGGGACCCGGCCTATCAGGCTTTTCAGAGCAAGCTGATGCCCACCGTGGACCCGCAGACGGTGATCGGCGTCCGGATGCCGGCTTTGCGGAAGCTGGCCCGGGAAATCGCCGGAACGCCGGTGGCAGAGGGCTTCCTCCAGGAGCTGCCCCACCGCTATTATGAGGAGAATAACCTCCACGGCTTGCTGATCTCGGCGATCCCGGACTATGACGGTGCCGTGGCGGCGCTGGAGACATTCCTGCCCTATGTGGACAACTGGGCCACCTGCGACCTGTTGAGCCCGAAGGCATTCCGGAAGCATCCGCCGGAGCTGCGGAAACAGATCCGCCGCTGGGTGGAGGATGCGCACACCTATACTGTCCGCTTTGGCCTGGGGATGCTGATGAGCTTTTATCTGGATGAGGGGTTTCAGATGGAGGACTTGGATCTGGCTGCCGGTGTCCGGCGGGAGGAGTATTACGTGAAGATGATGGCGGCTTGGTATTTTGCCACCGCCCTGGCCAAGCAGTACGACGCGGCGCTGCCCTATCTGCGGCAGCGTCGCCTGGACCGCTGGACCCACAACAAGACCATTCAGAAGGCTGTGGAGAGCTATCGGATCACGCCGGAGCAGAAGGACGAGCTTCGCAGCCTGCGCTGGAAGGACTGCGCAAAGGAGGAGGGGGTATGAAGGGCCGGAGCTGCGGGCTCTTTCTCTGCCTGTTTCTGGGCATTGCCTGCTTCAGCGGATATCAGGTCCTGCGGATCCTGCACGAGTACCGGGTGGGAGCAGACGCCTATTTCAAACTGGAGCAGTTTGCGTCCCTGCCCCCTGCGTCGGAGGAGACGGAGGAGACGCCGGCAGAGCTGGCCTGGCCGGAGGTGGACTTCACGGCCCTGGCGGCGGTGAATCCGGATGTGACTGCCTGGCTCTACGGCCCGGACACCGGCATCTCCTACCCGGTGGTCCAGGGGACGGACAATGACTATTACCTGGACCATCTCTTGGACGGCACGGCCAACAGCGCCGGGTGCCTTTTTGTGGACACATCATGCCGGCCGGATTTTTCTGGCCGCAACACGGTGATCTACGGCCATCGGATGAAAAACGGCACTATGTTTGCCGCCCTGGGGAATTATCAGGAGCAGGTCTACTATGACGCCCACCCGGTTTTTCTGCTGGTGACGCCGGAGGGGCGGTATGTGGTGGAGCTGTTTTCCGGCTACGTGGCGGACACGGCGGAGAGTGCCTGGATGCTGGATTTCTCCGATGAGCAGGCGTACCTGGCCTGGCTGGAGGAGGTGGGGGAGAAGTCCGCCTTTTCCAGCAAGGTGTCACCCAGGGCAGAGGACCGGGTGGTGACGCTCTCCACCTGCAGCTATGAATTTGAGAATGCACGCTTCGTCCTCCACGGTGTCCTGCGGCCTGAAGAGGAGTGAAAACCCCCTATTGAAAAAATTTGAAAAATCGAAAAATAAGTGTTGACATTTGGCGATGATCTTGTTATACTTATCAATGTTCCGAGCGCGAAAGCCGCATAGGACAAGCGGTTCGGGGGTATAGCTCAGCTGGGAGCACGGTTGGTATGTATGCCGACCCCCACTTGAGTAGCACAATCCGACTGTACACGACAAAAGAACAAAGGTTTCCTCAATTTTCTCTAGGCAAAGACACGGGGGTATAGCTCAGCTGGGAGAGCGCTTGACTGGCAGTCAAGAGGTCAGCGGTTCGATCCCGCTTATCTCCACCATCGGGAAACCGGGAAAGCTCGTTTTGATGAAAGTCAAAACGAGCTTTTTCCTTTTCCTGCTATTCGGCAGATTGACATATCTCAGACTGCCAGTTTTGTGCTTTCCTCTAACGGGCGTTCCGTCTGGAACGCCCGTTTTTTTATGCTCAGATATCAGGAGATTGACTATAAAATCATGCCGCAACCAATTATCATGTGGTCAAGAAGCCTACGCAGAGGGTGTCCCGAAAGGAACACCCTCTTTTTTATTTTCAGCAATAGGAGGACAGCTGCAAATGGGCGATGTACAGGTTTTCGATTACTACTACGGCGATGAAAGCAGTCAATTCAGCTTTTACCGCATCCCACGCCCCCTGATCCGTGACAAGCGGTTCAAAGGGCTGTCCACGGAAGCGAAGTTGTTGTATGGCCTCATGTTGGACCGAATGGGCCTTTCCGCAAAGAACGGTTGGTACGATGATAAAGGGCGGGTCTATATCTACTACACCGCCGAGGAAATCCGTGAAGACTTGTGCTGCGGCAACGATAAGGCATTGAAACTGCTGGCGGAGCTGGACATGAAAAAGGGCTATGGCCTGATTGAGCGGATCAAGCAGGGCCAGGGGAAGCCGACCAAGATATACGTCAAGCGGTTTACCACCAGAACAGTCCCGGAGCCGCCTACTTTGTCGGAGGTCAGAGGTGCAGACATCGGTTTTTCCGATTTCCAGACCTCGGAAAAACCGATGTCTGGACCTCGACGAATCCGATGCCTTGACCTCGGAAAAGCCGACCCAAGTTATATTGAATCCAATCAAACGGATTTTATTTATCCTGATCCATCCATCAATCCACTCTCCGCCCTATCGGCCAGCAGATGGATAGATCGAAACGAACAGCGCAGAGAAGTGGAGGAAAACATCGAGTACCAGGCCCTCTGCCGGCAGTTTGGGCGGGAGGACGTGGAAAGCGTGGTGGAACTGATGACCGACGTGCTGTGCAGCACACGCACCGCGGTCCGTATTGGCAGGGAGGATATTCCCACCGCCCAAGTCCGCCATCGTTTTTTGATGCTTGGCCGCAGCCATTTGGAGTATGTGTTTGAGTGTTTGCGGCGGAACACCACAGAGGTCCGCAACATCCGGGCTTATCTGCTGACGGCCTTGTATAACGCACCCGTAACGATGGGGCCCTACTATCAGGCAGAGGTCCAACACGATTTTGGTTGAGCATCTTGCCTCAAATTGAGGCAGATTTCGACAAATAATACCAGGAGGTAATCAAACATGGCAGACCCAAAGAAAAACCCCTTGATCGGGGCATTCCGAACTCCAGCCCCCGGCTCTACCCCTGTTACCTCAACAGAGGGGGAGCCGAAAACAGCACCCCCGGTTCAGAACACGCCCCCCAAAGCAGCGGAACCGCCAAAGGATGCAGTTCCCAAAGTCAAGGCGGATGCCACTGCCCACACCACTCCTGGCGATGTAAAGAAATCCCAGGAGCCGTCAGATCCGGAGAAGCCGTCCACCGGCGAGGTTGCAAAGTCCATTGATGAGAAGAAAGGCGCAGAGGCTTCCAAAACTCCCGCTGAAGAAAAGGAACCCTCCGATCAGGACGGAGATAAATCCAAGGGTAAGAGCATCGACATTGTATCGCAAGTCCCTGTGGATGAAATCATAGCGAAGAGCCTTTTCAAGATTGATGAAAAAGACCCATCTTTCAAAGAGTTAGTGGAGGACATTCGCAAAAATGGGATGAAAGTCCCCATCAATGTCAACCGAACCGCGGACGGCAAGTATGAAGTCATTGATGGAAACCGGCGCCTTGCCGCGGCGAAGAAGTTAGGCATGAAGACAATAAATGCCACCATTATGAATCTCCCGGACAGACTTTTGAGAAAGGGGCAGTTTCATAGCAATCTGGCACCTCGCCTAATATTGGAGGCCCCTGGTGAAGGCGGCGATAAAAGCCCGCAGTTATCTGACTCCGCCAAACCTACCAAGGTGAAGAAGCCGGAAGAGCTACCTAAAGCCGCAGACCTCAAGGGCAAGGCGGAAGGCGCTGCTACCGCCGACCCTACCGAAGCGAAGCAGTCGAAAGAGCAGCCTAAAGCCACAGACCCCAAGGGCAAGGCGGAGGGTGTTGCTCCTGCCGGACCCACCGAGGGGAAGAAGCCAGAAGAGCCGCCTGAAACCACAGACTCAAAGGGGAAGTCGGAGAAATCAATCAGGACACCCACCCCCAAGGTGGAGATCGTCTCCGGCACAACACGGAAAGCGGCCGCTTCGCAAGATGAGATCCCGCCGGATTTTTCCCTCACGATTGTTCCCAATGATAAGCTAGGGACTGTGGCGATGATGCCGATTGATCTGATCGATGACTTTGAGGGCCACCCTTTTGAGGTGCGGGATGACGCCGATATGAAAGAGCTGGTGGCCAGCATCAAGCAGGTAGGACTTCTGGAGCCCGCCACGGTTATCCGCAACGAGCGGAAGATCGGCAGGTTTGAGATGGTGGCCGGCCACCGGCGCAAGCACGCCGCCAAGCTGGCCGGATTGACCCATATCCCTGTCATTGTACGGGACATGGACCACGACGAGGCCACCATTTACATGGTGGATTCCAACCTGAAGCGGGAAAAGCTGACTCCCATGGAAAAGGCCAGAGCCTACACCATGAAAACGGAGGCGCTGCGGCGCAAAATGGGGCGGCGCTCCAAAGAAGAGCTTGCGGCCCTGGAGGCAGAGGGGAAGAAGCCCATGACGGCAGACCAGGAGCTGGCAGCTCAGACAGGAGAGAGCGTTGCCACAGTCCAGCGGTTCAAAACCTTGACAAAGCTGACACCGCCCATGCAGCAGATGGTGGATAAGGGAGAGCTCCCTGTCAACACCGCCGCAGACATTGCGCAGATGAAGCCGGAGGAACAAAACGCCCTGGCGGATGCCATCGAGAAAGAGGCCAAGGTCCCCTCCGGGACCGCCGCCAAGGAGCTGAAAGAGGCCAGCCGTGCCGGAACCCTGACCCCTGAAAAGATCCAGGCAGCAGTGGCACCCACAAAGCGGGAGGAGACTCCGCCTCTCAAGCTGACATTGAATGAAGAGGACCTACGGCCCTACTTCCCGGACAAGCGGACTACCGTGCCGGACGCGAAAAAGGCCATCTTTGAGGGGTTGACCCTGCGGAATAAGATGATCGAACGGCAGGCGGCCAAAGCGAAAGCAGAAAAGGACGCCAAGAAGAAGCCTTTATCTCTTGAGAGGTGAATACCATGACAGATCTTGCTATTACGTCAGCGATTGAAAGCAACTACCAAGGCATGATTGCCATGGTGGGTGCGGATCACCGTGTCTACCTGGGAAAGCCCGAGAACTGCTATCTCAGCCCCGAGGGAGATGCCCCGGCCTATTACGACAATTCGGATCACTCCTTGCAGCTGATTTCCGACAACATCAAGATGTTCCATTTCCTATACAGCCGGGACCTGCCAATGTCCCAGCGGGAGATGTGCCGGGAGAAGTGCTTCACCAAAGCAGATTACATCGAGTTTGCCAGCCTGCGGGAGGGAGTCCTCTCCCGATATCCCCTGATTCGGGAAGTGACATTTGCAGGAAAGCCTTTTGTCCCGCCCAAGGCGCACCGCCGTATGCACGGTTCCCATCGCGCAGCCCTCGCCCGCTGAAACCTGCCTCAATTCGAGGCAGGTTTCGACTTTATCCGAGGAATAGTCCCTACATCATTTCGGAAAGGTTGTGATTTCCATAGCAGCTGAAAGCAGAATGAAAGAGATAACCGGCAATCTAAGGCAGGATGTTAAGGATCTGCTGGGCGAGAGTGCCAGCCTGTTCACCGGCTTTTTTAAGCGAGGAGTCTGTACGGTCCGGGCTGTGGCCGACAAATGGAAAGCCTTTGCCCATGATATTTCAGGCACCGTGGACGAGCTGATGAAGCCGCCCTTTGCGGAGGGCGGCCCAGAGGCCCCAGCCCCGCAGCTGAACTCCAAAGACGAACCCATGGTTACCGTTGTGGAAAGCACGGATGAACATTTCCCGGAGAAGCTGCAAATGCCGCTGTCCCAGGCCGAGCGGCGCGTTCTCCAGATCAGCGAGCTGTACCGGGCTCATAACCAGGAGCCCCAGCCCGTGAAGGTAAAAATCGACTACATGAAGAACGGGCAGACAGACCGCTATTTTCTCCCTCTCCAAATCGGTGCGGGTGGTTCTCTGCTGTCCCAGATGCGGGAGCACATCAGCAGTTATCAAGCGAATCAGGAAAAAATCAGCCAGTTGTTCCACAGCGTGCCGGATGAATACCGTAAGGTTCTACAGAAGGAACTCACTCCATTTCTCCACAACAGTCTTGACGGCCTTTCCAAAGAGTTGTTGCCCTACTTCCAGTGGCATTGCGGCGTAGGAGAACTGGGAAGACAGCTGGAGGAACAGGCGGATATGCTGCCAGAGAATGAACGGGCGTCGTTCCGGTCCGGTGTACAGGAAGCCTTGGATGGCCTGCGCCAGTCAATCAATTTGGGGACCATCCCAGAACCACCCGCTCTATATCGAGAGCGGACGGCCCAGCAGGAGGCAGATCGAACGGCTCTCCTGGCAAAAGCGCCGCGCCAATTCCGGGAATCTGCCAAAGTTCGTCTGCAACAGCTCCAAAAGAGCGAGGATAAGGCGTCACCTCTCCCACAACATGAACCGGGTAGACCAGTTAAGAGCAAATACCACTCATGGATAAGGGCGCAGGAGGCGAGAAAGCGTTCTGTCTCAGAGCATAGATCCCGACAGTCCAAACTACGAAAAAGCCCAGAACGTTGAGGTGATGACCATGAAATACAAATATTATTCCACACAGCGCCCCATTGATATTGGGACCTATCCAAAGCCGCCAGAGGCCCCGGAGGTGGAGCTGGTCTTTTACGACCAGAGGAAGCCGGTGGAAAACGGCACCGCCTTGGCATGGGGCGAACTGATCTATGATGCGCCACTCACGCCTGAACAGGTGTCTGGCTATGAACTGCGGCCTTCGCGGGATAACCTGGATATCCGAGAGCGCATGGGCGTCCAGGCCCAGGCCGTGGGCGCGTGGGAAAAACGGAACCATATTCCGGAAGAAAAACGCCTGACCAGTTGGGAACCGAATATGCAGGCGTTTGTCCCCCTCCCACAGACCACAATAGAACAGCTGGCCCGGCAGTTTGAACTCGCTTTGGATTTTCCTACCGTTACGGCCCGCCCAATGAAGCCCAGGCAGCACAGACCGCCCCAGCGGGGCGGCAGATAGGAGAGGCGTATGGAAAAGAACTTTTATGAGATTTCTGCCGGCGGCACAATGCTGCGGGAGGGGTCCTATCTCGATATACAGCGGAGCTTGGTTTACCGGGGAGAGCGTGCGGATTTTACCCCATTTCTGAATGTTCCCCTCAAGGAGCTGGAGAAACAGCTGAAGGCAAGCAAGGTGGAGGAACAGAAGATTTACGACCAGCTGAAGGAGGCCGCTGAAGCATGGGATGAGCACGGGGCCCAGACCCTTCTCCTGGAAAAAGCCATCGAATATCTCAAGGTCCCGGAGGTCAAGCACACTGCCAATGAATGGAAACAGCAGGAGGACGGCTCCTGGGAGATCAGCAACCTGGTTTACAAGATGACTTTCAGTATCGTAAAGTTCGGGGATGAATGGAAGCTGACCTGGGAGCTGTCGTACACCGCCCCTGGACTGTCTGTAGGGTATTGGGGGTACACCCGGTCCCCCAGGCAGCGGATCGAGTATGAGGGAAGCAAGAAGTACAAGACACTGGAGGGGGCGCAAAAGTACATCCAGAGTAAATTTGACCAGTACGCGGACCATTTTGAAACCCTCTCCCCACGCATTCCCAAGGAGGCCAACCCCTTTTTCTCTGTCAACGGGCAACTTTTACAGGGCTATGCGGTCATGCGTCAGGTAAAAAAGGAGAGTATCACGCTGGAGGATCTGATGGCCCAGCTGGATGCCAGTTTCCCGGCAGAGGCACCTCAAGAGCAGGTGGAAACAGACCGTGACGGGGATGCTGCCCAAGAACAGCTCCCCTCTGCTGCCCCAAAAGCCCCGCAGACAGAGGAACCGAAATCCAGCGTTCCGGAAGAGCCCGGCCTGGAGAAACCAACACTTTTTGAGACTTCACCAAAGCCGTCCGTTATCCCGGCAGGTCCGCAGACTGCGGCATCGGAACCATCCCCGCCCAAGGCAATCTGGTCAGGCCGTAAGCAGAGCACGCTTCATAAGAAGCGGGCGGCCATGGTTAGGTAGGGGGGGACGGGATATGTCTTATTCCCATCTGGACCCGGGCCGGGAACTGGAGATTTGCGGGCACCTTTATTCAAACCAGATGGATCTCTCTGAACTGGTCCAATTACCCCCAGCAGAACTGCGTAAGCGGGAAGAGGCAAGCGTAGAACAGGAAAAAGCCATCTACGCCAAAATGCTGGAGATCGAAAAAGAGTGGGTACAGCAGGCGATTCAAACCTTAGCATTTCGGAAAGCACAGCAATACCTGAAAGTACCCCCTACCCTGCACACCTCAAACAAATGGGTGAAGGGGGAGTATGATTGGCATGAGATCAGCAACATGGTCTACAAGTTTACCTGGCACGTCTACGAGAATTCCAGCTGGAGCCGTGCGGAACAAAAATCCATTATCCATTCTTATGACTTGTCCTGGTATCTCACCTACAACACGCCTAGAGAACCAGACTATACTGGTCCGGGGCGTCAGATTGCCGGGCAGGAACGCAAGCATTTCGCCGAGAAGTCCGAGATGGAAAGATATCTGCAAGGCCGTATCAAAGCCTACGCCCATCTGTTCACAGAGATTTCCCCACCCATTCCAGCGGAGGAAAAGCGCCGTTTCTGCGTAAATGGGGTGCTGCTGCCTGGCTATACCGTGGAAATTACCATGGACCAAGCCGTGTCAGACCTATTGGCGTTGGCAGAGGACGATGATCTTGCGGCATTGGCACAGGATACATCCACGAGGGCACCAGTTCAGGAGGGCCGTAAGGAGGCACCTGCCAAGAGACCCACACACAGCAAGCTCCACAAGCGGAAATGCGCACCCACCCGGTAGACAGCGGCGCCGGTAGCGCCGCTGTCCGCGCCAGCATGGAATTTTGACAGCAAAATTCCTCTGTTCAGGGGCTCCGCCCCTAATACCCCGGTCCTCAAATGTTCCCTCAATTTGAGGTAAGTTTCGAGCAGGAAATTCCCCCATCAATTCATTTTGGAAGATTACGACAAAAAAATAGTGGAAAAGAGGAATCAGCCGATGAAGCCCTTTAAAACGATCACCCTGCGCCTGAACGCCGGTGAGTATGCTCACCTGCGAAAACAGGCGGAGGCCACAGGATTGAAAATGGAGCCGTTGCTCCGGCAGTTGATCCTGGGGGTGAATCTTCGCCCCCGTCCTCCTGATGAATACGCCGCCCTGCTTCGGGAATTGTCGGCTATCGGCAATAATGTGAACCAGCTGGCCCACCAAGCCAACGCCCGGGGCGAAGCTACCCGGCAGGAGATCACAGAGGCGGCCATGCTGGTCCGACAGGCATGGCGGCTGGTCAAGGACAGCTTCTAATGGCATATACAAAAATCCTGGTCATCCACAACCGGCTGGACAAATGCCTGGACTACGCCCAGGACAAGGAGAAAACATCCCTCTCCCTGGCGGAGGCCATCGACTACGCATTGAACCGGGACAAGACGGAGCAAGCCTGTTTTGAAACGGGAATCAACTGTGATGTGGAGGCCGCCTGGCGGGATATGCTGTCAACCAAGCGGCGCTGGGGCAAGGCACAGCGGAAACGGCAGGGCTACCACATCATCCAGTCCTTTGCCCCCGGTGAGGTGACGCCGGAAGAAGCCCACGCGGCAGGCGTGGAGTTCGCCCGACGGCTGTTCGGGGAACGGTATGAGGCCATCGTGACCACCCACCTGAATAAAGCCCATCTGCACAACCATGTGGTGGTCAATTCTGTGTCCATGCTGGACGGCACGATGTACCGGGACACCTTTCAGGAATACTACGGCGGGGATGGCGCGGGCATCCGGGGCACCTCAGACGCTATCTGTCAGGAGCACGGATTATCCGTCATTGAACCGGACCCGGAAAACCCGGACCGGCGCAGGAGCCGCCCGGAGTGGGAGGGCAAGACCGCCATCCGGGACACGGTGCGCCGTGACATTGACGCCGCCCTGGGCCGGGCCTATACGCTGCAATCCCTTTTACAAGAACTTCGGCGCATGGGGTATCAGGTCCAGGCCGGGAACCACAAGCATATTTCCATCCGACCACCGGGCGGGGGCGGCAATATCCGGCTGGACAGCCTGGGGGACGGCTATAACGAGGCGGACCTGAAAGCCCGGCTGGAGGCCATCCGCACCGGCCATCCGCTGCCCGGACCGACGCCCCCGACGTCCCCGTGGCGGTCCCCCGGCCGGAAATACCATGTCCGGGGCCGCTTCCCGCACCGCGTTCCCCGTAAACTGCATGGGTTTCAAGCCCTGTGCTTCAAATACCTGTATCTCCTCCGCTCCTTCCAGAAGGGCCGTCCGCAGACACGGACGGCCTTTTCCGCGCGCCAGGAACTTATCAAACTGGACCGCTATCAACGGCAGTTTCGATTTCTCCACCAAAACCGCATTGAAACGGCGGAACAGTTGTCCATGCAGTATGACGCCCTGCAAGCGGAGATCGACGCCCTCACGGACCGGCGCGGGGACCTGTACCGCCTGCGGCGGTCCGGCCATGAGGAAGTGTCGGAGGAGATCGGCCACATTACGGCCCAACTGCGGGCACTGCGCCGCGACCTGAAACTGTGCGCCCGCATTGAGGGCGATATCCCCCGGATCAGGGAGGCGGTGGCAGCGTCTGAAACGCAAAGGAGCATTGACCATGAAAAGACTGATAAAGGCAGACCTGGCCGCCATCCTGCGCCTGGCCGGGGAGTACCGCTTCCTGGCGGCAGATAGGTTAGAGTTGAGCATCGGCCGGCTGTGCCGGCAGGAATACACAGATTTCCTTTTCCTGGCCCGGACGCCCTGGTGCTGGCTGTTTGATCTTTCCGCCGTGTATGACAGCGGCACCTACGCCAACCTCTGCGCCCTGGCCTACCAGGGCGTCCCCGGCGGGCCGGTCATCGCCCTGTTCCTCCATATCGACAAGACGGTGGAGGGCCTGCCCTGGGGGAGCGTGACCCTACTGGACTATCCCACGGCGGCCCAGAACGTGGGGGCATTCTCCGAACTGTCCCCGCCCCAACGGGAGCGGCATATCCGCCTGACGGTCAGGCGGTACACCCGGAATGCGAGGCATTGCAGCATCCGGGAAGTGATCGAATATCTGAAAACCGGGGAGGTGAAATGAATATGGACACCAGCGGCGAAGTGGCTGACCTGATGGTAAAGGAGAGCATCCAGGTCACAGAAGCCGGCATCAAACTGCTGGCGGCAGGGAGCAAAAACCTGGCGGCGTTCCTCTGGGCCCTGGCCAAGGACGGGAAGAAAGTAGCCGGACTGACCAGCATGGCCCAGTTGTATCGGTCCGGGCGGCCTACCGCGCTGTTTCGGATCAAAGAGAGCGACCTGAAAGAGTTTCGCGCCTTTGCCAAAAAGAATGTGCTGTTCGCGGTCCTCAAATACAAGGGGGCCAAGGACGGCACCGTGGACCTCATCACCAATGTGGACTACGCTGCCCAGGTCAACCTGTTTATGGAGCGCAAGGGCTATCCGGTCCCGGAACAGGAGGCGGCACCGCCAAAAAAAGACGGCCCCCGCGCTCCGCAAGGGTACTCCTCACCACAGCGCGGGAGTGGCTTGACAGCCTCCCGGACGAGGCCGACGAAGCAGACGACGAGGACTACTGAGGAACGGCTAGAAAAGCCTAGCGTCCGGGAAAAGCTGACTGCCTGTCAGGCGGAGGCGGAACAGAGAGCCGCCCGGACTGCACCCCAGCGTGCCAGGCCAACAAAAGCCAAGACCCGATCTTGAAAATATGGAGGTAAGCATGATGGCAAATCTCGAACAAATCATTGCCAACAAGAATGCCAGTGACACCCAATGGCAGCACCAGCAGCAGGCGGAGCGGGAAAACGTCACGGAGATGCAGAACTGCGGCATCGAAATGATTACCACCGATCCCACCCAGTATCTTCGCTACCTGACCATACAGGGAGACAACCCTGGCTACAGCGCCGGAAATGTGGCTATCGTACTTGCTGGCCTCTCCGGTGCCACGGTGTTCGGCACACGGGAACGGTGGCAGTCCTTGGGCCGGACCGTGCTGGAGGATCAGCAGGAGCTGGGGGTAAAAATCTTTGCCCGGGACCCCAGGACCAAAGCATACGCTCTGACCGATGCCTATGATATCAGCCAGACCCAGGGCCGGGAGATCAAGCGGCGGCCGCTGCGGGAAGACACAGAGGAAATGGCAAGCGCCCTGTCCACGCTTCTGAATTACTCAAAGGCAAAGTTGAGCGTTGATAAGGATATGACTGTTCCGGCCTTTTTCGATGAGGGGAGCCGGGAGCTGGTCATCAATTCTGAATTCCCGGATGAAGAAGCATTTGCCTCCATTGCCGCCGAGGTCGCCCTGACCCGTTATCACGATAAAGGGTACAATCGAGATTACAGCTGGGCGAGATACGAACTGGACGCCCAAAGTGTCTCCTACATCCTCTGCCGCAGGTTCGGGATTGAACCGAAGGAGCCGAACATGGAGCGGCTGGCAGAACGGTTCTCCGGGATGGACCCGGAAGAGAGTAAAACCGTATTGGACAAGATCCAGAATATGAGCAAGCAGATCGGACGCTCCATTGACATGAATATCGAGGCCGAGAAGCGAAAGACACGCACCGCCGTGCGGCGCCCGGTGCGGTGAGCCCTTCTGCCGAGGAGTTTTCCCCTGCGGGGAATATGAGCCGTGTTCCAGCCCCTGTCAAGGCCGCATGATTGCTGGAGCAATCACGCGCGAGCCGGCCAGTCTGCGGACTGGCCGGACCTTGACCGGGGCCGTCCCACAACTCATGCGGCAACCAAGGGGAAAACTCCCATAAAGCCGCCAAGGGCGGCTTTTCTCATACTGGGAGCGGGTGCTTCTGGTGGAAGCCCCTGCTCATCTGCCGGCCTCCTACCGCGCTCCGCCGGCAGGAGGCCGGCAGAGAAATCTACCTCAAATTGATGCAGGTTTCGACTTTAGAATTATGGAGGTATGACATGAAACGCACAGCAGCCCTATGCCTGGCGGCGCTCCTGGCCTGCTCCCTGGCCATTCCAGCTATGGCCGCAGATATCCTCTATCCGGTGGAAGTTACCGAGTACATGGAAGGGGACAGTTCCCGTCTGAAAAAGATTTATGTGCTGACCCCGGCGGATGACCCCTCCCTCATTCCAACGGAGGATTTTGACCGGGAGGGCCAGACCTACACCCTGCTGGATATAACACGGCAGGACCAGGTGGAAACCGATACCCGTGACTACACAGAGACGGTCACGCTGGAGAGCAAGACCAAGGACATGGACGCCATTCTGCCTCAGCTCACCGCCACCCTGGAGGTGGACACGGAAGAGGGCTATACTGGCGTCCTCACGCTGGACACTGCCAGCATCCAGGTGGAGGCGGCGGGCTATTCCACTTCAACACGAGCCGTCACTGCCGCACGAACCTACCCCAATCTATCCGACGCGGATGTGTCCCTGATCCCCAAAAGTATCGAGGACGGAGGCCGGACCCTGGAGCTGGCAAATGTACAGTGGCAGGAGGCTGGAGAGTTTTACACCGCCAACGCCACCTATACCGGCACCGCGTCCAGCAAATATGCTACCGGCTATACCGTCACCGCCGAATATTCCGGTGAGGTGTCCAAAACAACCAACGACACCGTGACTTATGCC
>ENA-UPXC01000248-UPXC01000248.1-human-gut-metagenome-genome-assembly--contig:-NODE-248-length-90067-cov-10.993277_pt1 | contig 90067 bp, 98 predicted proteins | sample MGYA00250047_ERZ773371 | MGnify/ENA primary metagenome ERZ773371 (study PRJEB29103, sample SAMN06111975) | human gut metagenome | biome: human gut; feature: ankylosing spondylitis patient; material... | reverse complement strand
TTTCATGTACTGGAGCGCCTTGTCCAGCGCGCCCTGCGCGATGCCGAGCGCCTGAGAAGCGATACCGATACGGCCGCCGTCCAGCGTCATCATCGCGATCTTGAAGCCGCCGTTTTCCTTGCCCAGCAGACGGTCCGCCGGCAGGTGTACGTCTTCAAAGATCAGCTCTGCGGTCTGCGAGCCGCGAATGCCCATCTTGTGCTCGATCTTGCCGATCGAGAAGCCCGGGTCATCTTTATCTACGATAAAGGCGGAAATGCCCTTGTTGCCCTTTGCTTTGTCGGTCATGGCGAAAACGACATAAGTATCCGCGCGGCCGCCGCCGGTGATGAACACCTTGGTACCATTGAGGATGTAGGAACCGTCTTCCTGCTTCTCAGCGATGGTCTGCTGTGCCGCGGAATCGGTACCGGCATTAGGCTCGGTCAAACCGAACGCGCCAACCTTCGCGCCTTCCTTGGGCTCGATCAGCGGGCGGAGCCATTTCTCCTTCTGCTCCGGCGTGCCGAACGCGTAAATCGGCCAGGCGCCCAGCGTGCCGTGCGCAGAAATGATCGCGCCGGTCGTACCGCAGACGCGGCTGATCTCTTCGATCGCGATCGAATAGCAAACGTAGTTGCCGCCGGAACCGCCGACTTCCTTGGGGAACTGAATGCCCATCAGGCCGTACTTCATCAGCTTCTGAACGGTTTCCTCCGGATAGCGCTCTTCCGCATCGATCTCAGCTGCGATCGGCTCTACTTCATTCAGAGCGAACTCGCGGCACATCTTCTGGAACAGTGCTTCTTCTTTTGTAAGCCTAAAATCCATGCCATAAACCTCCCAAAAATAAATAATAGCGGACACGCACAAAAACACAGCGCACACGGTCATTGGCCGCAGCGCCGCGCCCAGCGAGGTCCTTGTTTGGAGCATGTCTATCTCTATTATATCGTTCGGAAACCATTTGTCAAGGATTTAACATTCTTTTTACTGATAAAATCCGCACTCCATTTTTTGTGCGTTTCTGCCAAATGTCGGCAGGAACGAACGCACATTGCACGCAATCCTCATCCTGTTCTGTCGCCGCTTATATTTTTTAGAAAAATTACGATTTCACTTCATATTTTTCACATTTAATACATATAACAGAAGGAAACCATCAATCAGAGGAGGAATCGCCTATGTGTGGTATCGGCGGTTTTGTCGATTATGAACGCGACGCACGCCGCGGCGGACCGATCCTTCACGGAATGAAGCGAACGCTTACGCCGCGCGGGCCGGATGCCGAAGGCACGTATTTTGACGAGGACACAGCGCTTATCCATCGGCGGCTGATCGTCATTGATCCGGAGGGCGGCAAGCAGCCAATGTGTTCTCCCGACAGAAATACTATCCTTATATATAACGGAGAGTTATATAACACGCCGGAATTGCGTACAGAACTTATGTCACGCGGTCACGAGTTTGTCGGACATTCGGACACTGAAGTGCTGCTGCACGCCTATCTCGAGTGGAAAACCGACGCATTTGCGCGGCTGAACGGCATTTTCGCCTTTGCCATCTGGGAGAAACGCGAACGCCGACTGACGCTCTGCCGCGACCGACTGGGCGTGAAACCGCTGTTTTTCGCTCCCATTCGCAACGGTCTGACCTTCGGTTCGACCATTGACACCGTGCTGTGCCATCCGGAGATCGAGCCTGCGCTCGACGAGGATGGTCTGCGCACGCTGCTGCTGCTCGGTCCGGCTCGCCCGCCGGAATCCGGTGTTTTTCGGCAGATTTCCTCACTTATGCCCGGGCATTTTGCGGTTCTTACGCCGGAAGCCTTCACCGATCACACCTACTGGAAACTCGAGGCGCACGAGCATGAGGACGACCTGCCGACTACCGTCGAGCGCACGCACACGCTCATCTGCGATGCCGCCCGCCGTCAGCTGGTCAGCGATGTGCCGCTGGCGTGTTTCCTGTCCGGCGGACTGGATTCGTCCATCCTGTCCATGCTGGCGGCGAAAGATTACGCGGCCCGCGGCGAAACGCTGCATACCTGGTCGGTGGATTATCGGGACAACGATAAATATTTTACAAAGAGTATATTTCAACCTAATAGTGACGATTCGTATATTGACCAAATGGTGGATTTTCTCAGTACGCACCATCATCGCGTTGTGCTCGAGCCGGAGGCACTGTGCGCGGCCCTGCTGCCCGCGACGGATGCACGTGCGCTGCCCGGCATGGCGGATGTGGACTCCTCCCTGCTGCTGTTCTGTGCGGCCGTCAAGCGCGGCGGAACCACCGTTTGCCTGTCCGGCGAGTGCGCCGACGAGTTATTCGGCGGCTATCCGTGGTACCACCGTGAGGAAATTCTGTTTGAAGATACGTTTCCGTGGTCACGGTCGGTCGGTCTGCGGCTGGGTCTGCTCACACCGGATGCCGTTAGAAACGGCGAGGAATTTGTGCACCAGCACTACCGCGACACCTGCGCCCGCGCACCCAGGCTGCCGTCCGATGACAAAAAAGCAGCCCGGATGCGTGAAATGTTCGTGCTCAATCTTGACTGGTTCATGGCGACCCTGCTCGACCGCAAGGACCGCATGAGCATGTACTCCGGTCTTGAGGTTCGCGTGCCCTTCTGCGACCACCGCATTGTCGAATATGCCTATAACATGCCGTGGGACTTCAAGTCGCTCGAGGGACGCGAAAAGGGCATCGTGCGCCGCGCCTTTGCCGATGAACTGCCCAAAGAGATCGTTTACCGCAAGAAAAGTCCGTATCCGAAAACCTTTCATCCGGTTTATACCCGCTTGTGCGCGGACTATGTCCGCCGTATTTTCGAGGATAACACCTCGGTCGCCGCTTCCCTGTTCGACCGGAATGCCGTACAAAAACTCATGCAGCGACCGGAAAGCCTCGCCGAACCGTGGTTCGGACAGCTGATGCGCACCCCGCAGATTTTCGCGTATATCATCCAGCTTGACCGATGGTTCCGGCATTATCATGTCAAAATAGTATAAAAATAATGGAGAATGAAAAATGATACGTTCATCTTCCATTCTCCATTTAAAATGCTCAATTATGCGAAATACTCCGCCAGTGTGTTAATGATAAGCTGATGATCATCCACATGATCCGGATAACCGGAAACGCAGATGGAACCGATCACGCCGGTACCGCGCAGCCGGATCGGGAAACCGCCGCCTGCGGCGTACTCGTTCGGGTCGAGCTTGCGGTCCGCGAAGGTCTCACCTGCGTCCTCCAGCTCTGCGAAAAACCGCAGCGAGGACGTTTCCATCAGGTCAACCGCGTTGCGCTTGCGCGCGAGCCACAGTTCGCTGTCCGGCTTTGCGCCCTCACCGAAGCAGCGGAACACGACCAGACCGTTCACCGTAATCTCAACCGCAACCGGCTGCTCCTTTGCGTTTTCATGCAGCTTGAGGCCGATTTTCAGCGCATCCTCGCGCGAAAAATGCTCAAACTGAAACTTCTCCTCCTGCTCTGCACACATGGAGATCATTGTTTTGTAATCCTGCATACTGTCCCCGCCTTTCGAGATTTTGCCGCCTTTGCGGCTGTTACCTTTAGTATATCTGTTTTTCCACCTGCTGACAAGGAGGTTTTTTTATGGCTGAACTGACCGACGGCACCGCCGAACTGCGTGTACTCGTCACGACCGCGTTAGGCGCACTGCCGCTTGAAAACGCCATCGTTTCGGTCTCCACCGCGCCGGATGATACCGGCATGCGCACGCTGCTTTACTCGGTCACGACCGACTCCGGCGGCATGACGCCGTCCATGATACTGACAACGCCGCCGCGTAGCAACTCGCTGAGTCCGGGCAGCGGTCCGCCGTTTGCGGTCTACACGGTCGAAATCTCCGCCGAGGGCTACACGCCGCTGACCGCGCTGCACATCGCCATGTTCTCCGGCGTGCCGACCATGCTGCCCGTGGCGCTTACACCGCTCGCGGAAAACCAGAGCTTCGCGCAGACCGACCTGACCGCCACCGGTGCGCCGCAGGCACTCGATCCCGAGTTGCCGGAGAATCCGTAAAAGGAGGGATTGCTTTGCCCGAACCCTATGTTTCCATACCGGAAACCATCACGGTGCACCTCGGTGCGCCGTCCTCGAATGCGCAGAATATCACCGTACCGTTTGCCGATTACATCAAAAATGTTGCCTCGTCCGAGATTTATCCGACCTGGCCCGAGCAGGCCATCCGCGCCAACGTGTACGCACAAATGTCCTATGTGCTCAACCGTGTATTCACCGAATGGTACCGCGCGCAAGGCTACGATTTTGACATCACCAATTCCACGCGGTATGACCAGTCCTTTGTGCCCGGACGGGATATTTTCGAGAATATTTCCACCATCGTAGACGATATGATCGGCACTTACCTCACCCGCGGCGATTCCATCGAGCCGCTGTTCACGCAATACTGCAACGGCACGACCGTCACCTGTCCGGGCGGGCTTAGCCAGTGGGGAACCGTGCCGCTGGCCGAGCAGGGACTTTCCGCCGAGCAGATCTTGCAGTCGTTTTACGGCAGCGACATCAATTTCGTCACCGGTGCACCGCTCTCGCCCAATCTCGGCGGGTCATTTCCCGGTGTAACGCTGCGGCTTGGCGATTTTTCCGAGGATGTCCGCACGATTCAAACGCGCCTTAACCGCATTTCAACCAATTTCCCGAACATTCCGAAAATCTATCCCACAGACGGCGTGTTCAGCGCGGACACCGAACGCGCCGTGCGGGCGTTCCAGCGGCAGTTCAACCTCACCGAGGACGGTCTTGTCGGCCCGGCAACATGGTACCGCATCGCGTTCATTTATAATAATGTCAAGCGCCTGAGCGAGCTCAACAGCGAGGGACTGACCCTCAGTGAGATCTCCCGCCAGTATCCCGAACGGCTGACCGAGGGCATGAGCGGCCCGGGCGTACAGCTTTTGCAGTATTTGCTTGCCATCGTCGGCGAGTTTTATGACGCTCTGCCGCGCTGGCAGGCGGGACAAATCGACGGTATTTTCGGTCCGCAGACCCGCGAAGCCGTGGCTGCGTATCAGCGGCTTGTCGGCCTGCCCATCACCGGTGTGGTGGATCGAGAGACGTGGTATTCCCTGCTTTCCACCTACCAATCCGTGCTGCTCGCCCAGCCTGAGCAGGAGTGGCTCGAAGAATTTATCGGCCTGCCGGAAACCTTTCTCGTCAAGGGGATGCGCGGCGAAGCCGTGCGGCAGGCGCAGCAGCTCATCAACATCATCGCCCGCGGCTACGCCGAAGTGCCCGCTGTCACGGTAGACGGCATTTTCGGAGACGCGACCGAGTCCTCGGTGTCAGTCATCCAGTCGCTGCTCGGTCTGCCCACCACGGGCGCTATCGGCCCGCTGACCTGGGAAGGCATGGCTGATCTCGCCGAAACCGTGCTGGTCGGCAGCCAGAGTGCCAGAGGACAGTATCCCGGCTATCCCGTTGGAGAGGAGGCAACGTGATTGTACACCGATGCACAAAAATGCAGCCATATTTTCGATTTGCAGACCTTTCTGCGGCGTATTCAGCAGGCTGAGGGCAGTGCTGCACCGCTCGTGCCGGACGGCATCTGGGATGCAAAGACTGCCGCTGCCGTGCGCGAATACCAGCAGCAGAACTGCCTTCCGGTGACGGGCATCGCCGACCAGCGCACATGGAACGCCATCTACGCTACATATGCCGCGCTTATCGCCGCCGATGCACTTCCCATGCAGACGGCATTCTTCCCGCCGGAGAGCGATGCCGTGCTGAAGCCGGGCGCGAAAAGTCCCACGGTGTATGTGCTCCAGCTCATGCTGGGCGAAACTGCGCCGCATTATAACCGGATTGCCGCCGTGCCGCTCACCGGCGAGTACGATGCGGATACACAGTCCGCTGTCAGACATGCACAGAAAATTTTTCAGCTGCCCGAGACCGGCATTACCGATCGAGCCACATGGCAGGCACTGACAGGGCTGCACAATGCTTTGTTCCAGCGGACACCGCTCGGTTGGCAAATCAATGGAGAATTGCGATTGGAAAATGAAAAATGAACACAAAAAGACCCCGAAACCAGGTTCCGGGGTCTTTCTATTCGCCTTATTCGCTGAGCAGCATACGGTCGCTCTCGATATTGAACTTCTCGAGCAGGTCGCGGACGGTAAGGTTCTTCTTTTCCTCACCGCGGATATCAACGACAACGCGACCGGCATCCATCATAATCAGACGGTTGCCGTACTGGATGGCGTTCTTCATGTTATGCGTTACCATCAGTGTGGTGAGGTTGTCGCGTGCGACGATCTCTTCGGTGATCTGCAGCACCTTATCTGCGGTTTTCGGATCGAGCGCTGCGGTATGCTCGTCGAGCAGCAGCAGATCCGGCTTGCGCAGGGTGGCCATCAGCAGGGTCAGTGCCTGACGCTGACCGCCGGACAGCAGACCGACCTTACTGGTCATGCGGTTCTCCAGTCCCAGACCGAGCGTTGCCAGCTTTTCACGATACAGCTCGCGTTCCTCGTTCGTGATACCGGAGCCGAGGCCGCGCTTCTGACCGCGGCGGTATGCCAACGCCAGATTCTCCTCGATACCCATGGTAGCGGCAGTACCCATCATCGGGTCCTGAAATACGCGGCCGAGGAAACGCGCGCGCTTATGCTCGGGCAAATTGGTCAGATCGTAGCCGTTCAGATGAATCATGCCCGCATCCACCGGATACACGCCTGCGATCAGGTTCAGCGTGGTGGACTTGCCGGCGCCGTTGCCGCCGATGATGGTGACAAAATCGCCGTCCTCCAGGGTCAGGTTCAGGTTGTCAATGGCACGCTTTTCGTTTACCGTGCCCGCGTTGAAGGTCTTGTAAATCCCTTTGAGCTGCAGCATGTTACTTGGCCTCCTTCGCATCAGTCTTTGCGGCACTCTTGGCTGCACCGCGGAAATACTTGCCCTTCCAGTACGGAACAGCAAGGAAGATTGCAACGACGAAAGCCGAGATCAGCTTCAGGTCGTTGGTGTTCAGGCCGAGGTTGAGGACCACCTGAATAACCAGATAGTACACAACCGCACCGAGCGATACGCCGAGCAGGCGCAGCGCAAAGTTGCGGAAAATACGGCTGAATAGCACCTCACCGATGATGACAGCGGCAAGGCCGATAACGATAGCGCCACGGCCGGCGTTGACATCCGCGAAGCCCTGATACTGGCAGTACAGCGCACTTGCCAGCGCAACCAGACCGTTGGACAGCATCAGGCCGAGCACCTTGACAAAATCCACGTTGATGCCCTGTGCACGGCTCATGTTCGGGTTTGCGCCGGTCGCACGGATGGAGCAGCCGAGCGCCGTACCGAAGAACCAGTACAGCAGCGCGATAACCACAATCGTAAAGACAGCCGCAACGAAAATCGGATTTTCGATAGTCAGCTTCTTGACGTTGCGCAGCGATACAAGCAGCTTGTAGTTGTCCGGATTGATCGCTACATTTGCTTTTTTGTCCATAATGCGCAGGTTAATGGAGAACAGCGCCAGCTGTGTCAAAATACCGGCCAGAATCGCCGGAATACCCATACAGGTATGCAGAATACCGGTAATCAGTCCGGCCAGCATGCCGGCAAGGAAAGCGCACAGCATTGCCACCCATACATTCGCGCCGTGCGTCATCATAACGATGCACACCGCACCGCCGGTCGCCATCGTACCATCGACGGTCAGGTCGGCCAGATCGAGCACCTTAAAGGTGATGAATACGCCGATCGCCATCAGTCCCCAGATCAAACCCTGCGCCACTGCACCGGGAAGTGCGGAAAGCAGGCCCGAGAAAAAGCTCACTTAAATTCCCCCAAACAATAATGTTATCTGATAAAGCGTAAAAACGCTATCTTCATTATAGCAAATTTTCGGGTTATTGCAATGATAACTTGCCGTTTTCGCGGATTATTTTGTTTCCTACCGTTTTTCTATGCTATTTTTAGCAGAAAAAGGAGATGCGAAAGCACCTCCTTTTTCTGCTTATTATTTTCTTATCACATCTGATGATCGAGCGTTACAACCGGATTATAGCGCGAGTCGATCGCTTTCAGGCTGTCATAGATCTTCATCAGCAGGTCGCGTTTGGCATCCTCATCATAGGAAAACGGCACAACAACGTCGAAAATCAGGTTGATCTGGCGTTTGCCGTCCACTACGCGGAAGTCGTGCATGGTAAGCTGTCCGTCGATCTCACGGAGCACGCCGTCGGTCTGCTCACGCAGCGCGTTGACATACGCATTATTGATATCGATCGGATCCATGTGAATGACTAGATACACACCGGTCTGCTGCCAGACACGCTTTTCGGCCTCGTCGATTTCCTCGTGCACAGCCACAAAGTCCGAGTCACTCGGCACCTCAGCATGCAGCGACGCAATCGAGCGTCCTGCGCCGTAGTTGTGGATGATCATATCGTGTACGCCGACAATATGGTCGGATTCCATTACAATCCGCCGGATATTGCGGGCAACCACCGGATCGGCGGCTTCGCCGAGCAGCGGCGCAACCGTATCCTTCGCAATGCCGATGCCCGACCAGAGAATGAACGCGGCAACGGCAACGCCCACATAGCCGTCCACCGGCAGCGTGGTAAACCGGCCGGCTACCATGCCGAGTACGACAACAGCCGTGGTAATAACATCATTACGGCTGTCCTGACCGGCAGCCATCAGCACCGGAGAATCGATTCTGCGGCCGATATTGACGTTGAATGCGCCCATCCACAGCTTAACCAGCATGGATACGGCAAGAATTCCCATCAGCACCGCCGAGAACGCTACGGCAGCCGGATGCAGAATGCGGTCGAGCGAGGTTTTGAAAAACTCGAAGCCGACCAGAATGATGATGAACGAGACGATCAGTCCCGCGATGTACTCGGTACGTCCGTAGCCGAACGGGTGCTTCGCATCCGGCTCCTTGCCGGAAACCTTGAAGCCGACAATGGAAATCAGGCAGGACAGACCGTCCGACAGGTTGTTGAATGCGTCCGCCGCGATGGAAATCGACCCTGTAAGCAGACCAATGATCAGCTTGAGTGCAAACAGGAACAGGTTGCATGCCAGTCCGACCGCGCCGGACAGCACGCCGAATTTTTCACGCACCTGCGAATCGCCGGTGTTTTCCGCATCGCGGATGAAAATATGGATAAGTGCGTTTGTCATAGCAGTCCCTTCATATACAGAATGTTATAAACACCAACAATAATTGCTCCCTGTAGAACCATAATTGCCGGTATGCCGAGCATGAAAATATGGTGCAGGGTCTTGTGACGGATGATGAGCATGGTGGCGTACACGCCCGGCCCGCCGCCAATCAGCGCCCAGAAAAACAGCGTGCGCTCGGGCACACGCCTCCAGCCGCGAGCCGCGGCGAGCTTATCGTAAATACAGACAATCGCGCCGATGACGCTGACTGCAATAAAATAGTACAGCACATACTGCACGGTCGCTGCACCTCCTTTCGGATTTCCTACAATTTTACCACAGGCATTGCCGTATTGCAAAGAAATCAGGTCAAAAATAGCCGTGACTAACACAAAAGTAGCGGTGTCTAACAGAAAAGACGCCTTTTCAGGCGTCTTTTGTCAGTTTGTCAAAAAAGTATTATTTTAATTTTTACGCTTCGTGCGGCAGCACGCATAAAATAGAATTTGCGAAGCAAATTCATAAAAAGTCGGGGCGTGTACCTGACTTTTTATACAAGGGAAGAAAAAATGTGCCCGTTAGGGCGCGGTTTTTCTTCAGTATTCGCTCGAAAGCGTGGTTTCGAACGAGAGGCTGCTCGGAAAACGATAGTTTTTCGACAGCCTCACAAAAGACGCCTTTTCAGGCGCCTTTTGTCTTTTACAGTCTTTTTCCCTTGCAATCGCAATGACAAATGAAAAATGCACTCACATTTTATTTTTCATTATCATTTTTTCGGGTTGCCGCTGTCGAACGGCTCATCAAAGTGATAGTGCATCAGCCAGCCTGCGTCAAACTGCGCGGCGTACTGTCCGGCGAGCGAGGCGGCACGAATACGCGCCAGACCGAACAGCTCCGGAACGGAATCCGTGCGGGTTTCGTCCGGTTTCCACAGGTTATGCCACGGCTGATGAGCCAGATTGAGCGCATCCCACGCCGGACGCTCGAGCTTCATGTGACCGGTGAGCAGGGCGCCTCGACCGAGCAAGGCTTCCGCCTTTTTCGCTCCGCGATAGACGGCGCGGCTCTCCGAATAGAGAAAACTCTCCCACGAGGTCATTTCCACGAATGAACGACGCAGATCATGCGTGGAAACGTCCGCTCCGTACACGGTTTTGAGCGTTGCGTGCAGCACAACCGACAGCACCGCCTGCTCGACCGGCGAAAGCCGGTAGCGTTCCTCCGGATCGAACTCAGTGATGGGGCGATGGCATGCGCGTTCGTAGATCAGATAGTCAATGTCACTTTCAATGCGGCTGTGCACCGCCGATGCAGACAGCTTCGGATTTTCGGTGCAGAACCGCACCTGTTGGCAGTAAACGTAGGGATGAATCTCGCTGTCGAGCGCATAATGGCACACGAAGCCGTAGAAATACGCCGCTGCGATCTCCTGTGCGTCACCGCTCAGGTCGCGCACCGCACGCGAGAGCGCCGCAAACAGCTCGTCCGTTTTCTCCGAGTGCATGCGGTTGCCCAGCTTGTGCAGCGGACTGCCAAGCAGGATTTTCCGGTAAAACAGCGGGTCCGGTCCCTGACAGCCCCAGAAAAAGCACGCCGGACGGCATGCCGCTGCCCGCTGCGCCGGTGCAGGAAACACCGTCAGTGCCTGCCTGCCGAATAGATGATGCGATACAAAATCCGCCATACTGTTTTCCTCCTCGCTGTGCTTTTCTTTAGATGATTACAGTATACCACGAAATCCGACTTTCTGCAAAGCATGGGAAACGCGCCTGCCGATAACCGACAGGCGCGTTTCTCAACGGATTTGTTTACTTTTCTGCTATATGGCGGCCGAACGAGGTCGAATTCATCGCCTTCTGCAGCGCCGGCAGAAGCGCCATTGCAACAACTACCGCGATAACGATATTCGGAGGCGAGGTCATCAGCTTCGGAATATTGGCCACAAAAGCCGGAACCAGAGCACTGCCGCCGATCATCAGCTCAATAATGCCCTTGAGCATGTACAGCAGCGACGAGAACACCGCACCTGCAAGGCACGCCACGAGGTTGCGCGCAAATTTCTTTGCGGCCGCAGCACCGGCGTAAGCGATCACGCCGCACAGCCATGCCATCAGGAAGAAACGCACGAAGGTGATCCACGCCTCCGGTGCGTACTCCGGCGTCATCAGGTCGAAGATCATCGAGCCGATACCGGCTGCAAGACCGCCGCGAACCGGTCCGAGCAGCAGGCCGCACAGCAGCACGAACGCGTTTGCGAGCTTGATCATGGTGGTGCCTGTCGGCGTCGGAATGCGGATGGAAAGGAACATGGTAACAACGAATACCACTGCCGCCATCAGACCGATCATCACGATGTCGTACAGCGAAAACGCTTTCTTCTTGGATTCCATCAAAAATCCCCCTAATCTGATATGTTTTATTTATCATACCGCGAATATGGTCTGTCGAAAATGGTCAGTTCGCATTTATTTTACAGGGTCAGATGGATAATCCCGGAACGGCTGGGCAAACTACGCGTACAGAAAGGGGAACCTTGCATGAAACTGGATAAACAAACCTATCAACAGCTGCTCGAACGCAAAAGCCCGAATTCGCCGCTGTGGCGCGACTGCCTGCTGGCGTTTCTCATCGGCGGTGCGATCTGCACGGCCGGCGAGGGTGTGCGGCAGCTTTGGCTCTCCCGCGGACTGGATACCGAAGACACAGCCGCCGCAACCGCCATTACGATGGTGTTTCTCGGTGCCCTGCTCACCTGCCTGCATTTGTACGAAAAGCTTGCAAAATATGCGGGAGCAGGCACGATTGTACCGATCACCGGCTTTGCAAACGCCATTGTTTCTCCGGCGATGGAGTTCAAAAGCGAGGGACTTATCCTCGGTCTGGGTGCAAAGCTGTTCGTTATCGCAGGACCGGTGCTGGTGTACGGCATTTCGGCAAGCGTCATCTACGGTCTCATTCTGTTTTTGACAGGAGGCGGTTCGGTATGATAAAGCGCATCGGCAAGCGCACGCTTGCGCTCGAAAACCGGCCGTATCTGCTCGGACACGCGGCGGCAGTCGGCAAAAAAGAGGGCGAAGGCCCGCTCGGTGAGCGGTTTGACTATGTGGCGAAGAATGACCGGATGGGACAGCGCTCGTGGGAGCTGGCGGAGAGCGAGCTGCAAAAGACCGCCATCCGGCTTGCGCTGCGCAAAGCCACCCTGCCCGAGCGTTCGCTCGACCTGATCCTTGCAGGCGACCTGCTCAACCAGTGCATCGGCTCGTTTTTAGCGTCCATGCACGCGAATGTGCCCTATCTCGGGCAGTACGGTGCATGCTCGACAATGGCACAGGGTCTTGCGCTCGGCGGCTGTCTGGTCGAGAGCGGCGCGGCAGACCGCCTGCTTGCGGCAGCATCCTCGCATTTCTGCTCGGCAGAGCGGCAGTACCGTTTTCCGCTTGCCTACGGCGGGCAGCGCACACCAACCGCACAATGGACGACTACTGCGGCAGGCGCGGCTATTCTCGGCAATGAACCGGTGCCGAACGGCGCGGAGCCGTGTGATGTGCGCGTGACGCATGTCCTGTTTGGCAAAATGGTTGAAATGGGCGTCAAGGACGCGGCCAACATGGGTGCGGCGATGGCGCCCGAAGATGTGAATTTAGACCCATACATTTTCAGGCGCGCTGAGCGCTGTGTTTTGCAGAAAATCTGCTGTTATCAGAACCATTTACTGGTATTCCCGTCCAAACGAACAAATACAGACAATCCCCCTGATACCGGGCCGGCATCAAGGGGGATTTTATCTGCGCAAATGCTTTTCTTATCCAAACACCGCAGAGGCGAGCGGATAGACCACAACAAGACAGGCCGCAAGAGACAGCACAAGGAACACGAGGTTCGCCTTGAGCACACCGCGGACCGTCACATGCCCCGGTCCGAAGATGAGCGGTGCCGGCGTGCACGCGGACGGCGTCAGAGATGCCATAGATGCTGCGACACCGATGACAGCGGCGAGCGCTCCCAGATGCATGTTGGAACCGGAGAGCAGCGCCATACCGATATTGAAGAACAGCACCATTGTCACCACATTAGAGCAGAAATTACTTGTTCTTATTCTTGATGTACTCGTCCATCGCAGCCGCGGCGCGCTTGCCTGCGCCCATGGCGAGGATAACGGTAGCTGCGCCGGTAACAGCATCGCCGCCGGCGAATACGCCGTCCTTGGAGGTGATGCCGTGCTCATCGTCAGCCACGATGCAGCCCTTGCGGTTGGTATCCAGACCCGGCGTGGTGTGACGGATCAGCGGGTTCGGGCTGGTGCCGATTGCCGCGATAACGCAGTCCAGATCAAGCACAAACTCGCTGCCCTCGACCGGAATCGGACGGCGGCGGCCGGATGCGTCAGGCTCGCCCAGCTCCATCTGCTGGCACTTGAGACCGGTGACGTTGAAGTTCTCGTCAGACAGCACCTCGAGCGGCGCGGTCAGGAACTTGAACACAACGCCCTCTTCCTTCGCGTGGTGAATCTCCTCGAGACGAGCCGGAAGCTCCTTTTCGGAACGGCGGTAAACAATGTAAACCTCGTCTGCGCCCATGCGCTTCGCGCAGCGGGCCGCGTCCATGGCAACGTTGCCGCCGCCGACAACTGCAACCTTCTTGGCGTGGTAGATCGGGGTGTCGGCGTTTTCCTTGTACGCCTTCATCAGGTTGATGCGGGTCAGGTACTCGTTCGCGGAGTAAACGCCGTTTGCGTTCTCGCCCGGAACACCGATAAAGGTCGGCAGACCGGCACCGGAGCCAACGAAAATTGCTTCAAAACCGTCACCGAACAGCTCGTCGATGGTCTCAGAACGGCCTACAACAAAGTTGAGAATGAACTCAACGCCCAGATCCTTCAGCGTGTCGATCTCCTTCTGCACGATAGCCTTCGGCAGACGGAACTCCGGAATGCCGTACATCAGTACGCCGCCTGCGGTGTGCAGCGCCTCGAAAACGGTAACCTCGTAACCCATGCGAGCCAGATCGCCTGCGCAGGTCAGACCGGCCGGGCCTGCACCAACGATGGCAACCTTGTGACCGTTGGACTCCGGCTTTACAGCCTTCTCGGTGCTGTTTTCGCGCGCATAGTCCGCAACGAAGCGCTCCAGACGGCCGATGGCTACCGGCTCGCCCTTGATGCCACGGACACAGTGACACTCGCACTGGCTCTCCTGCGGGCAGACACGGCCGCAGACAGCCGGCAGAGCGGAGGTTTCCTTGATTTTGGCAGCCGCCTCGAGGAACTTGCCCTCGGCAACCAGAGCGATAAACTCCGGAATCTTAACCTGTACCGGGCAGCCGGTCATGCAGGGCTTGTTCTTGCAGTTCAGGCAGCGCTGTGCTTCCTCGATCGCCATTTCAGCGGTATAGCCGAGCGTTACCTCTTCAAAGTTCTTATTGCGGACGTCCGGCGCCTGCTCAGGCATCGGGCACTTGTTCGGATTCATATTCGGCATGATTACTTGACCTCCTTCTTGAACAGATTGCAATGCTCCTCGCGGCGCTCTACCGCCGCGCGCTCCTGTGCCTTGTACATGGCACCGCGGCGCATTGCACTGTCAAAATCAACGAGGTGACCGTCGAAATCCGGGCCGTCAACGCACGCGAACTTGGTTTCGCCGCCAACGGTGAGACGGCAGCCGCCGCACATGCCGGTACCGTCAACCATGATGGTGTTCATGGAAACGATGGTCTTAATGCCGTACGGACGAGTGGTCTCGCAGACAAACTTCATCATGATCATCGGGCCGATGGCAATAACGGCATCGTACTGGTTGCCCGCGTCAATCAGCTCCTTGAGCACTTGCGTAACCAAAGCCTTGCGGCCGTTCGAGCCGTCGTCGGTCACGATGTGCAGGTTGGTGCAGGCGTTCTTCATCTCGTCCTCGAGGATGATGATGTCCTTGTTGCGGAAACCGGCGATCAGGTCAACCTCAGCGCCCATTTCGTGCAGCTTCTTTGCCTGCGGATATGCGATCGCGCAACCCAGACCGCCGCCGACAACAGCGACCTTCTTGAGACCCTCGAGCTCGCTCGCCTTGCCGAGCGGACCGACAAAATCATGCAGGCAGTCGCCCTCGTTCAGCGCGCCGAGCGCCATCGTCGTTGCGCCGACCTCCTGGAAAATAATCGTGACGGAACCCTTTTCGCGGTCAAAATCTGCGATCGTGAGCGGAATACGCTCGCCTTCTGCGCTGACACGCAGGATGATGAACTGACCCGGCTCTGCCTTGCGGGCAACGTGCGGTGCCTCGATCACCATCAGCTTGGTGTTTGCGTTCAGCGTTTGCTTTTTCAAAATCTGATACATTGGTCAAATATCCTTTCGCCAAACCGAATCGGGGTATAGGAAAAGCCGCATAAGCGGCTTTTCCAGCAATATGAGAAGAAAACTTATGGGTTAGTTAAAAGAGAGAGAATAAAAAATATTAGAGAGTATGTCTTAATGACATGAAGAATAGGAAGAACATTGGAGCGTTTTCCCAAGCGCGAAAGTGAGAGTGAGGGATCAGAAAATAATGCTTATACCAGGCTCTTCAGCTTGTCCAGATACTCCTGTGCATTGTCCGGAGTAATAACCTTACAGCCGGTATCGATGAAATCATCCAGCTTTTCGCCTTCTACAACGTCGAGCAGGCTCTTAACGCACTGGTAGCCCATGTTGTACGGGTCCTGTGCAACGGTGCAGGAGATTTCGCCGTCAACAACTGCCTGTACGCCGGAGGAGATGCCGTCGAAGCCGCATACAATGATGCCGTCGCCGTCACGGCCTGCCTGCTTGATGGCACGGGATGCGCCGAGCGCAACATCGTCTGCGCAGCATACGATCGCATCGATGTCCGCGAAGGACTGGAGAACGCCATCGGTTACGGTAACAGCCTTGTCGCCTACGCCGTCGGTGTACTGCGTGGAGATAATCTCGCAGCCGCCTTCTTCAAGTGCCTTCTTGTAACCAGCTACACGAGCCTCAGAGGTGGACTCGCCCTGGATATTCGCCAGAATAACAACCTTGCCGCCCTTACCGATCTTCTCGGCTACATACTTGCCGCCTTCGTAAGCAGCGTCCTCGTGCGCCGTGCCGATAAAGGTTTCCGCCTGATCAAAATTGGTGTCGATCGCCAGAACCGGAATCTTTGCACCGGTCAGTGCATTTGCAATCTGGTCTGCCTGCAGCGGTGCGATTGCAATCGCTTCGCACATATCTGCGTTTACAATGGTCTCTACCATGTTCAGCTGACCGTCGAAGTCGGTATCGCTGTTTGCACCGCGTACATCAACTTCTACGTTGCCGAGATCCTTTTCCGCCTGCTCGATGCCTGCGATAACGTAACTCCAGTATTCGGAAGAGGTGGTCTTGAGCACTACGCTCAGCTTATGGGTGTCGCCGCTGCTGCTTGCCTGGGAATCGCCGGAGTCATTGCCGGATGCGCTGCTGCCGCCGCATGCACTCATGGAAACTGCCATCAGTCCTGCCAGCAGCATCGCTGCAGAGCGCCGGATAAGGTTGTTGCTCTTCATCTTTCTTTCCTCCTGTTAGACAAGTTGTCTGTTGGAATCATATTACCGGGTAATATGACCTTCTTTATATCAACAGGGGCGGTTTCACACCTATTCCCGCCCCTGCTGTATACCATTCGCGTGGAATTATGCCTCTACCTTTTCCCACTGACCGGTGGTCTGTGCCTTGATCAGTGCGTCGGAGATCTTGCAGGCCTCGTAGCCGTCCTCGGCACCCGGGCCCGGAACGTCGGTCTTGCCCTGCAGGTAATCTACCCAGTGCTGCAGCTCTTCCTGATAAGCAACTACGAAACGGTTGGTCCAGTCCTCCGGGATAGCCTGACCGCACTGCAGGTAGGAGCGGACGATCGGCTCTGCCGCTACCGGCAGGCGGATGGTGCCCTTCTCGCAAACCAGCTCGCACAGGATCTCATAGCCGTAGTAGCTGTTGCCGGAAACCTCAACGTCGATCAGTACGCCGGAGTCGGACTGCATGAGTACCAGCTGCGGGTCCTGGCAGGTGCCTTCTGCGAAGCAGGTAGCACGCGGGAAGCGAACAGCGACTTCGTTCAGGTTCTCACCCAGCAGCCAGCGGCAGATGTCGATCTCGTGGATGGCAATGTTGGTGATGTGCTGCTCGGTGGTGTGGTTCTTCGGATGGCTGCGGGTACGGCTGATGCAGTGCGCCATCAGCGGAGCACCCAGCTCGCCGGAGTCGAGGATCTTCTTCATCTTGATGTAGTCCGGGTCAAAGCGGCGCATGAAGCCGATCTGCAGCAGACGCTTGCCGGAAGCCTTCTCAGCCTCTACGACCTTCTTTGCGTCCTCAAGGGTGGTAGCCAGCGGCTTCTCGCAGAATACCGGCTTGCCGGCTTCGATGCACTTTACAGCCAGATCAGCGTGGGTGCCGTCCCAGGATGCGATAACAACTGCGTCGATCTCGGGAGAAGCGATCAGCTCCTCTGCGCTTGCCATTACCTTTGCGCCGTAGGTCTTAGCGACCTCCTCGGCACGCTCGGTGTTCAGATCGTAAACAGCTGCCAGACGAGCGCCGTCTACATAGGTTGCAATGTTCTGAGAATGGGTGTGGCCGATGTTGCCGCCTGCGCCCAGTACGCCAATAGCGAGTTCCTTCTTGCTCATGATGTGAATCTCCTTTTTTCCTTTATCTAAAAAGCGGTTGTAGTTATTTTTTCTTGCCGTCCAGATATGCCTGATGCAGCTGCAGGCAGAACTTCAGACTCATCGTACCGTCGTGTGCGGTGGTCTCCGGCTTGCGGCCGGTGCGTACACAGTCAACGAAGTCGTCGATCTCCGCCTGGAACGCTTCGCCCCAGCGAGCAAGGAAGCTCTCCTGGCACTCTTCCACAAAGCCGTTCTCGGTGAACTGCGAGAGGTAATTCTTGCGCGGTACCGAGTTGACACGCAGTGTGCCCTTGGTGCCGACGATTTCGCTCTCAACATGGCTGCAGGTTGCGGTGCGGCCTACCTGAATGTACGCGGTGGTGTTGTTATCGAACTTGGTCAACGAGAAACCGTTGTCGTAGTCGTTGTAGTCTGCCAGACCGGTGCAGACATAAGCATCGCCGGTTGCAAAGGAATCGACCGGATCACCCTCGAGGAACCAGCGGGCAAGGTCGGTGTCGTGGCTGCCCATCTCGATGAACCACGGAACGTAAATGCCCTTCTTAACGCCCTCCAGATGTGCCTCAAGCACGCTGGACGGGTCAAGCGAAACGCCCTTGAACAGGATCGGCTTGCCGATCGCACCGGCGCGGATCTTCTCCTTCGCCTCTGCGTAGGACGGGTCGAAGCGGCGCATGAAGCCAACCGTGAAGCACTTGCTGCCGTTCTCGGCAACTGCCTTCTCGATCTCCTCGCAGTCCTCGATGGTCTTAGCCAGCGGCTTCTCACAGAAGATGTGCTTCTTTGCCTTGCAGGCTGCCAGACACGGTGCCTTGTGGGCATCCGCGCCGGTTGCAACAACGATTGCGTCAACCTCAGGATTGTTTACCAGCTCGTCTACATTGGTGTAGCCGTACGGTACGCCGAACTCCTCTTGGAATGCCTTAACCTTGCTCTCGGTGCGGGCGCAAACCGCTACAACCTCTGCGTGAGGGTTACGCTGCAGGCTGGTGGCGTGCATACGGCCCATCATACCGATACCAACGATACCGAAACGAATCTTCTCCATTTGTAATCCTCCTTATCAGATACCTGCGGTTTTCTTGATATACTCGCGTGCCATCTTGGCATACTCGAGCGGATTTGCCTTTGCCGGGTCCTGCTCGGCCTCTACGATGAACCAGCCCTCGTAGTGTGCATCGTGCAGAGCCTTGAATACGCCCGGATAGTCGACGCAGCCGTCACCAGGAATGGTGAAGCAGCCCTCGAGAACCGCCTTGCGGAACTTGAAGCCCTCGGCGTAAGCCTTTTCCATCATGTCGGGACGGATGTCCTTGAGGTGAACGTGGCCGATACGCGGGCCAAACTCCTTGGCCGCCTTTACGGCGTCCTCCTTGGAGAAGGTGAAGTGGCCGGTGTCGAAGCAGAGGTAAACATAGCGCGGATCGGTGTTGTCCATCAGGCGTTTGGTTTCCTCGAAGGTCTGAACCACGGTCGCCATATGGTGATGAAAGCACAGCTTGAAGCCGCGGTCAGCAGCGATCTTGCCCAGCTTGTTCAGACCGTCGGTCAGCTTGTCCCACTCTTCATCGGTGGCAACCGGCTTGTTGTCGCCGAACATCGAGCACTCCTCTGCGAACAGGCAGCGGGTCAGCTCGCATACGTTGATGCGGCTTGCGCCGACTGCCTCGAGGAAATCCAGCTGCTTGATGAATGCCTTTTCGTTCTCCTCGTAGGGGGTCGAGCACAGGAAGCTCGAGAACCACTGGGATGCAATCTTGATGCCGCGCAGGTCGAGTGCCTTGTTCAGTACGGCCGGGTCGGTCGGGAACTTGCCGCCAACCTCGGTGCCCTGAAAGCCTGCCAGAGCCGCTTCGGAAACCATCTGCTCGAAGGTGAGCTCACCGCCGAGCTGCGGCATATCGTCATTCGTCCAGCCAATCGGCGCGATGCCGAGTTTTACATTATTAAACATAGCCTTGAACCTCCCTCAGCACTTTTCCCAGGTGCCCGACTTAACGGACTTGAGCACTGCGTTGATAATGCCGTCAACCTTGGCGCCCATCTCGAAGTTGCAGATGTACGCGCCGCCGTGCATTGCCTGCATGAGTGCGTGTGCCTGCAGCGTCTTCATGTCGTCAAATGCGATCGCGATGCCGCCTGCCGGCTGGAAATACTTGAAGCCCTCGTGCTGCGGGTTGAGCAGTACGGTGCGGAAGCCACAGTCACGGCCGTTGTCCTTGTCGGCATCAGCCTTGAAGTAAACCTGAACCTCGCACATACGCTCCAGATCGTATACCACGGAACCTTCCGTGCCCTGAATCTCGTAGTAGAAGTAGTTCTTGCGGCCGGTTGCCACACGGGAGGACGAGAAGTCGCCGATGGCACCGTTCTCGTACTTGACGAGGAAGGTGATGAGGTCATCGTTCTCGACCTTGCCCATCTCGGTGCTGCCTGCCTTGACCGGACGCTCCGGAATAACGATGGACTGCACGCCGAGCACCTCGCTCATGTCGCCCATGATCATCTGGGAAACGCTCAGCAGATGGCTGCACAGGTCGCCGAGTGCGCCCGAGCCTGCCAGCTTGTTGATGTGACGCCATGCAATCGGAATGGACGGATCGAGCAGCATATCCTGATCGTAAGTAGCGTGTACGCGCATGATCTTGCCCAGCTTGCCGGACTTGACGAGTTCCGCAACATACTGGTTTGCCGGGTTCATGATGTTGGAGAAACCGCAGTAGTTGACTACGCCCTTTTCCTTAGCCAGATCAGCCAGCTCGCGGGACTGCTCAGCAGACAGAGACAGCGGCTTCTCGCAGAAAACATGCTTGCCGTGCTCCAGAGCAGCCTTTGCCATCTCGTAGTGCATGCAGTTCGGGGTTGCAACGTCAACCAGGTCGATTTCGGGATCGGTGACAACGTCCATCCAGTTGGTGGTGTAGCGGTTGTAGCCCATGTTCTTGGCGAACTTTGCTACTGCATCCTCGCTGACGTCGCTTACCAGCTCAAATACCGGCATATCATCGCCGAAGATCATGCGTGCGTTGTGGAATGCGGTGGTGTGAGCCTTGCCCATCCAGCCAGCGCCGATCAGACCGATTTTAATTTCCTTGCTCATAAGTTTTTCCTCCTCAAAAAATCTCAATACCTTTGTTGGATTTTATCGAAAACGCCTTGTGCGTTTCTTACAATGTGAATAGTTGAATGGTTTCCGGGGTCCGGCTCATTATCGAGCCAGACCGATCGGAGAGAACAACGCGTAGACGCAAAGCATCAGGATGAAGCAGGTCAGCGCGGCGGGTTTTACATACTTCCACGGGGTCAGGTCAACAGCCTTGGAATCCTCGAGGATAAAGTCGGTAGCACGGGGCTTGAACTTGCCGATGAGCAGCATCAGTGCCAGGTCTACCGGGAACAGTACCGAAAGAACATACAGGTAATGCACATTCAGCGGCAGGAACTTGGAGATCGAGTACAGGATAACGTGTACGACCAGCGTAATTTTCGGTGCACAGGCCGGAACGCGCTTGGTGTAGAAGCCTACCAGCACGATCGCGAGGATCGGCATGGAGTAGAAGCCGAAGCACTCCTGCAGGAAGTCATACAGACCGGACGGTGCATTGCTGACGAACGGCGCTACGCAGATGGATACGATCGCAAGACCGGTACCAACGCGCTTGCCTACGCTTACCAGATGAGAGTCGCTTGCGGTCTGGTTGAACAGCGGACGGTGGAAGTCCAGCGTGTAAAGCGTTACACAGCTGTTCAGTGCCGAGTTAAAGGACGACAGGATCGCACCGAACAGAACCGCTGCGATGATGCCGAGCAGCCAGTTCGGAACAACCGTGGTGATCAGAGACGGATATGCCAGGTCGCTGTTTGCCAAGCCGTCTCCGAAGAAGCGGTAAGCCAGCAGACCGCAGATGGTGATGAAGAACGGATCCAGCAGCTTGAGGAAGGCGGTGAACACTGCGCCGCGCTGTGCCTGCGCCAGATTCTTTGCTGCCAGCGTGCGCTGGATGATGGACTGGTTGGTGCACCAGTAGAACAGGTTGTTGAACAGCATGCCGAGGAACAGGACCGGCCACGGAATCATCGGAGGCAGGGCGTTCGCCGGATTGACCGCGTTGAACTTTTCTGCCGGAACATTGGTGATGAAGTCCTGAATACCGGCAAGGAAACTGCCGTTGCCGAGGATGCAGATGGACAGGATCGGAATCAGCAGACCGCCGATCAGCAGGCCCACGCCGTTTACGGTATCAGATACCGCAACTGCCTTCAGGCCACCGAAGATTGCGTAGATGGAACCGATAACGCCGATTGCAACACACAGGATCGCAATACTCTGATAAGTGGTGATGCCGAACAGCTGATCCAGATGGAAAATCTGGTTGAAGGCCAGCGCACCGGAGTATAGTACGGTTGGCAGGTAAGTAAGCATGTAGCCGAGCAGGAACAGGAACGAGATGATCTGCTTGGTGGTGCGGTCAAATCGAACCTCCAGAAATTCCGGAATGGTGGTGATGCCGGCTTTCAGATACTTCGGCAGGAAGATCAGTGCCAGCGCCAGCAGCGCGATACTTGCGTTTACCGACCAGCTCATGGCGCCCATGTTGGTCGAATAGCTTTGTCCGGCCTGTCCGACCAGCTGTTCGGTGGACAGGTTGGTCATTTCCAGTGAACCGGCGATGACCAGACCGGTCAGTCCGCGTCCTGCAAGGAAGTAGCCTTCCTTGGTGGACAGGTTCTCCTCCTTGGTCTTGTACCATGAGATCAAGGCCACCAGACCGGTGAAGGCGATGAATGTTAAAATGATAATCAAATGTTTCAACCCCTCTTCTGAATAAAAAAATCCTATTATATTGTAGAATTTCCTATTCTGGTTTTTTCTTTTCCCTTCGTCTTTTTAACTCAAAAGAAACTATTTTTTGTGTTTTTGTTCGTTTCCCTTTCGTTGTACCTATCATATATCAAATTCTCACATTCATCACTACACAGGATAATAATAAAATATCAAAATTTTATACTTTTTATCAGTATTATTTTTTGATATAATTGTATAAGAAAAGCGAATGACAGCATTTCCATACCATGATATGGTACAAAAAAAGGAGTTGACACCAATTATGCTTAACGATATGGGTATTCTGGCAGATTCTGTCCGCTATTACCACGATGCAGATGCCTTCACCGCGACTAACCTGTACCATGTTCCGCACGCAGGCAGCTACCATTGCGACGAAACATACGGTATGCAGCGTAATTATCTGGATATCTGCCAGATGCTTATTGTAGATGAAGGCGAACTGTCGGTCACCTACCGCGGTGAAACACGCACTGCCGGTCCCGGCAGCCTGATTCTGCTTGACTGCAGAGAACCGCACAGCTATCACGCCCTCACACCGATTCGCATGCGCTGGTTCCACTTTGCAGGCAACGGCAGCACGGCCTATACACATCTTATCCTCAATACGCACGGGTTCATCCTGCCCACCGGAAGCAATGCCGAGATTGAGGAATGTGTCCGCCGCATCATGGTCTCGGTGCACCAGAACCAGCCCAATCCTCATATTATTTCCCTGACGATCAACAAGCTGCTCGTTCTGCTCGTGCTCGTGCTCGGGGAAAAGAAAAAAAGCGATCTCGAGATCGCCATTCAGGACTCAGCCGACTATATGACGTACAATTTTGCGGACAAATCGCTCTCCATCGAACACCTGTCCCAGCGTGCTGCGCTCAGCACCTGCTACTATATGCGTAAGTTTAAGGAATACCAGTCGGCAACACCGCATCAGTTTTTGCAGACTGTGCGTCTGAGCGCCGCAAAGCAGCAGCTGCTCACCACCTCGCAGAGTATTGAGACCATCGCAGATAACTGCGGTTTCTCCAGTGCTTCGCACTTTATTATGGCCTTCCGTAAGAGCACCGGCATTACCCCGCATCAGTACCGCACCCAGTGGAAATAAAAAGCACACTCTCCGTACTGCGTCCACAGGATGAAACGGTCGCGTGTACAGACAGGCAAGCGCAGCGCAGCTGTGCTATCCGAACGGTGATATTCATCAGATTGCTGCGCGAAATGTCGTTTTTATGACACGAATCGTATAACAGACCAATCGCGTGCTTATACAGATTATGGTATAACAATCAAAAATCAGGTACATATACGGTGTCTGAGAGATAGGCAAACCCATCGAAAGATGGGGGACGCAAAGCCGGAAGGGTCTAAGGCGGCGAACGCCGCAATGACAGCCGGTTGTAAGCATCAGCGAAGACGCTGTTAACCTCTTCTGCGCTTTATTTGGCAGAAGGAGGTGTACGCCGTCAAAAGAATATGGCAAGCCGATTCGCGGTGCAATACACTGCTCGCAGAGCAGGTAAAACTCTGCCCTTTTGTGCTGTTCCAACAAAGATATAAAAACGCTTTCAAGTCATGAGTAGCCATGTCTTGAAAGCGTTTTTTTATTTAAATTTGAAGCCGTTAAAGCAGATAAAATACGGAGGGAAAGTTATGAAAAACGATTGTTATCGGCAATAGTATCATTGTGTTTGTTGCGACAATGGCGCCGACTGTGGCGTTTGCGGCGGTCGCAGAACTCGAACGCGAGTACATCCTCCAGCGCCAGCGCGAGGGTATCGCCATTGCCAAGACAAAGAGCCAGTACACCGGACGCAAGCCGATACCGCTGCCGGACAACTACGAGCGGGTTGTTTCCCGATGGCGTGCCGGAGAGATTACCGCAATCGAGGCTATGTGGCAGACTAGACTTAAACCTAACACCGAGTTCATGGAAAACGGTCTGGAGGCCGAGCTGGACGATCAACTGGGCTACAGCCGGTATGACTACAAGAACAAGGACACGGATAACGGCCGGAACGGGCGCAGCAGCAAAACCCTGCGCACCAGTTTTGGCGATGTAGAGGTATCTGTGCCGCGGGATCGCAAGAGCGAATTCGAACCCAAGGTGCTGCGGAAAAATCAGACCAGCATCAGCCAGGACATCGAGGATATTTTCATTGCTGTACGGATAATTTGACCGGTTTTTCTGCGGCAATTGAGGCGGTCTATCCCAAGACGGAAATCCAGAACTGCATCATCCATCAGCTTCGAAATTCCGGCAAATATGTCTCTTACAAGGATTTGAAGGCACTTATGGCTGACTTGAGAGCAGTCTACGCAGCGGTAGATGAATCGGCTGCTTTGGACGCGTTAGACACGTTTGCAGAACACTGGGACAAGAAATATCCTAAGATTTCTCAGTCATGGAGGGATAACTGGGCAAATCTCAGTACCTATTTCAAGTTTCCTCAGGCACTCCGACGGCTGATCTATACGACCAACACGATTGAAGGCTTTAACCGTCAGCTCAGGAAGGTAACCAAGTCGAAATCCGTGTTTCCGACCGATGACAGTCTTTTCAAAATGCTGCAGCATGAGCCGAAAACCTGTAAACGCTGCACAGTATGTGCTCAGAAACGGAGGAACAGCAGATGATTACGAACGAGTACGGTATTCATACCTTTTCACTAAAATTTCAATGCAAATATTCCGAAATTCAGAATATTATCGAACAAAATGAGTGCATTCGTACCGGCAAAGGGAAATCAGGGCTTTCGTCATATTACCAGATGCCGCAGTTCAAGTCCATCGGCGTTGAAATTCACTTAGGGCAATCCATCTCGCATCCGTGCTGGCTGATACTGATTGTTAACCCGTCTTCTCCGCTCGCCAGTACCTATGAACCGACTGCATTATTTCAAGCTGACGAAAAGTCTGTTCAACAGCTAAAGCACCACCTGCGGAATATCCTTGATAAGATCGGCGTTGACCGGCGGCTCAAGGGGTTTAAGCTGTCGAGGTATGATTTGACCTGCAATCTGTATTATGACCGCAAGGCGGATGTTCAAGATCGTTTGGATATTTTCAAGAAATCCTTTCCTATCCTCCACTACAGTGCGGTTAAGTTCGGCCAATATTCAAATTCCAATGAAAGATTCAAAGGCGCCAATAAGCATTCATCGAGTTAACGTACTGGAAATGGTTCGGATAAAGGCTTGTTACAGGGTATTTGTGTCTGCTTAAACGGTGCGATTTGACAATCAATCGCCAACATTAGAATAAGCATACATGAATTAAAGTGAAATGCGTTTTCACCTATGTTGATGGAGGTTTTCTATGCCGAACGATGAAATCCTAACCGTCAAAGAGACGGCCGCCCTGCTCAAGACCACGCGCCAGCAGATCCGCAAAATGATCGCAAACGAAGAACTCCCGGCCGTAAAGGTTGGCCGGGAGTGGAGGGTGCGGAAGGCGGGGATTATGGAGTTTTTTTGAGGTGAATTTGTAAACATACCTATTGGATCATATAGCCGTATATTTTCCGCATCAACACATCCAGATAAAGTTTTCTTTCGCGCTGTAAAATATAATTTGATCCTGTGGAAGATGAAGAGTTGGGCTGATATATTTTCGCTGATGTTCCAGATTGGCAATCTGAGCTGCCGTCAGAGATGTGCTATGTCGCGAGATTGGCGCTGCTTTATCGGCGCAGTTAATCGCAATAATCAAACGGGAACATGAGACAGGGACAGCATTGACTGAAACAATGCTAGATCGTTAGCATAATCTCTTTGATCCGATCGCAGCACATATACGATACAGATGCAATGATGCAATATATCTTTCAAGCATCAAATTCCACACACAGGATCAGAAATGATCAATCAATGCGAAATGGCAGGAGCACTTCATTCATGCGTTCAATATTCTGTACGACGCTGTCCTTGCGGCGGATAGCAAGGCTGACATAAAGCGTGTCGATGAGGGAGAACTGCGCCACGCGCGGCGACACGAAAAGCTGCTCGGGCGAATACAGCTCAAGGCAGATGTCGCTGACCTCTTTGAGCGGCGTATCCGGGTAGCCGGTGATGCCGATGGTCGGCGCGCCGCACTCCTTCGCGGTACGCACGGCCGACACGATTTCGCACGTCTTGCCGGTATGCGAGATGGCGATGACCGCCGTATCCGGGCCGCATTGGCTCGCCTGAATCTGCATCAGGTGCGAATCGGTCAGCGAAACCGCGCGGATGCCGATGCGCATGAGGCGGATGTAGAAGTCCTCCGCGATGGTGCCGGACGCGCCGACGCCGAGGATGAGGATATTCTCCGCCCGGTTGAGCACCCCCACCGCCTGCTCGATTTTCTCGAAATCAAGCAGCTGGAGCGCCCGCTCGAGCGTGTCGATATTCCGGCTGAACACGTTCTCCGAAATGGTCGAAATACTATCGGTTTCGGACAGATCTTCAAAAATCGTGCGCACCGACTTGGGAGAATATTTCGCCAGCAGCAGCTTTACCTCGCTGAAGCCCGCGCAGCCGACGATCTTGCAGAATCGAATAATACTCGACTCCGCGATGTCAAGCTCGGCCGCCATCTGCTGAATGCTGATCGAGGTAATATGTACCGGATCGGCTAAGATATAGTCCGCAATCCGCTTTCCAACCTTGGATAAAGTCGAATACTGCGACTGAATTGCGGCATAAACGTTCTTGTCCATGCAATCACCCTGCACTTCCGCATCATATAGTGATTTCATTGTATCACAAAACATCGACCTTGTGAAGAATGCACAAAATTGAATATTATTCTTTTTACAATATGATTTATTGAATTTTATTCCGCTCAGTGCTATACTTGTAGATGTTCGGTGGAACGGACTTCCACTGAAAGGGTATAGCGAGAGACGAGTCCGGACAACGTCTCAAAGGCAGACCCACTCCCGATGCGCCCGGCGCACCGAACGGTCTGTATCGCTGCAACTGAAAAGAAAAGAAAATAAAAAAAGGACTGAGCAAAACCATGGGCAAATCCAGTAACCCGACTTTCGCGGGTGATAAGGAATTTGAGAAAATCCATCTCAAGGAAAAGTTTTCCTACGGCCTCGGCGACGTTGCCTGTAACGTTGTCTACGCCCTGACAACCTCGCTGCTGATTTACTTCTACACCAACGTAGTCGGTATCTCGGCGGCTATGATCGGTACCATCATGCTGTTCTCCCGTTTCTTCGATGGTATTTCCGACGTACTTATCGGTCATCTGGTTGACCGCACGCATTCCAAGCACGGCAAATCCCGTGCATGGATTCTCTGGATGATGATTCCGTACGGCATCGCAGCCATCCTGCTGTTCACCGTTCCGCCCGCAACCCCGATCGTCAAGGGCATTTACGTTTTCATCACCTATAACTTCTGCACCACCGTTGTCTACACCGCACTCAACCTTCCGTATGCAACGCTGGCTACCCTGATGACCCGCGACACCGACCAGCGCGCCGTTGTCAACCTGTTCCGTACCGGTATGTCCGCCCTCGGCAACATGGTCATCACCGCCATTACCTTCCCGCTCGTCACCCGTCTGGGTGACACCCAGCAGGCATGGATCGAGGTTTCCATCCTCTACGCCATCGTTTCCATCATCATGCTGTTCATCTGCTTCAAGAACTGCCACGAGCGCGTCAAGGAAGAGACCAAGACCAAGGACGGCAAGAACGTTCCGCTCTGGATGGGCATCAAGCTCTGCGTCACCAACAAGTACTTCATCATGTTCTTCATGCTCGCTGTGTTCCTGTCCTTCTATGAGGCAGTTACCGGCACCTGCAACGCATACTACGCGCAGTACATCCTCGGCAACCGCGACCTGCTCGGCGCACTCGCATCCTTCGAATCCATTCCGCAGATCGTCACCGTTCTTGTCCTCTCCCCGTTCATCGCCAAGTTCGGCAAGCGCAACGTAGCGCTGATCGGTGCGATCGTCGCCGTTATCGGCACGGTTTCCCTGTTCATCAACCCGAGCGCCCTCAATCTTGCGCTGTTCGCCTGCGTTATGCGCGGCATCGGCAAGGGCTGCTTCCGCGGCGTCAAGTACTCCATGCTGGCTGACGTTATCGAATATGGCGCATGGAAGAGCGGCATCCGCGTACAGGGCCTGATGGTATCTGCTACCACCGCCGGCCAGAAGTTCGGCTCCGGCATGACCAGCGCAATCTTCGGCGCCCTGATGAGCCTTGTAGGCTTCGCCGGCACCGCAACCATCAATGCCGCACAGTCTCAGATGCTCATCGCCATCTACATCATCGGCAACATCATCGCTTGGGGCGGCATCGGCGTTCTGCTGATCTTCTACAAGCTCGATAAGATCTATCCGCGCATTATCACCGAGATGAAGCAGCGCGAAGCTGCCGAGGCAGCAAAGGCGACCGCAAACGCCTGATTTCCCCCCGCACTCCCTCATTTTTACGCATCATCTTTTTCTTCCCTTATATGGAACAGCCGGCGGAGTCAAGCATTCCTGCCGGCTGCCCCCATATTCTACCTCAAATAAAATTCCGCGAATATCCACCATTTATATGAAAGGCGTGTAACAAATGGAAACCCTGTCCTACGAAAAACGCATCGAACTCGGTAATCTCGTCCCGGCGCTCGGCCAGTTCAAGGTCATGGAAAAAATCCCGCAGTATCAGCAGTGCGAGGTGCACAACCTCGTGGATGCGCCCGCCGAGGTGCCCGAAACGCTGCGTCACGTTGTATTCAACATCGAGCGCGGCCAGACGCTTCACGAAACCATCGACTTTCTCAATATGTGTCCCGACCTCAAAAACATGGACATCATCTACGCCAACGAGCTGGATGACGGCGCGGTCCGCTCGGGCAACTGCAACGTTGCCTACGAAATCGCGAAATCCATCGGCATGAATTACGCCTACGGTCTGGAGTTTATCGAGCTGGTAAATCCCGAGGACAACAAGGGCTTCCACGGCAACGCCCTGTTCTCCCGCTGGCCCATCCGCTGGGCGAAGGTCATCCATATGCCCGAGCAGTACAACTGGTACTATGACCGCCAGAAGCGCATCGGCGCACGTGTCGCCATCGTCTGCTCGCTCGACATCGGCGGACGCGAGGTCGGCGCGGTCAGCGTTCATCTGGAGAACCGTGCGGACAGCGAGGGCCGCGAAGCCCAGATGGCAGTCGTATATGATGAGATCAAGCGTTCGTTCGCGCCGGACACACCGGTCATGATCGGCGGCGATCTGAACACCAATACGTTCGACGGCAACGACATTCCGGGATTTACCAAGCTGTTCAACGACCCGGAGCGTCTCTCCAAGCACATGGAGCACGTTGAGCAGTACGAGCGTGTTCTGCCGCAGTCGGAGGAGAACGGCTTCTCCTACCGCGAGTTCAGCAGCATCGAGGGCACGCGCCGCAAGCCGATGCCGGGCGGCAAGAGCATGCTGCTTAAGCTGGACTGGCTGATGGCGCGCGGCATGGAATGCGTCGATCACGGCACGATTTCGACCGAAACGAAGGACTGCACCTGGGCCGAGCCGGGCAGCACGCTGGCGAAGTTCACCGGTCCTGAGCTGTCCGACCATAACGCCTGCTGGGCAGACTGTCGATTCGCAAAGTAAATACTGAAATCTATTGTAGAAAGCTGCACACGCTGCATACATATTGGCAGCGTGTGCACTTTTTATCGAGTGAGGAGAACCTACATCAAATGAGTGGAATGATACAATACCTGCGCGAACTTCATTTCGCCTCGGTCGTAGTGCGGCTCGCCCTTGCGATGCTGCTCGGCGGCTGCATCGGTCTGGAGCGCGGACGCAAGCGCCGTCCGGCCGGTTTCCGCACCTATATGCTCGTCTGTCTTGGCGCGGCGCTGACCGTGCTGCTCAGCCTGTACGAATTTACCATGGTGACAGGGCCGTGGTCGGATATTTGCGCAGAGATCGGCATAAAAACCGACGTTTCGCGTTTCGGCGCACAGGTCATCAACGGCATCGGCTTTCTGGGCGCAGGAACCATTCTTGTTACCGGCCGCCAGCAGGTCAAGGGCCTGACCACTGCCGCTGGTCTGTGGGCGTCGGCCTGCACCGGCCTTGCGGTCGGCGCAGGATTTTACGAGTGCGTGCTCATCGCATTCGCGATGATATTTCTCAGCATCCGCCTGTTCCCAATTGTGGATGCGTACATACAGGAGAACGCGCGTGACATCAATCTGTACATGGAGTTCCATTCGCTCGGGGACATCAGTACCATCATCAATCAGCTGAAAGCGCAGAACGTGCAGATCTACGACATCGATATCGAGCGGAACAAAAGTGGCGAGGCGCTGCACCCAAGTGCGATCTTCTCGATCCGCCTCAATGAAAAAATACCGCACACGCAGCTTCTCTCCGATCTGGCGGAGCTGGACTGCCTTTGCGTGATCGAAGAGCTGTAAGGAGTGGACTGCTATGTTATCTGTTTTTGACGGCCTGCGCGACGTGACGACGCTTTCCGTGTTCGTGCGTCTGGCCTGCGCGCTCATCTGCGGCGGCATTATCGGTATCGAGCGCTCGTACAAGCGCCGCCCGGCCGGCTTCCGCACGCACATCCTCATCTGCATCGGCGCGGCCATCACCACGCTGACGAGTCAGTATCTGTATCTGAATATGCACTATTTTACAGATATGGCGCGCCTCGGTGCACAAGTTGTGGCGGGTATTGGCTTCATCGGTGCGGGCACCATCATCGTTACTAAGCGGCAGCGCGTCAAGGGTCTGACCACAGCGGCTGGTCTCTGGACCTCGGCCATCATCGGCCTCACCTTTGGCGGCGGCTTCTACGAGGGCGGCATTCTCGCGACCGTGTTCATCATGCTCGCCGAGCTTGTGTTCTCGCGGCTGGAGTACCGTGTGTTGGAGCACGTTCCCGAGATCAATGTGTATATGGAATATGAGGATAAAACGTGTCTGGACGATGTGCTGCAGTTGTACCGCAGATGTGATGTCAAGGTGCTGAATATCCAGATCACCCGTGCGGCGGAAAACGGTGAGCACAATGCCTGTGCGATCTTCACACTGCGCCTGCCGCGCAGCTGCACGGTAAACCGTCTGATGACACTGGTCGGCGAGCGTGAAGGCATCGTGTCGGTCGAGGAACTGTAAAACAACAGAACGCAGAAAGAGGCTGACGAATCTGCGCTTTCAAACGAATGGAATTCGCGTCCTATGTCACAATTTTTCGTCTTTTTTGTAAAAAATGAAGTGTACATCCCCACTTTTACAAAGATTACACAAAAATGAATTTCTCTATTTAATACGCGTTGCAGTGCGAGAACTTTTTTCTGTTTTTCCTTCATTTTTAACTATATATTATAGATGTAGAAGCTCCTGAGATATTCTCAGGAGCTTATTTTTTGCCCAAAAGGAGGAGGCAAATATGTTCAACAGTCAAAAATTTCTGACGTGCGGCGTGATGGCTGAGATTCCCTCATGGCTGACCAACCTGATGTGGCACATAGTGCTCACGATGGAGGTTGAGAAAAAGGACTATTTGCAGGTATTCACGCTGACGAAATTGCCGACCGGTCAGCACATCGTCCACGAGCAAGAGCAGCCGCCGTATCGTTATGAGCTCGATGTACCGTGTGACGATTCCGTCAATGCGAAGGTGTTCGTCATCGACAATTTGACGCATTCTACTATGCTGTTTTCCGAAGAGTATTGAGTTTTACCAAACGAAATGGAGGAACAGACAATGAGTGAAACAAGAATTTGTGCAAATTGCGGTGAAGATCATCCGATAGATGAAATGTTTCAAGTGGGAAATGACTGGCTCTGCGATGACTGCGGCCGCATTATTCATCGCGACCGCGCGTATTGGGATAATGACGACAACGCTTACTGTTCGTCCTGTTGGGACGAACAGTGCTCGGTCATTCACGAGTACAGCTACACGCCCGACCTTGTTTTCCACGGCAAGGGTCTGCGGCACTTCGGCGTAGCACTGGAAATCGACAACGGCGGCACAGACCGTTACAATGCCGAAAAATTGTTGAACATCGCCAATGCAGACGCGGAGAATTTATATATCAAGACGGACGGCAGCTTGGACGATGGTTTGGAACTTGTCACGCACCCAATGACACTTACATACCATCTGAATGAAATGCCGTGGGCGGAAATCCTCCGTAAAGCGCAGAGCATGGGCTATCTCAGTCATGCGGCAGGCACTTGTGGCCTGCACGTTCACATCTCGCGTCTGGCGTTTGGCTGTACTTACGAACAGCAGGAAGCCGCGATTGCCCGTTTGCTCTACTTTGTCGAGAAATTCTGGGCAGAACTGCTGCGGTTCTGCCGCCGCACACAGAGCCAGATGAACCGCTGGGCGGCGCGATACGGCATTCGCCTTACGCTGTCTGAGCAGATGAGCCATGCGAAAAACTCCTGTGCCGGGCGCTATACGGCGGTCAACCTTACCAACTCGGACACGGTTGAAATCCGAATATTCCGCGGTACGCTCAAACTAAATACCCTCAAAGCCACCTTGCAGATGGTAAATCATCTCGTCGAGGTGGCTGTTGCTATGTCCGACACCACTGTACAGGAGCTTAGTTGGTTTGATTTTCTGGACACCGTGCATGAACCAGAGCTGATTCAGTACCTCAAAGAGCGCCGTTTGTACGTCAACGAACCCGTAAATGCAAGCGAGGAGGAATAATATGTGCAGTTTATTCGGCTTAATCGACTTTAAAGAGTGCCTGAGCACTCACACGAAAAACAAAATCCTGAATACGCTGGCGCGTGAATGTCAGGTGCGCGGCACGGATGCAACCGGCATCGTCTATAACTTCAAAGACCGTCTGCGGATTTACAAGCGCCCGATTCCCGCTCGAAAGATGAAGATTCACATTCCGAACGGCGTGAATGCGGTTATGGGGCATACCCGTATGACCACACAGGGCAATGCGCAGTTTAACCAGAATAACCACCCGTTCCTTGGTCATGCTGACGGCAGCAGCTTTGCCCTCGCACACAATGGCGTTCTCTGGAATGACAAAGACCTGCGGATGGACGAAAACCTTCCTCAGACGAGCGTCGAATCTGGATAAGGACAACTCCATCTGGTTCGTCGTCGGAGATAATCCGCTCTGCGTGGTGTTCTATGATAGCTTCCTGCTGTACGCTTCCACACAGGAAATCCTGTGCAAAGCGATCACAAAGCTGCACTTAAAGGCGCCAACGGACATTCTGGAGCCAAAGGAGGGCGAGATATTGAAGATTGACCGCAATGGCCGTATCACTACTGGGACATTCGCACCAAGAACCAGCTATGAGCATTGGTGGCGGCGTTATCCATATTACCGCGACTACTATGAGGACACACCTGAGAACTACAACGACCTGTTCAGTGTGGCAAAAGCATTCGGCGTAACCGCCGATGAGGTGCAAGCACTTCTCGATTACGGCTGTTCGGAGGAGGAGATCGAAGAAATGCTCTACGATCCGACTTTGCTCCACGAAATGACCGACGAGCTGCTATATGCGTACTGATTGGAGGTGATTTCATGGACGCAGCAAAAATCGTTCTCGGCGTGATGACGGTCATCGGCCTGCTAGCTGATCTGCTGTCAGATGACGACTGAACGCAAAAGTACCGGCTCACGCGAACCGGTACTTTTTTGAGCCTTTCAATAGGGTATACCCTTGTGAAACAGGGAAAAGTTGTGTCAATAGAGTTGCTTTCGGAGTTTTGCAATATGTCAGAACGGAGTGTGATCCTATTGCAATACCCTACCGTTTTCGGTCAAGAGGCTTCATACAGTAACACCTCATCATCATGAATAGAATCTAAAAAGCGCTGGTCCAGGCTGGTGGTTGGTACCAGATCGACTGGTCGTCCAAGAGAATCCTCCAAATCGAGGAGAAGTCCTGCAAGCTGAAAGCCTTTGATACTGCCCTTGTCAATACGCAGGTCAATGTCGCTGGAATCCGTCATATCGCCGCGAGCGAATGAGCCGAACAGGTAAACACGCTTTGCGCCATACTGGGCAGCAAGTAAAGAAAGTACGGCGACCCTATTGCAATCAACCACGTTTCAACTGCTCAATAAGATTATCAAACAGAGATACAAACTCGCTCTCAATCTGAGAGTAAATTTCTTGTGCGGTTGCATCATCATAAAGGTGCGAGGTCTGGTTGCGAGCATTCAGCAGTGCAATCCACGCCTGTTCATCGTCAATCAGGCCATACGAGAACGCCTTACGCATCGTTGCTTTCAGACTGTTCAGTTCAGTAAAGCCTTGGTCGAGCAAAAACTCGCGTGTGGTTTTCCACGCCAGCTCGCAGGTGAACTCAAAGCGCTGGATTACACCGTCGCGGATGATTTTAGCCGGGTTCTCTTGATACGCCTGCACACCCCCGCGTAAGCGTTCAACAGCATTGGTGAGATTTTCGAATTTCGTATTGTAATGGTCCAGCAAGCAAATCCCGTCCTTCTCTATATTTTGAAGCAATGCGGCATCGGTGTGTTCGCTGACAAACACCAGATCAACCGAATACAGCGAGTCCAGATCATTTTCGACAGCATCGCTGAATTGCGCACGCTGCTGCGCTGTGCAGCCCCATACCGCAAAATCGTAGTCGCTACGGGCGTGATGATCGCCGCGGGCACGCGAACCGAATAATACCAGTTTCGGCACTCCATAACGGTGCGCTAACTGTTTTACCTGTTCGATTGTCTTATCCATCAGCGTCACCGTCCTTATTATTTTCATTATACCATACTTAAAGGAGAGATACACCATGAAAATCGGCTATATCCGCGTCAGCACCGGGGACCAGAATACTGCACGTCAGGAAGTCCTGCCGCACGACCTCGGCGTTGATGAACTGTTTATCGACAAGGCCAGCGGCAAAACGCTGACCGTCCAGAGCTGAACCGCATGATGGAATACGTCCGGCACGGCGATACGGTTATTGTCGAGTCGATCAGCCGCTTTGCCCGCAACACACGCGACTTGCTCGACCTTGTAGCACGGTTGACTGAAAAGCAAGTTGAGTTTGTCAGCCGCAAGGAGGCCATCGACACCACCACACCTACCGGCAAATTCATGCTGACTGTGTTCGCCGCAGTCGCAGAACTCGAACGTGAGTACATCTTGCAGCGTCAGCGTGAGGGAATTGCTATCGCGAAAGAACAGGGCAAGTACACCGGTCGCAAGCCACTGTCGTTTCCGGACAATTTCGAGCGGGTAGTCGCACGCTGGCATACCGGCGAAATCACCGCGACCGAGGCCATACGGCAAACCGGATTGAAGCCGAATACGTTTTACCGGCGGTGTGCGAAATCGAAACAAACCGCAAACAACTAAGATTCCATTGTATACTTTAGTTACCGCTATACCTTAAACATTAACCGCCGAACCTCAAAACAGCACGAGGTTCGGCGGATTTGTTTTTTTGTATTCAATCCATGCTTCCGACAAGACCTAAGGCAAAGCCCTGTCATGCCAGAATCGATCTTCTCTGTTGCTCCACAATTTCAGACAGCCGGTTCAGCCGTTCCTCCGGCAGTTCGATAGTCGAATGCGGCCTGAATCGAAAGCCGTCCAGATTTTTCAGCTCCTGTCGAATTTCATCTGTCAGCACACCGTGTGCTGTCTTGATAAAATCCACGCCGATACGCGGACGGCACTTGCCGATGTACCAGTCCGGATTGGCCAGCTGATCTTCGTCCAGATCGAACAGCAGACTGCGGTTGTGGTCAAAGACCGGCGCAGGCTTCTTAATTTCCATCGTCTGATTGTCGAACAGGAAGCCGAAATTGCCGAGATGGCGGTCTGTGTTGAGAATGAGCGCGTCAAGTACGAACATACGGCGGAGCGCGTCCTCCGCGCCAACCCCGGTATACAGCCGCAGCAGTTCGGAAACCGTTGTCGGCCGGTCGGGAAAGTCACTGATTTTGATGAGTCCGGCCTGCTCATCGGTAAACAGACGGCACTTGGATATCAGCCGATGATGGTAGAAATCCAAGTCGTAATCCACAGCCTGTGGACAAATACATACCGCAAGCTGACACGCAAGGAATTCGGACAGCGGCTCGATTTCATAGGTGTCGCTGCCGCCCTTGTAGAGATAAATTCCGTCCGGTTCGCGCACCCAGCATTTTGCGTAATAGCCGTCCGTACCGAACTCCGGCGAGGTGGAGGACAGGGACTCTACGCTGATCACGCCGCTGAAAGCCGCCTGCGCGATGAGGGCATCAAACTCGTTTCGATATAGGGAAACCTTGTCCCAGCCGAGCGTTTCCGACTCTTCTTTCACCCAAAACGTATCGTTGAGCGACAGCGCATGCGTCACACGAAGAAAGCCCTCCAGACCGATGCAGCCGTACTGCTCCAGAAGCTGCTCAATGTGCTTGCGGTGCTTGGGTGCTTTACGCTTCTCAAGCCACGCCGTCAGCGATTGCAGACCGAGCGGGCGCAATTCGGTGTACCACTCCTGCAGAACCGCGCTTTCCTCTCCAAATTCGTCCTGTATACAGGAGAACAATGCCCACGGCTCGTCTTTATTCATTAAGATGTATCGCATAAGGCGCCCTCCTTTCGCACTTTGGTGAGGTAATTATAGCATATTGAACACAGAATGGCAAAAGTAGCATAGCATCTGCCAGAACTACAATGTAATTGATAAATTGTGCCACTCCGCAAAAAACCGGTTTTCCTCATCAAGAACGAGGATGGCGATCTTGGTGTCATGGATTCATTCTCCGTGCGTAGCCGCAGAACTTCTGCGTCCTCTGCGCTCTATGGCAAATGCCTCCGGCCCTTTACTGCAAATCGTCTCGCTGTTTCGCAGTAACTCAACTTTTCTTTCATCATGTTTTGCACGACCAGTTTCTTAAGGCAATACCGCATAATTGAACAAGAGCGATTTGCGAATAAATTTTGCGTACTGATGAGGCGCGGTTTCGCAGCAATACTTGCCGTATTGCAAGAAATCGCAACAAAATCAGAATACAAAATTTCCGCAAAGCGCCGCTGCTTTAATTGTGCGGTGTTGCCTTAAATTCTGGCGTGTCCCGTTTATTCATTTTTCCTCTTGGCATAATAAATCACTCCATCTGTTAGATAGTATATCATACTGTCTAACAAATGGGGGTGCAGTTCAACATATGTCACTCTTCTTTCTCATTCCTCTGCTGCAGTAAATCTGATTCATCGTTGGGTTTTCGATCAAGATCAGCAGGCAGATAATCTATAGCACTCCGAGGCGTAAAAGAACGCAGTATATCGTTTTTTAGGCATGGACGCATTTCCTTAACAGTTTCCCATTGGATATCATCGAACATTTCTTCTCTATCTTCGTCTTCATCTTTTCGGCAATTATTTGTAAACTTATGAACCAGCTTTTTGTAATGTTCAGGCAGCACCCGTTCCTTCCCATACAGCGGGTAATACGGTGCTGAATGAAAGAATAACAATCTTTTCGAGTGGGAAATACAGTTCTTTTATACAGAACCAGATGTTTTACCAGTACATCCTCTACTCTCTCCAGCAAGTGCTCTGACGCTTCACTTATGACAAAAGTTTCATACACATTATCTATTAAAGAGCAGGAGGTATTGTACTTCAGCAGTTCCGCTTTATCGTGCTTATTCCCGTCTCCCTTAACTTTATATATGGCATTTAATACGAACAGCAATGGCAGTACAGGGTAAATATATGGTGTCGAAAAAACTGCGTTACACCTTGTCTTACTGCAAACTGTTCTCTTCTTTACAGGCACACCTTTATACAGTAGTTCGTTATCAAATCGCCGATAGCAATTATTGATATCCTCCGTAATTTTCTTTATTAGTTTTTTCTCATAATCATGCTATTTATCGCTCGTCTCTGAACGGCTCAGCAGATGCACCATATTACTGATCGCCTGAAACAAGTAATCATTTTCATCACGAATTTTAAACAGCAGTTTGTAAGACTTCATGTCAGCTTCATCATCATAGCTACGCATGTTAATTTTTGTAATATCTTCTTCAGTCCCCAAAAAACAAGTCTCGTATAGAGAAACTGAAGCTCATCCGAGTTCAAGTCTTCTCTTTTTCCGGGCTCAGTCAGAAAATCTGTAAGAATACGAAAATTCCTATTTTTGTACCCAGGAAAATTGCTGTTTTCAACGAATTCCGCAAATTCAGTCATCTGCTGTTCAATCTTATGCCGAAGTTTTTTCTTTGACAAATTAGCATTTTCAAAATCAAATGCGCTATTACAGAACTTCTCAAACACTATAACCACTGGGCCACTCCACCGCACGATGACAAGAAGGGTAAAACCGGCAAGACCGATCATCGCGACTGCACCGCCGGAATTACCTTCCAGCAATGAGCATGCTCTCTACGAAAAATTTTGGGAGGCCATTCACTGCTCTGTCCGCAAGCAGGTGGAGGAATTCGCCAAAATTCAGTCGCAGTTCAAGGAGGGAAATATTGCTTTCCTCCTTTGCGAGGCAATCGACCACGACGAGTTTGAACTGTGCCGCAAAAAGTCGAACCTCTTCAAACGGAACGGGATCATCCGGAAGGAGGATAAGCACCGAAGACCTGTCGAAGTTGGCATCAAACCGACCGCACTTGTTCAGTTTATCCGTAATCAAAACGGCTATCAGGACTTCTCCAGCCGAAAAATCACCGACTATCTAAAGGATATCGGGGCGTTAACGCTGCAGGAGGAAAAGAGCAACACCTGTCACCTGGGAACAGATAAAAAGGGCCGCATTCTGCCGCGAGTATTGCGGATCGACGTACAAACGCTGCGTGACAACGCCGAGAAGTATGACCTTTTCGAGCAGCAGGCATACGAATAAGCCTATTTTTAGTATAGCCCCTGCGGCATCGAGCCGCAATACAGGCGCGGTTCCGCAGGTGTCTGATACGGCGAAATCCGGTTATCCCGAACTGTCGTATATATAGTATGACAATGGAAAGAATATACAATGCACCCACCATCTACACAAACCAAAGGAGGTCAACCCTTATGTTCAAGCCCACACCCACCTGTCCCCTGCCCGACATCCGCGAGGCACGCATCGACCCGACCCTGCCGGTGAACGAGCGCCTGCGCCTGTTCGCCTCGTCTGTCAGCGACCCACACCGCTTCCGCGTAGGCGACACTGCGGTTGAGGTGCTGTTTGATGACGGCGCACCCAGTCTGCAATCCTGCCTGACCAACCTGTGCAAGCGGCTCCAGTGATGGTAAAAGCCGGATAACCGAAGCGAAGCCTTGCGGCACGCCGTGTGCTGTGATACACTATACGTGCAAAACACAGCCTGCGGCGTGCCGTCCGTTTTTTAGGAGGCACTCAATGGCACGAAAAAGTAAATACGAACCCCAAAAGTTATCCACAGTCCTGTGGAAACCCGCGCTCTATATCCGTCTTTCCCGCGAGGACGGCGACAGCGAGGAGAGCAACAGCATTATCAGTCAGCGCGAGCTGCTGACCGAGTTTGCAGATACGCAAACCGACATGACCGCGTCCCGGCTGTACGTTGATGACGGCTATACCGGCACCGACTTCGACCGGCCGGATTTCCGACGCATGATGCACGACCTGCGCGCCGGCATCGTCAACTGCGTGATCGTCAAGGATCTATCCCGACTGGGACGCAACTACGTCAAGGTCGGCGAGTACCTTGAGCACACGTTTCCGCTGCTGAACGTGCGGTTCATCGCGCTGAGCGAGCGCATCGACAGCGTTGCCGACCCGCGCTCGGCGGACAGCCTGATCGTGCCGTTCCGCAACATCCTCAATGACGAGTACGCGCACGATATCTCCAATAAAGTCCGCGCTTCGCTTGACCTGAAGCGCCGCCAGGGCAAATTCATCGGCTCGTTCGCGTCCTACGGCTACCGCAAAGACCCGAACGACCACAGTCGGCTGCTGATTGACGAGCCGGCTGCCGCCGTTGTCCGCGATATTTTCAACTGGTTTCTCGCCGGAACAAGCGTACTCGGTATTGCCAAAAAGCTGAATGCTAAGAGCATTCCGAATCCATCTGCCTACAAACGGCAGCAGGGCATGAACTACCGCCATCCGGCCTCGGACAAGCTGAACGATCTGTGGCCGGACAGTTCGGTTCGCCGTATCCTGCGCAATCCTCTCTATACCGGCACTATGGTGCAGGGCAAAAACCGCATGAAAAGCTATAAGCTGCATGTCAGCGAGGCCGTGCCCGAGGAGGACTGGATCACTGTCGAGCAGACACACGAGGCTATCATCTCAAGCGAGCTGTTCGCCAAAGCGCAATCCCTGTTCGCCCGTGATACGCGCACCTCACCAACACAGCCCAAAGTCTACCTGTTCTCCGGTTTTCTTCGCTGCGCGGACTGCGGCAAGGCAATGAACCGAAAGCTGATTTCCCAGCCGCATCGCGACTATTACTACTATATCTGCTCGACATTCAAAAAGCAGCACAGCGGCGCCTGCACGAAGCATACCATCCGCAGCGACCGGCTGGAGCAGGCCGTACTCGAAACGCTCCGCAGCCAGATTGCTCTGGCGGTCGAGATGGATGAGCTGATTGCCGAGATCAACCGCAGCGGCACGCGAAACCGTTCCGTTAAGCCTCTGCTTGACGAGCGGGCACAGCTTGAAACCGAGCGCGAACGCATCGAGCAGATGAAGCTGTCCCTGTATCCGGACTGGAAAGCCGGAGATATTTCGCGTGAGGAATACCATCGGCTGAAAGAGCAGTTTGAGCAGCAGCAGGCCAAACTGGACACACGTCTTGCGTCCCTGCAAGCACGTATTGACGAGGTGCAGAGCGGCGTGGACGAAACCAATTCGTTTGTATCACAATTCGTAAAATATCGCAATCTGCCCAGTCTAACGCGCGAAGTCGTAGTCGAACTGATTGACATGATTTATGTGCATGAGGGCGGAAAAATCACGATAAAGTTTAAGTTTTCGGACGCCTATGCAGTCGCACAGGAGTATATCCGCAAGCATGGTCAGACCGCATAAGGCACATAGTCCTAAAATAACATCTTCCCCCGCTGCTGCCGACACCCTTTCCGCACTGCTGGAGGATTTGGGTGCCGAGCCGCGGGACTTTGACTGCATCGTCACCGGCGACCTCGGTCACATCGGTGCGGACCTGCTGCTGACGCTGCTGCGCGGCGACAGCATCGACCTGTCCCCGGTCTACTCGGACTGCGGCAGCCTGATTTTCGGCGACGAGCAGGACGCGCATGCAGGCGGCTCAGGCTGCGGCTGCTCAGCGGCAGTTCTCTGCGGACCGCTGCTGCGCGATATGCATCGCGGCAAAATCCACCGGCTGGTGTTTGCGGGCACGGGTGCGATGATGAGTCCGACCTCGGTGCAGCAGGGACAGCCGATTGCGGGTATCTGTCACGCCGTTGTACTGGAAAGGAGCGAAGCATGAACTATCTGAACGCTTTCTGGGTCGGCGGACTGATCTGTGCGCTGTGTCAGGTGCTGATTGACAAAACCAAGCTGACACCGGCGCGTGTGCTCGTTTCGCTGGTGGTGCTCGGTGTTATCCTGCAGGGGCTCGGCTGGTATCAGGCAGTCGTGGACTACGCAGGTGCAGGCGCGACTGTGCCGCTGCTCGGCTTCGGATACTCGCTGGCGAAAGGCGTCGCCAAAGCAGTTGCGGAGAACGGTCTGCTCGGCGTGTTCACCGGCGGCGTGACCGGTGCGGCAGGCGGTATTGCCGCCGCGATCGTGTTCGGCTGTCTGTTCGCGCTGCTGTCCAAACCGCAATCGAAGTCGTAAAAAATAACACTCCCGCTCGGAATCCACCTTCCGAACGGGAGCGTTTTTGCAGCCAATTCTTTCTTTATCCGATCACGCAGATCACGGTCATTACCATGGCGCATACCACCGCAGCCGCGCTGACAGTGCGTACCTTGCCTACCACGCCATCGGCCTGCTGCCGGTCTTCACTCAACAGCCATGCCGGTCGGAAATAGAACAAGATACCGAGAACGAACAATACGCCTATGCTGACCCAGTCATAGATTTGCATTTTCAATGCCCCATTTCTTCATTTCCGTAACCCAATACTCTCTCTTCATTTCTCTCTCCTGCTTTCGTCTACCGAAAGCTGCGGCACTAACCGACCGGCTGCAATCCGTCGGCATCTGCCGCTCGCGCACCTGCGTCTGTATACGCGGTGCGGACCTGCTCATCGCCTGTCTCTGCAGGTGATTCTTTTTTATCAGGTTGATATTATTTTATCACACCCTGCTGTAAATCTCAATGTTTCTGCGGCTTTACAAAACACTTTCTCCGATTTAACCAATTTCTTTTTTGTGTTTTTGGCAGGAACCCTTTATTTTTGTGCACTTTATCTGTATCTATCTCCTTGCTTTATTGCATATTTTCGAGTATACTAGGAAAGACGAACTTTATCCCGCAATTGGGAAGGAGGAACTTTTTCAAATGCTGTACTCCAAAAACAAAAAACGCGGCTTCACGCTCGTGGAGCTGATCGTTGTGCTGGTGATCTTGGCGATCCTCGCGGCGCTGCTCATTCCGGCACTGACAGGATATATTGATAAGGCGAAAAAAGATCAGGTCATCGCGGAGACCCGCATGCTGCATGAAGCCGTGCAGACGGAGATGTCCGAACTATATGGTTCTTCAAATTGGAAACTTAATTCCTACACCACACTTGCAAACAGTACAGGTACAGTAATTGGTAACAATTCTAATGGTAATCCTAATAGTTATGATTTGAAAGCCAACTACGATAAAATTGCAAAACTTTCCGAAGTACCTTGTCTGCAGAAAGGCGGTTCTGGACAATTTCTCGTTCTTATCAATAGTAAGGCACAAATCCACGCGATTATTTATCACTCCGACCGTGGCTATCTCGGTCTTTACTTTAGTGATACCAACCAATATAGTGCCTATAAAATTGGCGAAACCGCTGAAGGCGGTAAAATAAGTGATAACATGTTCCGTTCTTATTATAGTTCGGTTTATTATAATGCCGCCGTTGATGCCGTGCCCGACTCCAACGGCAATTACAACGACAAGAACTATTATTGGTGGTCTTGCACCGGCATCCGCGGTATGCTGAACATCAGCGAACTTGTTTTCCCATCATAACAAAATCCCCGCCACTCGGCGGGGATTTCTTTTACCATATGATATTATGCCTCAAACCCATCCGGGAACACAACGGTCAGCACCCACTTGAACGCCTCTTCGCCGTAAACGGCGTGCGGCACCTTTGCGGGCATGACCAGCGTTTCGCCAGCCTTGACGATATGCGGCACACCGCCGACCGTAAAGCGTCCGGTGCCCTCGAGCACGGTCACCATTGCGTCGCCGGTGGAGTCGTGCGTGCCGATCTCCTCGCCCTTGTCAAACGCGAACAGCGTAATGCTGACCGCCTTGTTCTGCGCCAGTGTCTTGCTGACCACCTGTCCCGACTGAACGGAAACCAGCTCGGCGAGCCTTACAACGCTCTCGTGGTCGATATTGCGGATGAACTTGTCCATAGCTTCTCCTCTTTCCTGTCGTTTGCTTTATGCGGACAGTATACCACGCCAAGCCGCCGATTTCTGTTGTCCGCACAACATTTACAGAAAAATCGAATTTTCCTTGCGCGCTTCGGTGCGGAATTGCTCGAGCATGGCCGTGTGCGACAGGAAATCCGGATCATCAAATTTCTTTGCACCGCTCGGGCAGTAAGTCGTGCAGGCACAGCATTTAATACAGGTGCCCGGAATATTAGACGGGTCGTTCGGGTCAATCGCACCCATCGGGCAGATTTCCGCGCACAGACCGCAGTGCTCACACAGCATCATCATCGTGCTCGGCTTGGCCTTCAGGAACTTTGCGGGCGTTTTGTCGGTCTTGAGCGGCGTGTAGTAGGCTGCCTGCGCGTCACCCGGCACCTTCGGCGGCTTGATCTCTCCCTCGCTTCTCAGCTTGAGCGCCGCACCCTGAGCCAGCATACGCAGCTCACTGAGGTCAGCCGCGTCCGGACGGTCTGCCGCCAGCTTGTCCGAGAATACATGTCGGCACAAAAAAGCGCCGCCTGCCGCCGGTTTGAAGTTGTTTTTTGTCAGCAGCTCGCACATTTCGGCAAGCGCGTTATCATACGCTCTGCCGCCGTAGGTGACAAGCGCCACCGCCGGTGTACCCTCACCGTGCAGGCAGCGAGCAAAGTCCGGCGAAATCTTGTTCGGCAGCCGACCGGCATACACCGGACAGCCGAATACGACCAACTCATCCGGGGCAAACTGATACTCCTGCGCACGGTCAGACGGCGTGTTGAGCGATATGTACCGGCACTCAGCCTTAAACAGACGCGCCAGTTCATCCGCCGTTGTTTCAACAACGGTCTTTGTGCTTCCTGCCGGACTGAAATACACACCCGTAACTTTTTTGATATCCATATCCTTTTCGTCCTCCGCTTTACGCTTATTCTACAATTTCAATACGGAATACGTTGATCGTGTCCACATCGGGGCAGCAAAACACCGCCGTGCCGTCCTCCTGCCCGGGAAGATGGCCGCCGTAACGCAGAATGTCGATGTATGGGAACGCAACGTGCATCGCCATCGGGCAAAGCTGCCCGCGCTCGGTGTCGAAGTCGAAGCTGTCGCCGATTTTGTGCCCGCGGTGGCAGCCGTGCTTGCCTTTTCGATCGATCAGCGTAATTTTGATCTTGGGTCTGCTCATTTGCGCCACGGCTCCTCACCCTGATGCAGAATTTCCATCTGGCACAGACGCATCGCGTTCAGCGCGGTATCGTGCGACTCCGGCGTGACGCACGCGCACAGTGCCGCGTCGATTACGATGTTTGCCTCCGGGAATGCTGCCTTGCACAGCATGGCGTTGGAAATCACGCAAATACCAGTGCATACGCCGACAAATTCGATCTCCTCCGGCGGCTCGTGCAGAGCGTGCAGCGCGTCCACAAGCGACACCGCGCCGAAGGTCGGCTTGCAGATGATGCGGGACGCCGGAATGCCATCCACAGCGGCAGCAATGGCATCGTCCAGCGCATGGCCTTCCGTTCCTTCGATGCAGTGCGGCACCGGCAGATGACGCCCTTCGTTTGTCTCCATGTAGTTCGGCTGGTGGGTGTCCAGCGTGACAAACAGGTTCTCACGCGGTGTATTTTTTGCCTTCTCTGCCACATAGGACACGATAGCGCGCGCTTCAGCCGTACCGAGAGGGCCGCTGATAAAATCCTTCTGCATATCCACTACGATAAGAATTTTCATAAATGACGGTTCTCCTTTGTGTAGTGGTTATAGTATAGCACCTTTTGCGGGGTTTTCAAACGAAAATTGCGTGAACAGCGGCACGCGCTGTCCGAGGCACGCGACCCGCGAAGCGATACGTTCCCTCTGGGCGAGTATTTCTCAGCACCCGCTGTCCGGTGTGCCCGAAACGCGCAGGCGGTTCGCCTATCTGAGCGAGGTGTTGCGCCGTCCGGCGCGGGGACAAAAAGGAAGGGACACCCATGGTTTCCCTTCCTCTTTGAACTCCTGCCTTTCCTTCAGAGGGCTTGGGTGCAGATGGTAGACTGCGTAAGCGTGGAAAAAGAGTCCGGCAGAGGATTTTTTCTTCCGCGTGGTATCCTCACATTCGCATTTCGGATAATTTACTGCTACACATACCGGCTATTCTACGCAGAGCGCGGCACAAGGTGAATTGCCCGAAGGGCAAGAGAGGGTACTCTGGAGTATGACATGCCGCGCAAACCGTTTTCTGGTGCAAATTGGCTACAACCGCAGGATTTAGATAATCTGCACAGGTAAAAACGTTGCGCGGCACTGTCATGCCGCGCCTGTGTTAATTTTACCGCCTGTGTAGCAGTACGGCAGCCGAAATGCGAAACGGTGTTATACCACGCGGAAGAAAAAATCCTCTGCCGTTCCCCTTTTTCCACGCTTACGCGGTCTACCATCTGCACCCAAGCTACACCGCAAGGGAAACGGGTGTTCAAAGAGGGTAGAAACCGTAGGTGTCTACCCTTTTTGTTCCCGCGCCGGACGGCGCACGTTCCCCGCACGCCGCAGCGTGCGAAATCTCTCACCCAGAAATGGCGAACCTCTTCACCCGATGAAATCCTCCACCCGGTCTGCCGCCCTGTGCATCGCATGCTCCGCCTTATGCGCCGCGTGCTTGGCATTCCGCCGCATCGACGGATTGAGCATCGCGCCGGCCGCTACCATCGAAACCACCGCGCCTGCCATCGCTCCGGTTGCAATGCCGGAAACAAAAGGTGAAATTCGCATAAAAGATCTACCGCCTTTCATAAAGTTTATAGAATCAGTATGCCCGCTCGTCCCTCAAATTTTACACAGCAAAAAAATGCTTGTTTGGCACAATCGACTATTTACAATCGCATGTTCATATTATATAATATATCTAACAATCCGCCTTTAAGGTGCGGCCCGTGAGCCGCGCAAGGCAGAAAACAGTGCATACGCCGTCAGCCGTAAGACAAGGGGGACAGGTGTAGTATTTCGTGCGGCTTTCTGCTAATTGTTGTGGCGGAGAGTCATTTTTTTGCATTTTTGAAGGGAGGCGGCAGATTGACCGAACCGAAGATCATACTCGATCAGGATGGCATTCGCCGTGCACTGACCCGCATCGCGTTCGAAATCGTGGAAAAAAACAAGGGCGCGGAGCACCTGCTGCTCGCCGGTGTGAAAACACGCGGTATCTATCTGGCACAGCGCATTGCTGCCAAGCTGGGCGAGGTTGAAGGCACGGCACCTCCTGTGCTCGAGCTGGACGTTACGCCGTGGCGCGATGACGTGCCGCGCATGGACGCTCCTCTGCCCGATCTCGATCCGCGCATTGCAGGCGCGACCGTCATCATCGTGGACGATGTGCTGTACACCGGACGCACCGTGCGTGCCGCCATCGAAGCCATCTCTCACCGAGGACGCGCCGAGCGCATACAGCTGGCTGTGCTGGTCGACCGCGGTCACCGCGAACTGCCGCTGCGGCCGGATTATATCGGCAAAAACCTGCCTACCGCGCGTGATGAACGCGTTTTTGTCCGCCTGACCGAAGTGGACGGCGAAGACAGTGTAAACATACAAGCTCGCAATCCGTAAAACAACATCGCACCTGAGAAAGGAAGAACCGAATGTCTATCCAAACCTTAGTAGAAAAGATCAAGGAAAAAGGCAACCCGACCGTAGCCGGCCTGGACGCTCGACTGGAGTACATCCCGCAGCATATTTCGGGACGCAACATGATGCTGCACGGCGAAACGCTGCGTGCTGCCGCTGAGAGCGTCGTAGCCTTCAACTGCGGCCTGATCGACGCACTGTGCGACATTGTTCCGGCCGTAAAGCCGCAGGCTGCGTATTACGAGCTGCTCGGCTCCTACGGTGCGATGGCACTCAAGGAGACCATCGACTACGCACACGCCAAGGGCATGTACGTTATCGGCGATATCAAGCGCAACGACATCGGCGCTACCGCGACCGCTTACGCAGAGGCTTACCTCGGCAAGACCCGTGTCGGCGACACCGAGATCGCACCGTACGGCTGCGATTCGGTTACCGTAAACGGCTATCTCGGCACCGACGGCGTAGAGCCGTTCCTCAAGGAGTGCCGCAGCCGCGAGAAGAGCCTGTTTATGCTGGTCAAGACCTCCAACCCGTCCTCCGGCGAACTGCAGAACCGCGACATGGAGGGCAAGCCGCTCTACGCCCGCATGGCCGAGATGGTAGCAAGGTGGGGCGAGGGGCTGGATACGCCGTGCGGCTACAACCAGATCGGTGCCGTAGTCGGCGCAACCTACCCGGAGGAACAGAAGATCATCCGTGAGCTGCTGCCGAAGTCCTACTTCCTCGTACCGGGCTACGGCGCGCAGGGCGCAACCGCAAAGGACATCGCAAATGCATTCAACGACGACGGTCTCGGTGCTATCGTAAACTCCTCCCGCGGTATCATGTGCGCATGGAAGAAGACCGGGGGTAACGGCGAGGATTACAAGGAAGCTGCCCGCGCAGAAGCCATCCGTATGCGCGATGACATCGTAAACGCGATTAAGTGATTATAGGGGGTATCCAATACCCCCTATATACAAAAATCAGTTCCAGTAGAAACTGATTTTTGATACCCCCGGACGCGGCCCAAGGCCGCTGAGTCGAGGTATAAAAAGTCAGGCGCATGTCCCGACTTTTTATGAACGCAACAAGCTGCGTTCTATTACAATAGAAATTCCGCGAATTTCATTTAGGAGCGTGTGGATATAGTGAAAAAAGCATACTTACTGCTGGCGGACGGCACTCTGTTCGAAGGTACCGCAGTCGGCTACGAAGGACAGAGCATCGGTGAGGTCGTATTCAACACCGGCATGGCAGGCTATCAGGAGGTTCTGACCGACCCGTCCTACTACGGTCAGGTCGTTACCATGACCTACCCGCTCGTCGGCAACTACGGCATCAACTTTGAGGATTATGAGTCCCGCAAAAGCTGGGTTTCCGGCTTTATCATGCGCGAGATGTGCGAATACCCGTCCAACTGGCGCTGCAAGGTAACGCTCGACGAGTACCTCAAGGCACAGAAGGTCGTTGGCCTTGCCGGCATCGATACCCGCCGACTGACCCGCAAGCTGCGCGGCGAAGGCGTTATGAACGGTGTTATTTACACCGAGGGCTTCGAGCCGGATGAGCAGACCATCGCAGAAATGAAGGCTTACGTTGTAAAGGATGCGGTTAAGACCGTAACCTGCGACGAGAATATCGTTTATCCCGCTGACGGTGAGACCAAGTACCGCATTGCCCTGTTCGATTACGGCGTAAAGTACAACATTGAGCGCGAACTGTGCAAGCGCGGCTGCGAAGTCACCGTTGTTCCGGCGTACACCAAGCCGGAGGACGTAGTCGGCAAGTACGACGGCGTGATGCTGTCCAACGGCCCCGGCGATCCGGCGGAGAACGTTGAGATCGTGGCAAACCTCAAGGAGCTGCTGAAGTCCGACATGCCGATCTTCGGCATCTGCCTCGGCCACCAGCTGCTGGCACTGGCTATCGACGCAAAGACCACCAAGCTGAAGTACGGCCACCGCGGTGTCAACCATCCGGTAAAGGACATCGACGCGGACCGCACCTACATCACCTCGCAGAACCACGGCTATGCCGTTGTAGGCGAGTCGGTTGACCCGCAGATCGCCCGCGTGCGCTATGTCAACCTGAACGACGGCACCGTTGAGGGCCTCGAGCACATCGGCCGTCCGGTATTCACCGTGCAGTATCACCCGGAGGTATGCCCCGGCCCGATGGATACCTCGTATCTGTTTGATAAGTTCATCGAAAATATCGAAAAGTCGAAAGGAGGCGCTCAGTAATGCCGCTGCGCAAGGATATTCATAAGGTAATGGTACTGGGCTCCGGCCCGATCGTTATCGGTCAGGCTGCCGAGTTCGACTATGCAGGCACGCAGGCGTGCCGCGCACTGCGCGAGGAGGGTCTGGAGGTTGTTCTGGTAAACTCCAACCCGGCAACCATCATGACCGACAAGGCTATGGCGGACAAGGTTTACATCGAGCCGATGACCGTCGAAGCCGTTCAGGAGATCATCAAAAAGGAACATCCGGACTCTCTGCTGCCCAACCTCGGCGGTCAGACCGGTCTGAACCTCGCCATGGAGCTGTGCGAGAACGGTTTCCTTGATAAAATGGGCGTAAAGCTGCTCGGCGCTAATCCGACCACCATCGCAAAGGCAGAGGACCGCCAGATGTTCAAGGACACCATGGAGAAGATCGGTGAGCCGATCATTGCCTCCAAGGTTGTTCACTCGGTCGAGGATGCGGTTGATTTCACCCGTGAGATCGGTCTGCCGGTCATCATCCGTCCGGCGTACACGCTCGGCGGCACCGGCGGCGGCATTGCCTACACCTGGGAGCAGCTGCGCGAGATCGCAGCCTCCGGCATCATGTACTCCCGCGTGGACGAGATTCTGGTCGAGAAGTGCATCGCAGGCTGGAAGGAAATCGAGTACGAGGTAATGCGCGACCACAAGGGCAACGCCATCACCATCTGTAACATGGAGAACGTTGACCCGGTCGGCGTACACACCGGCGACTCTGTCGTAGTTGCGCCGTCGCAGACCCTGTGCGACAAGGAATATCAGATGCTCCGTACCTCCGCGCTCAACATCATCACCGAGCTGGGCATCGAGGGCGGCTGCAACGTGCAGTACGCGCTCAATCCGGAATCCTTCGAGTACGCCGTAATCGAGGTAAACCCGCGTGTTTCCCGTTCCTCTGCACTGGCTTCCAAGGCAACCGGCTACCCGATTGCAAAGGTAACCGCAAAGATTGCAGTCGGCTATGGCCTGGATGAGATCTCCAACGCCGTTACCGGCAAGACCAAGGCATGCTTCGAGCCGACCCTCGACTACTGCGTTGTCAAGTTCCCGCGCTGGCCGTTTGACAAGTTCGTTTACGCGGACAACACCCTCGGCACCCAGATGAAGGCCACCGGTGAGGTTATGGCCATCGACAACAGCTTTGAGGGCGCACTGATGAAGGCCGTTCGCGGCTGTGAGATCAAGCTGGACAGCATGATTGCCCCGCACATCCAGAAGCAGTCTGACGCCGAGATTAAGAAGGGCGTGGCACGCACAGACGATCAGCGTCTGTTCCACATCTGCGAGGCTCTGCGCCGCGGCATCATGACCATTGAGGAGATTCACGACATCACCACGATGGACGTGTTCTTCCTGCATAAGTTCCAGAACATCATCGACATGGAGAAGGAGCTGGCTGCAGCTGACAAGATCGACTCCGATCTGTATATCCGCGCCAAGAAGATGGGCTTCCTCGACAAGACCATCGAGCAGCTGTCCGGTAAGGACATTTCGGACGTTAAGCGTCTGCCGGTATACAAGATGGTTGATACCTGTGCCGCTGAGTTCGAGGCAGAGACCCCGTATTACTACTCCACCTACGATGAGGAGACCGAGGTTGCACCTCCGTCCGGCAAGAAGAAGATTCTGGTACTTGGCTCCGGTCCGATCCGTATCGGTCAGGGCATCGAGTTCGACTACTGCTCGGTTCACGCTGTCTGGGCGCTGCAGAAGCTGGGCTGCGAGACCGTTATCATCAACAACAACCCGGAGACTGTTTCCACTGACTTTGACACCGCAGACCGTCTGTACTTCGAGCCGCTGACGCCGGAGGACGTTACCGGTGTTGTTGAGGCAGAGAAGCCGGATTATGCAATCGTACAGTTCGGCGGTCAGACCGCCATCAACCTTGCGGCGCACCTTGAGAAGCTGGGCGTTCCGATCCTCGGCACGCCGGCATGGTCGATCGACGCCGCTGAGGACCGTGAAAAGTTCGACGTTATCCTCGAAAAGTGCGGTATCCCGCGTCCGGCAGGCCATACGGTTATGACCGAGGAAGAGGCGGTCAAGGCAGCCGACGAGCTTGGCTATCCGGTTCTCGTTCGTCCGTCCTACGTTCTGGGCGGTCAGGGCATGGAAATTGCCTACAAGGAAGCCGATGTCCGCGAGTTCATGCAGGTTATCACCCGCAACAAGGTTGAGAACCCGGTTCTGGTCGATAAGTACATGATGGGCCGCGAGATCGAGGTCGATGCCATCTGCGACGGCGACGACATCCTCATCCCGGGTATCATGGAGCACTTCGAGCGCGCAGGCGTTCACTCCGGCGACTCCATTTCCATCTATCCGTCCATCAACATCGAACAGAAGCACAAGGACACCCTCGTTAAGTATACCGAATCTCTGGCAAAGAACCTCGCTGTTCTCGGTCTGGTCAACATCCAGTTCGTGCTGTACAACGATCAGATTTACGTTATCGAGGTAAACCCGCGTTCGTCCCGTACCGTGCCGTACATCTCCAAGGTTACCGGCGTGCCGATGGTCGATCTGGCTACCCGCTGCATGTTCGGTGAAAAACTGAAGGACATGGGCTGCGGCACCGGTCTGCATCCGGAAAGCGACCACTATGCGGTCAAGGTTCCGGTATTCTCGTTCCAGAAGCTGCGCGATCTGGATACCCAGCTTGGTCCTGAGATGAAGTCCACCGGCGAGGTTCTGGGCGTTGCGAAGACCTTCCGTGAGGCACTGCTCAAGGGTCTGACCGGCGCAGGCTTCCAGATGAAGAAGAAGGGCGCTGTCCTGATCTCGGTCCGTGATTCGGACAAGCAGGAGGCTATCCGCATCGGTGAGCGCTTCGAAGCTCTCGGCTTTGATATTTACGCCACCAGCGGCACTGCGAACGTGCTCAACCGTCACATGGTCGCCACTAACGCCATCCGCAACGTGGACGAGCCCTCCCCGAACATCATCGACTTGATCGAGTCCGGCAAGATTGACTACGTTGTTGCTACCTCGGTCAAGGGCCGTCACCCGGAGCTTGGCTCGGTACACATCCGCCGTACCGCGGTAGAGCGTGCAATCCCGTGCCTGACCTCGATGGATACGGTTTCCGCGCTGCTGCGCTGCCTGGAAGGCGATATTAAGATTGAAAACTGCGAAATGGTTGATATCAACACCATCTGATTGCAGTGAAATAAAACAGAAACCCGAAGGGAGGAACTTCGTAAAGAAGTTTCTCCCTTCGGGTTTTGTAATCTGCCGGAATAGATGCGCCGTATGAACAGCATCCGGAAACGCGCAAAGGAAATGGAAAAATCCTTTCAGTCTCTTGTATAGCGTAAGAAAACAGAAACGATGCAGTCAATAAGACTGCACCGTTCCGAAAAATGTTAAATTGAGATGCAAAAGCTGTCTTGGTCATCTTCTTTGTGAATGATGTCCAAAATCGGCTGCTTTTAATTATGCTGTTGTACGAGAAAAATTAGTCCTCGTCGTCGATCTCCAGGTAATCCTCAAGATCCTTGAACAGTGCGGTCGGATCAACATCGTCCTCGAGAACGATCTGAAGCGGCTCGTTCAGGGACAGCAGGAACATACCGAGCAGGCTCTTTGCGTCTACCATACCGCTCTTGCCGTGAATCCAAATATCAAAACCGTAACGGGTTACGATCTTGTTGATCTTCTGAATGTCGTCCGTATTCTTTACACGGATACCTCTGGTCATAATAACTACCTCCTGAGATTGTACTTCGTGAAACCCTTTTATGTTAGTTTCATTATAGCATAAAACAGCAGAAAGAAAAGAGGTTTTTGTAGATTTTCTCATTTTTCAGCGTTTTTCGCTTAACATAAGCACAATTTCTCAGTTGTTTGGGCACTATTCACAGATTATATCCTCTGTGTTTGTGCACAGTGTCGAGTCTCTCGGTCGGATGATTCATGAGAAGCGACAAAAAACTATGCAGAAAATCATATATTCTGTCAGGCAGAATTTTACTTGCTCAGTGAAGCAGCGTGATCCTGCTGTGACAGGCGGCCTTTCCCTGCGGTATGCCGCAACAGCACGGCGGCGATTACTGCGGTCAGCACTTCCGCGATGGGGAACGCCAGCCACACGCCGGCCGGCAGCAGGCGCGCGAACAGCCATGCCGCCGGCAGTACGAAGATCAGCTGACGCAGCAGCGACACGAGCAGCGACTGCACACCGCCCTCGGTGGCCTGGAACATGCCCTGTATGGCAATGTTTGCACCTGCGAACACAAAGCTGACCGCCAGCACGCGCAGACCGGTCACGCACAGGCCCATCGTGCCTGCGGACAGTGAGAAAATACCTGCCAGCGGCTGCGCCAGAATTTCTACAGCCGCAGTGCAGACCAGCATGAGAACACTGGTATACATCAGACCGCAGCGCACGCCCTCGCGGATGCGTTTCGCGTTTTGCATGCCGTAGCTGAACGACACAATCGGCGTAATCGCGTCACGCAGACCAAATGCCGCGAACAAAACAAACTGCTGAATTTTGTACACAATGCCATAAGCGGTGACATACGAACTGTCCAGACTGCCGAAAATCAGATTGACACAATAATTCATCACGCTCATCGCGCCCTGTGCTATGATGGCCGGTACGCCGATGGAGTAAATCTCGCCGACGATACTGCGGCGCAGGCACAGAGCCTTGCGGCTGAACGGCAGTTCCCTGTTCAACCGGAAATGGAACACGGCCGCCAGAGCCAGAGACGCAATCTGACCGAGCACGGTCGCCCATGCCGCACCTGCCACGCCCAGTTTCGGACAGCCGAGCAGACCGTAGATCATGATCGGGTCAAGCACGATGTTCGTCAGTGCGCCTGCCACCTGTGCGATTGTAGAATAAAGCGAACGGCCGGTCGCCTGCAGGGTTTTCTCAAACACCGAGAAAAACAGAATGCCGAACGATGCCATACAGCAGATGCGCAGGTACTGACTGCCCATCGCCAGAGCGGTCGGGTCGCTCGTCTGCGAGCCGATGTACGCACCCGCACCGAACGCGCCGAACAGCAGGCACACCGCATAAATAATCCCCATGAGCGTCAGCGCATTGCCTGCCGCTGCCCCCGCCTTCTCCCGGTCACCCTGACCGAGTGCGCGTGCGATGAGCGCATTTGCGCCGACACCGGTGCCGATGCCGACGGCGACCATCATCATCTGCACCGGAAACGCAAGTGTCAGCGCGTTGACCGCGATTTCACCGTTTTCCGCCATGTTTGCCACGAAATAGCTGTCCACAATGTTGTAGACCGCCTGCAGCATCATGGATAGTATCATCGGTGTGCCCATCTGCAGCATGAGCCGTCCTACCGGCGCGGTCGCCATTCGTTTTTCTGCCTTGTTCCGATCCATATCGAAACCTCCTGATTGGATTTTCGGAGTCTTTACGGAAAGCTGCCACAACCTGTCTTTTGCACAAAAGAAAAAGTGCGTAAATCCATCTGGATTTACGCACTTCTGCTACTCGACTGCTTTATTTTATCAGCGTTTTTCGCACTTGTCAAGCGGTTAGACCGGATACTTCCGAAAGATTCCGGGTGCAACGCCAACGTTCTTGCGGAAGCTGTGAATGAAATTCTCCTCGCTGTTGTAGCCGGTCGCGTAGGCGATTTCCTTGACCGACAATTCGGTGGAGGCCAGCATATACTTCGCCTTGTCGATGCGGCGCAGCACGATATACTCATATGGCGAATAGCCGGTCCGCGCCTTGAACTGCCGTGAGAAATGCGACGGACTCAGGCTGATGGCTGCTGCCGCGTCCTGCACGCCGATCGGCTCGAACAAATGCCGGTTCATATAGCGGATGGCCTGTGCAATACGGTCGCCGCCTGCGGTGCTCTCGGTGGTCTCATCCAGCAGGAGCAGACACAGCAGTCGGTGGATCAGCTGTGAGCACCGTGCCTCGCTCAACCGCGCGTCCTCGGCGCAGGCGCTCCGCAGAGAATCCAGCATTTGCGCAATCTCTGCCGGTGCGGCCGGCGAAAATGCCCTGCGGCCGCGTGCCTGCAGGATTTTCTGATAGAATGCGCGGGCATTCAGGCCGTTGAACAGCAGCCAGGTGAACTCCAGTCCGTCCGAGGCGGCATAGCTGTATGGCTCACGGCAGTCGAACAGCACGATCTGTCCGGCTCCGGCGATGGCAGGCGTACCGTTCAGCGTCAGCTCCATTGCGCCATCATGCACAAAAAACAGCATGATATTTTGGTTGTGGTCACCCTGCAGGGCGATTTCCGACCGGTGATTGAAGGAATACCGGCTGCTGCAAAAATAATGCCCGAGCCGCGTCGGGTAATAAAAAAGCTCCTTTGCAAGCGAAGACGGCGTGAAAAAGTACCGTTCCGAGGTCTGATGGACACCTAATTCGGGAATCAGCATAGCGGTCACTCTCCTTGTCTCTATCCTACCAGAAGTATCCGTTTGATGCAATAGCGAATAGCAGGATTTCGCAGGTTTAGGGTAATTTGTATCATTGGCAAGACGGCAGAAACGCTTTATAATAGAGCCATCAAACAGGGAAGCCACCCTTGATATGGCAAACAGACAAGGAGGATCATTCTTATGAAAATCGCATTTGACGTTGACGTTCTTGCCAAGCAGATGTCCATCAACGATTATGTTCACAAGGTAGCTGACTGGGGCTACAAGTACATCGAGCAGTCCCCGCATCCGCGCATCAACCCGTTCTACAAGCACCCGCTGTTCTCTAAGGAGTGCCAGCAGGAGTACAAGCAGGCTCTCAAGGAGACCGGTGTAGAGATTTCCTCTTTCATCGTTGTTTACCGCTGGTCCGGCCCGACCGAGGAGCAGCGCCAGCACGCAGTTGCAAACTGGAAGCGCATGATTGAGATCGCGGTTGACATGGGCGTACCGGTCATCAACACCGAGTTCTCCGGCGACCCGAACCAGCAGGAGATCTGCAACGGCATGTTCTTCAAGTCTATGGAGGAGCTTCTCCCGATCATCGAGCGTGAGGGCATCCGCGTAGAGTGCCAGTCTCATCCGTATGACTTCGTAGAGCTGAACGACGAGGCCTGCGACATCGTTAAGTCCTTCCGTTCCAAGAACCTGGGCTACGTTTACTCCGCATCCCACGGCTTCTTCTACGATCAGGGCAAGGGCGACGTTCGCCACATGCTGAAGTACGCCGGCGATGAACTGACCCACGTTCTTCTGGCTGACACCTGGAACCAGACCAAGGACTGCCGCTACATCGTAAATCCGCCTTGGCTGAACCAGCACGGCCGTGCTGACTACACCATCCATCAGCACACCGCTATGGGTGAAGGCGAGGTTGATTTCGACGGCATCTTCGAGACCCTGCGTGAGATGGACTTCGCGAACAAGCAGCTGAAGCCGGACGCACCGAAGGTTGGCGGCGACAATATCATCTGCGTATCCTACTTCGGCTTCCCGGAGAAGATGGATCAGCAGGCTCCGGAGGCACTCGACCGCATCAAGCACGAGCTGCTGTAAAGAATACTTCCTGAATACACAAAAGGACTTGAGTTTTCACTCAAGTCCTTTTTCCTTCGGCAAATAAAAACGGACAAACCGCTTTGGTTTGTCCGTTATATTTTTATTCTCCGCAACCGGGACAGTCGGAACAATCGCCGCACTCGATACCTTCCGCGGCCTTGCGGTCCTCATAGGCGCGCAGCGTGCCTTCGGTTATGTGGCTGAGAGCCGCCAGCCGCTCATTTACCATATCCCACAGGCACATCGGCAAATGGTCGCGGTGTCCGCGGTGGATAGTCACGCACTCGAAGCAGTTGCCGTGATGGCGGCACGCCTCCTTACACGGGCAGTGATCACCGGATTCGCGTACCTGACGCAGAAATTCCAGCTTGATCTTGAGTGCTTCTTCCTTCTTGCCCTCGCGGTCAAGGTCGTTCTGCAGGATGGCCAGCTCGTTTCCGTCTATTTTCATAAGTATCGCTCCTCTATATATTGCACTGTATTGCATTTCCATCATAGCAGAGTTTTGACAGTTTCGTCAAAGCAACTTTATCCAAAACCGTGTTTTCGTGCAGTTATACAGATTTTCAACACTCATTTTATCTATTTTGCCATTGACAAAAAGGACAAAATAAAGCCCTCATTCACAGACACATGAACGAGGGCTTTTACTTCCAAATCTCCATAGATCCTCTTTTCCCGACAGGATATTTCCCATCGCATTTGGATTGGTATTCGGTTGTTTTTTCGGCATCTTTCGATCTTACGTTCGCGGAACAGCCCGGCTAAGGTTCGTTTACTGCACAAACTACATAGTCCGTTTGGTTGCCTTTCCTACATTCGGGAACTCTATTTCCAGTGGGTGATGCGTCACTGCTCGGCGGAAGATGTGATACAGCCTGCCTTGTCGAACCGGATTTTACTCGGACTTTGATATTATCTCGTTCCGATGCGGTATGTCTATGCTGCAGATACTCATCAGTATGCCCATCGGCGGGTGCAGCATCCGGCAGGTATCGTAAGATACTTCGTTTTGTTCGCCGGCGCATCAAATATCAGGGTTCTGTCATGTATGAACCTTACTTTCCTGCTGCCTCGATCCGCTTGACTGTCTTAGTATGCCATGTACGGATAGTTAAATTCACGAGGATAGCTTCCCCAAAGTTACCGTTGTTGTTACCTTTGCTTAGAAGCCGATCGCGCTTTTCAGGCGGTTCAAATTGTGGAATTGGAACTCGCTCATTTTTTCAGCTATCACCTTGATCGTTTCGGTCACAGCGCCGCGGCGAGTCCCGCGAACTGGTAAGATGCCTCTTCTGATACCATTGGACTCACCTCTTTCGTGGGTATCAAACCGGATTGACATCCTTCAGATTAGATGAAGGTTTGCGCCTTTTGGAGTAAAACCCCTGTTTTACTTTGCCTTTGGTGTTTGCCTTTATCTTTTCTGTGTCATTATAATATCATCAATATTGCACAACGTCAAGCGTTTTTTGCGACTTTTTAGGTTGCATATTGCACAACAAAAAGCCATCCATTTCGGTGATTTGGCTCTTTTCTCCCAGTGTGGAATTTGGTATAATAAAAGTGTTGGGGCTTGCGAAGCAAGCGGACCCTGCGCTGACGCCGCGCGAGCGCGGCACGGGTATGTCGCGCAACTCGCTGGTCTGGATATAACGGATGACACCTCCGAGTTACAATTATCAGTAATCTTTACCGTAGGGTGCAACGTCCTCGGCACACCGTTACTTTCTGAACTGCACCATCTGCATCGCAGGGGCGGTCATTGGCCGTCCACGCAACGTGAGGACATTACTTAAGGCAACACCGCAAAATTTATTTGCAAATCGCTCTTGTTCAATTATGCGGTATTGTCTTAACTCCCACTTGGTAGGAGCTCTTCACTCTAATTTCTAATCACTAACTACTAATCCCAAAAGGAGGCTATTGCAGTGGAAAACTTTAGCTTTTATATGCCGACACGCTTATTTTTCGGTGCCGGATCGGTCAAGCGTCTGGCCAAGGCACGCCTGCCGCAGGGCACGGGTCTGATCATCACCGGCGGCACCTCCACCACCAAACTGGGTTATGTGGCCAAGGTGGCGGATACGCTGGCGGAAGCCGGTCATCCGACCGTGGTATACAACAAGGTACAGCCAAACCCGACGATCGAGGGCGTACGCGAGTGCGCTGCGCTCTGCCGTGAGCAGAACATTGCATTTGTTGTCGGCCTCGGCGGCGGCTCGTCCATCGACACGGCCAAGGCGGTTGCCATTATGGCGACCAACGACGGCGACTGGTGGGACTACATTCACGGCGGCACGGGCGGCGGCAAGCGCATGGCCAATGCCGGACTGCCGATTGTTGCTATTCCAACGACCGCAGGCACGGGCACGGAGGCCGACCCGTTCACGGTTATCACCAACGGCGAGGAAAAGATCGGCGGCGGCGGCGAGAAGTGCTTCCCGACCATTTCGATCGTCGATCCGGACTTTATGATGACAGTTCCGCCGCATCTGACGGCATACCAGGGCTTTGACGCATTCTTCCATGCGGCCGAAGGCTATCTGGCTAAGACTGCAAGCCCGATGAGCGACATGTTCGCGCTGCAGGCAATTACGCTGATTGGCAAATCGCTGGCAACAGCTGTTAAGGACGGCGGCAACGCCGATGCACGCGCGGATGTGGCACTGGCGAACACGCTGGCAGGTTTTGTCGAAACGCTGTCGAGCTGCAGCGGCGAGCACGCCATCGAGCATGCGCTGAGCGCGTTCCATCCCGATCTGCCGCACGGCGCGGGTCTGATCATGCTGTCCAAGGCATACTGGAGCCGCTTCAAGGACACCTCGGCTGACCGCCTGCAGGCCATTGCACACGCACTCGGACGTGCGGACGGCGATTTTCTCGCTGCGCTGGCTGAGCTGCAGCAGGCGTGCGGCGTGGACAAGCTGCGCCTGTCCGACTACGGCGTAAAGCCGGAAGACGCAGGCGAACTTGCTGACAACGCAGCAAGCACCATGGGCGCCTTGTTCCGTGTCGATCCGCGCACGCTGTCCCGCGAGGAGATTATGGACATCATCACCGAAAGCATTTAAGCGAATACGCTGAGAGCGGACCGATTGGTCCGCTCTTTTTTCGATAACGGCAGTTGCTAACACATTTTCGCGCGATAGCGCGTGTTAAATAGCATTTGCATTGCAAATGCCAGCCCGTAGGCCTCTATCCTTAAAAATATTTAATGAGAGCAAAAGTCGGGGCGTGTACCGCGCAGCGCGGCCAAGAAGCCGCGCAAGGATAGCGCTGACTTTTTGACTTTGGGAGGGAGAAAGTTTCAACCAACGGGCGGAACTTTCGGACGATTTTGTGTCGTTTGCGTTACATCTGTGTTACACTGCTTGTATTGCCGCCAGATCATGCTATAATAGTCACAGAGTATGATATACGTCATACATCTATTAGCTTGCGGCTCTGCCGCAGACAAGGAGGTACACTCTATGAAATTTCAACAGGTAATGGCATTTTTCCTCACCGGTGCAGTGGCACTCTCCATGAGCACCACCGCGCTCGCTGCCGACCTTCCGGATAACGTTGATACCACCGTATCCGCCACACAGACCGCCGATGAGCAGGAAAACAACCTTTACGCCAAGAACGACAAGGACCTGACCGATGCCGAGTTCGAGCAGAAATATGAGCTGCCGGAGAACTCGTGGTTCACGCCCGCAGTCCGCTATGTGATTGAGAACAACATCATGCTGCCGGCGGGTCATATCGACGGTAAAGAATATTTTCCGTGGTTCAATCCGGCGGAAAACCGCTGCACGGTTGCTGAAGCGATTTACAACAGTGCAAAGCTCGTTGACCCGGAACTGACTGCATCCTATGCAGGCATGGCTGTTAAGGAAGCGCCCGATTACGCCGAAATCCCCGAGCTTTACCGTGATGGCGCTTCGTTCTGCTTTGAATCCGGCATTATGACCGGTGACAGCCAGCACTACCTGCGTCCCTATGACTCCATCTCCCGTCAGGAGTTTGCGGCAGTGCTGCAGCGCTACATTACGCTGCTCGAAAAGGCCGGAAAGATTACGGTTTCGACTGATACGAGTGTGAATACCGCGTTTACCGATGCTTCTTCGCTCGCTCCGTGGGCGAAGGATGCCGTTGCGTTCTGTCAGACCAACAAGCTGATGAACGGCGACAATCACGGCGCATTCAATCCCAAGGGACAGATTAAGTCGGTTGAGCTGGCACAGGTGCTGTACAACCTGTCTCAGCAGATCAAATAATGTGCAAAACCACCTGTTATCACTGATAACAGGTGGTTTTTCTATGTCTTTGGGGCGTCAATTTCACGTCACAGTTTTCAGTCAAAACGCGAATTGTCAAAATACGGTTTATCTGCTATAATGCAGATACCGAGAGACAGCTTCCGCGAAAGAGGTAACAGCTCATGAAAAAACGCATTGCATTCCTGCTGATCGTTCCGCTGCTGTGCGTGCTGGCTGCAAGTCTGAACATCAGCTATATGCCGACCGGCGGCCTGCTTTTTGTCAGCAGCACGCCGGACGATGAACTCACTGTCTGGCAGAAAACCATGCCTGACGGCACCAAAATCGCCGTTTATAACAGCGAAACCTCCATCGTATATGCGAAATACCACGGTTTGGCATACACCATCACCGAGATTCAGAAGCCTGTGGACGGGCATTGGCTGCCGGAGTCCATTAAGGTCTACCGCGGTTCGTACACCTCTCCCGACAACACATAAGAGAACAGCCTCAGAGCGTGATTTTTGCGTGCCTCTGAGGCTGTTTTATTTCATTCCAGGATGGAAAATTCAATTTCTTCGGCGGTATAGCCGTCCTCGATGATAGTCGGTGCGCGGAACAGGTCATCCTCGAGCGTATGCGGCAAATGCGCCAGACACAGGTGCAGCACACTGCCGCCGCCCTCTCTCTGTGTGAGCAGCAGCCGTCCGCCGTGCGCCTGCGCAATTTGACCCACGAGCGGCAGACCAAGACCAAGCGGTGTGCCGCCGCGCACGAGCTCCCGGTAATCGTCCATCGAGGTGGTGCGCCGCCAACCGGAAAGCAGGTCATCGAACTTCGCAGGGTCCAGTCCCGGACCGGTATCGGCAACCGCAATCGTCACAAAATCCCGCGTATCGGTCAGCGAAACCGTGATTTCGCCGTCCTCCGGTGTTGCGCGCAGCGCGTTTGTCAGCAGGTTATAGATTGCCGTACGCACCAGTCTCACGTCAATGAGCGCGTCTGCATGCTCCGGCACCTGTACGATGAATTTTGCACTGCCCGCAGGCGCATGCGTCTCAGCCTGCTGCACGGCATCGCGGCAGAGCGCTGACAGGTCGCAGCGCCGCAGAGAAAGCTGCTCGGTCAGCAGCGGGTCGTGCAGTAAATCCGAGTGCGTCAGCAGCCGATACAGTCGCATGCACTGCCGCCGCAGTCCGTCTGCCAGTGCAGGATCCTCCACCTGCTCGGCCTCGGCCATCAAAGCGCCCAGATAACGCGAGCTTTTGTCCTGAATGACCCGCAGGCTGCCGTCATAGGCGGCACGGTCGCGCCGCAGATACGCCAGCAGTGCACCGCCGCGGTGCGGGATCATTTCGACCGTGTAGACCGTTCCGTCGATGTCCTCCTCTGCGGTGCAGGCAGACTGTGTATTTATGCACCGGAGCAGTATATTCCGCGTGCTGCCGCTCAGGAACGGATCCAGCTCCTCCATCGGGTGCAGACCGGAAAGCTGCTGTGCCGCGTCGCTGCACCGCTCGATACGCAGCGTATCGCTCACCGCGAACAGCGCCGCATGCCGCAGCTCGGTGCGCAGCAGCAGCTCGCGGACTGCGTTGCCGTCCAGCTGCGAAAAAAATGCGTCTTCCATCATTATCCTCCCAAAACACCGTGTAATTTTACCTTTGTACTGTGGGAAAGCTGCTGTCATTCTCGATCGTGTTTTCCTGCGTCCGGTATATGCTGCGCGGTATTTGGCATACTAATCTCTGTCTTCGCGGATGTGAAAAAACAGCACGGCGCGCGCTGTGCTTTTCTCATCCCGAAAATCGGGGGATTATACAAACCGAATCCCCATATTTTGTACGATGTGTTTATTATACCACTGCCGCTACTGTCATTGCAAAGAAAATTATACAAAAATACCGGTCGGAATGACAAAAAAATCACAAATATTACACCTTGCGGCAAACTGCGCATTTAGTGTATAATAAAAACATCAACAGAGAACTTCATCAAAACATTTAGGAGGAACACTGTAAAATGGGTATCAAAGTAGGTATCAATGGTTTTGGCCGTATCGGCCGTATGGTTTTCCGCGCTGGTCTGAAGAACCCGAACATCGAGTTCGTAGCGGTAAACGATCCGTTCATGACTCCGGACTACATGGCATACATGCTCAAGTATGACACCATGCACGGTCGTTACGACGGCACCATCGAGTATGATGACAACTCCATCACCGTTGATGGCAAGAAGGTTCTGTTCTTTGCAGAGATGGACCCGAAGAACATTCCGTGGGGCAAGGTTGGCGCTGACTACGTTGTAGAGTCTACCGGCGTATTCCTGACCAAGGAGAAGGCACAGGCTCACATCGACGGCGGTGCTAAGAAGGTTATCATGTCTGCTCCGTCCAAGGACGACACCCCGATGTTCGTAATGGGCGTTAACCAGAACACTTACACCAAGGATATGACCTTCGTATCCAACGCATCCTGCACCACCAACTGCCTGGCTCCGATCGCTAAGGTACTGGACGAGGCATTCGGCATCACCGAGGGCCTGATGACCACCGTACACTCTGCAACCGGCACCCAGAAGGTTGTTGACGGCCCGTCCAAGAAGGACTGGCGCGGCGGCCGTGCTGCTTGCGGCAACATCATCCCGTCCACCACTGGCGCTGCAAAGGCTGTAGGCAAGGTTTATCCGAAGCTGAACGGCAAGCTGACCGGTATCTCCATGCGTGTACCGACCCTGGACGTTTCCGTTGTTGACCTGACTGCTAACCTGGCTAAGCCGGCTACCAAGGAAGACATCTGCGCTGCTATGAAGGCTGCTTCCGAGAAGCCGCTGTCTGAGGGCGGCCTGAAGGGCGTTCTGGGTTACACCGAGGATGCTGTTGTATCTTCTGACTTCCTGGGCGACGAGCGCACCTCCATTTTCGACGCTAACGCTGGCGTTTACCTGACCGACACCTTCGTAAAGGTTGTTTCCTGGTACGACAACGAGTGGGGCTACTCCAACAAGCTGCTGATGCTCATCGAGCACATGGCAGAGGTTGACAACAAGTAATTGCTGCCCACCGGCGTATAAAATGTTTTCAAAAAGCTCTTGTTCTTCGGAACAAGAGCTTTTTTCTTTCTCTCCGGCTTGACGGCACAGGCATATCATGCTATACTTAGTTCAAATTTAGACTATCTATTTTTGAAGCAGGTGATATACATGAATCCCTATATGGAATTTACGCACAAGACCGATCTGGCATACAGCGCAATGTGCCGACCGCTGTGCCGCGAACTCAAGCTGACACAGACGGCGTTTGACATCCTGCTGTTCCTTGCCAACAACCCCGGCCATGACACCGCCAGCGACATCGTGGAGCTGCGCCGGATCAAGGCGAACCTCGTATCAGTCAACGTCAACCGGCTGGTCGAGGAGGGCTATCTGCGCCGCGAGAGCATCCCCGGCGACCGCCGCAAGACCCGTCTGATATGTACCGACAAGGCGCTTCCCATCATCGACCGCGGCCGCGCATTGCAGGCGCAGTTCATCGACCGTCTGCTCTCCGGCATGAGTGATGAACAGCGGCAGGCGTTTGGCGATGCCGTCGGTGTCATCGACCGCAATCTCGACCAGCTCTTGCAGGAGGTGCGCTGATATGACGATGCTTTTCACCGTGCTCGTCACGTTTTTCGCCGGCATGGGCGCTGGCCTCGGCACCGGCTTCGCGGGCATGAGCGCCGCCGCCGTTATCAGCCCCATTCTCATCACCTTTCTGCACATGGACCCGTATATGGCGGTCGGCATCGCGCTCTCGTCTGACGTACTGGCGAGCGCCGTTTCGGCCTATACCTACGGCAAAAACAAAAATCTGGATGTCAAAAACGGCCTGCTGATAATGCTCAGCGTGCTTGTATTCACCGTGGTCGGCAGCTATATCGCCAGCCTGCTCCCCTCGCGAACGATGGGCAGCTTCTCGGTGTTTATGACGTTCCTGCTCGGCGTGAAGTTCATCGTCCGTCCGGTCATGACCACCAAAGAGGCGATGATGAACGTGTCCGCACGCAAACGAGCTGTGCAGTCCATTGTCTGCGGCGTGCTGATCGGGTTTATCTGCGGCTTCATCGGCGCGGGCGGCGGCATGATGATGCTGCTCATCCTGACCTCGGTGCTCGGCTACGAGCTGAAAACCGCCGTCGGCACCAGCGTGTTCATTATGACGTTCACAGCGCTCACAGGCGCGGCCTCGCACTTCGCCATTGGCGGAATGCCTGACCCGCTGATCTGGGCTCTGTGCGTGATCTTCACGCTCGTGTGGGCACGCATCGCTGCCGTGTTCGCCAATAAGGCCAGCCCGAAAACGCTCAACCGCGCCACCGGCGTGATTCTTGTCGTGCTCGGCCTTGCTGTTATGTTATTCTCCAAAATCGCATAAACAAACCCCTTTCCGCTCTGTCGGAAAGGGGTTTTTCAGTTGAAAATTGAGAATATGGATATTTTTTTACCTGAACACAAATTGGTGCTGGAACATGATGGGTACTATTATCACAGCAGTCTGGCGGCCAGAGAGAGGGCAGAACGGAAAGACCGCGCCCTGCGAGAGGCGGGATATCAGGTGCTACGAATCTGTGACAGCCGGGAGCTGGCTGAGCCGGTTGTATTGCAGAAGACGAAAATTCTGTATCGGCTTGATGAGCAGGATAGGCATCTTGACCAAATGATCGCCTCTGTATTTTGCTATCTTGATTTGCAGCCGCTCGATTTTCATCACCGGCGGGATCAATATGCAATTAATCAAATGTATTTTCATGAGCGAAAGAAACGCACTCTGGCGGTAGAATATCCTGCAATCGCGTTGGAGTGGAGCACCCGCAACGCCGACAAGCCTGATACTGTATTCGGCGGTTCACCTCGAAAAGTTTGGTGGCACTGTCCAAAATGTCAGCAGGAGTATCAAGCAACGATCGCTAACAGGACCAAGCGCCGTTCCAACTGTCCGTTCTGTGCCAATCTTCAGGCGTATGAAAAAAACTGCCTGGCAGTGCTCCGGCCGGAAATTGCCGCGGAGTGGCATTCTGCGTTAAATTCCCCTCTGACACCTTATGATGTAGTGCCCGGCTCTGAAAAAAAGTATACTGGATCTGTTCGGAAGGACATGTTTGGAAAGCAGCCATCTGTTCCCGCACCAATTCCCGAAAAAGCAGATGCCCCATCTGTCATCCGAGAACTGGGACGCGATGCGGCTTGGTGAGGCCGTCGGAGCCTGCGCTTATTTGAATCTGGCACTCCACAAAGAATTTGCCGCTTTGGCCCAGTGAGATAGCAGGGCAATCCAATAAGAAATTTGGGTGGAAATGTGAAAAGGCCATGAGTGGCAATGCGAGAAGGGACATGTCTGACAGAGTTCCATCAGCAAGCGGATTCGCGGGGATGGCTGTCCATATTGTTCCGGTCGGCGTCCAAGCAGAGCGTATTGTCTGCAAGCCTGCTACCCTGCCCTTGCTCCTATCCATACAGAGAAATTGAACATTCAATAAAGAACGTGCGTTCTTTTTAGTGCAAATCATGCTGCATTTTCGTATTTTCCTCAGAATCAATCCATATACTATGTTATTTTATGCGCTCGCTTCTCAACGGCAGTTCTCCCTCAAATCTGCGGCTGCACCTGCAGGAACTCCTCTGTTCCCTGTTCTCCGGTTTGCATTTTTGCCGGTTTCGTGGTATATTTTAATATATGCCGTATGACTTTGTAATCGGTCATGCGCGTCAATCTGCGAACACATCATACAAAGGTAGGGAGCAAAGATGAACGGACCTACATTACAAGTGTAGATGCTCGGGCAGTTTACCCTTCGATACGGCGACCGCACCATTTCCGACAGCGACGACCGTTCCCGCCGGGTATGGTCACTGTTGGCCTATATGATATATAACCACGGCCGCTCGTTCGCCCAGGAGGAGCTGATCCATCTGTACTGGAGCAACGGCGAAAAAAGCGCGGATCCCGGAAATGCGCTCAAATCAATCTTCCACCGCATTCGTATCGCGCTGGACAAACTGCAGCCGGGACTTGGCCGCCTGCTCATCCGCCGCAAAGCAGGACGATACTTCTGGAACAACGTTATACCGCTTTCCCTCGATATTGAGGACTTCGAGGCGCATTTTCATGCCGCCGAAGCCGCCGGAGATGACGATGTCCGTCTGGCAGAGTATCAGGCTGCACTGGCACTGTATGCCGGCGATCCGCTGCCGCGCATGACCGATGAAATCTGGACCATTCCAATCGTGGCCTACTATCACAGCCTGTACACCCGTACGGCAGCCGGGGCGATCGAACTGCTTGAAAAGCAGGAACGCACCGCCGAAGCCGTTGCGCTGTGCCATCAGGCGATTCATATTGAGCCGTATCAGGAGGACCTGTATGAGCACCTCATGCGTGGTCTGCTCCGCACCGGCGATATGAAGGGCACTATGTCGGTCTACGAGGAAATGAGCGAGCTGCTGTTTGCGCATTTCGGCGTTATGCCGTCCGAGACGCTGCGCACGCTGTATCGTCAGGCAACACGCACCGTAAACGACCGCACACTGACCATGGACGAGGTTTGCTCTCAGCTTGCGGAGCCTGCGCCGCACGGCGGCGCCATGGTATGCGAATACGACTTTTTCAAGATTCTGTACCGTTCCGAAGCCCGTTCGATCGCACGAAACGGCCATTCAGCGAATATCTGCCTGCTGTCGGTCTCCGGCAAGGACGGCGAAATGCTTGCACGCCGCAGTCTGGACCCCGCAATGAACAATCTGCAAGTGCTTGTCCAGAACAATCTGCGCCGCGGCGATGTGATTGCTCGATGCAGCATTTCGCAGTATATCATCCTGCTGCCGCAGGCGAATTACGAAAACAGCCGCATGGTTGCCGACCGACTGGTAAGCGCGTTTTACCGTCGGTATCCGCACTCGCCTGCACGGCTCCGCTATACGGTGCAGCCGCTGACGTAATCAGACCTTCAAAACAACTGCGTACCGTCTATCCCGCGCACAATAAAGGAGATAAACATGGGTAAACAAAGCTGGAAGCCCGGCAACATGCTCAATCCCGTTCCGGCGGTGATGGTCAGTGTTACCGATGAAGAGCACCGTCCCAACATCATCACGGTGGCTTGGGCGGGTACGATCTGCACCAACCCTCCGATGGTGTCGATTTCGGTCCGTCCGTCGCGGTATTCTTACGATATTATTGAGAAAACCGGTGAATTTGTCATCAATCTCACCACCGAAAAGCTGGCGCGCGCGTGCGACTACTGCGGCGTTGTCAGCGGCCGTGATGTGGATAAATTTGCGAAAACCGGTCTGACGCCCATGCCGGTCGAGCATGTCAGCGCACCCGCTATCGCGGAAAGTCCGGTCAACATCGCCTGCCGCGTGACCGAGAGCCGCGCACTCGGCAGCCATACCATGTTCATTGCCGAGGTGGTCGGCGTGACGGTTGATGACGAATATCTGGACGAAAACGACCGGTTTCATATCAACGATGCGAACCTGATTATGTACTCCCACGGCGAGTATTTTGCGCTCGGCAAATATCTCGGCAAGTTCGGATACAGCGTGCAGAAGAAGAAAAAGAGGAAGAAGTAAGGCGTTTTCAACTGCATACTATTGGCTGAAATATCAAATCGGAATTTGGAAAGGGGTGCACTGCCCTGCTGAGAAAATTGAATTGTTTTTTAAACATCGTTATTGGTTCATTCATAGGAGTTTTTATTGGGTACGGAATTTATAAGTTCTGGCACTTTAAAACTTATCCAAATTTATATGTCATGCAGTCTGCACCGTGGTACACAGAGTTACTGTTGGATGGTGCCATGGTGGTCGTTGTGGTGGTCGTATGTATTATCCTAAAGCTGATTATTTGGAAAAAGTTAAAGCCATAACTTCCAGTTTTCCGCACCATGCAACCCATAACAACGCAAAACCGGCATCTTCCGATGCCGGTTTCTTTTCATTTCATTTCTTTATCAAATTGCTGTTCAGCCCAGCATTCTGCCGCGCAGCAGAATCGTGTGAATGTTCAGCTCCTCATCCAGCAGGAGCACATTCGCCAGCTTGCCCGGCTCGAGAGAGCCGTAATCGTGCTCAACGCCGATAGCGCGCGCCGGATTGGTGGACGCGGAACGAATCGCCTGACCGAGCGGAACGCCCATCTTGACCGCCGAGCGCACGCAGTCCATCAAATTGGTTGCGGAACCCGCAATCGTGCCGTCGTGCAGGGTGGCAAGGTTGCCGCGCACAGTAACCGCCTGTCCGCCGAGCGAATACTCGCCGTCATCCAGTCCGGTCGCCATCATGCTGTCCGAGATCAGGATCACGCGGTTCTCAAACAGCCGGAAGGTCGCGCGAACGACCGACGGATGCACATGCACGCCGTCCGCGATGAGTTCAACCGCCACGTTATCGTTGTCAAAGGCCGCACCGATGACGCCCGGTGCCCGATGAGAAAACGGCGGCATGGCGTTGTACAGGTGGGTCACCTGCCGCGCACCGTGCTTGAAGGCTTCGCAGGCGGTGTCGTAATCCGCTGTCGTGTGCGCAATCGAGATACGCACCTCGCCTGCCAGCTCGTCAATGGTCTCCATCGAACCCGGCAGCTCGGGCGCCAGGTCACACAGCTTGAACAGGCCGCCGGCTTTTTCCTGCACCCGGCGAAACATGGCCGCGTCCGGTGCATGCAGATAAGCGCCGTTCTGCGCACCCTTTTTCGCCTCGGAAATGAACGGGCCTTCCATGTTGATGCCCACAAGCGCCGCGTCATTACTCTCCACCTGATAGGTTGCGGCGGCTTCGGCAATCTGTGTCAGCTTGTCCTCAGGATAGGTCATAGTCGCCGGACAGATGGCGGCCACGCCGATCTGTGCCTGATACTTTGCCAGTGTAGAGATAGCCTCATGCGTGCCGTCGCAGAAATCGCGGCCCATGCAGCCGTGAAAGTGCAGATCGACCAGTCCGGGCACGGCGTACAGACCGCCCATATCCACCGCATCCGCGCTCACCTCCGCGGATGCAATCCGGTCGTCCGAGATGGACAGTCCGCCAGTTTTGAACGTGCCATCCGGCTGATATACCCTCAAATTGCTAAATTCCATAACTTCGCTTCCTTTTTAGAGCAAATCGCCGCACTTAGACAGTGCCGCCTCGTCCGCTACGATAGAAACATCGGTGTGCAGCTGCAGGATGGATGCCGGAACCTGAGGTGTTACCGGGCCGAAGAACGCTTCGCGGACGGTCTCTGCCTTGTTTTCACCGGAAACCACCAGCACGATGCGCCGTGCCAGCATGATGGTCTGCACGCCCATGGTATAGGCCTGCCGCGGCACGTCATCCGCCGACGCGAAAAAGCGCTTGTTGGCCTCGATGGTGGACTCGGTCAGGTTCACGCAATGCGTGCCCTTGGAGAAATACTCGTCCGGCTCGTTGAAGCCGATGTGTCCGTTCAGACCCATGCCGAGCAGCTGCAGGTCAATGCCGCCCGCCGCCTTGATGGCCGCATCGTAGCGCTTGCACTCCCGCTCGGCGTCAAGCTGCGCGCCGTCCGGCAGATTGATGCGCTCTGTCGGCACATTCACCGCGTCGAAGAAGTTTTTGTGCATGAAATAGTGATAGCTCTGTTCGTGATCGGGTGTCAGGCCGCGGTATTCGTCCAGATTGAAGGTTGTGCAGCCGCCGAAATCCACATCACCCTTGTTATACCATTTAATCAGCTGCTCGTAAATGCCGATCGGCGACGAACCGGTCGCCAGACCGAGTACGGAATCCGGTTTGAGAATAACCTGTGCCGAAATGATGTTGGCTGCCTTGCGGCTCATGTCGTTATAATCCTTAGCGCGAATGATTTTCATGGAATACCTCTTTCTTCTGTCTCCGGAAATAGAAAGGGCAGGCAATGTGCCCGCCCTTTCCATTGCGCGGAGCGCAATTTCGTGATATGCAAACAAGATAGGTTTGGTTGCGTAGATTTTACAGCATCTTTGCCATTTCGTCGGCTACGAACTGGACCTTGGTGCCAATGATAACCTGAACTGCGGTCTGCGACGGACGCATTACGCCAGCCACGCCTGCAGCCTTGATCTTTTTCTCGTCGACGAGCGTGCCGTCCTTGACTTCCAGACGCAGACGGGTAATGCAGTTATCCAGAGATTCTACATTTTCCTTGCCGCCCAGACCTTCGAGGACTGCAGCTGCAATAGCGGTGAAGTCGTTATTTGCCAGCTTGGCATTCTTGTCAACCTCTGCGAAGTCGGCTTCTTCATCCTCACGGCCCGGGGTCTTGAGGTTGAACTTGGTGATCGCAAAGTAGAATACCAGATAGAATACAACGAATGCTGCGATACCCAGCGGGATGATCATCAGCGTGTTGTTCGCTGCCGGCAGGAAGGACGAGAATACGAGGTCGGTCGCGCCTGCGGAGAAGCAGAAGCCTGCACGGAAGCCGACATAGTAGGTGATAATGGCGAAAATGCCGTACAGAGCAGCATAAACAACATACAGCGGGAAGCACAGGAACATGAAGCCGAACTCAAACGGCTCGGTAACGCCGCAGATGAATGCACAGATGGCAGCGGACAGGACCAGACCGATAGCAGCCTTTTTGTTCTTGGCCGCCTTGATCATCGCGAGAGCCGCACCGGCAACACCGAACATCATGCAGGGGAAGAAGCCGGACATATACATGCCGAGGCTCCAGCCAATGACATTGCCGGTGATGCCGACATCGCCGGTCTGAAAGCCGGCCCAGTAGTTCTGCAGGTCTCCGAGGCCGATGGTGTCAAACCAGAATACATTGTTCAGCGCGTGGTGCAGGCCGGTCGGGATGAGCAGACGGTTAAGGAATGCATAGATGCCGGCGCCGATACCGTCCATGCCGATGATGCCTTCGCCAACAGCTACCAGAGCGCTGAAGATGACAGGCCATACGAACAGCAGGACAACGGATACCGCGATGGAAACCAGACCGGTTACGATGGCAACGCAGCGCTTGCCGCTGAAGAATGCCAGCCAGTCCGGGAGCTTCGCGTTTTTGAAGCGGTTATAGCAGCTTGCGCCGATGATACCGGCGATGATAGCGATAAATACGTTCTGGATCTTGTCAAATGCCAGCGTTTTTACCGGATCATCCGCGATTGCGGGCATCAGCGTGGTAACAACGCCGGTGCTCAGCAGGTTGGTCATCATCAGCCAGGATACCAGACCGGCCAGTGCCGAGGTACCCTCGCGGTCGTCGGATAGTCCGACTGCAACACCGATGACAAACAGCCATGCCATATTGTCAATCAGCGCGCCGCCTGCCTTTATCAACAGGAAGCCAATGTTATACAGTGCACCGCTCGTGGCCGCACCCGGCACGCCCATAACGCCCGGAGCGATCGCGTAGCCGAGACCCATCAGGATACCGCAGATCGGCAGCGCAGCTACCGGCAGCATCAAAGCCTTGCCCAGCTTTTGCAGTTTTTTCATCATAAGAGTTTCCCCTCCTTATTTTGTGGACCGCCGAAGCGGCCGATTGTGTTGACGGATGGGAGAGCCGAACTCCGTTTCCGTCCCCCTATTTCATCGCCGTTCACACCCAGCGAAATGAAATCCTTACAAATTACTCTCGAGGAACGCCTGCATTGCAGCTGCAGCGGTCTCCTCGTCCTCACCCTCGATGGTAAGCTTTACGGTATCGCCGCCCTTAACGCCGAGTCCCATCACGCCCATGATGCGCTTGGCATCGACTTCCTTTTTCGGGCTGGCGATCATGATTTTCGAGGCAAACTTGCCTGCCTCCTTGACCAGCAGTCCGGCCGGTCGAGCGTGGATACCCAGTGCATCCGTAATCGTATATTCAATGGTCTTCATCTCAGAATTACTTCCTTTCCGTTACTTGGTTTCCAGGTGCAGCAGTACGTCGCCTGCAGAAACCGTTTCTCCTGCCACGGATTTTACGTCCTTGAACGTATCCGGATTGCAGATTAAAACCGGCGTTACGATCTTGTAGCCTTCGGCCTTGATGGCCTCCGGGTCAAATTCGATCAGCGTGTCGCCCTTCCTGACCTGATCACCGGCCTTGCAGCAGGCCTTGTAATGCCTGCCCTCCAGCTGTACGGTGTCGATGCCAACGTGGATGAGCAGCTCTGCACCGCCCGCCGTGGTCAGCGATACCGCGTGACCGGTCTCAAACATCACATCCACCGTGCCGTCCGCCGGAGCAACAATGCGTCCTTCGGTCGGCTCGATTGCAATGCCCGGACCGAGAATGCCCTGTGCGAACGTGGGATCGGGTACGTCCTCCAGTGCTACCACCTTGCCGGCAACCGGCGCCGTTATCTCGATGCCGCTGTCGCCGCCAAACAGATTTTTCAGTTTACCAAACATTTAGCTCACAACCTTTTTGATTCGGCAATACCGCATGGTTGAACACGAGTGATTTGCGCGTAAATTGTGCGGTGTTGCCTTAAGTATGCCTGTTTTGTCCGAAAACATACAGAAAATAAAAAGAACCAAACTTCTGCACAGATACAACTTGCCCTTTGATGGCAATTCCTGCGAGAAATCTGGTTTTGCCCGCCGAAGCGGTAACAATCCATTTCAAACGGATACTGTTTACTTGTTAATTGCAGTATAACAAACTTTTCTCACCTTGGCAAGAGCAACCTGTCGAATTAGTTGCCAAATTTTCGCGTTGTTTTTCTGCACTTTGCACAAAAAACAAGTCCGCACTGCTTGTGCAGTACGGACTCCGTGATTACTTTTTATCATCAATGTGCTCCATCACACGGGCGATGTGAATGGTGAGATACAGCAGCTCATTCTGTCCGGAGTGGAAATTTTTCTCCCTCTGGACGTACACGCGAATCTTGTCCGCACAGGCATACGCCTTCGGGTACTTGAACCGCACCACATCGAGCAGATCGCTGTCCTCATCGCCGTAGCCTTCTCCGCTGACGATACGCCGTGCGTAGAACTTGAGGTGCGTGACAAACCGGTAGTAATTGAGCGATTCATCATCCGGACGGAAACCGTATTCATCGTAAACGATGCGGAAAACCGCCTGCAGCAGATAGGTCATGTCGTAAATATCGCGGATTTCACCACCGAGCTGTGCATTGACAAAGTGCAGCGCGATAAACGCTGCCTCATCATCCGTGAACTCCACGCCGGTCTCCTCCTTGACGATCTCATTCGCCTTGAGACCCACGCGGAATTCGTCCTTGTACAGCTGCCGGATGTCCCACAGCAGCGGATTGGGCAGTACAATGCCCTCCTTATAGCGGTTGACGGCCGCCGAGATATGATCGGGCAGCGTAACGTAAATGCTGTCCGACAGCTCCTTGCCGAGCGCGATCTTCGCATGGTTGATAATGCGTTCGCTCATCAGGAAATGCGGCAGCGGAATGCTTGTTATCAGCTGCTGGAACCGGTCGAAAAGCTGATCCGAGTGCAGCGTGAACCGCTTTTCCACCTTGTCCGGCGGTGCTTCGTCACCTGCGCGGCGGCCGAAGCCCAGACCGCGCCCCATAAGCACAGTCTCCGCACCGTTTTCATCCAGCGCGACCACAACATTGTTGTTAAGTACCTTTTCTATTTTCACGTCCGCGCCTCCTGACCCGCACCGCAGCACGCATCAAACGCTTCACGCGCCGCACGGACTGCATTTTCGTCGCACTGCCACAAACTGAATTCGCTCAGTCCGGGCAGCCCCATCGGCACATTTTCGCGCCGGAACTGCATTCTGCTGTTTTCCACCCGCTTTGCGGAAAGATGGAAGGCATTCGCGCCTGTTTTCGGCTGCAAATCGCGGATAACATCGGCGTTTACGCCTGCACCGACCAGAATCTGCACGTCCTCTCCTGCTTTTGCAACCAGCGCGCGCAGTAAATCCGCGCCTGCGGTGCAGTCCGCCTGCTGCCCTGAGGTCAAAATGGTATCCACACCCAGCCGCTTTGCGGTTTCCAGTGCCGCAAACGGATCGCGGCAGACATCGAACGCACGGTGCAGCGTCACACCGCAGCCGCCTGCAAGCGCGATCAGCTTTTCCATGCGCGCCTCGTCAAGATCGCCCTCGGGTGTGAGCACGCCGATGACAATGCCGTCCGCGCCGAGCGCGGCAAAGCGCTTCACCTGACGGCAGAGCAGCTCAAATTCGCTTTCCGTATACAAAAAATCGCCGCAGCGCGGACGCAGCAGCACACGAACCGGTACGGAAACCCGTTCCCGCACCATGCGGAACAGATCCTCATCCGGCGAAGTACCGCCGATCATTAAATTTGCGCATAACTCCAGCCGCATAGCACCGCCGCGCTCCGCGCTTACCGCAGACTCGACCGAGTGGGCACAAACCTCCAGAACCGGTTTCATTTCCTGCTCCTCCTTCGAGACAAAATAACGCTTGGCAAATTATGTGATTCAATCCACACTGTTATCCGTTAATTATATCACCGAAAACCGCATAGGTCAACGCAGGTTTTTACAGCATTCTGCACAATAAAAATCAGATGTTTTCATATAAAATAAACCACCTCCCCGCTTCGTATGCAGAGAGGTGATTTGCAGTATTTTCCGCATAATGGCGGCTGATCTCGACCATGCCGCGGATACCGTCGATCGGTGTACGGACATCATAGCGCTGACAGATATTTGCGTCCATATTCCCAAAAAATTCTCCGCGCTTTTGGCTGTTTCTTTTCTTCGGCTGAGCTGTCTTGTCAGTTTGTATAAAAATACAAAGAAGTTTTGCACAAATCGGATAGTTTGCAGGAATGCAAGCATACTTATGCAAAGAGACCGCATATTTTGTTGTTTTTTTAACGATTTTGTGCTATACTGAATATACAGCCCATAAAATGGGTAATGCGCGCCGGAGCAGTTCCGCTGCACCGGGCCGACAGGAGAGGTGTTTTATGAACAGTATTACGACCCGCGTTTGGATCGCGGGAGCAAGCGGCAGACTGGGTTCCGCGCTTAGTCATCGTTTCGGCGGCAACACAGCATATAAGCTGGTAACCAGCGACCGCGATGTACCGGTTGAGGATGTATCCGTTGTCGGCCGTTTTGCCGATATCAACCATCCGGATGTCATCATTAACTGTGCCGGCCTGACCGACGTGCAGGCCTGCGAGGAGAACCCCGAAGAAGCGTATAAGATCAACGCCATCGGCGCCCGCAATCTGGCGACCGCTGCAAGACGCATCGACGCAAAATTCATTCAGATCTCGACCGACGACGTATTCGGCGGCGACGAAGCCAAGGCTTTCTGTGAGTTTGACGATCCCCATCCGACCACGATGTACGGCAAGAGCAAGTACGCCGGTGAAAAGCTCGTGCGCGAACTGACCGACAAGCATGTTATCGTGCGTTCGTCGTGGCTGTACGGCGTCGGCTCGTACGACTTTGTTGACCGCGTGCTCGATACGGCGGCAAAGGAAGGCGCGGTCCATCTGCCGGAGGACGAGATTTCCTCCCCGACCTCGGCGAAAGCGCTCGCCGGCTTTATCGACTGCCTGATGCACAGCCGCGAGTACGGCCTGTTTCACGCATCGTGCGACGGCTCGTGCTCCCGTGCAGAGTACGCCCGCGAAATTCTGCGTCTCGCCGGCAAGGAAAATGTGCCAGTCACCTCGGCCTCCGAGAACACTGCGCTGCGTCCGCGCTTTACGCTGTTGGATAACATGATGCTGCGTATCACTGGTTTGTATCAAATGCCGGACTGGCATGACGCGCTGAGCGAATACATGGCTCACCGGAAGACGGGAGTAAATAAATGAATGAAGTAAAAGAGAAAAAGAAACTCGGTCTGACTACAAAGATCTTCATCTCGCTGATCGCCGGTGCGATTGTCGGCATTGCACTCAATATGTTTGCAGCTGATGTGGATTTTGTGCAGAACGTGCTGGTAAACGGCGTATTTTATGTTGTTGGTCAGGGCTTTATCCGCCTGATGCAGATGCTGGTCGTACCGCTGGTATTCTGCTCGCTGATCTGTGGCGCTACTGCCATCGGCGACAGTAAAACGCTCGGCAAGGTCGGCGTAAAAATCATCGGCTTCTACATTTTCACCACGATGATGGCAGTTGCCGTTGCACTCGGCATCGGTCTGCTGATCAAGCCGGGCATGGGCTTGGATATGTCGCAGATCCAGACCGCCGAAGTCACCGCTTCTTCGGATTCGGTCAGCTTTGCGGAAACCCTGCTGAACATTATCCCGAAAAACCCGATCGGCGCACTGGCCAACGGCGAAATGCTGCAGGTTATCGTGTTTGCGCTCATCATCGGCGTTATCCTCGCCAAGCTGCAGGATAAGACCCAGCTGGTAACGAACTTCTTCCAGCAGGGCAACGATATTATGATGGAAATGACCATGATGGTCATGGGTCTGGCTCCCATTGGTGTATTCTGCCTGATCTCTAAGACCTTTGCCGGTCTCGGTTTCTCCGCCATGGTGCCAATGTTCAAGTACATGGGCGCGGTGCTGCTGGCGCTGTTCATCCAGTGCTGCGGCGTATACCAGATTCTGCTGGCGCTGCTTACGAGACTCAATCCGCTGCGTTTCCTCAAGAAATTCGCTCCGGTTATGGGCTTTGCGTTCTCGACCGCAACCTCTAACGCCACTATCCCGATGAATATCGACACGCTGGAGGAAAAAATCGGCGTCAACCGCCGTATTTCGTCCTTCACCATCCCGCTCGGCGCGACCATCAACATGGATGGTACGTCCATCATGCAGGGCGTTGCCGTTGTATTCGTTGCACAGGCGTTCGGCATCCAGCTGACCCCTGCGGATTATCTGACCGTTATTGCGACCGCAACGCTCGCCTCCATCGGTACCGCAGGCGTGCCGTCGGTTGGTCTGGTTACGTTGGCGATGGTATTCGATTCGGTCGGTCTGCCGGTTGCCGGAATCGGTCTGATCATGGGTATCGACCGTATCCTCGATATGGCGCGTACTGCCGTTAATATCACCGGCGACGCTGTCTGCACCACGATCGTGGCGCATCAGGACGGCGCACTGGATAAGTCTGTATTTAACAAGAATTAAATCAAACTGACAGGAAAAACCCCGTATTTCGTAAGAAATACGGGGTTTTTCTGGTGCCGCCAGCCGGAATCGAACCGGCACGGTATCGCTACCGGGGGATTTTAAGTCCCCTGCGTCTACCAGTTCCGCCATGGCGGCGTGTAAATATTATACCAGAATGGATTCAGTCTGTCAAACCATGTGCGCCGCCGGTTTGAGGTTTTTTCAATCCCGCCTCTGCTGCTTTCCTATTGCGGTTTTTCAGAAAAAGCGATACAATAAATATAATAGTTCTCCTGTGCAGAAATGAGCATACGATACGCTTTTCATGCCGTTCCGGCTATGCATTTGACGTACCAATTCGATGTCAGAGAAAAAATTTTTGAAACATGCGGAACAAACCATACGGAACAAACGTCTAAGCTAATATATGGCAATTCCCCCACCGCAGCAGCAGCCGTGCTGTCGATGGCATTTGTTATTGTCATATACAGGATAGAGAGTATAAGCATTAACAGTGAAAAGGAGGAAAAATATGAAACGGTTTCAGAAGGCGTTACTCGGTGTTGTGGTAAGCGGTGCATTGCTGTTCTCGGCACAGGCGGCGGAACTGTCCAGTTCGGCACAGGATACGCTGCAATCGGCTATGACTAAGGTACAGCAGGAGATCAAGGATTACGGTCAGTTGAAAACACTCGGCTTTACCGGTGAAAACTGTGAGATTATCCTCTCGAACCTCAACGCGAAACAGTATTTGGTTAACCTAACAGCTGACAGCACACACAAGTATGGTATTCTGGACAAAACGACCGGAAAGCTGGTCGTTCCGGTGGAGTACGATTATTATATTCCGCTTGGCGGCACGGAAACACTGGTTAGCCAGTACGATGCGGATCATCACCCCAGCTACTGGTTCGCCGATGAAACCGGCAAGCTGACGCCGATGAAGCTGCCGTCCGGTTATGAGCTTGCAACGTATGAGCCGAACAGCAATGTGTTCATACTCTACAAAAATGTGAAAAAGCCAGTATATGATTCGCATTCTGCCGATGGTCCGGCTACACTGATTGAAGATGTCACCTTCTTTGCTCTGGCCGACAAAGACATGAACATCATTCTCGACGACATCGACATGGTACCGGACTGGTACGCTGATTTCTTCATCGCCAAGACTGGAAGCACTAAGTGGGAACGTGTTGGCAAGGCAGGCGCGGACGGCAACGGCACCTGCGGTCTGTTCGACCCGAAAACCGGAAAATTTGTCGGCAAGCATGATTTTAACCAGATTTTCTGGTACGATCAGCACTTTATCGGCACACGCAGCAGAGGCACAAAATCTTATCTGCTGGATGGCAAGGGCGGCGAAACCCTGCTGCCCGCAAACGTCAAGGAGTACAGCAGCTGGGCCAAGACCGAAGTCGCTGCCGCAGAAGATCACGGTCTCACCGAGTCGTTCTCCTATCCCAAGCTGGACATTACCCGCGAAAACTTCACCATGCTGGCGATGAACCTGTACAACAAGATTTATCCCAACAAGGAGATTCCGGCTCTGGAAACCAAGTTCACCGATTGCAGGGACGACCCGAACGTGAACAATGCCGCCGTACTCGGCATTGTCACCGGCTACGAGGACGGCACCTTCCGTCCGTACAAGACCATCTCCCGCCAGGAGGCGGCCACCATGCTCGACCGCCTGTACGCAGCACTCGGCGGCCAGACCGAGTTGATTGTCGACCCTGCCTACGCCGATGATGCACAGCTTGGGGACTGGGCACGCGGCAGCGTTTACGCCATGCGCCAGACCGGCATCATGCAGGGCAAGGAAAATAATCGGTTCTGCCCAACCGACGGCTACACCGCAGAGCAGTCCATTGTGACCATCGAGCGCATGTATCAAATCATCAAATAACCAGCCATACCAAAAAGGACTTCGTTTTTACGAAGTCCTTTTTGCTTACTCATAACGTCCCATGGAAATCTCGGTGACGACACCGTTTTCGATGGTGACATGCAGCAAGTCAATCATCATTTCGTCCCGTGCGTCAAGTGAGCCGTACAGATCGAGGAACCGTGCTTCGCTGTCTCCGACACGCAGTCCGCGCACGGTTTTGTGCCGCCAGAACAGCCACCGACGGGTCAGTGGAATTTCATCCGGTGCCTCGGTGATAATAACGCGATTACGGCTCTTATCCCACCGTATCTGCGGAATATGACTGTCCCACAGGTACGAAAACGGTGTGTACAGTACACCATTTCGTTCCACGCCGGAGACAGCGGTCTCAGCACCGTGCAGTGTGTAGGTTTTGCCGTCTGTCGTACCGCCAAGGCGCTCTACAACCTCGTAAAGTGGGATATATGGCTCGTTTTTGTACAGAATAACCGGATTCTCCAGCGTGATCGGTTCACCGTTCTGCAGGGCTTCCCTGCTGCCGATTTCTATGCTGAGCGACGTGTTCGTCCGCTCCAGATAGCCGATTCGCCAGGCCGCCAGTCCAATCGCAAGCACAAGCGCCAGCAGCGGCAGCCAGTATTTTTTCACAATACGCATGATTTTCCTCCCTGATTACGTCTCTGTGTCATGCGCAGCATGGTGACGAGCGCCTGCTCGATGGTGCAGCCATCCTTCGGGCAGAATTTGCTGCCGCTCTTGCCCTGCAGGATGCCGCCCTGCTGCATCGCGTAAACCGAATCCTTCGCCCAAAGGCCGATACTGCCGTTGTCGGCATAGATTTTCGCAGAATTTCCGCTCGAAACCGTACCGCACAGCACGTTGTACAGTCGGTGCAGAATCACTGCTGCCTCCTAATGCGAAAGCTCGCGCGTCAGCCGAAACGTGCCATTCTCGCAGCCGGTGACGATACCGAGCAATGCGGTATCTGCATCGGCATACAGCCGCACAGCACGAGCACGGGCAGCATAACCATTCGTTTTTTCATGCTCCCTATCCCCTTGCCAAATGAATTTATATACAATATATAGTATATAACCCTTCTGTCCCTGTCAACTGTGACACGAAAATAAGTTTTTGAGAGAACTTTGTCACACTTCCCCCGTCTAACGGTTATAGTAAGTGAAGAACTTCACAGGCAGGAGGTATTTTTTATGAAAAACGGCGTTATTTGTGTGCAGCCGCGCTGATCGCAAGCAGCATGGCGGCGGGAGTCGGTGCTGCAAGCGATAAACCAAACGCCGATGATACCCAGCTTGGCGATTGGGCACGCAGCAGTGTGTATGCGATGCGCGAGATCGGCATTATGCCGGGCAAGGAGAATAACCGGTTCCGTCCTAAGGATGGGTATACGCAGGAGCAGGCTGTTGTAACGGTGGAACGGGCGGACTTCATCCCAAACTTTGTGTAAACCTCCAACAAGGTGTAGAATAGAAGCAGGATGACATTCAGGAACTGTTCAAGGACACTATCGCGGAGTTCATGGAAAACGGTCTGGAGGCCGAGCTGGACGATCAGCTGGGCTACAACCGGTATGACTACAAGAACAAGGAACGGATAACAGCCGGAACGGGCACAGCAGCAAAACCCTGCGCACCAGTTTTGGCGATGTAGAGGTATCTGTGCCGCGGGATCGCAAGAGCGAATTCGACCCCAAGGTGCTGCGGAAAATCAGACCAGCATCAGCCAGGACATCGAGGAGAAGATTCTGTCGATGTATGCAAGGGCATGACGACCAGCGATATCGAAGCACATATTCAGGATATTTACGGCGTAGATGTCTCTGATACCACAGTAAGCCGTATCACAGATAAAACCTTCCAAACCTTCCCGTAGCGAAAGAGTGGCAGCAGAGGCCGCTGGAGTCCATTTATGCGGTTGTTTTTCTGGATGCGATTCACTACCATGTCCGCAGTGAAGGACAGATTGTAAAGAAGGCCGTCTATATCGCCATCGGTATTGATCTTGATGGTCGGAAGGATGTTCTGGGAATGTGGGTTGGCGAGAACGAAAGTGCGAAATTCTGGGCTACCGTACGGAACAGCCTGAAAAATCAGGGCGTCGAGGATATTTTCATTGCCTGTACGGATAATTTGACCGGTTTTTCTGCGGCGATCGAGGCGGTCTATCCCAAGACGGAAATCCAGAACTGCATCATCCATCAGCTTCGAAATTCCAGCAAATATGTCTCCTACAAGGATTTGAAGGCACTTATGACTGACTTGAAAGCAGTCTACGCAGCGGTAGATGAACCGGCTGCTTTGGCTGCGTTAGACACGTTCGCAGAACACTGGGACAAGAAATATCCTAAGATTTCTCAGTCGTGGAGGGATAACTGGGCAAATCTCAGTACCTATTTTAAGTTTCCTCAGGCACTTCGGCGGCTGATCTATACAACCAACACTATCGAAGGATTCAACCGTCAGCTCAAGAAGGTAACCAAGTCGAAATCCGTGTTTCCGACCGATGACAGCCTTTTCAAAATGCTGTATCTGGCGATGATCGACATCACGAAAAAGTGGAGCGGCCGCAAACAGGACTGGAGCATGATTCATGCCCAGCTGGCAATCTACTTCGAGGATCGGATGCCCAATTGACAATCCGGCTCGGAGGTCAAGGAGCGCTGCGCCGTCGACGAGACTCCAATGGACGAGGGTGCCCCTTGACTTTCGCCCCCGTTGGCGTTATGTTGTAAACAAGGCGGGCGCAGCCAACGCCGCTCCCGCCTTGAAATATAAGTTCTATTTTACACCGCTTTTTGGTGGTTACACAGAATTCGGGATAGGCCCGCTGTTAGCTTTGCAAACTGCTGTACTTTTTCTTCAATATATATATTGCATTCTCATAACAGCATAGTGCAGCAATCCCAGCCTGGATGACCGCGTCACACATTGCAGTAGCAATTCTGTCAGATTTGTGGTATTCTTTTTGTGAGCCATTAGGGTTTCTCCTTTACATCATGATTTTTTCGACAACTATCATTTTACAGGAGCCCTGATGGCTTGGCTATTGCCTATTTGCTTTTGCGAACTTGATATACGCTATCTTTTTAGTTTGCGCAACTTATTGTACCTTATCGAGTCTGCAAATAATTTTGCGCATAAATCTTGACGGGATCTCACTCGTCTGTATAATAATTTGACTGTGTGTATACACATTAACACAAAAAGAAGCCGCCAACTCGGAATGGGCAAGCGAGTTGGCGGCCAATTTTTTAGGATGTTTCGTATTCGAAAATTACTAACGTGTTGCAAAAATTTTTTTGCGTTTTCAAGGTGTTAGCCAGAGAAGATTATTCCCACTCGCTCCTGTCAGAAGTTTTCTAAACAGATTTGCTTATGGGATTTAGCTCAGATTATTGGTATTCTTTTCATTATTCAGATAGTAGAGGCTATCTGATCTTTTGTTGCCATAGTGTTGCCAGAAAAACGGATTCATTCATCCTCAGAATCTGCACTTTCAATATTATCGCGCAAATCACTGAGGGTGACTCCATCTTTTGTAAAATACCGCCATCCATTCACATGGACATTATCGGACCAACCATATCGCTCTGTAAGAAGCTTACCAGCAAGCCCAGTGACAGAATATCTTTCCCCCTCAAACTCTACCTGATTTTTCCTGTCAAGCACCCGTGCAATGATGGACTCATCGTAAAGAAAGGAAATTTCCTCACCCACATTGATGTGCAGTAAAGTGAAAGAATTATTTGAACGCTTTGTTCTTCTCTCAGCAAGTTCTTGCTCCTGCGCCTGTCCCTCGGTAGGCACATACAGCTTCAACTTGTCCTGATCACCTCTCAGAGCCGCTATATTCTTAAAAATACGATAAGCCCTTTCAGGGGAAATCTTGAAAAATTCCCGCTCACGCATTCTACCGTTGTCGAGCTGCTCCCGGGCATGGAGAGAGTCATCCACTTGGTCAATAATGCTATGTATATTTTCTTCAACCATTGCCGGGTTCTCCACCTCATAAACGGCGTAGCACCGAAATGAAAGCGGAATATTGGTCGGCGCATTGAGTTCCTGTAATCTTCTCTCGATGTCGTTACGTCCCGTCATGCCAATCTTAACCCATCCTTCAAGGCATGGGTTAGTAAGAATGTAAACAAGGCCTTCTGACATAGCACAATCTCTCCTCTACATCTATATCAAATATCAAGTCTGTTTCTTGAGCAAAAATTCATCAAAGTGACTTATTGTATGTCGACTTATTGTATTCATTATTGTACCATTTATGTTGGAGGTTTGCAAGTATGGATATTGTAAAGGTTTTTGGAGACAACGTGAAGCGTTATCGGCAGACCCTGGGGATCTCCCAAGAGGCCTTTGCAGAGAAATGTGGTCTTCACCGAACATATATTAGCGCAATCGAGTGCCATCGTAGAAGTATATCACTTGAAAACATTCAACGTATAGCTGATGCACTTGAAATTGAAACATATAAGCTATTTCTGGAGGAATAAGCATGGCACGAAGGAAAATATATAGCAACTTAAATAAAATAGGTCAGTATCGCCCACATCATGTTGATGGACAAACTCTTTATAAAGTATTTCAATGTCTCAATCCCGATTGTACGGAGATGATCACTGTCAAAAAAGATGATATCGACGAAGATTATTCTATTATTTGCCCCAAATGTGGATATGAACATTATTCTGGTGGAGAGCAACACTTGTTTGATTTTTCTATGGATGTTAATAATGATAATGGAGAGGCTGTTTCTGTGCAAGAAGGAGAGTTTGTCGTCTCTCATGATGAATACATAGAAAATGCTCCACTGTATAAGTACTGTTTAATTTGCAATACCCTTAAACCTATTGAGTGCTTCCACAAACACGCTGTCCTGAAATCTGGAAGACAGGGTGAGTGTATAATGTGCAAAACAAATTATAACGCTATTAAAAACGGAACCAGAACTTCTGATCAGCACTTTGAATCTTCTCAGAAACGCCGTCTCTTAATTGAGGTTGCTGGCACAACTCGTGTGAGCCGCAAGGCAATTGAACGAAAATATGGTCTTAGATGTTTCAATTGCGGAGAGGATTTGAGTGGCGTAACTTCCAACAAGGAAAAACCGATAGATCATACATTGCCAGTCTACTATTTGTGGCCTGCAACAACTGACTCTGGAACCTTGCTCTGTCGTGTTTGCAATGGCAATAAGACCGGCAAATGGCCTTCTGAATTTTATACTGATGCTAAACTGCACCAATTAGCTGTACATACTGGCTTTGACTATCATTTGCTGGCCGGAGAACCACAATATAATCCAGAAGCTCTTAGGAGATTGCAAAATCCAGCTGATGTCGATGCACTGCTTGTGAAAAATTCTGGACATATGGACGAAGTATGCAAATTGAGAAATCGCATCCTTGCTGATACAGGAATCGATTTCTTCAAGTATGCGACTGCTCTATCAGAGTCCTGGATTACCTATGCAAATTCACTCATAAAATGAACTCTACAAATGAGGCGGGCATTAATCCCACCTCATTTTTTTTGTAGGAACAAATACTGATGCTCTACAGTTACTCCTTTATCTTTGATACCGTGCTTTTCGATCGTTCTGACATCTTCTCCAGCCAGATAAACAAGATCAAACCAAGATCCTGCACGCTTTGAAAGCTCAGCACCCATATCTGTGGTTTTAGTTTTACCAAGATGCAAAATTACCTTTGCATTGTCATTTAAAACATCAGCACACATTTCAAAGAAACTGTAATAAAGATCGAAGTTTTTTTCTTGTAGCTTATCTAAGAATTTTTCGTCAGCTTTTTTATAATCTTTCGGCTCCCATCCACAAAGCCAAAGCCGCATCCAATTTTGCATATAAAACCGAATAGAGTCTGCAAAAGGAGGTGAACAGATTATAAAATCTGCTTTGATATTTTTAGCTGCTAGATCTTTGTAATCACCATATACAGCACGGCCTCGCGTTATTTGAGACTGTTCAAGTTTTGCATAGCTAGCATTAACTTTCTGAACAACCTTTTCAATTACACTTTTATACTCGAATTCCCCCGTAGGCGCATACGGTGTTAATGGATGTGAATGCCGTGAAAGCGCATAGGGCCTATTTCCATGTAACACGTGTAAAAGCGCGGAAAAAACCATTGCTTCTTCGGGCGAAATTGAAGAAAATCTGTTAAGGAAAAAATCCCTTGCGCACAAAATTTCTTTATATGTCTCATGCTCGAAATATTGTGGAAGTTTCCCGTTGAATCCGAAATCCTCATATTCTGTGATAGATTTGCTACCTTTGTTGTTTTTAATGTAATCATCTAGTTGACATATAACATCTTCCACACCACTATAATTAGGCTTTTCAACTTTGGCTTTGGTAACAACATACGCCAACTCGCTTAAATCATTTCCTATCCCAACTCGCCCTTGCAGACAAGCTTCAAAAGGAATAGTACCCACTCCACATAAAGGATCTAAAACCACATCACCTTCGCTTGTAAATTCAGAAATAAGCCAATGGGCTATCGCTGGTTTCAATTTCCCGTGATAAGAACAAAGTGAGTGCCAGGGGTGTCCCCAGTTTCTATTCCCGTAGGGAGTTTGCTTATATGGCAGACAGGAAACGAATTCTTCTGCTTTTTTTCTAAACGCTATATCCATCATTTCTCCAATCTGTATCTCAACAATCTTTGTGTTAAGATCATGCCATTCTTGGAACGTCTTTTACGTAATATTTCTTCATCATATAAGGAGAACCCATACTGGACGCAAATGTTTGAAAGGATCTGATGCGTCGGAATGTGTACCCCGGCAAATTGAGAATCCCCAATATCCATTGTAAATAGGCCACCAGGCTTGACGGATTTGCTTAGTTTTTGAATAACCGTATCCATATCTCTGAAATATCCTGCAACCATTTTGGGAATTCGATCATCGTAAGAAACCGGTTGTAACTGTTCCAAATATGGCTCTACTACTGGCAAAATCGTATCTATTACTGTTCGTTTTGAAACGTTGTTGATTCCTGCTATGATACCTTTTGAATGAAAGCGGGGTAAATCACTTTCGCTCGTTATAAAATCATTCAATTTAAGTTCCAACTTTGTGTTGCGAATGTAATTTGTTCCATTAAGATATGGGGGCGAGGTGATAACGCAATCAAAAGCATTAACATAGTCATTATCACGGGCATCATCGCTAACTTTTACTGTTCCACATTTGATAATAGATTTATGATGTTGAATATCAAAAATTATTTCATTTACCTTATCAGCAAAACACTCCAACACATTTTCTTCACGGTATTCCTTTTCTGTAGCATAGCGAAGATCGCCTCGTCTGATCATTTTTGAAACTTTAACAACGATGGAACTCAACGCTAAAGCAAGGATGTTTTTTACTGATTCATTATCTTCTTTGAAAATGAGTCCTTTTATGGTCAACAATTCATTTAACTGCTTTTCTCCAAAGAATTTTTCAAAGCCGTTCCAAGATGAGTGATTTTCAACCCTGATGGTATTGATTAAAGTAAGATATTCAATCAATTTAGGGATTACAGTATCTTGATCAAGATTTCGCACACAATTGATTTTTGTCTCAATGACTGATTGCATGAAAGGATTTGATTCGCTATAAAAAGATTTTATACCGTGAGTTGCTGCAACAAGAGAAGTCGTACCTGTCCCGCAAAAAGGATCATAAATGGTTTTGATATCTGGTTGCAATGAAAGAAGCATCTTAAGTTCTTCAGCAATTAAACAGGATGAGTATCCTTCTATATAAGAATACCATCTATGTATAGGTTCATTTTTGTTCAGCGAAAAAGTTCCGCCTTTTTCTCTAATTAAAGCATTCATTTTGATTCTCCTTTGGATGATTCGACCGTGAATGTCATGATATCTTCTATGGAACAAGACAAAGCACAGCAAATCTTCTCCAAAGTATCAAGTGAAACTGATTCATTTCTTCCTAATTTAGCAATTGCGTTTGTGCTGATTTTCGCCGCTTCCCGCAACTGAGATTTATTCATATGTTTATCAATTAACAACTTCCAAAGATTAGAGTAATCTACAGCCATAACGCTCCCTCCTTGTATGCATAAGTTATTGTAACACATATATCTTCTAAAATCCAACATATTCTTGATATATATCAAGAATATGTTGATAATCAAGTAGCACTCCCGCGCTTATAGCGTATATCTGACAATAAAAGTCAGTCTATTGCCGACTTATGGATCGTTATGTTTTTCAGGTATTTGCTCAGCTCACCATTCAAAATCAGTTCGGCATAGGACAGCGGATCATTATAGATCAGCCAGTCCAGTTCTGACCGCTGGTACATACTGTTCGCTACCTCGTTCTCCACGGCGGTGCAGTCGATGGACAACAGGGTTCCATCTTCCATGCACAGCTCCACGCAGGCAGTGTCCGGGTTGAACTCACAGGACAAAATCTTTCTCATACTCGTTACCTCCCAATACTTGAATTTCAGTTGATTTTCCGCAGCGGCACAAGGGCCGTTTCGGTTGTTTTAGATACAGGCAAGCAATGCTTGTGGCTATCCATCGCCACAAACCGCTTGTTGAGGGCTGTGCCCCCAATCCCCTTTTGATCACAGAATTTCATTCTGTGGCTACGCGTTCTGCGAACGCTTTTTGTCTGTACCTGGCACCCCGTTTCGGAGCATAGGGATACATGAATCGCTCATCCCTTTTGTTAAGATGGTACGCCCTGAAATAGAGCTCTACTTGGAAGATGAGGTGGCAAAATACCACCTCATCCGAAATACCTTTCAGTAAGAAAAATCCTCTACAATGGGCTTTTCAAAACGGGAATTCCTTGTCCGAAACAGCAGTTACATCTTTCTCTCTGCCAGCAAAAACAGGAGCGTGACACGCTCCTGTCCCTGCCGACAAGGAGAAAACTTTTGTGCTAATCTTGACGGTAAAATTAGTCCGAACGGAAACCTATCTCACCACCGAAAATCCGGGAATACACCACGCTTATCCAGGTATTCCTGCCGGGCCTGTTCCCGTTCTTCTGCGGTGGGGGCAGTCTTATATTTTGCATACAGCTCATGCCGCACCAGCGCATCCAATTTCTGTTCCAGCCCCTGGCGAATTTCCCCGGCACAGTCATCATCATAGGCCAGATGGTACTCCACCAATGCCACAAAAAGCTCATAGGGAATTTGTACACTTTTCATATCTATTTTCCTCCCGTGACGGTCGTGACGATGGTGACGGTGTTTTACACACCATCAAAATCACCGTCACGACCGTCACCATCGTCACGCTTTCTCCGAAATAGGAGTCAGCTTAATCCTTCGCCCTGCATGGATACGAGAGTTCGTATACTGGATACTGTACGCCAACAGCAGACGTC